>Ga0208264_1000123_pt1 | contig 40347 bp, 31 predicted proteins | sample LakWasMet31_HOW6_2_FD_183873 | JGI IMG/M metagenome (GOLD analysis project Ga0208264, IMG submission 183873) | Freshwater sediment methanotrophic microbial communities from Lake Washington under simulated oxygen tension - Sediment Metagenome... | ecosystem: Environmental > Aquatic > Freshwater >... | reverse complement strand
TCGGCCGCAAGATGCTCGAATTCCTGATCGAACTGGCCAGAGACAGGGCCGAGACGATTTTTCTGGAAGTCCGGCCGAGCAATACCATTGCGCTCGGGCTGTACAAAAAAATCGGTTTCAATGAGATCGGCATCCGCAAGGGTTATTATCCTGCGGCGGAAGGTCGAGAAGATGCGTTGATGTTGGCTATGGAATTGTTTTAGTTGAATTTAATCGAAAATTATAGGATGGGCTAACGAATCGCGATTGATGGGCTTCGTACCTCAGCCCATCCTATCGGGCTTTTCTGTATTATTTTGTATCATTAATTGTAATAATCATTCTCATCAAAATAATTATTGCCAGAATCTAAAAGCCAGCTATCCATTTTATCAGATTTTAAATATTGATTTAAAAGACCAGTTAGCCATTTTCTTTTTTGTTGGGGACTATTGGCAATCATAACCTCTAATGTAATTTTCGCTTTTTTTAGATTGTTAAATCTATTATAAACGTCTTCAAAAAGATGAGAAATATCATTATCTTGAGAATATAATCCTAAAGCACCTCTCCACCAATCATTAATAGCTAACTCGGATAAATCAATATTTCTGTTTGTTTTAAGCTCTTCCGAAGCCAAATGCTCCTGAAAGCGAAAATGTCCAAAAGAGTATGTGTTTGTTACCGGGTCTATAATGATTAAATTGCATGGATTTATTAGCTCCTCCAAGCATTCAGCCAGTAAGTCATGAGTATAGTTTTCGAACAAAGATTCGTGAAGGGAAGCTAACATTTTTTCTTTTGATAAGAATCTAAGTTGTTTAGTGTGCATATAGAATGCAATTTTCATTGCGCACTTTCTAAGTAAGTCTCCTTTATGTTTTTGTCTTTCAATATTTTTATGCAAATCATATTCGCCCGTTAACAAGCGAAGTCGCTCAGAATATATTTCATTTTCTGTGGATGGGGCATTAATGCCTTTTTCTACTAGAGAGCAGGTTATTGTAGCAAGCAATGGAGTTTTTACATGCTCAAATAATTCGCGATTCTTAATTGACTCAATCAAAGCTTCTGCTTTCTCGGTATCTTTGAGCCAGCCACGGATAAATTTATTTAGTTGTTCTTCAGTAAACGGAAGAAGTGTAATTCCTAAAAAATCAATATCATTTAAATAACTAACACAGTCCCTACTAGAAACAATAAGTTGAGCTTTAGGATTATTAGCTTTAAATTCAGAAATAGCTGCTATGATATTTGGTATTGTATTGTATACTTCATCAAGGCCATCAAGAACAAGGTTTGAATTATTAGAGATAATTTTTCTTGCACTTTCTATATTTTCATTTGTTGGGCTCATGCCTCTGCTTAGAAGTATTAACCTGATCAAAAGATCTTTGCTTAGAGTATCCTTATCAAGGGTTTGACTTATTTTTTTATACTCGTCTACTAATCTATTAAGAGCTATATAAATCAGGTTATTGTTCTCAATTGCTGACATAGAGTCAGCATATGCTTTTAAAGTTGTAGTTTTACCTACACCTGCGCCACCATAAACAGCAATATCATGTCCAGTAGAAAAAATATCATGGGGTGATATTGAAACTCTGTCCTGATAATCAGTGTCAACTTTGAATGAGATAATTTTAGATAAGAAAAAGCTTTCGCTTCTCAATTTAGAAACAAGAGACAAAGTCTTTTGTGTTTGGTATAAAAATGCTTTTAATCCAAGAAGGGCAAGTTTTCTTTTGTTTATCAGCTTAATATCTTCAATATATTTATTTTTAAAATTCTCAAGTTTTAAAACAAGCTCTTGAGGGTTTATCTTAATTTTATAGTATGTCTCATCTATTATTTTTGCCTTATTATGTATTAAATCATTTTGTAATTTATTTCTTTCATGTATTAGTGATAGAATGGCATCCACATCTTCATAAAACGGGTTGCCTTTCACGTTGAATTTCTTTATTGTTTCATTTGTTTGAATTGTTTCTATTTTTTTCAGGTAAGAAATAGCATCCCATCTTCCTGACATTTCATCTTTTGATAATTTATTTACCAAATGATTAATACCAGCATCTAAACTTGTAGCTAGTGTCTTCTGCCCAACACTTATGCGATGTGTTAAATCATTGACTTTCTCGGCCAGATCAAAACAAAGTTTTTTAGTATCTTTATTAAGTTTTGATTCATAAGCTTGCTTATTTATTCGGAATCTTTCTTCTATCTCGCTGATTGACTCATCAACCAAACAAATGCCGTATTTATTACTTAATTCATTTATTTCTTTTTTTGAAGAACTCCAATTCTCTTCAGCTATATCTAATTTGTCATCTTTGATAAAAATATTTAAATGTAATAATAAATTACTATCAAAAGAGCCAACAAAAAAACATAAGTCACTATAAAAGTCGTTTAAAGTTGGAGTACTCTTACTTTTTAATGCTGACAGCAATTCTGCATTGTTAAGATCAAATTTATCATTTGATATAAGTTTGTCCTCAAAGTTTGTTAATTCTCTGAGAAGCTCTGGTTTATACTCTTTGATGCTTTCTATTATGCTAGGTCCATCAAGAGGAAGAACCTTAATTGGCATGTTGAAAAGTTGTGTTTCTATTTCTTCAAAAAATCTATTAGATATTTGTTCAGGACAAGCCAGATAAACCTGACTTGGAGCAATTTTTTGTCCCTCAGAATTGGTTAACTCACCTAAGCAACATTGTCTTAGTTGATGTAATAGTTGTGATAATTTTGCAGAATTCTTGGTATTTTGAATATCACCTATTTTCTTCGATTGTATGTATACGACATACATTTCTTTCTTAGGTGGAATTTTTCTTTGAGCGATTAAATCTCTACCTCTCTCATATGGGCCACCATTGAAGTCAACTCTTTCGTATCCCATCGATTCGAATAATGGTTTCAATATATTTTTTGAAAAATCATCCTCTTTTAGCGCACATAAAGCTTGAATATACTTTTCGTTTAATGATTCCATAATGTTTTGAAATTATTATTATTTTAGGACCGTAGGATGCGGTCACGATAGGAGCCGCATCAATCGCGAACGATGCGGTTCGTTCCTCACCAAATCCTACAAAGCCACTATTCATGGCCGGCCTAACACGACTGTCCAAGGGACGCAGCGCCCTGAGGTTGTTTTGAAGGTTTGCACTTTAATCAGGTTCGGTAGCTTCGCTGAACGTCCGTTGGCGACGCAAAGCAGCAAGCCTTCCACTCAACCAGCAGTTCAATTTTTCGGCTCCACCTCTATCTTGACCGAAACCCTGGCTTTAATCGATCGGCGCAGGCTCCGAAACAATCGCGGGTTGGACCTCAACCGGCACATCATCCTCCGGCGCTTGCCATTCTACAAATCCCGTTTGCTCGAAATTTACCAAATCCTGGCTCTGAATTCTGGACTCGGAAAGGGTGTACAACTGATCGTCGATGGTCAGTAAGCGATCGATGTAATTACGGTACTTCCATTGACTGGGGTTGCTTTGATGCGTGATCGCTGCTTTTTGCACAAAACCGTCTTCCGGCGTGAGGTGATAAACATAAGCGCCCTCAAAGACTGATTTGATAGACCACCAATTGTTTGGCTCAGCCGTATCAGACTGTTCGGATATCTGTACCGGAAAACCTAATAATTGCCGCTCTTTGTCGAACCACAGAGCTTTATGATTGTTCAGCAGTGGTGAATAACTCCCTAAGCCGCCGAGGATAACTTTGTGTTTCAATTGGGGATTGTTGACATCGCTGACATCGAACAAAGCCAGTTTCAAACCTTGGCTAAAACCGGTATTTTCGTCGGCCTCATGCCCAAAACCGATGATGTGATCGCTGTCATAAGGATGCAAATAAGTGCTAAATCCGGGGATTTTCAACTCACCCAGGACTGTCGGCGCATCCGGCTTCGCCAAGTCGATCACGAACAAGGGGTCCGTCTGTCTGAAAGTGACCAGATAACAACGCTCTCCAATGAAGCGGGCGGCGTAAATCCGCTCGCCAGGCGCCAATTTTTCCACCGCGCCCACCCGATTCATATCGCTATCGAGCACATAAAGATTGCTCCAACTGGAGCCTTGCGCAGTCGAGCCATCCCAGCTCCAGCGATTGATGGTTGTGGCGATGCGGAAAAAGCCGTTGCTTTCATCCATCGAAAATTGATTCAACACCGTGCCCGGCACTTCACCCTGCCGCAGGAAACGGGTTTCACCCTCTTGCAAGGCAAACTTGTAGATATGGGTAAAAGATTTGCTGACCTCGAGGCCTTTGCTGTTTATCTTCGCCTTATAATCCGCCGCCGATAAATAGAGGTTGTCATGGGAAGCGTAAATCAAATCGCCGCTGCCATAATACGCTTTGACATCCGCCGGGTTGTCCGGTTGACTCAGGCGAAAGCCGGCGACCACCACATAATCCGAGTCGACAAAACCCGGAAAATAATATAGCTTGCTAACCGGCAGCATTTGTTCCGTGCCGCCGTTGAGTGCGGTATCCGAAACATGCGGAACTAAATTGTCCAACGAATTTAACGCTTTTTTCCGCTCCTGCCGCAGCTCCGTCATCGGCAAATAGAGGTAATAGCGCGGGTAGTTTTTACTGATAAAATAAATGCTGTCGCCGATTTTACGTGAAGATAAAAGATCGCCTTCCAGCGTCAACTGCCGCTCCAACCGGGGATTAGCCTTATCGCTGATGTCATAAATTTTGGCGGCGGCCTGGTCGGTGCCTCTTGGCCACCCTATCAGCGGCATCGACGCTGGAACACCATTAGCAGAACCCGCGACCGGCGTCTCGTCCCCGCTCTGCCAGGCATTGCCCAGCACCACCAAACGATCGCCATCGACATACAACTCGCTGGGACGAAAATCATCATCGAAAACCAACTCCCCCACTTGCGCCAGCGCCTGTGACGGATAGGCTTTCACCAGCCGCACATGATTTTCGGCGATCTGATAAATGTAGCCGTCGCGGGTCTTGACGATGTCGCCCTCATCGACCCCCGCCACCTGTACGTTGGTCTCGGAATGAGACACCGGCGCGATCATCGAGCCCGAGTCAGGACTCACACTGGCTCCAGGCATAGCAATCGGCCCGCCGACGTCGAATGTAATATTGCGGAATGCCTTCGGTTGACGCTGAGACAACATTTGTTTCAGCGCCTTGTATGATTTGACACGCTGCGGCTTGAGCGACTTGGCGGCATCAACTTCGTTTGTCATCACCATGAGCAACAGCGGTAGAAAACAGAAGAGGCTTAATGTTCGCATAATATGTCTCAGGGCAGTGTAAAAAGTGCCATTATCATAACATTCCCATGATGTTTATTGCATGGACTAATACCGTGAAAACTCTGTCGCATTGCTCGTAGCGAATAGATTTCGCGCGGCTTACGGCATCTAAAATGCAAAAAAGCAGGGCATCACGCGGACCGCAGAGGAAAAGCAGGGGAATAGAGGAAGGACAGTCGCATGGCTTCAGCGGGCGCGTCGCGGATACTGGAGCCGGGGAAGCCAAAGAGGATCAGACTCGATTGCGGCTCTATCGAGTCTGAGCCTTAGGGGGCTTTTGTGATGCTCTTAAAGATCTTATGAATTGCAGCTCAAATCTGCTTAACTTTGTGTCCGGAAATGTGTTGACACTTCATACAGCTAATGATGGTGATGTCCTTCTGCCGCCATCACTTTCTTCACAAAAGGGTCGTTTTCCATATCACCGAAATCGGCTGCGTCAATATGCCGGTAATTGGCGATGACTTCCAAATCTACCGGCTTTCGAGGAGCCTTTGACAACGGTAAGATTTCCGCTAGCCGCAGTTCCATGCTACCGTTTTTGTCTTTTCTGATGATCTTGGCCGGTAGTTTTTCGTCCGGCAACCATAGCACTTCTATATTCTGATCATCCGTTTTCCCTTTGCGTAACTCCGCGTTACGGCCCAAAACGTGGGTTCTTTTTACCAACTTCAACGCGTCAAGCTCCTCGCGACTGAGCATACTGGAGAGTTTGTACCAGTCGAAATTCATCTGGTTGGTCGGCCTATCTGCCGGCATGTATTCGACGGCAGTTTTATCGGTATGATAAAGCTTGCGGTATTGAATAGTGCCATTATCCGTTCTCTCCCAAATTTCTCCGTAATCGCCGTCGGCATCTTGCGTTTGGATCATGTTGGCTTGCCGCCAGAAAAACCAGGCACGGTGATCGGTCAGCGCCTTGTTATTTGCATGGGACATCACTTTCATTTCATAACGGCAAGCGACTTGTTCGCTAGGGTTTTCGCTATCGGCAAAACCCAATGCAGAAGCGCAGAGAAAACCGAGTCCGAGTACGCTTGTTAAAATATCAGATACTTTCATAAATACATTTAAACCGGGTTCAAACAAGAAAAGGGATACGAGTATCCCTTTTCTTCATCAGCGTCTTTTCGTCAAGACGACTTTAATCAATCGGCTTGCCTCATTTTCCGGCGCCCTTTCCCGAACCATGTTTGTCAAATCCCAAGGCTCTTGCCATCACATGATAAATCACGTTTTGCTCCATCACGCCGTGAAACAAATGCGCCTTGGGGCCTCTGGCAAAAATCGCGACGTCTTCGGCGGCGTGCGTTTCCGCGGCAAGCGGGATAATCGCTTCCTGCAGATAATTCGAATTTTGTACCAGGTCATTGGTGAGCGTAGGACGTCCGGTGGCCGGCTCAAAAGATTTTGGATTGTGGCCTTCGCTACCCGATGACCATGATCCGTCTGTCGCGTTGAATGATTTTGAGCCTTCCAGTTGCAGATCTGACTTGCCGGTATAGCCGGTGCCGTTGGCATAATTCAACGTGGTGTACGGCAATCCGAGCAAATCAACGTCAGGAAGATCTGAGCCTACGCCTTGAGTCAAGCCCAAGATAGGATTGCCGCGTTGCGGGTAACCTCCGATCGTGAAGACATGACTATGGTCGGCAGTAACGATGATCAAGGTATCCTTGGCACTGGTTTTCTCTACCGCAGCCTGCACCGCGGCGGCCAATTGTTGGGTATCGGTCAGTGCCCGATAGGCATTGCCGGAATGGTGGGCATGATCGATACGGCCGCCTTCAACCATCAGGAAGTAACCTTTTTTATTCTTTTTGAGAATATCGAGAGCTTTGACCGTCATTTCCGTCAGCGAGGGTTCGCCCGCCTTGTCGTGTGCGACACGATCGGCTTCATAATGGACGTGGGAAGGCTCGAAAAGCCCCAGCAGGTGATCGGTGGTTTTCGGATCGATCGCATTGAACTGGTCTTTATTCCAGACGTACTGAGCATTCTGGTGTTTACTGACCCATTCGACCGTCAGGTCGCGTCCGTCCTTACGCTTGCCGGCAACGCCGTATTCTGGATCGGTCGCGGTTTTGGGAATAAAACGCGTCCGCCCACCACCGAGCGCTACGTTAATACCGCCTTCGATGTCAAAATCAACCAATTGCGATGCAATGTCGGGAACCGTCGCGCCGGCCGGTTTATCCGAATCGCCTTCCCAGTCGCGGTTAGAAGTGTGCGCGTAGGTCGCGGCGGGCGTCGCATGCGTAATACGCGCGGTAGACACGACGCCGACCGATAACCCCTGCTCCTTGGCCTTTTCCAGAATGGTTTTGAGCGCATTCGCATTAATTTTGTTGGCATCGGGCTCGCTATGCTCGACATCTTGATCGACCGAAATCGAATCGCCGATGGTTTTAACGCCGGTCACCATCGCAGTCATCGTCGGCGCTGAGTCTGGCGTTTGCTGGTCGACGCTGTAGGTCTTGGACAGAGCCAGATAAGGGAATTTTTCAAAGCTCAAAGAATTTTCTTCGCCGTGGCCGCCTTTTTGCTGGCCATCGTAAATCCGTGAAGCCGTGATCGTGGAAACGCCCATGCCGTCGCCGACAAACAGGATCACATTTTTCGCCCGTCTTTCGTTAGGATTGAGATGTTCGGCATCGATAACGGTTTGACGCCCGGCGTCGAACCAATCCTCCGGGGTAGGTTCTGCTGCCTGCACGACACCGGTAGTTAAAATCGAACTCACGGCCGCTATGCTGAGTTTCTTGAAACATTTCATGATGGAATTTCCTTGTTACGTGTTCGAATCGATGAAAAAACGTCTGCTACGTCAATAACGCCTGATAAGCTAAGCTGCCGGAATACTATCCAAAAAATATGACAGGATGACGACAGGTTTCTGCATAAACAGGCGCTAGAAATCTTTGCTATCGACGCCAATAAAGGGATCTCTGTACACGACAAAAATTTTAGGTTTAAACTACTCCACCTACAGCGCTCCGCAGCTTACCTTCACGTTGCCCTCCTCTTTTCAACTAAATTTTCTTAGCGTGGCTGATACTCTTGCAATCCCGCAACAAAACTGGCGCCGAGCATGTTGATGATGCGGTTGGCGAGCGCAGAAACACCTATTTCTCAAGCGCTGGATGAAGGCCGACGGCTGGATCAACGGCTCGCCTTTCTACAATGCCAAGTGGACTTCCACCGGGATTGAATGAGAACAATGATAAAATCACGATGATCGACAAACAATTCGCAGAACACTTCGCCCACGACTGGATCGATTCCTGGAACAGTCACGACATTGACCGCATCCTCGCTCATTATTCGGATCGGTTCGAGATGTCTTCACCGATCATCGCTCAGATTGCCGGCGAACCCTCCGGCACGCTAAAGGGCAAGGAGGCTGTCGGCGCGTACTGGAGGAAGGCGCTAGCGCTGATTCCCGATCTTCGCTTTGAATTGCTCGCGATTCTGACGGGGGTTGACAGCATCACCCTTTATTACAGGAGTCCGCGAGGCTTGGCTGCCGAGGTACTGCATTTCGGCCCGGACCACAACGTCATAAAAGCTTACGCGCATTATGCGCACTGACATTTTGCCCATCATACAACGTCAACTTGCAAGGAAATCGTAGCAATGCAACATACGCCGGTACCCGCTAAATCCATTCCGTCACCGGAGAAGAAAACAATCTACCCCCAGCCCTTCGCCGCGTTAGTGGAAGGGCGCGTGAAAAGAAAACTGGGCGATCACTTCGGCCTGACACATTTTGGCGTCAATCTGACCGAACTCGCTCCTGGCGCTATCTCTGCACTCCTGCATCATCATTCAAAGCAGGATGAATTTATCTATATTCTCCAGGGCACCCCTACCCTGCTGCTCGATGAAAAGGAATACCCGCTCAGTCCCGGAGACTGCATGGGACTCAAGGCAGGCGCGGGAGTCGGCCATCAGCTCGTGAATCGGTCTAGCGATCCGGTCATTTATATCGAAATCGGGGATCGCACCGAAGGCGACGAAGTCGATTACCCCAACGACGACCTGAAAGCCATCCAATTGCCGAACGGGATATGGTCTTTAACGCACAAAGACGGCCGGCCATATTAAACACTGCCTACCCAAAAGACAGGCTAAAGGCCGCGCTTTCGGCCTGTTCTTGAGTTTCACCGTTAACGCTATGAATCAACGGAGCTTACATGCAACACGTTTTAATTATTCATGAGGTCGAGGCTTATACGGCATGGAAAGCGGTTTTTGACCAAGCCGCAGACATTAGAAAACGCGCAGGAGAAATCAGCTACCAATTGCTGCGCTACGACAATGACGCAAACAACATCGTCCACTTCTCCGCGTGGTCCTCGCTGGACGATGCCCGGCGCTTCTTCGAGTCGCCAGAGCTGGTCGAAATCAGAAAAAAGGCTGGAGTAAAAGCGCCTGAATTCATCTATCTGCATGAGATAGAGCGTGGCTTGCTATAGCCCTGGTATGGCGTTCGTAAGAGATGCCCTCCTTACCTTTGCGTTCGCCCTCATCCACTTTTCATCATCCAGATCCCGCATTTCGAGTAAGAAATCCGGTCATTGATCCCTACAGCCCTCTCAAAGCCCCCAATTATCAAGATAATCGTAACCCGTCAATGCCTATCAGGCGATTCTGATCCCTGTACGACTCGGTTAGGTTCAATTCATGCTTTTTAGGTACAGCTAAAAGGTTTAGGGCTTAACATAATTTGTTGATAACCTTGAACCGACTCACTATCCCGGTGCAAAAGCCCCGCCCAAGCAAAGATTAACTATTAAGGACATGCCAATGACGCCGCACGCGCATCACCATGAACAAAAACCCAATCGCCAGACCTTGTATGTCGCGGTCGCTCTAATTCTCGGCATCGTGACCGGCGAGCTTTTGAATCTGGCCTTTGCCGGCCCCCAGCCAAATCCTGCCTTGCAGCAGGTCGTGACGGTATTGACCGTGCTGACCGATATATTCCTGCGCCTGATCAAGATGATCATCGCGCCGCTGGTGTTCGCGACCCTGGTGGTCGGCATGGCAAAAATGGGCGACATCCAGGTGATCGGGCGCATCGGCATCAAAGCGATGCTGTGGTTTTTTTCGGCGTCGATCTTGAGCCTGATGCTCGGCATGTTGTTGGTGAATCTTTTCCAGCCCGGACTTTCGCTGCACATTCCGTTTCCGCCGGAAGGCGCCGCCACCGGCCTGCCGGAGGTCGAGCCGACCTTACAGAATTTCGTGGCGCACGTGTTTCCGAAAAGCATCTTCGAGGCGATGGCCGCCAATGAAATTTTGCAAATCGTCGTATTTTCGATCTTCTTCGGCGTGGCTTCGGCCGCATTGGGCGACCTGGCGCATCCGATGGTGCTGCTGCTCGACTCGCTGGCGCACATCATGCTGAAAATCACCAGTTACGTGATGCACTACGCGCCGGTGGCGGTATTCTCGGCGATCGCGTCGGTGGTCGCGCAAAACGGCATTACGGTGCTGCTCTCTTACGGCAAATTCATCGGCGAGTTTTATTTTGCGTTGTTGCTGCTCTGCGGCCTGCTGGCCGGTATCGGTTTCGTGTTTTTGGGACGCCGCTTGCCGTCGCTGCTTCGCCACATCCGCGAACCGATGCTGCTCGCTTTCGGCACCGCCAGCAGCGAGAGCGCCTATCCCAAACTGTTGCAGCAACTCGAACGTTTCGGCTGCGACAAAAAGGTCTGCGGCTTGGTGCTACCCTTGGGCTACTCGTTCAACCTCGACGGCAGCATGATGTACATGACCTTTGCCTCGCTGTTCATTGCCCAGGCCTACGGCATCGACATGCCGCTCGGCGAACAGCTGCTGATGTTGCTGATATTGCTGTTCACCAGCAAAGGCGTGGCCGGCGTACCGCGCGCGTCGCTGATCATCATCGCCGCGACCTTGTCGATGTTCCACATTCCCGAGGCCGGCCTGTTGCTGTTGCTCGGCATCGATCAGGTACTGGACATGGGGCGCAGCGCGACGAACGTGCTGGGCAACAGCATCGCGGCGGCCGTGGTAAGCCGCTGGGAAAAGGCGCTGCGCTAAAAGGGAAAACGGATAGCGTAGAAAGCCGGCAGCGAAGCGTTATTAACTGATGTGACGCATTTGTCCACGAAAAGCACGAAAGGCACGAAAATTTCACCGCACAATCCGTGCAGCCGATGCTTTCGGATAACGACCTAAGTTGACCGGCAAACCCAAGCGTATTCCGTCGCGTGGGTAATTCAGTTCGCGCGCCTTATGCACTCCCGTCGTAGCGGAAAACACTTTTATTTCATCGTAACAAATAAAGTCAGGAATATAGGTCTGCCGTAAAATCGTTCAGATCGAACTTAAGCGCTTGCGTCCGACCTGACTGATGCTACGCAGGAATCGATCCTTCAGGCGCACTGATCGATCAAGAGATTTCTGTTGGGCAATATCGACGAGGTGATTTTTTTATTCCAAAAATTGGCTTACTAGAAAGTAACACGCACAAAGAAAGGGTTTAGACCTTTCGATCTAAACCCTTCATATGTATGGTAGCGGGGGCAGGATTTGAACCTACGACCTTCGGGTTATGAGCCCGAAAGTTTTACAATTAACTTGTGTTGATCAACATTCCGAAATTATATTAAATAACTTATATATCAACATCTTAATAGAATATCACTTTCGTCAAATATTCCGAATTATTCCTGACTGTTGATATAATCTGCTTACTATTTGCTTACTGTAATTTTAATAAGCGCTTTCTGGGGAAGCAAAAATGCGTATCAAGTTTATAGTAGGAAGGATTGCGGCTTTTAATTGTGCCGCCGGTAAATCAGCTGATTTCATTTGGGATAGTGAGACTCCGGGACTGGGTATAAAAGCATCTCCCGGTGGTTCGAAATTTCCCCTGATCTACGGGAGAGATTTTTGGCAATAAATTTTCAATAGTGAACCTTCGACAAATCGACAGAAAAACCATCATAATTGATTGATTTATATAGATACAAAAATTTTACGCAATGGGGATTTATTATTTTTTGAGTCAACAGATTTGGCTTCTTTTTTCTCTCTCGAAGAAAAAAATTGCTTCTCGGGTAAAAAATTTCAACTTTTTTACCCAAAAAGCAATTTAAAGCAGATTTTGGGCACAAAACTTGCCGGAATTTTCTCCGATCTTCGCCATGGGTGCTTACAGTTAAGAACTTCTCAACAAATAGACTGGTGAGATGTTGTCCTTGGAATTGATAAGAGAAGGACAATTATTGGTACTGGACTAAGACTCCAGCTGGGTCTCGGCGAAGCCTCGGAAATACCCCGCATGCAAGGGTGGATTGTTGACACCTCGATCGAATACGATCACAAATTCTTCTCGAGATTCAGAAAGGTATCCTTGGAAGAGATCCAGATCGCGTTACGAGACGACAGGCATTTGCTGAACGATCCTCTCGACTTGTCCAGCGGTAACTTCTTGGACCCAGACAATCTTGATTGCTCAGAGACTCTAGTTTGCTTGACACTTTATCCTTCTGGTTTTACAAGTGCTGGTTTTATCAGAGGACATCGAACAGCAGGCTGTCTGGGATCGAGTTTAAAAATGCTGAATAATAGCTAACACTTTGTCTATAAATTTAATGACTAAAACTCAGCCCCCAATGCCTTAAACACCGCATCAACCGGATCAGAATAAAAACTGGTTTGGAATTTAGCGAATAATTCGCCCCGGACCGTGGGAATGTCGCTCACACTGGCCATCGGCAACAATATTCGCTTAGCGCCCGAGTCAAACGCCATTTGCAGGGTTTCCGCCAAATTTTCGACCGGAATGATGTTTCCGCCTAGCGTCATGGTGCCTAAAACAACCATCTGGCTTTGGATCGGTTTATTGAGAATGACCGAGCAAAACGCAATAAAGCCGGCCATCGTCAAGGTCTGCGAGGGGCCGCTATTGTGCAATTCAATTAAATGCAGATGATAGTCATGGTCTGCCGCTTTAGCCGAGCCGCTGACTCGTGAAATATTGCCTTTATAATAATCAAATCCGACTTTAATCGCTTCTTTCGCCTGGGTCACGCTACCGAAGCCTGAAAGGTTCAGTTTGCCGCTACCGGCCGTCATTTGCGTTTCGATTCTGAACAAGCCTAAATGGCCTTTTACCCCTTGAGAAAGGGTATGCAAAACGCCCGGTTTTAAAGCTCCCTCCGGAATCAGCTTATCGCCCCCCTGCTCCGGGACGGTCACAAATTTTTCTTCTAGGGTGTCCTGGTCGATATAGCTGAAATGCACATCGAAAAACTCCATCCCACCGATCTTTTTCAATTGTTCCTTCATGCGGCGCCGGGTTTCCAGGGCATACTCAAGGCATTGCGCAACGGCTGCCTTGTCGTATTCGCCATGTGGATAGAGCAGCTTCAACAAACCGGAAACCGTGCGCCGGACCGCAATGGTATCGCGTTGATTTAGGTTATTGCCCAGCTTGAAATATTTATCGATCGCATCGGAAAAACTGCGTTTGCGCATTTCGCGCATAAACTCGGCTAGGTAATCGACAATCAGGCCATATTGGTTGGTAAAAAACTCTGGCCGCATTTTGGGAATTTCCCAGCCGGGAATGTAGGCGTGGAAACGGTCGAAAAAGGCGGTATCGATCATCACATCCGGAAATGGCGTCAATAAGTGACTGGTTTTAACCAGCGTATCGACCGATTGATTGATGTTACCGACAAACACCATACTGGCGGAAGCGACAATCGAATCGCGGCCTCTGGCAAAAGAACCCGAAGCCATAAAATCCTTCATGATCTGGATGCCGTCCCTATCCTTAAACGAGATGCCGGCCACTTCATCGAAAGCCACGACATCCCATAAGCCGACCAGGCCGATCGATTGCCTGCCCAAATTGTAAAAAAGATTGGCTACCGTCGTCTGGCCGCCGGAAATCAAAATGCTGTTGGGGCTGACTTCCTTGTAAATATGGCTTTTCCCCGTGCCGCGCGGCCCCAACTCGCAGACATTATAATTGTTCTCAACGAACGGAATCATCCGTGCCAAGAGGTGCCATTTGGCCCGTTCGTTAAAATGCGTGGGCTCCATGCCGGTGGAGCGCAGCAACACGTCCCGCCATTGCATCGCATCAAACGCCTTGCGCCCTTCAAATAGCGCTTCCATATCCATGTTGGGCATTTGGATAGGCTTTAATTCGGTGATTTGAAAAGGCGATCCCGCCTGCCCTTCTTCAAACACATAGTGCAGCGTAATTACGCACCAGATGCCGCCGGCCAACAGCTTTTCGTAATCCTTGACGGTGCGATCGGCAATTTCAACGCCTTTGACGCCCAGATTCGACAACAGGGCTTCATAGACGTCGCGCCGTTCGTTCAGCTTGACGGTAACTTTGTCGATGACTTTATAACTGCCGCTTTCCCGGATCTTGGATTTAACTTTCTCGGCTTCGTCCGGCCTGACATAGTTATCCGCCAGAATGTGCTTAACAGTTTTCAGTCCCGCCTGAATGGTTTCTTCATCGTCGCTTGCGCAATACATGCCAAGCAGATATTCCAGAACATAGACCGGAACATTGGCGCCTTCCTTGATTAACTTGGTCAAATCCTTGCGCACTACCTTGCCGGCAAAATTTTCGTTTAACAGGCGATCCAGGCTTTTGTCCATTTCGGGAGAGATTACTGCTTCGTTCATGTCCGTCCTAAAAATCGTTGCTGAATGCCAGATCAACTTTCAGCGGTGCCCGCAGCACTTCTACCTTGGTCGCGGCATCGCGGGCGACCAGGAAATAGTCTTTGTTACGGTCATAAGAACCCGATAGCACCGTCAGCAGCAGCGAGCGTTTGCGTTCGTCAAGCAGTTGCGAGGTGCTGTCGAAGGTGACGGTTTGTTCGTTACTGATTGGCTTATCGCCGTCTCGCAAAGAGACGACTACAGACCGGGTTAATACCCGTTCGGAAACCGCTTCGTTCTGAATGAATTCGAAACGTTGCGTATTGGTGACGACCTTGTTGGAGGCGCCGAGCAAGCTGATGCTGACGACCTTCGTTTTGGCCAATTCCGATTCGCTTTCGCGGACCGTGATAACAGGAACGACAATCTCTTGCGGCATCGCGCTGCCGTGTACAAATCGGGCGCCGCCTGCGAAATGAAAGCGGTTCGCGCCCTTGGGTACCCAAAAATCCAGACTGCCTTCCGGTTCGGTGCCGGCCGTCAACGCCGTATTTCCATACCATGCCTTGTCATTAACGCCGATGCCGTGCCCCAATAGATAGCGCTTTTTCGCGCGTAGCGTTCCTTCGGGCTTTTCACTGAGCGCCGATTTGTCGGCCTCTTCCAAGGGCGATTCCTGATAGATAAAGCCATGATCGGCTGTCAGCAGAACATTCGAGCCATTCAAGCTGTTGACGATAAAACTGACCAATTGAGCAAGCTCAACGACCGTGTCCGCAGCGGCTTCAAACGTTTTGGTTTCGGAAGACTGCTTATCGCCAATCAAGTCGATGCGATCATGGTAGATATAGACCAGCCGGCGGTCACGAACGAATTCCCGGCCTTTATCCTTTCCCATCGCCAACAAGTCTTCGGCCTTTACGGCAACACCGAAATATGATCCCAAATAAGCGTTGCGTTGCTCCATCGTCGATACCGGCTTGCCATTGGCCAGCAGATCCAGGTTGCTGTTAATTTTATAAGCCAAGGTTTGATGCGGTAAGAGAGAGGCCATTCCCAGGCCGGTATAACTGGGCAGCACCCCTAATAAGCTCGATAAATTGGCCTTCAGGCGGCTTTTGCCGTTGATCGCCTGAACCAGCTCATCCGCCACTTCGAAGCGAAAGGCGTCGGAGATGATCACAAAAATCCGTTTTGCGCCGCCGTCAGACAACGGCATGACGACCTGATTGAAAAAGTCCTGTTGATTGATGATGCCGGGTATCCGCCAGGATGCGAGTAACCCCGTCTCGCCTTCGAGAAGCTTGCCCCAGGCAGAACTTAATTGGGGAATAAACCAGCCTGAATAAATGGATTCGATACGCTCCCTCAATCCATGAAGTACGGCCCAGCCCATCGGCTCGACCACTTCGGCGGCACGGTTGAAGTGCCGGTAGAGTTGATCGAAACGAAACAGCTCCGTTTGATAACGGGAAAATCCGGCTTCGTTTGAAGCAAAACTGAAACCGTCATGGTACTGAGCCTTTAGCGTCAAAAAGTGCGCGGCCGCCTCCAAGGCATCGTAACTCGCCGCCAAGGCGCGGCTCAACTCATTCGTATTGGCCAAAATCGGGTTTGCCCAATGCCCGTCCCTGCGCCGTGCAATCAGCGCAAGTACCGAATCCATGGCGGCTCCCGCCCCGCTCACTATTCTATCCTTCAAATCGCTAATGATGCGGCGTTCAACGGCCTCGAACGTCATCACTTCACTCAGGTCATCCGCAGAAAAAGCACTCAGCACGCGTCCCAATTCCAAATCTTGCGCAACCGCTGCCGTAAGCAGGTTATAGCTCGTGAAATGGGTTAAATCGGAACGCCATCGTGAAGCAAAGACCGACGCATTGGCGGCGAGCTTGCGCTCGGGAAGAATAAAATGTTTCAGTGCTTCGGCCGGCTCGCAGGTCATGGAACGGCAACAATCGGTCACCAGGATGCGGAACAGCAAATCGCGCAAACTGGGCTCATTTTCGGCGTAACCGAATTGCGCCTTGGCAAGCCGCCAAAATGCATCGCCTAGATCATTGGACAGGATGTCTTGCCAGATTTTGGGCTGAGCGTTCAGATCGACTTCGCCGTCGCAAACCAGGGCCGCAAACAGGCGTTGCAGGATTGAGAATAGTTCTGGCTGATCGGCACGCGTCAGAACGGCCAGCATTTTGCGGTCAAGGTCGTCGGCGTTATCGGTGGCAACTACGAGACGCTTCAACCGTTCAACACGGTCCTTGGAACGCAGAAACTTGGCCCGCTCTTTCAAATATCCACGTAGCGTTTGCGAAGCCAATCCCAAGTCATCCAGCAAAATCGATGTGGAATCAGCCTTAAAGGATTTACTGCGCAGCCGAATATCCAGCAGCCAATCTATCTTTGGATCGGGCTCCGGGTTCGAGCTATAAAGGAGCCAACGCTGCTCGGGATGGCGTTCAATATCGATTTTGATTTGTAGCGCGGGTGTCTCATGCAAACGGATGAGCTTGACGTTTTCCAGTGAAAGATTTTCCACGGCTGATGAAAACTCGCCTTCCACGTCATGCCAAAACACAATGGAGTGAGAAGCAAACAAGACATTTAGTGAATCGGTGATGCGTTGCAGACTCAACTTTTTACCTTATGTTTTAGAATAAATTCAAAAGATTATTCGACGCATTAAACGAGAATACTTTTTACAGTCCCGGGCGTGCGGGGATCACCACACGCAAATAGTCATCGGTAAGGTCAAAATCAGCATCTTTTCCGGCAAATTCACGTGTCAGGGGAACGATTTTTCTACGAACTCCCATGCCGCGTGAATCAACGTATCCGTAATCACGCATAATTTCAACAATGATCGGATTTCGGGCAGAACGCTGGCCAGCCAGCATTTTGTCTATAGTCATGGAATTTTGCAGGGTACCTGGACTAATAACCTCCAAACGGTTTGAGTAATTAACCACTTCAACCTCACTTGAGCGCGTCCAGTCGCGATGCACAAATGCGTTTAAAACGGCTTCTCGAACTGCATCAAGAGGATAACGGTAATAAGAGTCTCGCCGGAGATCTTGATTGCTTTGCGAGCTTTCCTCGGATATGAAAGGCCGCATTCGATCAGCCAAGCGCTCAACCAATCCATCTTCGATGAGTATCCGCCCTTCACCCTCTCGTACCTCCCATAAGGCAACCATGGGGCCATCCAATACCGTATCGTCTTGCGCTTGATAATCCTTCTCGTCGCCTGTAAACGACATCCATCGAACGCCGGCATGTCGAAGGCTTCGTCGCGGGCTACGTCCAAACAATACCAGGCCAGCAATCGTGCAAACGGCAGAGTCGCCATCTTGACGCCCCACCATTAATCCTAGCCCTTTTAAGCGTTGTTCCCATTCCTCATGGGTTTGCGGAACTGTTAAATCACCCGCGATATTCGTCAAATAATCAGTTAACCGCCCCTGATCGAGGTCTTCGAAACAACTGCCTGAAACCGGCAATACCTCGCTATGCAGCATGCCGCCACTTTCGAATAGCCTGGCTTGTTGCTCACGCGTTGCCAAACGGGAGGTGCTGCCGACGCGAACGAAAATTTCTTCTCGATTATTATTTCTAACCACATAGGGCTTTGAAGTGCCTTGGGTTAAAGAAATAACGGCAACTCGTTTGCCATCGTCGAATTCCACCTCTTCGTAATAAGGGAGAATCATGGGATGAACATAGCGGCCAAACACGGTATCCATAACCCAGGTTTCCAAGTCATTTCGTTGGATGCCGCTGATAGTTCCGTCGTCTTCAACGCCTAAAAGCAGCTTGCCTCCCTGAAAATTCGCCAGAGCGACGATCTCTTTAGCTAATTGCTCCGGTCGTAAGTCATCTCTTTTGAATTCCACACCGGAATTCTCGCCATTGGCGATAATTTCCAACAAGTCAGACTTCAACATTAAAACTGCCTCTAAAATTCATACTTTTCTTTTCGCTGGATAAACGCTGCTCTTCCCCCTTCCAGGATATTAGCTACCTGATCGCGAATTGCAGGCACATCGATTGATCCCTGCGCATCGACTTCCAGTGAACCGTGATTATCCTCCGAAGTAAATACACCAATCCATTCAGCATCACCAAAAACAGGAATATTAGCGTTATGGGTAGCAAATAAAAATTGCCGACTGGTTTTTGCGGCGCGCAACTCATGGACGATTCGCTCGGCAATAAATGCATTATCCAAATTGTCTTCGGGTTGATCCATAATCAATGGATCAACATTTTCCAGCAATAACATGTGTAAAATGGCAGTGCATTGCTGTCCGGTCGAGAGTTTATCCAAAGGTTTGTAGATCGCCTCGGATTCACCGTGCGAAATGTTAAGAAAAATATCGACGCGGTGACCCAGTTCCAATGCTTCCAACTCCATTAACTGCGAGACCGAGAGATTAGCCAAGGCATCAGCGACCATTGGCGTAATGCCCAACTCGACCTGAACCATACCTTGCCCTTGGCGTATACAGTTCGCTAACGCCAATGGTTTTATCGTTTCCAACTCATCAATCCAGGCTAACCGTTTTTCGCCCACTCCCTCAAGTCGACAGCCCAGCAAGAAATTTTTTAACGGGGTGCGGTCAGCTTCAATGACAACATCAATCTTCAACTTGCCTTTCAGATGGTTATTCAATTTCTTTGCCGCGAGGCGAAGGCTCTTGGTGTGTTGATCCCGAAGATCGGACAATTCCGCAAGCAGATTACGACGTTCCTGTTCCTGAGATGTCCTTAATTTGTCGAGGTTGGCGACTCTGGATTTCAAAGGTTTGATTCTTTCGATTTCCTGCTGCAAGCGTTGATAGGCGGTACCAACTTCCTGACCGCTCTTTCCCGACATCGTCGGAAGACTACGTAATGCTTTTTCCAACTCCGCTTCACCTTGTTGTAGGGATTGTTCCCATACCTTAAGGAAGGTAGCCAGTTGTTGTTCACCTTGGGCAAGTTCCGCTTGCAATTCGCTGACATGACGATCAAAGCTTTTTTGCATATCTTGCAACGTTTCACGGATAGGAATTAGCAATGCCGCATTGGGCAAACCTTCCAAAGCTTTGTCGCTAATAAACACCAAATCCGGAAGATTGTCGCGTAACGCAATCAGGCCGGCTTGCAAATGCTGGATCTCTTCGTTCGTACGCTCGACGATTTGTCGTTCCCGGGCGAATAAAGGTGTCTTCGACAGTTTTTCCTGAACGCCCAGAGAATTAAATCCTTGTACCTGTTCTTCCAATTTAGGTAAACGCGCAACCTGTGTTTGCAGGTCATCGACTTCGCTTAAGGTTTTAAGGGATTTCTGCTGATTATCATGCAGTCGCTTCCGCAAATTGGCATTAGTTTGCTCATAGTCGCCATCATTCGGCAGAAATCGATCCAAAAGCCGAAGCCGGCTCTGTTCATCCTGAGCCAATTCATAGATTTCATTTTGGCCGTAGATGTCGATGCCTGGCAACAAATCGCGGGGATGTAAAGTGGAAGCATTGCCTTCAGCATCGCGCACGATGGGCATTTCGCCATAACGCCGAGAAACCCGGTAAAGACGGCCATGTTGGGCCGATGAAATAATTTCCAGTTCAATCCGGCCAGAGTCTTTGCCTAAATTTTCCTTGATAATCTCCAAATGCAATTTTTGCGCCTGTTTGCCTTTTGGCTGGATATCGAGTGCGTAGCGCAAACATTCCAACAGAGTCGATTTACCGGCGCCACGCCCGCCGATAACTGTGTTGAGATGAGAAGAAAACTTAATATTTAGGCCATCCAGATAACCACCGGAAATAGCCATCGATACGATCTCGCCAGTGGGTTTCTCTTCGCGTTGAGAATTCAGCCGGATACGTGACACAGGATCAAGAAAAGCCACCTTGAAGGCATCGAAGCACGGCTTGGTCATTTTGATCCAACATGTGGCGCTGCTCTCATCCAGGTCAGCGGGTTTTGCGACATCTTTGGCGTTGATAATGGCAATCGGGCGTTCGCGTTTCCAGTTAGCATCCTCGTTTTCAACAATGCGCTTGAACTGAAGCGGCAGATCGGCAGCAGGTCCCGGTATTTGCCCGGCACGAACTAGAGCATGATCTTTCCAAATATGAACCAAACCACCGCCATCTTGGTTTAGGCGAAGCAAGCCGTTTTTTCCGGTCATATGTGCGGCATACCAGAAGCCGCCGATATCGCTAACCACTCTGGCTAACGCCAAACAACCAAGCTTAGATGGCCACACTTTTTCTTCAGGATTGGTCAAGTCGAGCCTTCCCAGATAACGGTTCAACTGATCTTTGCTCGTCCCTTCCGGGAACAAACAGACCATGTGGATTTTTTCGGTCGAAGCGATCTCGAAACCGGGAAAAACCACAATATCATGAGGTTCCAGAAGCGTGCGCAAGGTATCGATACTGTCTACGCTACCATGATCGGCCAGCCCGACAACTTTAATACCGTGCTCCAGGCATTTGACCAATAATAATTGGTTATAGTCTGCCTCGGTTAATCCATGCTCGTCACCTCGGTAAGCACTGTTATAACCTACTGGATTCACTTGCAAAGCGCAGCGCCAATATCGTGCATAAGTGTACTGTTCGCTCATAGGTGTGCCTGATTTTGTTGAGAACGAATCCAAAGTTGGGTCTTAATCATCGCTAGCACCTCCCGTTACAGCCTTAACTTCTGCTAACAGATCACCAAACTTGCCGTAGTTGACCTTTACGCCGTCATCCAAATCGAGCTGTATGCGGAGATCGGCGTAGTGGCGGAGTTTTTCATCGTAAGCGAGCAGTTCGATGTGTTTTTTCTTGAGCTTTTCGATGTCCTTATTCAGCTTGTTGCGGGTTGCGTTAGAAGTAGCAGTGGCGACGTCTTTTTCCAGCATCTCGATCCGGGACTGGATTTTGCCGGTGAGCGGCACGACGTATTCGGCGCGCATACGGGCCAGGGTGCCTTCGTGGTAGCGGTGCAGGTAGACCAGTGCCTGGAAGGCGCCTTGTTTGCCACTGGAGAACAGCCAGTAAATCGGGCGCTTTTTGTAGGTCTGCAGATGATCCTTGAAGAAGCTTCCGGCCAGATAGCGGCGGATGGTTTCTTGCGAGGTTTCGTTGGCTTTTTGGCCCAGGCTTTCCGCCAACCAGGCCAGGTTTTCATCCAATGTTTCCGCGCCCCACACCGCCAACAAGAATTCGCGGATGCGATTGGCAGCATCGTCCTCGAACCAGAGTTCGTCTGTGATCGGCACGATGCCGTCGGCATCGGGAGCAAAAATCCCCCCCTTTGAAAAAGGGGGGTTAGGGGGGATTTGCTCTTGACTTTCTGCCTGCGCGAATTGGGAAATCCCCCCCGGCCCCCCTTTTTCAAAGGGGGGAGTGTCAATGTCATAGTAGATTTTGTCGAAATCGATATTCCCCGCATGCGCATAAATCAACCCCGGCCTATCCAGCCGGTAACGCCCCATCATGCAGCCGATGGCGTAGGAAATCAGCCGTTGGCAGTCTTTTTCGCGGTCTGCGCGGGTCAGGGTGATTTGTTCTTCGGGGACTTCGGGGGAAAGTTCGTCTTGCAGGCCATAGGCTTCGATGAAAAAGCGGTTGTTTTCTTCTTCTAGGCGCTGCATTTTAGCGATAGCTTCACGAGTTTGCGTTTGCCATAGCTGGTATGCATCTTCTAGCGTAGGGTACGCATCGCGTACCTTTTCGGGGAGAGGCGGGACACAGGTAACGATACGCGATGCGTATCCTACATGACTGTAATTTAGCCAAGGAAGACCAACAAATTCCCATGAATTTTCGATAGAGTCCCAGTCGTTTTTAGCCAGAGATACTGCCTCCTTGGCAATTGTTTTCACTGTATCATTTACATTTATCCAAGGTAACTTTGCGACGGACCCGCTCTCAAAATCAATTGTAGGACTGATAACTTCAATATATTTTTTCGAAACAACTGAGTTTCCAAAAGCTAAAACTGACCATAAACAATCTTGACGCTTTGGAAAACCACAAGAGCCTTTCCCTTCAAACAAGAAAGTATCATTAATATATCGAAATTTAAAACTATTGCTTCCAGCAATCGTAGTCCAGGTAATACCTTCACGGAAATAGAATCGTTCATTTCGAATAACAGCACGTTCGAAGGCTTTTAACTTCTGCCCGTTATCCTTCCAATCAATCAAAAATGAATTATTGCCGTACCATCCCCGTGTAACCCCACCTTTTTGAATGGGAAACCACTTTGGGTCAACAGACACTGATATACTCGTATTAAGAAAATCCACTTCATGCCATTCCCTTAAAAATTTATCATTATCAGCTGTATTCAAGCCTTTTTTGAATTCGAAGACATTTGAAATACATCCTTTAGTAAACGCTTGTGCGAAATTTTTACTTAACCAATATGCAATAGGACTACCCGGAATTTTCTTGAAATCATCCTGCACTGTAGTATCGAATCGATTTTGACCTGCAAGCAAAGCCATGTTCTTTTGTTCCTCTTGCCCATCCACCAAGCGAAAAAACACTGGTTTGTAGCCATTGAAATGTTTACCTTGCAACACAAAAGCCGTCGTCTGCACCACTTCGCCGGAAATCTCGCCAAACGCCCGCGCGCCCAAATGCGCCATCGTGGCAATGGTGCGCTCCGTCAGCAACTTCTCCCGCATGGTCTCGAAAGAAGACAAAAACATCCAGCTCTGCATCGTCACCATGCTGTTAAAACCGGATGGTTTGCACCACTCAAAGCCTCTCTCGATGAACATCGCAAACAAATCCGACTTACTATCGGGAAACGTACGCTTGGCATAATCTTTCAACACCGCATTCATGCCTTTGCCGCCCATATACGGAGGATTCGCCACCACCGCATCGAACTGCATGCCCAAAATCCGCGCCTGCCGCACCAACGGCAACAAATCGAGCGCCGCCGCTTGCGCAAGCAGATCGCCGCTTTGCACGGCCTGTTGCAAAGCAACCTCCATTGCCGGCAGTTGCGCATTCAAGTCTGCCGCAATTTGAATCAACGAGCCGAAGGTAAGGGCATGTGTGAAAATCTCTAGCAACGAGGCAATCGTAGGTTGGGCTGAGTTTACGAAGCCCAACGCTTTCGGCGGCAATGTTGGGCTTCCTGCGTCAGCCCAACCTACGAAACCCGCTAAATGGGCGGTCAACTCATCGGCATCCAGACCTTTGCTTTCCTGCAATGCCAGCACATTGAGCTTGGGCGGATTGTCAAGCAGTCGCCGATCATCAGCGCGTGCTTTCATCAACAAAGCAAATCCTGCCAGTTGCGCGGCACGGTCATCGATGTCCAGACCAAAGAGGTTTTTTTCCAAAATTAGGCGCGGAATGCTGCGGGGCTGGTAACCGCGTTCCAGATAAATCGCCTTCAATACCTCGTAGGCTTCCACTAGGATATGTCCGGAACCGCATGCAGGATCGAGGACGGTCAGGGATTCCGGATTCAGACTCCCCCTCACCCCCGGCCCCTCTCCCTCAGGGAGAGGGGAGTCCTCGTCGATGCGCGTTTGAATCAACGCATCCAGCTGGGTTTGTACTTCAGGCGTCTGTTCGGCGGGTTCGATGTAATACGGCCACTGGCTTTTCAGCGTGGATGCTGGATTAGCCATCAGCCACAGCCGGCCGATGCTGTTCTGCACCAGATATTGGACGATCCAATTAGGGGTAAACAGCTGAGTGGCGGCAGGAATGTCTTCGGATTTGACCACCTTGCCGATGACCTGATCCTTTTTCTCGCTGATGTAGAACTGATACAGCCAGCCGATGATTTCGACCTGGCTCCAGTCTTCTTCCGGAATCGCCTCGACCAGTTTGGCGACGACCGAATCGGTCAGCAACAAATTGTCCGGGAGCAGCAGTTCGGTTTCGTCGTCGATATGTTCGAAGAGAAACGGCATTGCATTGGATAGCGCGTTGCATTGCGCGATCAGGGTCAGCCGGTAGAGTTCGCCGTCCTGATCGCCGGCCAGTTTGAGTTCGATCGCGCGCTCAGGATTCAGGCCTGGAAGGTCGCCGTGTTGCGCCAGTTCCGGGGCAGACCCAAGAATTTCCGGCAGGCCGCCCGCGCGGTTGGACAGCACCCGATAGCCGTGATTTAGGTAGTCGTGGATTTCCATGTAACGCAACGCGGCAAAGCGGTTGAACCAGGTGTAGGCCACGTTTTCCATGGTTTGAGCAAAGCCGTGCTTCTGGATCAGCGCGATCAGGTTGTCGCGTTGACGGCTGATTTTGGCCGGCCACGACTGGCCGGCAATGATCACCAGATCCCCACTTTTTTCGGCAGGCGCAATCTGCAATTGGCCGTTGTTATCGGCCAAGCCCAGCCGATGCGCGCGGGCAGTGACGGCGGCGATGAAGTCTTTGCGGGCTTGCGGGGCGTAGGTTTTGAGTTTGGCTTTGTTCATGCACAATCATCCCTGGGATGTTTCTTTAGTGGGCGAGTTTGAAATCGGGCAGCAGGGTAATCCGGCCGAACCCAAAAGCTTTCTCGTAATAACGGCGATCGGCGGTCACCAGTATGGCGCCTGGGGTATTCAGAGCCACCGCGTGGTATAGGGTATCGAACAAGTGATGCCGGCAACGGATCGCAAGATCCATGGCCGTGGCATAAATCTCCGGCTCCTCGGAAAAACGGCTTTCGATGGCCAATAAATCGAACAAATCATCCTGGGCTTCTTCCGGTTTTTCGCGGGCCAGCACCGCCGTGACCTCGGCAATAAAATGCGGGGGTTGCAGCATTTGTATACGGCCTTCATCGATGCCTGACAGGATGGCTAACGCCAGGTCGCAATCGGCTTCATCTTCCCGGCTCTGAAAAAACCATTTCAGGGCGACGCTGGCGTCCACCACAACAATCATGGGCGGCCTTCTTCCCGTGCTGTCTGTAGCTCTTCATCGGTCATGGCCGGGGCATGCTTACGCCGTTCCAAGATTCTTGCAATCGCTTTATGACTGCGTTGTTTACGCTGCGCACGTTCGACGGCCTCGCGCATCAAATCGGCGATAACGGCGCTCTTGTTCTGGCCTTTGTAGGCTTCATTAAACGCGTCTTTAACGTCATCCGGCACACTGAAATTTACGGTAGCCATCATAGCCTCCTGAATTGTTGAAATTTTCAACAAATTATCTGCGCTTGCCGAAAGAATAGCAATGCGTCAGAAAACATAAGCCGCTTTATTGAATCCGAACTCTTTTGCCTTCCCGAACCGTGGCCGATAATTTATCTTTCAATTTAGCGAGATAGGCTTCGATATCGCTTTCGTTTTCCAAATAGGTTTTAATGCTACACTCAGAGGCGCGAACGACGACTGTCGGCGCAATCGGCTGAGTGCCTGCTCCGGACACCGGAGCACTAGTGCCCCCCGGTTCCTTGATTCCAGCCGGTTCCGGCTTCTGCGCAGAGGCGATCAGATCCATGGCCTCATCCAGTCGACTTCCTGCCTGCTCTTTGAGATAGCGTATCCTGGGAATGCTGTTTAATGCAGCCACAGTAGTTTTCAACTGCTGCAAAGGATACAAAGCTCTATTTCGCAGATCGACTTCTGCTTGCGCTTGGTTCAGTGCAGCCTCGATTTCGCCCAGTTTTTCGTCAATTGACATCAGTACCGTTTCCCGTTCACTGCCGGCAATTCGATCATTGGCGACGGCAACCGTGCTCAGTAACGGATCGATGCGGTTGATTTGGGCATAAGGGGCAGGATTGTCGCGAATGGTTTCCAGTTCTTTCAAGGCGTTGGCGGCGGCCAAATCTTGCTGCAATGCCTCGCGGTTATCCGCAAACTCGCCCAAGGCTTCGAGCATTTTCCGCCAGGTGGTCACCTGGGTTTTATAGAAACTGGTCACATCGTGAATGTCTTCGCTCAGATCCAGCCAGTCATCCTTACCTTTCAGTAGGGTTTCAATGAATTCATAACTGTCACGAATGGCCAGTTGCTTGCCGATGCGCGCTGCGGCTTGATCGATCACGGTTTTGCCGGGATAGAATTTGCCGGCAGCGGCATGGCCGTGGCTTTTCAGTTCTTCCAGCCAAGTCTTAAAACTGTCGCGCGTATCGGCGACTAAACCGTCTTCATCTTCACGAGGCAGTTTGGCGAACAGGTCGCGGTGCAGATCGCGCGCGCGTTTGATCGTAACGCTATCGGCCGATTTACGCTTCAGAATCGAGACCTGCCTAAACCGGACGGATTTGGTCAATGGGTCTATCGCCGAACGCGGATCAAGATCAGCGCCTTCGAGCATCAATTTAATCTCGCCGGCCATGTAAAGCCGGGCAATGAGCAAAACAATTTCCCATTCTGGCTTCCATCCCCAGGGAATACCGGTAAACCGATCGACAATATCGGAAAGCAACACGCGGTTTTCCGATGCCGTGAGCAACAGATATTGCCTGAGTTCGTTGAGCGCCAAAGGGTTAAGCTCTTCGATATTGCTATCCAGCGACAGTTGTTTGATGTCATCGGCGGAGAGAACGGCCTTGATTTCGGCGACGGGGTCGGCGCAGCGGTATTTTAGATAGGGCAGCTTGCTGTAGGTGTTGGCGATCAAATAGTTGATCACTTCATCCAGCAGGCTGGTCGGATGCAGTCCGGCTTTAATGCTGGGTTTTTGCCCCAAGACATAAAAATCACCGGTAGCCATCAGATTGCCGAGTTGCTCGACCAAGCGCAGCCGGCGTTCACGGTTTTCGTCCTTGCGGTCAGCCAGAATGCGTTTCAATGACGGCGTGGCTTGATCAGCCTTCGGGCTAATGATGTATTTTTCGATTTGCAGGTAAAGCGTCAGTTCTTCGTAAAGCCGTTGGCCTTCTGCCATGCGAATGATCGCGCGGCCTGTCCCTTCGGCGCTGCGCATAGTACAAGTCGCTTCATGCATTTTTTCGTAGTCATCGCCCAAAGGAGTGAGGACTTCCAGCGTGAGCGTGTGGCCGGCGGTTTTCCAGGGGGCACCGTCCAGCAGACGATTAAATTCGTAATCGCCTTTGGTGTCGCGATGCCGTACTTTGTTTTGGCTTCTCAGGATGTCTTCGAAAATCAACTCTGACAGCAGACGGGTTCTCTCCGCCGATGAAATTTCGACATGGCCAAGTTCGCGGGCGACATCGCGTTCTTCATTGGTCAGGAAAAACCAGAGATCGCCGTTACGGCTGACCAACTGCTGTTGTTCCAACCTGGCAAGAGATTCTTGAATGCGGCGCTTGAGGCTCAGTTTGTCGGCATCGACTTCATCAACGCAGAGCGTGGCTAAATTGTCGATGTTCGGCTTGACCGTTTCCGGAATGTAGCGGATCAGGAACAATGCCTTGAGCAATTGAGTGTCATAGGGCTCCAATGACGGATTATCAGGCGCTTGATCGATCGATCTTTTAGCGATGCTATCGATGAAGCTTTCGATCGAAGGATAAAAATCGTAAAGCGGAATCAAGGCATCGATAGGCTTACCGGCATTTTGCACGGCGGCCGACTGGAATGCATCCAAAAGGGAACGCTCTCCACGTGAAAGATGCTTGCCGGTGGCCCCGACTTTGCGAATCGACTCGAAGATTTTTTGCAGCAATTGGAATTGATACGGCGCAAACGGATAATAGGCTACAAATTCCACCGCATCCCGGTAACCCCGGAGATTGACGCCATTGCCCAGAAAGGACAGTTGGTTGTTGATGATGTCGCCTTTTTGAGCAAAAACGTCGCGCAACGTGACATGGGCCGGTTCGGTTTTAGCCAGTAAGCGCTCGCCGATGACTTCGTCCGTATTGGAACTGGCCAGAGACAGCCGGGTATGGAAGCGTGCCTGAATTTTGGAAAAATCCTGGGATTTGGCCTTGTTGGCCTCGCCGATCGCCGCATCGATATCTTCCTGGCTGGTCACAATCACCCAGGCGCGGCCTTTGCAGAGTGTCCCCAGTTGCTCGATGATGGTTTGCAGGCTCAGCATCAGCTGCGTGTTATCGCCGATAAACTGTCCGACTTCATCGACGAGAAATATCACGCGATGGTCCACAGGCTGGGTATCCAAGTAGTCATTGACCAGTTTGGCGAAGCCTTCGATGTTGATACGGTAACCCTCGCGGGCATTGTCGAACCAACGGCCGGCCGATTCTTCCGTCATATTGAGCGATTGAGCCAATGCGGCAATCACATCATCGCGGAGAAAGTCGACCGCATCGCGTTCTTGATGCCAGGCATTGCCGTTGCGATCCTGAAATATTGTTTTGAAAGTTTCGTAGGCGCCTTTGGAGATCAGGTAGCGCTCCATTTCGGCGATATGTGGCGCGTCGCCGCAAAGGCCGAGCTTTTCGTTAAACACGCGCAGAAAAACCTGAACAATCGCATCGCGTTCGGATTTTGCATCGGCCTTCGCATCGATATTGAACAGCATGACGTCGGCCGTTCCCTTAATGGCGCGGTGAATGTCCGCCAACAGCATCGGATCCTTGATTCTGTGCTCATCAAAAAACTCAACGGCTCTTTTATGTTTGCCTGTTTTGGGGTCGACGGCTTCAATGTTTTCCAGTAAATAGGACAGGATTTTGATGTAGTGCGATTTCCCAGATCCGAAAAACCCCGAGACCCAAACGCCCATCCGTGCGGTAATGGTCGGATCTTTGGCTTTTTCGGCCGCGGCCAGGTAGGCATCGAAAAAGCGCCGAAAATATTCGGTGAGCTGTTTGGTGACAACGTATTCTTCCAATTCCTGCCAAATGCTTTCTGCATCCAGTTGGTCGGCCTTGATGACGCCATTTATGGGGCGATCGATCGGCTTGGTGAATAACTCCCTTATTTCCATGTGGTAATCTCAATTAGCAAGTGGGTTATTGCGCTTCAGGAACCAACCTGAAGGCGCGATAATAATGATCTTCGGATAACTTATTGAACAAGCGCAGCGAGTAGCCGTCATAGCGGCCAGGGTAAAACATCAGCAATGGTGTTCTCCCCATCAAAGGATGCAACGCCGAGAGCAAGGTATGGGTTCTGAGCATCGGATAAGCACTACCGACACCCCAAAGGATCAATACATCGATCTGATCGAGATCGACGAGGGAAACGATTTTTTGAGCCAGCTTGTCTTCCTTCAGAACCGGGCGCAAGGCGGCCATGACAGCCTCGTCGCCTTTGGTGCGCTGCATTTCGATCGCTTTATCGAGCAGTCTGCGTTCCTCCAGCAGTTGGATGACCAGGTCAAATAGGTTGATCACGCCGGCTCGAATGGGCGGCTGTGATTTATGGAGGCTCGTGAGAACGGTCCGGGTCAGAAAGTCTCGCATCTCCATTTCCCGCTCCGGCGGGTAATCAAAAATCCAGAAGCCGATTTCATTACCGAGGCCTTTGCTGCTCAGAAACTCGGCAGAGCTAATTTTGGGCAGAATCTGATTGAGTCGTTCTTCGAAGGTGAGCGCCATTAGGCTCGCCCCAAGAGTTCCACTATCGAGTGATCTCCTTGCGCCGATAGGTAGCGTCTAATATCAGGATGCAACGATTGCGGTGTAATTTTCATGCTGCGTGTGTTTTCAAGATACTTGGCTTCGGTAAGGATACGAACGATGACCTGGAACAGTTTAGCTTGTGTTGAAGCCGACCAATGTTTCACTGATGAATCCCTGTGGGCGCATTCGGTGAAAAATCCTTCCCAGTCGCCGGAAGAAATTGACAAGTTTAATCGGCGCTGATGATCGATGTAAACATTCGCAATAAAATCTGCGAGCAGCCGGCTATGTTTAACTGCCGCCACCAGTAACAGCTGAATTGCAACTTCTTGTTCACGATGGGCAATCATTTCCCACGCGGAAGTATCAAGGGTATTCAGACGATTCCTGATCAATTTTGCTTGGCGTAAAGCGGTAGACGGGGCTTTTTTCTGCAGCAGATTATCCTCGACCAGCGCCCGTCTCCAGGCATTTTCATCGGGGTGAGTCAGCAAGAAAGCCGCAATGCGGCGACTCTCTAAGGGCATCAGAGAGCCTGCAGAAATTTCTGCGTTATAAGAAATAGTCATGGTTTAGCTATTGTTTGCTCGTGTGGCAGGGCTATTTTTTATTTCATAGCCAATTCCCAGCCTTTTAGGAGCGGATTGCCGGCGTTTGAGGGACTTTTGCACGTATTTGAGTGCTTCGTCTTCATTGTTGACGACAGTCACGAGGGTTCGTCCTTTGCCACCAATCCGCCCGTAAGTGGTTTCCACGATCCAGTTACCGAAGAGGTCCTGACCATAAGCCAGCGAATAGGCTCGGTGAATATTGCGGGCGGGATCTCGCGCTGCGAGATAAGCAATCGGTATCAGCATGAATCGGCTTCCTTAATCACTCCTCTTCCTCCCGGCATATGTCATTTTATTCTTGCAAGCTTAGATAAAGCGTTGACCGTGCCACGTTGAGCAGCTTCGCCACAAGTGCGGGGCTTTCCCCTTCTTCTATCAGCTTGCGGGCGTGTTTGATTTGTTGCGGTGTCAATTTGGGTTTCCGCCCCATTTTTACCCCCCGCGCTTGCGCCGCTGCCCTTCCCGCCTGGGTGCGCTCCTGAATTAAAGAGCGTTCCAGTTCTGCCAGTATTCCGATCATTTGCCACATCGCCCGACCGGTCGGGGTTTTGGTGTCGATGGATTCGGTCAGCGATTGAAATTGAATCTTGCGCTCTTTCAGATCGTCAAGGAAGGCGATGAGATCATGCAGCGATCGCCCGAGCCGGTCGAGCTTCCATACAATCAAGACGTCATCGGCATCCAGCGCGGCGAGGCATTTGTTCAATTCAGGACGTTGCCGCTTTGCGCCACTCGCCTTATCGACATAGATTTTTTGGCACCCTGCCCTTTTCAGAGCGTCGAGCTGCAAATCGGGGTTCTGGTCATCGGTCGAGACACGCGCATAGCCTATTTTCATGCGCTCATTTTCGGACAGATTTATCGGACATGCAAGCCTTTGATTTTATAAAGGCAAACAATTGTCCGAAAAATCCAGAATTTCCGGACAAATCCACAGATCTGAGAAAGAGGCGAGCAATAAGACTGCCAACAACAATATCCGGCAAGCGTGAGGCGAGCAGATAGCTACCAGCAGCGGCTAGCAAGACATTCACGTTCGCGATCAGGTCATTTCTGGAACATAGCCATGTGGAACTCATGTTGAGGTTGTCGCTCCGGTGACGATAGAGCAGCAATTTCTCTTTCCTCCGCCTCCCGCACAGGTATCTTTACATGGTAAGCGGTTGTGTAAATTTCAGCGCCACTTCTGTTTGTCATGTCATAACTAAACTGTTTGTATGGTTTATATCCACCAAGATTATGGGTTTATTTTTACCTGTTAGCCCTTAATTAACTTGTAAATTAGAAAGTTATTCTTAAAAAATACAAGTAATTTCAAATAAATAGCCAACAAAAATCCAGATGGCATGATTAATGTATGTCTTATATGTCGGGAAATCATTTCGACATCAGCCGCAAAATCGATAACAGATCTTGAGGTCGGTAACCTTTATCTTGCAATATTCAGGAGTCATCTATGTTAAAGATCATAGGCGCATTACTCGTAGCATCCGTGATGTCTTTTTCTGCATTTGCGGCTACGGAACAAGCCACTGTAAAACACGAAGAAGCGGCCAAAGCCCATGAGGATGTCGTAAAACACCATCAAGCAGCCGCCAAACAGCACAAGGCCGGTAAACATGCGGAAGCGAAAACACATGCTGAGAATGCCAGCAAAGCCTCAGAAACTGCAAACATGAAAACGAAGGAAGCTGCTGAGCATTCTACCAAATAAATGATACCCCCCAGCTTCACGACATGGTCGCGGGGGGTATTTTTTTTAAATACTGGCACGCTGTTTAACTTTGGTTGCTCATGCCTGTCCATCGAACAGGCTGCTAACCACTGGTCGAGGCCAATTCGAGATTGGAAACCCGAGCTAAACCTGTTTATGAATTTTTGTCAGGATCGATTAGCAGATATATTCTAACGTTCATGAAGGCTCAGCATCGCCCCGGCAGATGAAAATCCCCCATGGGAGCGACTTTCACAGTAACAGAGCTGTTTACTATACCCTCGATTAAATACAGTCAACAATAATCAAAGATAGCCATGACCAAATTGGAACTCATTGCCATGATTGCTAGCAAACAGTCGCATTTAAATCAAAAGGATGTTGAGCTTGCAGTAAACAACATTATTGATGTCATGATCTCCACTTTAGCCAATGGTGAAAGAATTGAGATTCGTGGCTTTGGGAGTTTTTCGACAATTCAACGTGACGCTCGCATTGGTCGAAATCCCAAAACAGGTGATGTGGTCAGCGTTCCACAAAGGCAGTCTCCGCATTTTAAATCGGGACTCGATTTACGAAGAAAAGTGAATGCTTCACGCCTTGTTTACCCAAAAATTAGAGACACCTAAATTTGTTATCACCACGTGGATAACTGCTATGTGTCAATACTTTTACTGGGATATCACTATGATTGACCAATGATTAGCCAGGCCATTGCGGGTGGGGAGCAATGGAACGGAAAACAGAGTTAGCGGTCCATCTAATGCGCTTTTACGATGGCATCAGAGAGTAGCGGAATTTTTCTCAGCCAACTGGCAAAAACCGGCGCGCAAGTGACATTCACTACTACGCACATCAATCATCCTGTTTACGCAAGCCTTCGTCATAAAAAATATTTATCATAGCGCTGCTTTTAGCAGCAAAGTTGATGGGTTGTTTGTTTATCTCATCGAGTTCAAGTCATTTTTTGGAGAACAATCATGTTACGTTCATCATTCTTATTCGTTTCAAGTGTGCTTATCTTTGGTTTTATTGGCAATGTTCAGGCTGCCGATGCATCAGCCGGCGTGGAAGTGTTTGCCAACAATTGTACGTCATGCCATTCCGGCGGAAACAATTTAATAGTTCAAGCCAAATCGCTAAGCATAAAGGATTTAAAAGACAACAAAATGGATTCTGAAGCTGCAATTATTACACTGGTTACCAACGGCAAACCCCCTATGCCGGCATTTGGCACAACCCTGTCAACGGAGCAAATTAAAAATGTTGCCGCTTATGTGATGCAGCAGGCGAATGCAGGTTGGAAATAATCACACGTCAATAAACCGTGTGGCCGAACAGGTTTGGAGGCCGATGGAGGGAGAAGCGGCAGTAACCCGATTAGGTCGGGATTTTACTAAAAACGAAGTTAAGCACCTTTAACCCTAAAATGGCTAAGGGGAGCGATAAGGCTATCAAGGCGGCGACACCTGCGATGGCTTGATAGATTTCTTTTCTCACGGCTTTTGGGGACATAAAGATGTGAATTCACGGGATTGGAATTGACCTTTTACCGCCCGAAGTTAAATTCAGCCTTAAAAACACCTCAACCAAGGAGCATCGGCGGAAAAGGTGTCAGGATTTGGGGACCAGTCAGAGAAAACAGCGCAAAGCGAAATCCGCCTGCGCAGCCATGAACCATCGTGGTCATACCCACACCAGACCAGATGATCAGCCTGAAAAGAGTCATATTCCTTTGGGTTGTTTAAATAAACCGTTGGTTCTGTTGATTTCAACCGCTGATCATGAATGAAATAGCCAAAAACCCCGCCGCTTGCACAATTAAGTATTGGCGCAATACTTGCTTATTTCCGTATTGTTTAACCTAGTTTATTTTACTGAATAAGGGTTTCGTATGTTACGAATTGTTGAAAAATGGATGGATGCCGAGCTGGTATATGAAAAAAACGGCTATTTTTTACGCGTGTTATTGGGAGATCAGATAAAATCTGTTATTAAACTTATGGCTGAAAACGATGATGACGCCAGAAAAAAAGCTCGGCGTGCGATTTATCTTTTTCTAGCTTAAGAACAAAAGTCCGGGGAACAGGTCTACAGAAATGGCATTTCACTTATAGACATCCTCGCTTGTACGCAATATAGGCCGATTACTTGACGCACTGTTAATCAACTTTATGTAGAAGAACAGAAAATATTTCCACATGAAGATCGGCTACGATGATGACAGCCATCGACTAAGCAATAGAGATTTCAGCTAAAAATGGTCTATGCCATTGAAAACCAGGTACCAGTCAATTTGTGACTATGTTTCCAGATCGAATGCGTAATTAAATTTAACGGCGGTTTACACAGATTTTTCTCATTCTCAATAGGTTTTCAACTGAAGGTTTTAAAATGGTTAAGTCAGCCCTCCTTCTTTTATTGTTCAGCTCTTTACCCATTGTCTCTTTTGCAGAATATGACGACAACCAAAGAACTATACCTTTACAAACATTTAAGGATAGGTTTACTACGGGAGAGCTTATCGGCATATCTACCGCTTACGCAGAAGATGCCTATATTCGTACCGCAGTATCGAAATTAGCGAGTATGGATATTGTGGATTTGGATAGTGACGTTATCAAAAAAGAGATCGAATATTTAACATCAAAATCAATCCTTTCAGAAAATAGAGCGCGAGATATTTTAAAATAAAGATGCCATTTCTGTATCACGTTATTTTGTAATTTCTTTTTGAACGACTGTAAGTACAGAGGATATCTCTTTTGGGTTCAGTTACCCTGTTAAGGCCGGTAAGCGGCTTTTGATCATTCAGGTTGTCATGCATTCGTTTGCTAATCCGAATTTCGCTTTTCTAAAACTGTTAACATTTCGAGCTTTTATTGTATTTGCCTATCAAATCATGGCGATCGTCGTGGGTTGGCACATCTTTGAGCTGACCCATGACACACTTGCGCTAGGTTTGGTTGGACTGGCGGAGGTCATTCCGTACTTCTGCTGTGCATTGTTTGCTGGTTATGCGGTGGATCACTATTCCCGTCGCCTGTTCGGGGTGCTTGCTTGCCTTCTACTATGTTTCAACGGGTTGGCACTGGTTGCAGTGGCAGAAGGTAGAATTGTTGGAAATCCGGCCTTATGGATCTATGGCACTATCGCACTCACGGGGATAGCTCGCGCCTTTATCGGCCCCTCGTATAGCGCGATGTTTGCTCTGGTTTTGCCGCGCGAGCAATATGCTCGCGCGGCGGGAATCGGCAGTTCGGTATTCCAATTTGGGCTTGTCGTTGGTCCGGCTTTCGGAGGTGTCATGGTCGGATGGGCGGGTAAGACGGCCGCCTATGGCGTTGCAGCCGGCCTGTGCATTATGGCAGCTGTGGCATTGCTGTCTCTTCGAATCAAGGAACCCTTATCAGCAGAAAGCCCCCCCATTTTTACCAGCATCGCCGAAGGGTTACGATTTGTATTCAGCAACCAGATCATCCTTGGCGCACAATCTTTAGATATGTTCGCTGTTCTGTTTGGCGGCGCAGTGGCCATGCTGCCGGCTTTCATTCATGACGTTTTTCATTATGGCCCTGAGGGTCTTGGCATTCTTCGGGCCGCTCCGGCCATCGGCGCCGTGATAACGGGATTATTGCTCATACGCTACCCTATTAATTTGCATGCAGGGCGATGGCTTCTGGCTGCTGTAGCCGGATTCGGTGTCTGCATCATCGGCTTTGCTTTATCCGTGAACTTTTGGTTTGGCGCAGTGTTCTTGGGCCTCTCTGGCGTTTGCGATGGGGTATCGGTGGTGATGCGCACGACCATCATGCAATTGGCGACGCCTGATGCGATGCGCGGACGGGTTTCCGCGATTAACGGCATCTTTATTGGATCGTCGAACGAACTTGGGGCTTTTGAATCGGGTATTGCGTCACGCCTGATGGGATTAGTGCCATCAGTTATTTTCGGTGGCTTGGTGACATTGGTTGTTGTGGGGGCAACGGCAAAGCTGGCACCCCAATTACGCCGACTAGAACTCCACCAACTGACTTTCCGCTAGGCGCTTATGCGGTTCTTAGCCATGATAAAATCAAGATGGGGTACATAAAGCAGATCAGCTAATTTTCGGATTAGATATTCTTCTTGTGGATCTAATTTGCAATCGACCAAGGCAATTCTCCACAACGATTCGATTAACTGGATCTTTTGCTCCAAAGTGCATTGTTTGTTGATCAGCGAGGTAAATTGAAAATAATCCGTCGCTTGCTTGCTTTTCTGTTCGGCTGTTGCAATTAAAGCGGCGGCTTGTTCCTGGTTTAAAGAGAAGCTCTTTTGAACCAGAGATAAAATCAACTCTCGCTCTTTAGCTTCACCTTTATCATCCATCTCTATCATTTCCAAGTACAAAGCGACGCTCGCGAGTCGCAGTTGTTCCGCCGCAGATAATTCGGGCCCCAATAAGGCAAGGTGTTGCTCTAAAAATTGTTTAATCTGATTAAGCATTTGAAAGGAGTTCTAAGTTATCTATCGTCTTGCTGAATTTTTGTCTTAAACATCATATTCTCATTTTTTGCGGATATTATTTTTTATCTCCGGCAAGAGATTATAGCAAGTCCGCATGGTATTTTACGCTCTCAATCAAATTCCAGTTTTTCCGGTGAAGAGAGCCCAATTTTGATTTTATACATTTTTAACTAATTTGATTTAATGTTTTGAGGTTAACTTTATGACAAATAAATACAATATCATGCTGATAACGAAAGCTCTTATAATCGGTGCAGTGATAGCCGTTCTCAGCTATCTGTTTCATCCCGATGTGGGGCAGTTAAGCGTTATGATCAATGGTCAACCGGTCGCAGAACCACTGGTCCGCATTGCCGCCATCCCGACATTTTTGGCGATTATAGGACTTGCCGCCATCCTGACGATAATGCTGTTTTTAGGTATCGGGGCGTTCATGTTTCTAGGCGCCCTATTTATGGCATTAATTGTTTGTATAATATTGGCTCCTTATTTCTGGCCGGTTCTGGTGATGATTTTTCTGTTAATCGCGGTGATGTCCATTAGTCATGACAAGTGACTATGCGTTGTCAGCCCTATGACAGCTTAAGTCATCCCGTTATGCACAAGTTGCTCGTTCTTTGTGCAACGAGCCATCTGACGCACCGAGATGTGTATAACAATATGTACTTTAGGGAGCCTCGAAATACTGGCAAAATTGCCCAAAAGGGGGATTCCAGTTCAATGCCACCACAGAAATCCGATCTGGGGCCGCATGCTTGCCCTGTCATAGGCTGTTTCTTATCCTGAAATCGCCATTGATGACGATTTCAGGCGCACTTTGCCTGTCAAAAGGCAAAAATACAACAGGTCTTTAAACTGCAAAGACGGCGCAAATTATAGGTAGCCGCCTTGAAATTCAATTGCAGAGTGGCCCGATCCAGTCCGATACAACGCAAGCCTTTACCGCCCATCTGTTCCAGGCTGGCAAACACATGCTCAACCCTGGCCCGTGTTTTGGCGATTCGAGTATTGCGCCTCTTTTGGCAGGCTGACAGCGGTTTGCCTTTGGCGGCTTTACGTTGGATATGAACCCGCAAAACCGTGGCCTTGAGTCGTGTTTCGCGCTCTTTGTCCACATAGCCACCTCTCACCGAGCTATTCCCATGTTAAACCGCTGACATCAAATTGAAAGGTTTGGGAAGGCTCATCAAAAAAATCGGCTGTGATAGTAAGAACATTGGCCTCTTCCGTAAACTGGATAAAGATGTCCGCATTGCTCAGATAAAGCCCCGGCGTCTTGTCGTTTGCCGGTGGCCATGACTCGAAATATTGTGTCAGACCGTTGTCAAATCGCGCGCTAATGCCGCAGGCTCGGGAATTGCAATCGAACTGCCCCTCTAGAAGGCCCAAATAGGCATCATGTGAATTGTCGGGGTATTGGCGCAAAATCAGGACTGCGCGCTGTTTGCCCTTGTAAGGCGGGCCAAATTCGATTTCATTCAGAGAATAGGTTGTGGCAATTGCACTTGTGCCTAGCCCCATACGGTCTTTTTCCTTTGCATATGTCCAGTGCATTTCCTGCTTCGTCTGTTGCACTGCCGGTTGATCGGTAACTTTTGCGGCTTCGGCTTGCGCTCCATTCAACAGAGTTAAATAAACTTGATAGACGCCGACAGCAACCGAAGAAAAGAGTAGAAAAAAGATAATGATGTAGCCGATGTTGCTTTCGGCAGGCAATCCATAATCACGGGCAATTCGATTGCGTCGTTGGGTATTGCGAACGCTGACCGCCAGCCAGATAACGAGCCATAAGCCGACAGTGACGATGCTCAAACCCAAATGAAGGAGATGATGCGTTCTATGCTGTTCCATCTCGGCATAGGCAAACATCAATTGTGCTTCGCTGGGCTGCTTATGAACTGACATAGTGCGTTGTATGCTGGTGGCCCTATTTGGGACTCCAAATTGCATCAAACAAAATCCCCGCCCTTTCTTCGGATGGATGGGTGCTAGTTTAGAAAAAATAAAGCGAATATCGCTGGTGTTCTTTTAGTGATGATATGCTCAATATGGAGCGATTCTATAAGTACCCACGCATATCTATCCAACAAGAAAAAGCAAACAAAATATTGTTTTTATTAGAAAATTTTACAATGCGCCCTGAAAAAATACCGGTTTTATTTTGCATGGGTACTTAGCTTATCATACCGCACTGCCTAAAGCATCGCCATAATTAAAACCAGAAACATACATGTTAAGGTAATATCTTGTAATTGCATCATTTCTCACCTGCAAGAATAAAGTAACTGAAAATTTTTTAAGATGACTATTAGCAGGCCTAAAATTGCAGCTATAGCATTCATAATTGAAAGCATGATTCATGCCAACCTTTTACATCCTCGGATTTTGTTACTTCCATCTGCGGCTTTGTTACATCAATTAGTAAGTGATTGATTTGCACAGATTATTTTTACCGTCAAAACATGTTGTTATCCAATTAACTCAATAGGTTAGTCTTTGTTTATGCAACAAAGCCGGCGCAGTTGATACCGTATTTGGTTTCATTGTTGACCTCAGGTTTAGAGATTTCTCTCTTAGCCGAGTGCCCGCTAGATCGGGGCAAGACCATATTCGTACACTGAGTTTTTGAGACATCTCAGCTTTATGTCTGGTTGATTAGCACCAAAATAACCGATTGGAACTGGTTGATTCCCCCTAGTCTCCGGGTTTTAGGACTGCCCGGAAAATCAGACTGAGGCAGAGCAGAGAAGTGAACTTAGTTTTAGATGTGTCGCGTTATATCCATGCGCTCATGCATGATACGGGAAACATAAATGGCGTTAGCTCTAATCCGATAAATGATGATGTGCCGGCCTGCTGGAAAGAAGCGAGCGGTGCTCGGCCGAAAGTTCAGACCGGACATGGCCGATTTGGGGATATTGCTAAATGGCCAAAAGCGCCTTATCGAGAATAGCCCGATAGGCGTAAGTCTGAGCCTTGCCCCAGGTATTGCGTAAGCGTTCAACCGTACCGCCTATAAAATAATTTTCGTCTGTCGCATCCTGTCCTTTTTTTGTCAGGAGTTTTGGCATGGCTATCACAGCGAAATGGCGTCAGCATATTGAAGCGTGGCAACGTA
>Ga0208264_1000122_pt1 | contig 40449 bp, 31 predicted proteins | sample LakWasMet31_HOW6_2_FD_183873 | JGI IMG/M metagenome (GOLD analysis project Ga0208264, IMG submission 183873) | Freshwater sediment methanotrophic microbial communities from Lake Washington under simulated oxygen tension - Sediment Metagenome... | ecosystem: Environmental > Aquatic > Freshwater >... | reverse complement strand
GCGATCGATCAATGCCTGAAGCCCGGAGAAACCTTGCCGACGGTCTTCAGTTCCGCGCATGGCGAGGTTGGCAAAGCGCTCGAAATGCTGCAAATGATTCAGGCCGGCGAGGAACTATCGCCGACCGCATTCAGTTTGTCGGTGCATAATGCGATCGCGGGGCTGTATTCGATCGCCTACCACAATCAACAGGAAATCACGGTAATGGCACCTGGGCTCGATGGCCTCGCGCCGGCTTTCCTAGAAGCGCTCGGTCTGTTGCAGGAAGGCGCCGAACAGGTGCTCGTGGTCCTGTACGATGAGCCGATCGCCGACTTTTATCCTCTCGCTCCGTTTAAATTGAATGCCGAATTTCCTTGCGCCCTGGCACTTCGTCTATCCTTGGGTGGGGCGGGCATGGCGCTGCATTTGAGCCGCGCGCCGGAATGCCTGGATGACCGCGAGCAGCCGCTGCAATTGCCGCCGTTTATCGATTTTTTGCAGGGCGACAACACGGAGTCCGGTTTGAGTTTTCAGGGGCGCGGTTGGCGATGGGAAAAAATTTAATCTACAAGCTGACCTATCTTTGGCGGCTTTTCGGCACCGCAGTCAGTTTCACGGCCTTCGGCGTCGGCGGGTTTCTGCTCTGGGTGCTGGTATTTCCGCTCCTGTCGGTCTTACCCGGCAGCCGCCGGGAGCGGATCAAACGCGGCCAGCACGTGGTGCATTACAGTTTTTATGTGTTCATCGGCCTGATGCACCAGATCGGCATCATGACTTATGAGATCGTCGGGCTCGAAAAATTGAACCGGCCAGGCCAATTGATCATCGCGAACCATCCGACGCTGGTCGATATCGTGTTTCTGATCAGCCGGGTCAGGGAAGCCAGCTGCATCGTGAAGGCGTCGCTCTGGCGCAACCCGGCCATGCGCGGGCCGATTTTGAATGCGGGTTACATCAGCAACGGCGATCCCGAACAGATGATAGAGGAATGCGTGAACTGGCTGCGCGCGGGCGGCTCGATGATCATTTTTCCGGAAGGCACCCGTTCGGTGCCCGGCAAGCCTTACCGCTTTCAACGCGGGGCCGCCGCGATCGCCTTGCAGGCCGGAAAAATCGTCACGCCGGTCACTCTGTCCTGTTATCCGAGCACCTTGACCAAGGCCGAGCCGTGGTACAGCATTCCTTACCGTCAGCGTTTTCATCTGGCGATGCATGTCGGCGAGGACATCCCGCTGGAACCGTTTCAGCAGATTGAACCCAAATCGATCGCAGTGCGCCGTTTGAATCAGTTTTTACAGGATTATTTTACCGAACAGAGAGAAATCTATCAGAACCATGGAAAATGAATTGAAACAATTGATCATCGAGACGCTGGACCTGGAGGATATCGGCGTCGATGACATCGACAGCGATGCGGCGCTGTTCAACGAAGGGCTCGGGCTCGATTCGATCGACGCGCTCGAACTGGGCCTCGCGATCCGAAAAAAATATAATGTTAAAATCAACGCCGAAAAAGAAGACGTGACGAAAATATTCGCCTCGATTTCCGCCTTGGCCAACTATATTCAAAGCGCGCGCAGTTGAGAAAATGATGGAAAATCGTGAACAAATTTTGGCGGCCATTCAGGGCTTGATGATCGAGATGTTTGAATTGGACAAAGAGGACATTACGCTGGAGGCGCGGCTGTATCAAGACCTCGATTTCGACAGCATCGATGCGGTCGATATGATCGTCAGGCTGAAGGAAATGACCGGCAAGGCAGTCAAGCCGGAGGATTTCAAAACGGCGCGCACGATCGGCGATGTGGTCGAGGCGGTTTATAAGATGGTCAATGCATAGGGGAAAGCTCCAAGGCGAGAGGTGAAACAAGATTGCATGCGTCCATTGATCAACATCGTCATAGGTCTTTTGACTGTCGCCTATCCCTTCGCGGTCTATTTCGGCATCCAGTATTTCGAACCGTGGAAAATCGCGGCGGCTTTGATCGGCTTGTTGGTGATCAGACAGGCTTTCGGCGGCTTCAAGGCACTAGGCAGCCGGTTGATAGTGATCGCCGGTATGATCTTTTGCGCGCTCGCGATCTGGCGCAACGATCCGATTACCCTGCGATTTTATCCGGTCATGATGAATGGCGCGTTGCTGGCGCTGTTTGCCTGGAGTCTGTTCAATCCGCCGACCGTGATCGAACGTCTGGCCCGCCTGCGTCATCCGGACCTGCCGCCTTCGGGCGTTGCTTATACGCGGCGTGTGACCCAGGTCTGGTGCGGCTTTTTCATGCTGAACGGCGGCATCGCGTTGGCGACCGCATTATGGAGCAGTTTCGAAATCTGGAGTTTATACAACGGCCTGATAGCTTATTTGCTGATGGGCACTTTGTTTGTCGGCGAATACCTGGTGCGGATCAGAACGCAAAAGCATGCGGAATAATTTGATTTTGTTGTCAACGTGCGGCATCGAAGTGATGCAGGACCCGGTGCCGATCGCACGCCATCAGGGGATGCTGTATCGGAGTGATCAATTCGCTAAGGCGGTCGGCACTTGGGCGCATACATTGCGGAGAGAACCCGATCGGCGTTATGCGTTATATACGCAGGATGCCTATCCGTTTGCGGTACTGTTGTTCGCGCTGCTGCATGCCGGCAAGGAAGTCTGGATTTCCGGCAACAATCTGCCCGAAACCGCGCGGCAACTGCGTCTTGAACGATGCCGACTGCTGGGCGACTGGCCGGATGATCCTTTCGATGCGGATTTACTGACGACAGAAGGCTCGGATAGCCGTCTTACGGCTCTCGCTATGGATGTTCCCTGCATCGTCCTGTTTACCTCGGGTTCCTCGGGGCCGCCGAAAGCGGTGCCGAAAACCCTGCGCCAGTTACAGGCCGAAATTGATATGCTGGAAAGTCTTTGGGGAGGCTTGCTGGAAGATGCATGTATTGCGGGCACGGTCAGTCATCAGCATATCTATGGCCTGTTGTTCAGGGTGTTATGGCCGCTGTCGGCGGGGCGCTGTTTCCATAGCCCAATGTTTTTGAGCCCCGAAGCGCTCTTGGCTGATGGCGATGCCGCCAAGACTTGCTGGATCGCGAGTCCCGGCCATCTGAAGCGACTCGACGAGCAATCGCCCTGGCAGGGTATCGCCGGCCTTGCGGCGATTTTTAGCTCAGGCGGCCCCTTGCCAGCGGAGGCGGCCCGGCAAATCTTCACTGCCAGCGGCCGCAAGGTGATCGAAGTTTACGGCAGCACCGAGACCGGCGGCATTGCCTGGCGGCAGGCGTCCGGGCAGATCGACGCGTCGTGGCAGCCGTTTGCGGATATCCGGATCCAATGGATAGCCGACAGGCCCCATCTTTATTCGCCTTATTTGACCGCTCAGGACGGCCTGCCGTTGGATGATCGTCTGACCCAACTGGATGACGGCCGCTTTCTGCTGCACGGAAGGCAGGACCGTATCGTCAAGATCGAAGAGAAAAGGCTGTCGCTGACCGCCCTGGAGCAGCGTCTTCAGGATACGCACTGGATTGCCGAAGCCTACGCGTTGGTGCTGGCCCGTCACCGGGATGTGGTCGCGATCGCGGCGGTCTTGAATGATAGTGGCGCGGCACAGCTTCAGGAGCAGGGTAGAAACGCGCTGATCAAACAATTGCGTAGCGTCCTTGCCGACAGTTTCGACGCGGTGACGCTGCCCAGAAAATGGCTGTTCGTGAACTCAATTCCGCTGACCACGCAAGGCAAAGTGAACCAGGAACTTTTGACCTCGCTGATGAATACCGATACCCGGAGCCTGCCGAGAGTGCTGGCCGCCGAAATGGATGTGGCCTGTGTGCGCCTCAGGATCAAAGTGCCGAAGGAGCTCAGTTATTTTCCTGATCATTTTCCGGAATTTCCGTTATTGCCGGGCGTGGTGCAGATCGGCTGGGCGGAGCATTTCGGCAAGATTTTTTTTCCGGTCACCGCGCCTTTTTCGCATATGGAAGTGATCAAGTTCGGCAAGATGATCCGTCCGGATGACGAACTGGAATTAAGCCTGGAATGGCGTGAAGCTTCCGGCAAATTGGTTTTCCAATACAGCAGGGGAGCCGAGCCCTACAGTTCCGGGCGCCTGGTCTATGGAGCCGAGTCTTGAAAACCTGCCTCATCATCCCCGTTTACAACCATGAACAGGCGCTGCCGCATGTGGTCGCGGCGATCAAGCCTTTCGGCTTGCCTGGCTTTTTGATCGATGACGGCAGTTCTAAGATTTGCCGGGAGGTGCTCGAAGATTGCGCCCGCCGTGAAGCCGATTGGCTGACCTTGATCGTCCGCGCCGACAACGGCGGCAAGGGCGCGGCGGTGCTCGACGGCTTCCGGGCTGCGACCGCGCAAGGCTTTACCCATGCCTTGCAGATCGATGCGGACGGCCAGCATCAAATCGAAGACATCCCGCGCTTTTTGGAGGCGAGCCGGCAGCACCCGGAGGCGTTGATCGCAGGCCAGCCGGTCTTCGGCAAGGAGGCGCCGCTTAGCCGCCAGTATGGCCGCCAGTTCACCAATCTCTGGGTCTGGATCAATACCTTGTCACTGGCGATCGGCGATGCGATGTGCGGCTTCAGGCTGTATCCGCTGGCGGCGGTCGAACGGCTCTGCGCAAACGCCAAGATCAGCCGGCGCATGGATTTCGATATCGACATCATCGTCAGGCTGTACTGGCAGGGTGTGCGGGTGATCAATCTGCCGACCCGGGTCAGTTACCCGCTGGACGGCGTCTCGCATTTTCGGCTGTGGCGCGACAATCTGATGATCTCGAAAATCCACGCGCGGTTGTTTTTCGGCATGCTGGCGCGCCTGCCTCGCCTGATACTGAGGCATTGGCGATGAAAAAACCGCACTGGGCGGAGATGGGCGAGTACAGCCTGGTCTGGGGTATGCGTCTGCTGCTGTGGATTTATCGCTTCGGCGGGCGTCCTATCGTGCAGTGTTTTTTGTATCCGGTGGTCGCTTACTACTGGCTGGTGAACCGGCGGGGCAGAGCCGCGAGCCGCGATTATCTGCGCCGTGTCGCAGGGTTCTCGGCGGATTTGCAAGTGAGCGGCGGCTTGCTGGACAGCTTTCGGCATTTCATGACCTTCGCGGAAGCGATACTCGACAAACTGGCGGCTTGGTCCGGACTGATTGCGCTTGGCGATGTCGAATGCCTGGGGCGTGAAGCGTTACAGTCGTGGCTCGAACGTGGGCAGGGCGTGTTGCTGCTCGGCTCGCATCTGGGCAATCTGGAAGTCTGCAGGGTGCTTGCGAATCTCAAAAAAGACATTCGGATCAATGTGCTCGTGCATACCCGGCATGCCGAAAAATTCAGCGAGCTGTTGAGCTATTACAACGACGCGAGCCGGCTCAATCTGATCCAGGTCACTGAAATTAGCGCGGCTACCTCGATGCGGCTGGCGGACAAGATCGATCAGGGAGAGATCGTGATCGTCGCGGCCGACCGGACGCCGGTGAACAATCAATATCGTGTCGCGGAGGCCGATTTTTTAGGCGCCAAGGCGTTTTTTCCGGAAGGCCCGTTCATTTTGGCGGCGTTGTTGAAATGTCCGGTTTTGACGGTATTTTGCCTGAAGCGACGCGGCAAGTATGTCATTTATTTCGACCCTTTCAGCGGCGGCCTCAGGTATCCGAGAAAGCAGCGCGAGCAGGCATTACAGGAAACAATCCAGCGCTACGCGAACCGTTTGCAGGCCTATTGTCTGCAGGAGCCGTTGCAATGGTTTAATTTTTACCCGTTTTGGCACAAGGAATCATGAAGTTGTTATACCGATTAGAGGATGATTCGATTCATGCTCTTGCAGGTTGGGTTTACTGGATAAGAACGGCGGCGATGGCCTTGGAGTTGCCGCGATGAAAGGGGGCTTAATCAGCAAAACCGTCATTTTTGACGGCCATCCGCTCAGTATCGAAGACATCGGCCGGATTACGCACAGGCAGGCATTCGCCGAATTGAGCCGGGCGCCGGCCTTCGTCGATCGTATCGATAAAGGCGCGCGCTTCATCGAGACGCTGTTAAATGAGCAAGGCTTCGTCTATGGCGTGACGACCGGCTTCGGCGATTCCTGCACCATTCCGATTCCGCTCGAATGGGTCAACGAACTTTCAAGGCATCTGTACACCTTCCACGGCTGCGGCCTCGGAGAGCATTTCAGCGCCGAAGAAACCCGCGCGATTCTGGCCGTGCGCCTGAACAGCCTCGCGCAAGGCTACTCAGGAGTCCGTTACCTGCTGCTCCTGCGTCTGGCCGCTCTGCTCGAACATGACATCCTGCCGTTGATCCCGAAGGAAGGCTCGGTCGGCGCGAGCGGCGACTTGACGCCGCTGTCCTATGTCGCGGCGGTCTTGGCCGGCGAGCGCGAGGTGTTGTATCAGGGCGAGCGCCGCCATGCCGGCGAGGTCTTCACGACGCTTGGCATCGAGCCTTTGGTGTTGAAACCGAAGGAAGGCCTCGCGATCATGAACGGCACCGCGGCGATGACCGGCGTGGCCTGTCTGGCTTATCGGCGGGCGGAATACCTTTCGCGCCTGGCGACTCGAATCACCAGCCTCGCCTCGATCGCATTGGCAGGCAATGCCTATCACTACGACGAAAAACTGTTCACGGTCAAACCGCATCCCGGCCAAAATCGTGCGGCCGGCCGTATCCGCGCCGATTTGCAGTTGACCGAAGCCGCTCCGCGCCACGACACCCGCCTGCAGGACCGCTACTCGTTACGCTGCGCCCCGCATGTGATCGGCGTCCTCGAAGACGCACTCCCCTGGCTGCGCCAGTTTATCGAAAACGAACTGAACAGCGCGAACGACAACCCGATCATCGACGCGGAAGGCGAACATGTGCTGCACGGCGGCCATTTCTACGGCGGCCATATCGCCTTCGCGATGGACAGTATGAAGGCCGCGGTCGCCAATCTGGCCGATCTGTTGGACCGGCAAATGGCGCAGTTGATGGATACTAAATTCAATCAGGGTCTGCCGGCTAACCTGTCCGGCGCGAGCGGCCCCGCCGCCGGCCTGAACCATGGCTTCAAGGCCGTGCAGATCGCGGTCTCGGCCTGGACTGCCGAAGCCCTCAAACTGACCATGCCCGCCAGCGTCTTTTCGCGCTCGACCGAATGCCACAACCAGGACAAGGTCAGCATGGGCACGATCGCGGCCCGGGACTGCATCCGCATCATCGAACTGACCGAACAGGTCGCCGCCGCTATGCTGCTGGCGGCGGTGCAGGGCGTGGAACTCAGAGGCGGCCTGGAGGCGTTGAGTCCTGCTGTCGTCCGCACGCTGCAGCAGGTGCGCGAACGGAGCCCGTTTTTGAGCGAAGATAGAGGTCTCGAAAAGGAATTGCGTTGGATGGTGGAGTCGATACGAGATCAGGGTTTGCTTTTATACGGCACCGAGTAAGACGGGAGTCACTCATCCCGTTCCGCATTATGCTAAGGGGTTAGAGAAGCCAGGCTGCCGGCTAGCTGCCTGCTGAATTCCTCTAGGGTTTCGCTCAATGCCTTGACCGTATCGGCATGGCCAGTACCGGCCTGATGGCGGTCAATCCTGGCTTGGCCGTGCTTGAGTAGGCGATGGCTTTTATCGTCCATGATCGACCAGTTTACCCGTAGTTCGGCGGTTTGCGCGGCGTTCGTTTCGAAGCGCGCGATGTCGATGATCACATGAAAATCCATGTCGCCGTAGGCGCTCCACGGATAGGCTTTGATGATGTCGTTTTGCAGCAGAACGGACAGGTTTTGCGCCAGCGTTTCGGTGATCGCCTCCTTTAACGGCGCGGCCCATTGGTGGAATTCGCTCGATGTGATGCTGTTGTCGCCGGTGCGGGTGACGAGCTGCTTGCGTTCGAGCAGCGCGGGCACGGTGACCGGGCCGATGCCGATCAGCCGTTTCGGGGCTTTGGATGGAGAGGATTGCGCCGGGAGGCTTAAGGGGCTCAGTACATAGAAATGCGTTTCCGGCGTCGCGGCGCAGGCGGATAGCAGCCATATGGACAGGAAGGGTAGGGTGGATAAGCGCAGCGCATCCACCAAAACCGCCGAGGTGGATGCGCTTTGCTTATCCACCCTACATATCAACTTATTCATCGTCTTTACCGCGTAGTAGTGCTTCCGGGTGTTGTTCCAGATAATCGGTCAGTTGCTTGACCGAATTGGCCGATTGATTCAATTCCAGCAGCAGTTTGTCGATCTCATGGCGCGTGGTCGAGCCCGGTTCGAGAGAGCGTAGCAGCTGGTCGGCCGATTGCAGCGATTTATCGGCGCTGCCCATCGTTTGCTTGGCATCGGTCAGCATGCCGTTGGCCGCCTTCGAGGTGACTTGCAGCGATTTCAGGGTGCTGTTCATTTCGGTAGTCAATTCATTGAGCGGCAGTTTGGCGATCTTGTCCATGATCGTCTGCGCCGCATGCGTGAACTGATCGAGCGAGCTCGGGATGGTCGGGAATTCCTGATAAGGGCTGTTGTTTGAGTGCAAGGCGACTTTGCTGTTCGGATGAAAATCGAGATCGACCAGGAGTTGGCCGGTCAACAGGCTGCCGGTTTGCAGTTGCGCGCGCAGGCCCTTGCTGATCAGACGTGACATCATGTCCTTATTGCTGACGTTCGGCTGCTTGTTGATTTCCTTGATCCGGTCCGGCTCCAGGTCGACCGTGACCGGAATCCGGATGTCCGCGGTCTTGGCGTCCAGTTCCAGGCTGATGCCGGTGACCGCGCCGATCGGTATCCCGCGCAGCTGCACCGGCGCGCCTTCGGTCAGGCCGCGCACCGAGCCGTTGAAATACATCACATATTTGAGCGTGTTGCGGTATTCGATCTGGGTCGATTGCTCGTAGGTGTCGTAGAGGTGGAACATCGCATATTCCGGTTTCACATCCTTGACCGTATCGTCAGGAGGTGTGCGGAAGGCGATACCGCCGCTCAGCATCGAGACCAGCGGGCCGGTGCGGACTTTGAAGCCATCCGCGCCCGCCGATAAATCGATGCCGCTGTCTTTCCAGAAGCGGGTGTTTTTGCGCACGAATTGATCGTAAGGGGCCTTGATGAAGATGACCAGACGGATCGAGTCGGCATGGACCGAGAGTTCCTGAGTCAACACCTCGCCGACCGGAATGCCGTGAAAATTGATCTGTGTGCGGGGGCCGAGCGAGCCGAGGTTTGCCGTTTCGAGCACGAATTGCCTGCCTTTGGCCTCGGTCTTCAGCACCGGCGCCGCGGGCAGGCCGGTGAAATGATGCTGATGCGGGCCGTCGCCGGGTTTGACTTCGATATAGGCGCCGGATATCAGCGTATTCAGCCCCGAAATGCCGGCCAGACCCACTTGCGGGCGCACGACCCAGAAGCTGGTGTTTTGGTTCAGGTAATTTTCGGCGGTGTGGTGCATCTGCGCGGTGACCTGGATCGTTTTCGCATCCTGATTGATGTTGATGTCGGTGACCTTGCCGATTTCGACATCCAGATAACGAATCTTGGTCTTGTCGATTTCGAGTCCTTCGGCGGTCGGAAAATCGATCGTGATCACAGGGCCTTTTTCGGAGGCCGATTTATAGATCAGCCAGCCGCTGACGATGAACGCGCAAATCGGCAGCAGCCAGACCAGAGGCAACTCGGCCTTCTTGTTCAGCGACGTGTCTTGGGTTTCGTAGGAAAATTCGTCGTTCATCAAATTTTTTGATTATCCCAAATCAGGCGGGGGTCGAAATTCTTGGCCGCAAACAGCGTGATTACGACGACCGAGGCAAAGGCGGTCGCGGCGGGGCCGGCAAGGACCTGGGCGACACCGCCGAGATCGACCAATGAAATCAGGATCGAAATCATGAAGATGTCCAGCATCGACCAGCGGCCGACGAAGGCGATGATCCGGTACATCAAGGTCCAGCGGCGCGCGTTGACCTGCCAGCGGTAAAACACGCAAAGCCAGAGCAGGCTCAGGCCGATCAGTTTCAACAGCGGCACCAGTATACTCGCGATGAAAACCAGGATCGCGATCGGCAGCATATCGCCTTCGATCAGGGTCAAAATGCCGCCGAGGATCGTATGCGTCTCGCCGACGCCGAATTGGGTCACGGTCATGATCGGATAAATATTGGCCGGAATATACAGCGCATAGCCGCAGAGCAAAAACGCCAGCGTACGTTGTAGGCTGTTCGGGATGCGCGCATGCAGCGAACTGCCGCAGACAGGGCAGGGCCTTGATGCCGCACCGCGCTGCGCGAGCGCGCCGCACTCGTCGCAGCGGATCAAGCCTTGCCGTAGCGCACTGGGCAGAGACTTCATGCCGGTTTCCGGCGCAAGGCGTCGATGCGCCGCCAAAACAGCGCGGAATCGAGGCTGCCGGCCAGGGTGACCGCGACCAGCAGCAGGCCGACAAACGCATACAAGCCCATGCCGAAGCGCAGGTCGGCCATCGATGACAACTTGACGCAGGCGACGATGATGCCGAGCGTATAGACCTCGAGCATCGCCCATTCGTCGAGATGTTGCAGCCAGCGCATCCACTGCGCCAGGTTACGATTCGGCCGATTCAAATAAAGATGCGCGCTGATCGCGAGTGTCAACAGGATGTTCACCAGCGGAAACAGCATGCTGGACAGAAACACCAGGGCCGCGACCGCCCACATATGTTCAGCGTAGAGCGCCATCACGCCGGAAAACAGAATGCCGTCTTTCGTATTGCCGAGGAATTTGATGCCGAGCAGCGGCAGGCAATTAGCCGGGATGAACAGCAGCAGGCCGGTGATCGACAGGGCCAGGCTGCGTTCGATGCTGTTTTTTTGCGCGCGCTGCAACAGAAAGCCGCAGCGCGGGCAATGCGCCTTGTCGCCAGAGTCGAGCGCTGCCGGTTTCAGCAGCGCATCGCATTCCGGGCAGGCTTCCAGTTGCAGCCTAGGCTGGGCGCGCATCGGCGATAACCCGTGTTACCACTGCGACTCGCCGGTTTCCGGATCGTACATTTCATGGAAAATCTTATGCCGGTTCGCTTTCAATTCCTCGATCGTCGGTGAATTGCTCATCGCGCGCGAAATCGCCAGCTTCATCGCCTCATAATTGGTCCGGTACAGATCTTTCCGGTCCAGGTCCGGATTGGTCGCGCATTCCGGCGCGATCCAGACCATCGCGATGATGCACAGATCGTTGGCCTGATCGGCCGGCAGCACACCGTCGATCACGCTGTCCAGCACCGCATCGGCAATCGCCGATTGCACCGGGCCGCCGAGCAGATTCACATACGCCGATGATTTGATGGTCACTTTCGGCACCATCAAGGTGGCCGGACGTACCTGCTGGTTGCAGGCGCGAATCGCGAACATCCGGGTATGACCCTCGGTTTGGCCCATCAAATTTGCAAACGCATGGCCGGCAGGCCCCTGTACATGGCCGATCAGAATTTCGGGCATCGCGTCGGTGCCTTGACCTTCGCTGGAAAATACGGTGGCTTCGCCGGTTCTGAACCAAATTTTATCTGACATAACAAATCCGCTAAGTTGAGCTGAGAAACGCCCATTCTATGACGGATGGAGGAGGGCGGCAATATAGGATGAGAAAGCGCGGGGCAAATAGAGTGCTAGCGATAAATTCCATAGACAATGACAAAAGGCTTGAAATGCGGCTGGGGCGACATGGTGCACTTGCTTATAGATTTTTCTATGGGATTGCTGGATTTTATTGTGAACAAGATCTAAAAAGTAAGTAATTTTACTGGATATGGAATTATAAAAAACGCTAGACTTGGGTGCGGGTAAAAAAAAGTGGTAAGTACAGGCATAATTTGTTTAGCGCATAAAAAACGCTTTTGGGCGCCTTATAGTGGAATCCAGTCGTAATCGATACCGCGCATCATTATTGCCAGCAAGCGCCAAAGGCTGGCAGCTATTCGGCTTAAATACAGAATGTGAAATTTGATTGCCATCTCGGAATTAGATAGTTCTAATTTGAATCACTAACGGAAGCATATTTATGTTTCCATCTGGAGTGCTTTTCTATGTATGAAAAATTCCCAGCGGTTGAAGAAGGGAGCAAGGTTGAAAAATCAGCAATGCAGAACTTAATAGCCAATTCGGCAATGTCTTTAGCAAATGAAGCAATGGCCTTCGGAATTTGCATTGGACGTATCGGATTTCTGCTGCCTGCCTCCCATTATTGTGAAGTCATCGATCATGCATCAATTGAACCATTGCCAAACCCCGCTCCGTGGATAAACGGCGTGCTGAATTTGCGCGGAAATGATGTGCCGGTTTTCGATTTACACGTGGCGATCAGCGAGGATCTGCCGGATCCGGATAATAGATGCCTATGCCTGATTGGCGAAGGTGATAAAGCCGCAGCTTTATGGATAGACGGGGTTCCGGAAGTCAAAGGCAGTGCATTATTTCCGCCCGTCAAAGATCTAGCGAAGCTACCGGTGCTTCAATATACCGATAATGCTAAGCAACGCGGCCTGGTTTGGTTCAAAATGAATTTTGACGATTTATTTGAGGCATTAGGCAGTCAGCGTTGTGGATCGGAAGGAGTTGATGTTTGACTCAGGCGCCATAGAGCCCATCGGAAAACGTCAGCTATAGCCACTCTGTTTTAACGCTACCATTTTGTACATGCATCGTAACTGATTTAACCAAAGTCGATCATGCACGTTGTCATCTAACGGCAGATCGCCAATGGATCCACAGGCTCGAATGAGCCGCCATAAAAAAGCAGGCCGTCAGCGTGTCGTGGGCGGATTTAAGAAGTCTGGTTTAAAAACTCATTTTAATGGCTAGGAATTTTTTGTGTTTAAGCTAAAATAAATTTTGGGTGTGTCTACCTTCTTTAAGGCTTAATGTGGGTTCAACCTACAGGTCAATCTTCGCCCTCGCTGGACTTGGCTCTATCTCAATGATGTGTATCGAAATACGTCAAAAATTTTTATTTGACTCTTAAAGGTGATGCTATGTCAATGCGGAAAATATTATTCTGTTACGCATCTACAACAGAAGTCTCGTATCAAAAAAATACATTGGAAAGCGCAAATTATATTTTAGTTTGCGCTAACAACCGTAAAGACGTTATTAATAAAGCTAAATTAGAAAAGCCTGACCTTATTTATATGGATATCATGACACTAGAGGAAAAATTTTATCAAATCGTGATCGCCTTACAAAACGACCATGAAACAAAAAATATTCCGATTATTTTTTTTAGCGACAAACATCAACTAGCGAATCGTATTTGGGCTCAGTTACAGGACGCGAGAAGCCTGAGAGTTAAATTTAACGAAGAACTCATGGCCGCGAAAATGAGTCCAGTTTAAATTATTTGGCATTGCAAAAAATTCAAACTGAATTCGTAGCACTAAATAAACAGGTATTGATGACTTTATCAGTCCTTGATTGTGTGGCTCGACAGAAAATAGGCAGGTCAAACTTTTGTTGGGCGCTTAGTCATCTTAAACAAGAAAGGGTATGTTTATGTATATGAAAAATATCGCATTAACCTCGGAATCGGCCGTTAACTCGGAGGCTTTCAACACGCTATTGGATAGACGGAGTTCTGATGCCGTCGGTTTATTAGGGAAACAAGATGCCTTCACGGCGATGGCTGAATCAATCGTTCAACCTAATATAAGAAGAAAGCAAGAACTTCTTAAAAAAAATGAACTTAAAATTGTCGTTGCAGGCAATGTGGGCTCCGGTAAGTCTACCTCCATCAAAGCAATTAGTGAAATACCTGTCATCTCTACCGAGACAAGAGCCACTGAAACCGACGCCTTGCACCGTAAAGAAACAACGACTACCGCCATCGATTATGGAGTCGCCCATATTGAAAACACCAAACTTCATATTTATGGCGCGCCAGGGCAAAGGCGTTTTGACTTTATGTCCGATATTTTGTGCAAAGGCGCCAGTGGCATGATTGTGATGATTGATAATGGGTGTCTGAACCCGTTAACTGAAATCGACTATTATCTCAACCAGCATGGTCACTTTTTGGCAAGCTCATCAGGAGTCATAGCGATTACTCATTTTGATGACAATAACACACAAACCAGCTTACTGGATTATCATACCTATATTCTAAAAAATGGATTCACTTGTCCGGTCATGTTGCTTGATGCCAGAAATAAACAGGAGGTTGAAAAAGTCTTGTTTAAATTACTTTTACAAATCAGGAATTCCAAGAACGGTAAAATATAAGGCGCATTAGCGCAACGCAGCGGCACACCTTTGAATTGGCGGATTAGCCTAAATCAGTCGTTCACCCCATTGACAGGGTCTAAAGCTCAGTTCCTAAATCTTTTCGCGGTATTTCCCTGATGGTCCGGGCAGAGGAAACTATCCCGAGGCCCGCAACATTCAGCACGCGCATCCGCGTCCATATGAAACCGATCGGAGAATGGCGGAATGGGGTGGTCGTAAATAAGTCGAGGCGGTCGATAAGCTGATTGACATGGTGTGATAAGATGGCGCGTTCATTTTTCATTCAGCCCCATGGGCCGATACTGTCGTATCAGCCATTTTTTGTCCGATCATGCCGTATAAATATTTAGCGCCGCTGTTTTCGACCACTTTGCTCTATCTGGTGTTTTACCTGATCAGCACGTTCAAGTTCGATGTGCAATTGCAAACGGTGGCGATTCCGTACGACTTTCTGTTGCAGTTGTTTGTGGCTTATATGCTGTTTGCCTGCTCGCGGCGGCTATGGATATTTTTGGTGCTGCAAACCTTGCTGGCCGGCGTTTTATACATCGGCAATGCAGTCAAAATCTCGTTTTTCGGCGGTCCGATCATGCCGGACGATGTGTTTGCGTTGCGTTCTTTGCTGTTGATTCTGGACGGCTGGCGCTTTTTCGCGGCGGCGATCCCGTTGGCGGCGATTGCGAGCTTATTCCTGTTCAATTTCACGATGCGGCACTGGAGCGCTTATCTGGCCAGTCTGGCCGCGATTCTGATCGGCATGACGGTCGTTTATCAGCCGGCGATGATCGTGGAGCCGCTCGATAAACATTTCGGCAATTCGGTTTGGGATCAGCGTTCGAATTATCTTTGGCACGGCGCGACGATGTACAGCCTGCAGGAAGGCTCGCGTTATTTTCTGATGGCCGATGTGCCGCCGGACATGGACGAGGCACAGGAAGCGGCGCAAAATTTGCTGTCCGCACAAATGCCAGAGGATCATGCCGGCAAAACGTTCACGCCGCGCAATGTGCATCTGGTGCTGCTCGAATCGTTTTGGGACCCGAACGGCCTGAAAAAAGCGCACTACAAACAGAATCCTTTGGCCCCGGATTTTCGCAAACTCTGGAAAAGCGCCGATTATGCGCATGCGATGGCGCCGGTCTTCGGCGGTTACACGGCCAATTCGGAATTTGAAGTGCTGTGCGGTTTTCCGGTCGTGAAAGACAATGTCAAATTCGAGCGCCAGTTATTGAATCAGGCGCCCTGTCTGCCGCATATATTGGCCGACAAAGGCTATAAGACGACCGCTTCGCATCCGAACGTGCCGGTATTCTGGAATCGGGTCAATGCGTATGAACGGATGGGCTTCCAGACCTATTGGTCGCTCGGTGATTTCATGCAGGACGACATGAACCGGGAGTTCCTGTCCGATGTGTCTCTGTACCGGCAAGTGCTGGACAAAATCAAACCCGCTCTCGAAGCCAAACAGCCGATCCTCGATTACATCGTGACTTATTTCGGACATTGGAATTATCCGCTCAGCGAAAGCCGCCCGTTCAAAGTCTCCTCGCCATCGCCGGTCGAGGAAGTCACCACCTATGCGAATACGGTGTATTACAAATCGCGGGAGTTGATGGGTTTCATCGCCGAGATGCAGAAACGCGACCCGGACGGCATCATCGTCCTGTTCGGCGATCATCTGCCGTTTTTGGGCGAGAATTTTGCGGGCTATGTCGATTCGGGCGTACTGGCGACGAACCGCAGCGAATTTACGCCGGAGATGTTCAAGTTCTATGTCAGCACGCCGATGCTGATTCTGAATGGCCGCAAAGGGCCGGTCAAAGCCGGCAGTCTGCCGCTGTACCAGGTGCCGGCGTTGATACTGAAACTGTTGAATTACGACGAGCCCGCGATCATGGATTACACGCAGCCTGTCAAGGGCATGCGCATCCGCCCTTTGCCGGGGTTGCATTTCGATCTGCTCGATGACGGCAAGATCGAAGTCTGCAAGGAGCCGCCTTATAACGAAACCTGCCAAAAATCGGCCGAATGGCTGCGCAACGTGAATATCGTCAGCAACGACCTGTTCATCGGCCGGCAGGAAACGCGGCCCGAACATCCGCCGCAGCCGGACGTGCAGGCGTTTGTCGGGCCGCCTGAACGAGGTGCGGTTCCTCATTAGTTGGCGTCGCTACGGATGCGCGATCACCACCCATCTCCGCGCTCTACATTACGTGCGTCAGGAACTTTTGCCGTTCAAAATAAAATTTATTGGCGCCTGAGAGTCGATATTGACTTCGAGTGCGGCAAATTTTGTAATGGAAATCCCGACAACTAAAGATTGTCCCTGGAACAATGCGTAGAGCAGCCTGCCTGTTGTATAGTATTGCGATTTTTAGCCATCATTTTCTGGCTAAAATAGCCGAATACTAAAACGAACAGGGACTGAATAAACATGCTCACTGGCGAAATTCGCAGCCAAATCGACTCAATCTGGAACGCCTTTTGGTCCGGCGGAATCTCCAACCCGCTGGAAGTCATCGAACAAATCACCTATTTGCTGTTCCTGCGCCGGTTGGACGAACTGCATACGCTGGAAGAAAATAAGTCGAATCGCCTCGGCAAGCCGATGGAGCGGCGCATTTTTCCGGAAGGCAACGACGCCAGGGGCCGCGACTACAACGACCTGCGCTGGTCCCGCTTCAAGAACTTCGCCCCGGCCGAGATGCACACGGTGGTCGGCGAACATGTGTTTCCCTTCCTGCGCACGATGGGCGGCGATGACTCCACCTATTCGCACCACATGAAGGACGCGCGCTTCACGATACCGACGCCGGCGCTGCTGGCGAAAGTCGTGGACATGCTCGACCATATCCCGATGGAGGATCGCGACACCAAGGGCGACCTTTACGAGTACATGCTCGGCAAGATTGCGGCGGCGGGGCAAAACGGCCAGTTCCGCACGCCGCGCCACATCATCCGGCTGATGGTCGAATTGACCGCACCTACCACGAAGGACGTGATTTGCGACCCGGCCAGCGGCACCTGCGGCTTTCTGGTCGCGGCCGGCGAATACCTGCGTGAAAAGCATCCGGAAATTCTGCGCGACGCCACATCCCGCGAACATTTTCATCAAGGCATGTTCCACGGCTACGACTTCGACAATACCATGCTGCGCATTGGCAGCATGAATATGGCATTACATGGTGTCGATAATCCGGACATCCGCTATAAGGATTCCCTGGCGCAGGACCATGCCGGCGACGAAGAAAAATACTCGCTGATTCTCGCCAATCCACCGTTCGCTGGGTCGCTGGATTACGAAAACACCGCGAAAGACCTGCTGGCCATCGTCAAGACCAAGAAAACCGAACTGTTGTTTCTGGCGCTGTTCCTGCGCCTGCTGAAACCCGGCGGCCGCGCGGCGGTCATCGTGCCGGATGGCGTGCTGTTCGGTTCCTCGAAGGCGCACAAGCAATTGCGGCAAATGCTGGTCGAGGAGCAGAAGCTGGACGCTGTCATTTCGCTGCCGTCCGGCGCCTTCAAGCCCTATGCCGGCGTTTCGACCGCTATACTAATTTTTACCAAGACCAACTCCGGCGGCACCGACCACGTCTGGTTCTACGACATGAAGGCCGATGGCTGGAGCCTGGACGACAAGCGCCAGCCGCTGTTGGCGGAGGACAAGCTCGGATTGGCGCCGCTGCATACCCTCAGCGCCGAAGAGCATGCCAGGAACAATTTGCCGGATGTGCTGACGCGCTGGGCATTGCGCGACCGCAGCGAGCGGCAACGTGCCCGTACCGAACAAAGTTTTTGCGTGCCCAAGGAGGACATCGCCGCCAATGGTTACGACCTTTCGATCAACCGCTACAAGGAAGTGGTGCATGAGGAAGTCGAACATTTGCCGCCCAAGGAGATTTTGGCGAAATTGGCCAAGCTGGAGGAAGAGATTCAGGCGGGAATGAAAGTGCTTGAGGGTATGTTGGCTTCGGCTCCGCTCAGCCAACGGGACTTGCCGCAATCCTCGCAAACACCACCACCCGCTCCCTGAGCGAAGTCGAAGGGAGGAACTACCATATGCCCTACATATACATCCTCGAATGCGCAGACGGCAGCTACTATACAGGCAGTACCTGGGATTTGCAGCGCCGGTTGTGGGAACACCAGAATGGTCTAGGTGCCAAGCATACTGCCAAGCACCTACCGGTATCGCTGGCTTACTGCGAAGAATGCGAGCGAATCGAAGACGCCTATTCCAGAGAAAAACAGATTCAAGGCTGGAGCCGAAAAAAGAAGCAGGCGTTGATGGCAGGGGATACGAATATGCTGCATCGACTAGCGGAGTGTCGAAATGAGAGTCATTGCCGTAATGTTCCCTTCGACTCCGCTCAGGGAACGGGCTCTAACCAGCCCACACAAACGGCCTCTACTCAGCCAACGGAAATAAGCCCTACCCAGCCAACGGGAACGAGTTCTACTCAGGGAACAGGAAAGAGTTCTACTCGGGGAACGGGCAGTTCTCAATTGACGTGCTCAGATCATCGTTCCGCTCAGTTGACGAGCCCTAGCCAAATTGAAAGCCTCAGCGAGTCCCCCAACCCTAACCGTTCTCAGAGCGAAGCCGATCAATCTTTGAACATTGATGACCGTTCCTTGAGCGGAGATGACCGTCCCCTGAGCGGAGATGACCGTCCCCTGAGCGGAGATGACCGTCCCCTGAGCGGAGATGACCGTCCCCTGAGCGGAGATGACCGTCCCCTGAGCGGAGTCGAAGGGAACAAGGCTGAGGGTAACGCCGCACATATAGCTACATTTTCGAAAGTCTATGAAAAAAGATAAGGGAGTATCAGAATGAGAAGGATGCAACGGCTAAGCGAATGTTGTGATATATCTATGGGGCAAGCTCCAAGCGGAGAGGCGTATAATGCCAATGGTAATGGCTGGCCGCTTATTGCTGGAGCCGGAGATTTTGGCGACCTCTATCCTAATGCAAAGAAATACACAACTGAGGCTTCTCGTTTAAGCAAGCATGGCGACATTATCCTTGGAATACGAGCAACCATTGGTGAAAAAGTCATCGCCGACGGCGAATACTGTCTTGGTCGCGGTGTTGCTGGATTGCGTACCAAAGAGGGTTTGGATTCTCGTTACCTGTGGCATTGGCTCACACATATCAAGCCTATCTTAGCCACCAAAGCAAAGGGGGCAACATTTAAGCAAGTAAACAAAGAGGACATCGGAGAACTTGCAATATCGCTTCCCCCCCTCCCAGAACAACGCCGCATCGCCGCCATTCTCGACCACGCTGATACGCTCAGAGCCAAGCGCCGAGAAGCCTTGGCGCAACTGGACAGCCTTACACAGTCCATTTTCATTGACATGTTTGGTGACCCTTTAACTAATCCTCATGACACAAGAGTCGTCCGTCTTTCAGAGATAACGACAAGAATTACTGATGGCGTGCATCAAAAACCAAATTACACTGATGAAGGTGTTCCGTTTATTTCGGTGAAAGACATTACTACTGGTTTGCTTAAGTTTGATGGGTGTAAATACATCAGCTTAGAGGACCATAAGAAATTCACAAGACGTTGTAAAGCCGAGTATTTAGATATTCTATATACCAAGGTTGGAGCAACTTACGGACGTCCAGCGCTCGTTGATACTGAAAGGGAATTTTCGCTTTATGTAAGTGTTTGCTTAATCAAGCCGGATAGAAAGTTAGTGGATTCGCATTTTCTGAATGCCGCTTTGGGGACTGCAGCAATAAAAAAACAGGCCGATAGCAGAATCAAAGGCATCGGAGTGCCTGACCTTCACCTCGACCAAATACAGAATCTACTAATCCCGCGGCCTTCAATGGGAAAGCAACGTCTATTCGCCGAGCGAGTTGCCACTATACAAAATCAAAAAAATCAGCACCAACAGTCATTGTCTGAGATGGATTCCTTGTTTGCCTCCCTCCAACACCGCGCATTCCGTGGAGAACTGTAAATGAGCAACTTCGCCTTCCTCCAGTCCGAGTGGTCTTTCCTTCACGAAGCGGCTATCAAAGCGGAAGGCATGGCGAACGCCGATCCGCGAACCTCCTGCTTCTACGCCCGGCGCACGCTGGAACTGGCGATGACGTGGTTATATAAGCATGACAGCGGACTGAAGCTTCCGTATCAGGACCACCTGAACGCATTGATTCACGAACCGACTTTTCGGAAGGTAGTCGGCGAGACGCTGTTTATCAAGGCCAAGCTGATTAAGGATTTGGGTAATCTGGCGGTGCATAGCAGCCGTAAGATGATGCCGGCCGATGCACTGGCCGCAACGCGGGAATTGTTCCATTTTTGCTATTGGCTGGGACGGACCTATGGCCAAAAAGCGCGCCCCGACCCCGGCCTGCTGTTCAAGCCATCCTTGTTGCCGGCTGCTGGCACCGTACCACCCCAAACGCTGGCGCAATTGCAAAGGCTGGAAACGCAACTGCACGAGCGCGACGAGAAGCTTTCCAGTCTACTATCGGACAAGGCCGCCCTCGACGAAGAACTGAAAAAACTGCGCGAGGAAGTTGCCGCCGTCAAGAAAGCCAACTCGGCGCGGCCGGACACCCACGACTATTCCGAGGCCGAAACCCGCGATTACTTCATCGATCTGTTGCTAAAAGAAGCCGGCTGGGCGCTGGACAAGCCGCAGGATACCGAGTTCGAAGTCACCGGCATGCCCAATCAACAAGGCAAAGGCTTTGTCGATTATGTGCTGTGGGGCGATGACGGCAAGCCGCTGGGCTTGGTGGAAGCCAAGCGGACGCGGAAGGACGCCAAGGTCGGGCAGCAACAGGCCAAGCTTTATGCCGACTGCCTGGAAACTATGCACGGCCAGCGTCCGATCATTTTCTACTCGAACGGTTACGAACACTGGCTGTGGGATGATGCCAGCCATCCGCCGCGCGCGGTGCAGGGCTTTTACAAGAAGCCCGAACTGGAACTGTTGATTCAGCGGCGCAGCACGCGCAAGAAACTGGCGCAGGCGGTGATTAACCCCGACATCGTCGGACGCTATTATCAGACCCGCGCGATTCGCCGTATCGGCGAAACGTTCGAGATCGATAACCAGCGCAAGGCGTTGGTGGTCATGGCGACCGGCGCCGGCAAGACGCGTACGGTCATCGCGCTGGCCGATGTGTTGATGCGCTGCAATTGGGTCAAGCGCGTGCTGTTTCTCGCCGACCGGGTGGCGCTGGTCAACCAGGCGGTCAACGCCTTCAAGCAGCATTTTCCCGATTCATCACCGGTCAATCTGGTCACCGAAAAGCACGTCGACAGTCGGGTTTGCGTCTCGACTTATCCGACGATGATGGGCTTGATCGACACTTCGACTTCGCTCAGTGCGGGCGGTGGCCTGAGCGGTGGCCTGAGCGGTGGCCTGAGCGGTGGCCTGAGCGGAGTCGAAGGCCAGCGCCGCTTTGGTGTCGGCCATTTCGACCTGATCGTGATCGACGAGGCGCATCGCTCGGTGTATCAAAAATACCGCGCCATCTTCGAATACTTCGACGCGATGCTGGTCGGTCTGACCGCGACGCCGAAGAATGAAATCGACCGCAACACCTACGGCCTGTTCGACCTGGAAACCGGCGTGCCGACCGATGCCTATGCGCTGGACGAAGCCGTCGCCGACAAGCATTTGGTGCCGCCTAAAGCCGTGTCGGTGCCGCTCAAGTTTCAGCGCGAAGGCATCAAGTATGACGACCTCAGCGAAGAAGAAAAGGAGCAGTGGGACGCGCTGGAATGGAACGAGGACGGCACCACGCCGGACACCGTCGATGCCGGAGCCGTGAACAAGTGGCTGTTCAATACCGACACCGTCGATAAAGTGCTGGCGCATCTGATGACCAAAGGGCAGAAAGTGGCCGGCGGCGATCGGCTAGGCAAGACCATCATTTACGCGAAGAACAACGACCACGCCGAATTCATCGCCGAACGCTTCAACGCCAATTATCCGCAATACAAGGGCCATTTCGCGCGCGTGGTGACCTACAAGACCGAATACGCGCAAAGCCTGATTGACGACTTTTCGAACAAGAACAAAATGCCGCATATCGCCATCTCGGTCGATATGCTGGATACCGGCATCGATGTGCCCGAAGTCGTCAATTTGGTGTTTTTCAAGATTGTGCGTTCTAAAACCAAGTTCTGGCAGATGGTCGGGCGCGGGACGCGGCTTTGCCCGGATTTATTCGCGCCGGGACAGGACAAGCAGTTTTTTTACCTGTTCGACTATTGCCAGAATCTGGAATTTTTCAGCCAGAATCCGGAGCATATCGACGGCTCGGCCAGTGAACCTCTCGGCGCTCGGCTATTCAAGGCCCGGTTGGAGATGATTGCGGAGTTGGACAAGAAGTTGTCTGCCAGGAAACAGATCGCTGAGCAGGCGGATTACCTGCTCAATGAAACCCAGTTGCGGGAGGAACTGGCCGCTTTTCTGCACCAAACCGTCACGGCTATGAACCTCGATAACTTTGTCGTGCGGCCGCAACGTAAAGCGGTGGAAAAGTATGCGGAATCCGAGACGTGGCAGAATCTCTCCAGCGAAGACTTCAACGAGCTGGCGCAAAACGTGGCCAACCTGCCCACGGAACTGGCGGACGAGGACGAAGAGGCTAAGCGCTTCGACATGCTGGTGCTGCAAACCCAACTCGCCATCCTGCAAGCCAAGCCCGGATTTGTCGGCCTGCGCGAAAAGATCCAGGCGATTGCGAGTGCCTTGGAAGAACAGGATGCGATTCCGGCCATCAGAGCGCAAATGCCGCTGATACAGGCGATTGCCGAGGACGAATGGTGGCAGGATGTGACCGTGGCAATGCTGGAAACCGCGCGGAAAAATCTGCGGGCCTTGGTGAAACTGATCGAGAAGGGCAAGAAAAAAATTGTTTATACCGATTTCGAGGATGAATTGGGCGATGAGACGAGAATAGATTTGCCTCAGGTCAGCACCGGCATGGACTTGGCGAAATTCAGGGAGAAGGCCCGTCAGTTCCTGAAGGCGCATGAAAGCCATGTTTCTCTGCAAAGGTTGCGCCGCAATCAGCCGCTGACGCCATCAGACCTTGGCGAACTGGAGCGCATGCTGATTGAAGCCGGCGGCTCGCAGGAACTGATCAACCAGGCGAAAGAACAAAGTCACGGCTTGGGCATCTTCATCCGTTCGCTGGTAGGTCTGGATAGGGAGGCGGCGACGCAGGCATTCAGCGCGTTCATCAGCGGCACCACGGCTACGCCGAACCAGATTGAATTCATCAACCTTGTCGTGCAATACCTGACCGAAAACGGCGTGATGGAACCGGATAGGCTATATGAGTCGCCATTCACCGATATTAATCCGCTGGGACCGGAGGGTGTGTTTCCGTCTGGCAAGATAGACCAGATGGTTGAAGTTCTTAGAGAGATTCGCCAAAGGGCTGTGGCGTAAGTCGAGCGATAGTGATGAGGTTCGTATGAGTCATCGGGTTTTTAATTGTACATTTAAATTGGTTGTAAGGCTTTCATGCTCCTATGGGCTGGATTCAGCAATCACTGCTTGCAAGGCTTGCGCGATGAACGGCATTCCTGCGCGGAGCGCAAGAGCTTGCGCATTACCGGCCGTTCTCCCTTACCCCCCGGAATTGCTAAAACAGGTTCTGTGAGCGTTCTCATTTGTTATATACTATGCGCCTTTTTAAGACGAGGTCTGATGGCTCCGCTGTCTGCTAAGGCGATTTTTGCAAATAGGGACGGAACCTTGGGGGAATGCTCCGGAAATGTATCAATTTCACTCGCAACGAATTCAAACACTACTCGCTAGAACAGGAACATAGAATGGCCAACAATTTAATTTCAGAAATTACCGGGCAGAACGACATCGATCCGGCTGAAACGAGGGAATGGATTGAAGCCTTGCAGGCTGTTCTGGAAAAAGACGGCAACGAACGCGCGCATTTTCTGATCGAACAATTGGTCGCGGCCGCGCGGCATTGCGGTTTTGATGTGCCGTTCAGCGCCAATACGGCGTATCTGAATACGATTCCGGTCGCGAGACAGGCCAAATACCCCGGCAACCAGGACATCGAGCAAACCATCCGCGCCTATGTGCGCTGGAATGCGATGATGATGGTGCTCAGGGCGAACAAGCATACCAACGTCGGCGGCCATATCGCGAGTTTTGCGTCCGCGGCCACCTTATATGAAGTCGGCTACAATCATTTTTGGCGCGCGCCTTCCGACCAAAATGACGGCGATTTGATCTTTACCCAGGGCCATTTGACGCCCGGGGATTATGCGCGCGCGTTTCTGCTCGGCCGCCTGAGCGAGGAACAGCTGGACAGTTTCCGTCAGGAAGTCGGCGGCGGCGGCTTGTCATCCTATCCGCATCCATGGCTGATGCCGAATTTCTGGCAATTCCCGACCGTATCGATGGGGCTCGGCCCGATCATGGCGATCTATCAGGCGCGTTTCATGCGCTATCTGCACGACCGCGGCCTGGCCGACACGACCGGACGCAAGGTGTGGAGCTTCCTCGGCGACGGCGAAACCGACGAACCCGAATCGCTCGGCGCGATCGGCCTGGCCGGACGCGAAAGACTGGACAACCTGGTCTTCGTGGTCAACTGCAACCTGCAACGGCTGGACGGTCCGGTGCGCGGCAACGGCAAGATCATTCAGGAACTCGAAAGCGAATTCCGCGGTGCCGGCTGGAACGTGATCAAGGTGGTCTGGGGTCAGCATTGGGATACCTTGTTGGCGCGCGACACCGAAGGCCTGCTCGCGAAACGGATGATGGAGTGCGTCGACGGCGATTATCAGACCTTCAAGGCGAAGGACGGCGCCTATGTGCGCGAGCATTTCTTCAATACCCCGGAATTGAAAGCGATGGTGGCCGACTGGTCCGACCGCGACATCTGGGAATTGAACCGCGGCGGCCACGATTCGCCGAAGGTGTTTGCGGCGTATCATGCGGCGGTCAACCACCAGGGTCAGCCGACCGTAATCCTCGCGAAAACGATCAAAGGCTACGGCATGGGCGAGTCCGGCCAGGCGCAAAACATCACCCACCAACAAAAGAAGATGAGCGACAGCTCGCTCGGCAAGTTCCGCGACCGTTACAACCTACCGGTCAGCGACGAACAGTTGCACGATCTGCCTTATCTGACTTTCCCCGAAGGCTCGAAAGAACTGACTTATATGCAGCAGCGCCGCGCCGAATTGGGCGGGCATTTGCCGGCCAGAAGGGCGAAGTCTTATGCGCTGGACGTGCCGGTATTGAACGATTTCAAGGCGCTTTTAGAGGCGACCGGCGAAGGCCGCGAGATTTCGACCACGATGGCGTTCGTGCGTTTGCTGAACATTCTGGTCAAAGACAAGAACATCGGCAAACGCATCGTGCCGATTGTGCCGGACGAGTCCAGAACCTTCGGCATGGAAGGCATGTTCCGCCAGCTCGGCATCTGGTCGCAGGTCGGCCAGTTGTATACGCCGCAGGACGCCGATCAATTGATGTTCTACAAGGAAGACAAGCACGGCCAGGTGTTGCAGGAAGGCATCAACGAGGCGGGCGGCCTCTGCGACTGGATCGCGGCCGGCACCTCCTATTCGACGCACAACGTGCCGATGATTCCGTTCTTTATTTATTATTCGATGTTCGGCTTCCAGCGCGTCGGCGATTTGATCTGGGCGGCCGCCGACCAGCGCACCCGCGGCTTCCTGATGGGCGGCACCGCAGGGCGGACCACATTGAACGGCGAGGGTCTCCAGCATGAAGACGGCCACAGCCATCTGATGTCCGCGACCGTGCCGAACTGCATCAGCTACGACCCGACCTATGCCTATGAACTGGCGGTGATCATTCAGGACGGCCTGCGCCGGATGTATGTGAATCAGGAAGACATCTTCTATTACATCACGGTGATGAACGAAAACTACGAGCATCCGGCGATGCCGAAGGGCATCGAACTGGACATCCTGAAGGGCATGTACAGTTTCCGCCAGGGCGCGAAGAAGAAAGGCCCGCGCGTGCAGTTGCTGGGTTCCGGCGTGATCTTCCGCGAAGTCGAGGCGGCGGCCGAATTGTTGCGCAGCGACTGGGGCGTCGAGTCCGATTTGTGGAGTTGCCCGAGCTTTACCGAGCTGGCGCGCGACGGCCGCGAGTCGGAACGCTGGAGCCGCCTGCATCCGACCGAGCCGGCCAAAGTGCCGCATGTGAGCAATTGTCTGGCGAATCAGCAAGGCCCTGTGATCGCCGCATCCGATTACAACCGCGCTTTTGCCGATCAGATTCGGCCTTATGTCGCCGCGCCGTACATCGTGCTGGGCACCGACGGTTTCGGCCGTTCGGATACCCGCGAAAATCTGCGCCGTTTCTTCGAGGTCGATCGCCACCATGTCACGATCGCGGCATTGAGGAGCCTCGCGGATTTGGGGCAGTTCGATGCGGCGAAGATTGAAGTCGCGATCGCCAAATACGGCATCGATCCCGAGATCAAAGCGCCCTGGTTAGTTTAAGCGGAAACAAAAAATGACGAATTTGGTTGAAATTAGAGTGCCTGATGTCGGCAATGTCGCCGATATCGATGTGGTCGAGGTAATGATCAAGCCGGGCGACGTGGTCGAACTGGAGCAGACGGTCGCTTCGCTCGAAACCGACAAGGCCAGCATGGATTTGCCGTCGAGTGCGGCCGGTACGATCCAGGAAGTCTTTATCAAGCGCGGCGACAAGGTGTCCGAAGGCACCTTGATTGCGACGGTCGCCGCGGCAGCGAGCGTTGCGCCGGTCGTACAGGCGGAAGCGCCGAAAGCGCAAGCCGCGCCGGTCGAAGCGCCGCAAGTCGAGAAAGCGCCGGAACCGGTAGCGGCTCCCGCTCCCGCTCCCGCTCCTGTGAAGGCGGCGCCGATCGCGCCAGTCGCGATTCCGGAAGAAACCGGCGCCGCCTTGGCCGCGCACGCCTCGCCGTCGGTGCGCCTGTTTGCACGCGAGTTGGGAGTCGATATTGCGAAAGTGACCGCCGGCACCGGCCGCAAAGGCCGCATCCTGAAAGAAGACGTGAAAGCCTATGTCAAAAAGGCACTGACCGAACCGGCGGTTGCGACCGGCGGCGGCATTCCGGCGATTCCGGCGGTCGATTTCTCGCCATACGGTGAGACCGAAATGGTCAAATTGAGTAAAATCAAACGCCTGACCGGACAAAACCTGAGCCGAGTCTGGCTGAATCTGCCGATGGTCACCTACCATGAGGAGGCCGACATCACCGACCTGGAGGCATTCCGGACTCAGATCAATGCCGAAAAGAAGAACGGCGAGGTCAAAATCACCGGCCTGATTTTCCTGATCAAGGCGCTGGTTGCGGCGATGCAGCAGTTCCCGAGCTTCAATGCTTCGCTGTCGAGCGACGGCGAGAGCCTGATCCTGAAGAAATATTACAATATCGGCATTGCGGTCGATACCCCGAACGGCCTGGTCGTGCCGGTATTGCGCAACGTCGATAGCAAAAGCATCAACCAGCTGGCCACCGAACTGGCCGAGAAAAGCGAGAAGGCGCGCCAGGGCAAACTGCTGCCGGGCGACATGCAGGGCGGCTGTATGAGCATCTCGAGTCTCGGCGGCATCGGCGGTACCGCCTTCACGCCGATCGTGAATGCGCCGGAAGTCGCGATTCTGGGTGTCACCCGCGCCAAGATGCAGCCGGTCTGGAACGGCAGCGAGTTTATTCCGCGTTTGCTGCTGCCGCTGGATCTGACCTATGATCACCGCGTGATCGACGGCGCCGAGGGCGCGCGCTTTATGGCCGCAATCAAAACCTATCTCGGCGATCTTCGCCGCCTGTTACTTTAAGAACCCCGGAGACTCATCGCGATATGAACGACGCAACATTGCATTCGGAAGTTTTGGTTTTGGGCGGCGGTCCCGGCGGCTATACCGCGGCGTTTCGCGCGGCCGATCTCGGCAAACAGGTCACATTGATCGAACGTTACCCGGTATTGGGCGGGGTGTGCCTGAATGTCGGCTGTATTCCGTCGAAGGCGCTGCTGCACATGGCGCAGCTGATCCATGAAGCGGAAGAGGTTCAGAGTCACGGTTTGAAATTCGGCAAGCCCGAGATCGACATCGATAAGATTCGCGCCTGGAAGGCGAGCGTCAGCAAATCGTTGAATGACGGGCTGGCGGGGCTGGTCAAACAGCGCAAAATCAATCTCGTCCAGGGCACCGGCCGCTTTACATCAAAGAATTCTGTCGAGGTCGAGACGCCCGAGGGCGTCAAGACGATCACTTTCGATCAGGCGATCATCGCGGCCGGTTCGCATCCGACGCAAATTCCGTCGTTTCCGAATGACGACGAGCGCTTGTGGGATTCGACCGATGCCTTGGAGCTGAAGCAGGTTCCGAAGAAGCTGTTGATCGTCGGCGGCGGCATCATCGGTCTCGAAATGGCGACCGTCTATCATGCGTTCGGCTCCGAGATCAGCGTGGTCGAATTGATGGATCAGATCATTCCGGGCTGCGACAAGGACCTGGTCACACCGCTGCAGCGCAAGATCAAGAAGCAATACAAAAACCTCTGGCTCGAAACGCGGGTCACGGCGATCGAACCGCAGGCCGACGGCCTGAAAGTCGCGTTCGAAGGCAAGGGCGCGCCCGAATCGGACATTTTCGATGCGGTGCTGGTCGCGGTCGGGCGGCGGCCGAACGGCAAGCTGGTCGGCGCGGAAGCGGCCGGCATCACGGTCAATGAACAGGGCTTCATTCCGGTCGATAAGCAGCAGCGCACGAATGTGGCGAATATTTTCGCGATCGGCGACATCGTCGGCAATCCGATGCTGGCGCATAAGGCCGCGCATGAAGGCAAGGTCGCAGCCGAAGTCGCGGCCGGCCATAAAGCCGGCTTCGATGCCTTGACGATTCCTTCGGTCGCTTATACCGATCCCGAAATCGCCTGGATGGGGCTGAGCGAAAATCAGGCCAAGCAGCAGGGCATCGAATACGACAAGGCTGTATTTCCGTGGGCCGCGAGCGGCCGTTCGCTGAGTCTCGGTCGCAAGGAAGGCGTGACCAAGATCCTCTGCGACAAGGAAACCGGCCGGATACTTGGCGCGGGCATGGTCGGTCCGAACGCGGGCGAGTTGATCGCGGAAGCGGTATTGGCGCTCGAAATGGGCGCCGACGCGGACGACATCGCGCTGACGATCCATCCGCATCCGACCCTGTCCGAGACATTCGGTTTTGCGGCCGAAATGATCAACGGCACGATTACCGACCTTTATATCAAAAAAGGTTAATGTAAGAAAAGTGGACTATGATTCCGCTTTCTTCGGTCTTTTACCGGAGAGAGCGGGGCAATGCCGTCCTGCAGCCCGGATCGGGGCTGGCATAACGAAGTCCGAGCGCATGGCGGATGCTCCACATAAACAAATGATTTAAAATTAGCATTTGCCGCGGGCGATTTGCTCTATAATTCTGCGGATCAAAACGGTCGGCTTATGATGGTTTTATCGATCCGGCTCGACATCATCGAGCCCTTATCGGCCGACCCTTTCCAAACTTCATTCCCAACAACCGCATTCACTATAAAATACTTTCGAGTATCTTGATGAAAAGAACACTAACGATTTTGCTAACCTTGGCCGTGTTGGTCATGGTCAATTTCAGCATTTGGAGTCACATCAACAACCCGCTGCAATTGAAGTCTTGGACCAAGACCACGATGGGGGTGACTTTCGATCCCCGGCGGAAAGAATACACCCAGAAAAACGGTCAATTCCCGACCGAGGCCGAAATCGATTCTGATCTGGCCGTGCTCGAAAACAAGGTGCATGCGGTACGTACCTACAGCGTGCTGAAAGGCTTGCATAAGATCCCAGAACTGGCCGCCAAGCATAATCTGAATACGACCGTCGGCGCCTGGATCGACGGCGATCTCGAAAAAAACCGTCAGGAAATCGAGACCCTGCTGCAGGTCAGCAATGAAAATAACAACAGGATTGTCCGGGTGATGGTCGGCAACGAGGTGTTGTTCCGCAACGACATCACCACGCAGCAACTGATCGATTATATCCGCGAGGTCAAGAAGCGCACTTGGCGTCCGGTCAGTACCTCGGAAACCTTCGACATTTGGCTCAAGCACCCCGAACTGGTCGCCGAGGTCGATTTCATCGGTGCCCATATCCTGCCTTACTGGAACGGCATTGCGGTCGAGGATGCGGTCGATTTTGTGTTCGAAAAATACGAGGAATTGAAGAAGGCCTATCCGAATAAACCGATCGTGATTACCGAAGTCGGCTGGCCTTCGGACGGGCAGCCGTACAAACATGCGACCGCCTCGCGCGCCAATCAGGCGTTTTTCCTGCGTGAATTTCTGAACCGGGCCGCCGATCAAAAGCTCTCTTACTACATCGTCGAAGCGTTCGACCAGCCGTGGAAGATGGAGATCGAAGGTTCGGCCGGCGCCTACTGGGGCATCTTCAATGCCGACCGCCAAGCCAAATATCCGATGGACGGCGCGGTAGTCGCTTTACCCGGCTGGAAACACTGGGCGACCGGCGCGGCAGGCGTCAGCGCGGTGTTGATGGGCCTGTTCCTGTTTACGCGCCGAACGCTGGCCTTGCCGGGCATCGTCTTTTTCGGCCTGATCACCAACCTGGCGGCGTCGTTCATCTTCTGGACCGTGTCGATCGGCGCGCAGCAGTATCAGACCGAATTGACGATCGCATTCTGGGTTTTGCTGATCCTGATGCAGATACTGGCGTTGACGATTCTGTTGATCGAAACGATGGAAATCGTCGAAGTGGTCTGGCACCGACGCACCACGCGCAGCTTCCAGCCGCTGACGCCGACGCCGGAATTCCGTTATCCGAAGGTTTCTATCCATCTGCCGATTCATAACGAACCGCCGATGATGGTGCGGAAAACCTTGGAGGCGCTGGCCAAGCTCGATTATCCGCATTATGAAGTGCTGGTGATGGACAACAACACCAAGGACGCCGAGGTGTGGGAGCCGGTGCGCGATGACTGCGAACGGCTGGGCGAGAAATTCCGCTTTTTCCATCTCGAAAACTGGCCCGGCTTCAAGGCCGGCGCGATCAACCATGCGCTCGAACAGACCGTTCCGGATGCCGAAATCATCGCGGTGATCGACAGCGATTACATTCTGTCGCCGGACTGGCTCAAGGCGATGGTGCCTTATTTCGATAACGAGAACGTCGGTTTCGTGCAATCGCCGCAGGATTACCGCGACGCTCATGTGAACACCTTCAAACGCTTCTGCTACTGGGAATATGCCGGCTTTTTCAACATCGGCATGGTGCAGCGGAATGAATACAATGCGATCATCCAGCACGGCACGATGACGATGGTGCGCAAATCGGCGCTGTCCGAAGTCGGCAAATGGTCCGAATGGTGCATCTGCGAGGACAGCGAACTGGGTCTGCGCCTGTATGAAGCCGGCTACGATTCGGTCTATGTGAAGGATTCGTTCGGCCGCGGCCTGATGCCGGATACGATGTCCGGTTACATGACGCAGCGATTCCGCTGGGTTTACGGCGCGATGCAGATCATCAAGGCGCACTGGAAGAGTTTCACCCCAAGCAAGAAGTCGCCGTTGACCTCGGCTCAGCGCTACTATTTCGTCGCCGGCTGGCTGCCGTGGTTTTCGGATGCGCTGGCTCTGGTATTTACGGTTGCCAGTTTGATTTTGACCGGCGTGATTCTGCTCGATCCGATTCACAGCGAACTGCCGGTTACCGCGTTCCTGTTGCCGACGATCGGTTTGTTTACCTTTAAAATTCTGCGCAGCCTGTGGCTCTATCAAGCCAAGGTGCCGTGCTCGATTTGGGAGTCGTTCGGCGCTTCGCTGTCCGGCCTGGCGCTGACTCATACGGTCGCAAGGGGTGTTTGGCAGGGCATGTTCGTTCCGGGCAAGCCGTTCATGCGCACGCCGAAGTATGAAAAACAGGGGCCGCTGTTCGCGGGTCTGATGGTGGTCCGCCAGGAATTGTTCCTGCTGCTGTTGCTGATCGCAGGCGTGGTCGGCATGAACTCACTGGAGCATTTCGACAATCTGAGCGGAAAGCTGTGGATGGGCGTGCTGTCGGTGCAGGCCGTGCCGTATCTGGCGACGGTGATTACGCTGCTGATGAGCATCTTGCCGCATTACACTAAAAAATCGGCGCTGACGATCGAAGAGATCGACGAGTCGATTTGACGTTGACCTGCCGGGTTTGACAACCTGGCGGGGTTTCCATCAGATAGGTCGGGGCGCCCCCAAAAGCGCCCTGACGACATGGCTTCCTTGATTGATTTTTACGTCCGCTTCGATCGTTATTGATCCTGAATGGATCGGCAAACGCGCGCTGGCCGACCCCCGTCAAAATATTCATGTCTGTTCCATCTCTCCGGTAATAACCCCGTATGACGATCATCAAACAAGACGATTTCATTCAAAGCATCGCCGATGCTTTGCAGTATATCTCCTACTATCATCCTGCTGATTTCATCCAGGCGCTCGATGCGGCCTATCAAAAAGAGCAGAATCCTGCCGCGAAGGATGCGATGGCGCAAATCCTAATCAATTCGCGAATGTGCGCGGAAGGCAGGCGGCCGATTTGCCAGGATACCGGCATCGTGACAGTATTTTTGAAGATCGGCATGCAGGTGAGCTGGGATGCAAGGCTCGGCGTCGCCGACATGGTCAATGAAGGCGTCCGGCGCGCCTATTTGAATCCGGACAATGTCTTGCGCGCATCGATTTTGCAGGACCCGGCCGGCAAGCGGAGCAACACGAAAGACAATACGCCGGCGGTAATCCATATGGAGGTCGTGCCGGGCGACAAGGTCGAAGTGAATGTGGCGGCCAAAGGCGGCGGCTCGGAAGCGAAGGCCAAATTTGCGATGCTGAACCCCTCCGACAGCATTGCCGACTGGGTGCTCAAAACGGTGCCGACGATGGGCGCCGGCTGGTGCCCGCCCGGCATTCTCGGCATCGGCATCGGCGGCACCGCCGAAAAAGCGATGCTGCTGGCCAAACAGGCCTGCATGGAGTCGGTCGACATTCAGGAGCTGATCGCGCGCGGCCCGAGCAATGCGCTGGAGGAGCTGCGCCTCGACCTGTATCAAAGAGTCAATGCGCTCGGCATCGGCGCGCAGGGACTGGGCGGCCTGACCACCGTGCTCGACATTAAAATCCTCGATTATCCGACCCATGCGGCGAACTTGCCGATTGCGATGATTCCGAATTGCGCCGCGACCCGGCATGCGCATTTCGTACTGGATGGCACGGGTCCTGCCGAACTCGCGCCCCCTCGTTTGGACGACTGGCCGGCAATCAGCCGGGAAGGCGCGCCGGCGAAACGCGTCAATCTCGATACGGTCACGCGCGATGAAGTGGCTAGCTGGCAGCCGGGCGATACCTTATTGGTCAGCGGCACCTTGCTGACCGGCCGCGATGCGGCGCACAAGCGCCTGACCGACCTGATCCAGCGCGGCGAAGCCTTGCCGAAAGGCGTCGATTTCAAGAACAAATTCATCTACTACGTCGGCCCCGTCGATCCGGTGCAGGGCGAAGTGGTCGGGCCGGCAGGACCGACGACCGCGACGCGGATGGACAAATTCACCGAAACGATGCTGGCGGATACCGGCTTGCTCGGCATGATAGGCAAGGCCGAACGCGGTCCCGAGGCGATCGCATCGATCAAAAAACATCAGGCGGTCTATTTGATGGCGGTCGGCGGCGCGGCCTATCTGGTGTCGAAGGCGATCCGTAAATCCCGCGTGGTCGCATTCGAGGATTTGGGCATGGAGGCGATCCATGAGTTCGTCGTCGAAGACATGCCGGTCACCGTCGCGGTCGACAGCCGGGGCGTTTCGGTGCACGAAACCGCACCAGTCATCTGGCGGAAAAAGATCGCCGATCTCGCAGTCCTGTCATCCTGAGTCCGCTTTCGGTATAATTAGCGGTATTTTTAACCAAGAAATTTAAGGCGCTATGTCGGAAATCAAAAAAGTAGTATTGGCTTATTCCGGGGGCTTGGACACTTCCGTGATTCTTAAATGGCTGCAGGACGTTTACGACTGCGAAGTCGTGACTTTTACGGCGGATTTGGGGCAGGGCGAGGAAGTCGAGCCGGCGCGCGCAAAAGCGCAAGCCATGGGCATTAAGGAAATTTATATCGATGATCTGCGCGAAGAATTCGCCCGCGATTTCGTATTTCCGATGTTCCGCGCCAATGCTATTTATGAAGGCGAATATCTGCTCGGCACCTCGATCGCGCGTCCGCTGATCGCAAAGCGGCTGATCGAGATTGCGAATGAAACCGGCGCCGACGCGATTTCGCACGGCGCGACCGGCAAGGGCAACGACCAGGTGCGCTTCGAACTGGGCGCTTATGCGTTGCGTCCGGACATCCACATCATCGCCCCATGGCGCGAATGGCAATTGACTTCGCGGCAAACCCTGCTCGACTATGCCGAAAAGCACGGCATTCCGGTCGAAATGAAAAAAGGTAAGGCGTCGCCTTATTCGATGGATGCGAATCTGCTGCACATTTCCTATGAAGGCCGCGTTCTCGAAGATCCTTGGGCAGAGCCGGAAGAAGATATGTGGCGCTGGACCGTTTCGCCAGAGACCGCGCCCGACAAGCCGACCTATCTTGAATTGACCTACCAACAAGGCGACATCGTCGCGATCGACGACGTGCCGCACACGCCTGCCGAAGTGATGGAGAAACTGAACAAGATTGCCGGCGAAAACGGCATCGGCCGGCTCGACATCGTCGAAAATCGTTATGTCGGCATGAAGTCCCGCGGCTGCTACGAAACCCCGGCCGGCACCGTGATGCTGAGAGCGCACCGCGCGATCGAATCTTTGACGCTGGACCGCGAAGTCGCGCATTTGAAGGACGAATTGATGCCGCGCTACGCGTCGTTGGTTTATAACGGCTACTGGTGGAGCCCCGAGCGCCAGATGTTGCAGCAAATGATCGACGCCTCCCAGGTCAATGTGAACGGCAAGGTCAGAGTCAAATTGTACAAAGGCAATGTGACCGTGGTCGGCCGTCAGTCGGACACCGACAGCCTGTTCGACGAAAGCATCGCGACTTTCGAGGACGACGGCGGCGCTTATAATCAAAAGGATGCCGAAGGTTTCATCAAGCTGAATGCGCTTCGGATGCGGATTGCGGCGGCAAAACAATTGCGCTGATTCACAAAAATTATGTGGCGATGACCGATTAGCTTGTATAATTCGTGCCGAGTCATAGTATTACGATCTTTTCATAACTATAAAAAGAATTGAACCGGATAGGGGGCGATTATCCGGTTCGAGAGGCGTTAATTGATGAGCGAAAATCAAGAATTTCATTCACAGATCATCGAGGTGCGAGGCAGACTGCAAAGCATCCCTTCGGCTCAGGCTTTGGTTAAGGCGAATCGGTTCTTGCTGCGGACTGTTTGTCTGTTGACTGTTTTGGTCGCTGTTCTCGGTTATTTTGTGGTTCCGCCCTATCAGTCCGGTGCTTATCCGAAAAAGCAGCCGACCCTGGCGAATGCGGGCGAGGGCAATTCGGTGCTGAGCTCCGAAGTGAATGCGTTGAAAGGCCAGGTGATCGGTCTGGTCAGCGGTTCGATCGAAAGCAAGCTCAGAATGCTCGAAGACAGCATCAAAATGGGGGCGGCGGCCAGCTCGTTGGGCACGATCGAGGATTTGAAAAACGACGTGAAGGTGCTGCGTTCCTATTCGGAACCGGCGCAAAAGGTTCAGAAGACGGCCGAGACTAACGAGCAGGTGCTGCAAGAGATGTCGCAATTAAAGCGTCTGATCTATGTCAGTCTGGCGTCCTGCGGCTTGATGTTGGCGGCGATCGCCGGCATCTGGTTTAAGAATCTGAATCTCCTGACTTACCGTCAAACGATCAAGAATTATCTGCACAAACCCTAATGGCTTGTTGCGGAACATAAAAAAGCCGCGTTTGCCAGATGGCAGACGCGGCTTTTTTTTATTGAGGTGAATTTGCGTAAACTTGGCTCTATGAAAGGGTTTACGAAAACTCACTCGCTGCCTTGAGCAGGGCGTTATCCAACACCCTGCCAAGCGCAGAGGCTTATTTCGTTTTCAGATATTCGTACAAATCATCAACAGCCAGTTCTTCGGTCAGACCGGCTTTTTTAACGGCTGGGTTTTTCATGATTTCATCCAGCGCTTTTGGCATGCCGCCTCTGCCGTCGCGCAGAACTTGTTCGAATTTCGCTCTGTCCAGGGTGCCGGCTTTGATCAATTCAGACAGTTGTGGGTTAGAAGCGATGTCGTGGCAAGTACCGCAGCCACGGCCGAAAGAACGATCATAGATTTTTTTACCGATTTCGGTAGCTTCGCTGGAGAAAGCTTGTCCGCTCAATGTGATCAAAGCGATACCCGCGAATGTGGCTAATGATTTTTTCATGTTGACCTCTCTTGATGATGAAAGGACTGCAGAACAGTCCGATTAATAGTTAAACTCGCTAAGGATAAGGAATTTAACAGGAAACTTCAATTCTTATTCTTTTCGATCGACGCTATCAATTCGTTGCGAGCTATTATCGCTGCTGACAATGAACACGGACTGAATTGAACCGGCGTTATTATCGCAAGGATTGGCGATCAGGGCTAGCGTTTCGGGCGAAAATCCGCTGATTTACGCCCGATTGACGCAGGCCGATTCAACTGGCGGGATCTTGAGTCGTCTTGAACCATTCCAGCTTGCTGTGCAGGCTCACGACCGTGCCGATGATGATCAGCGTCGGCGCCTTGATGTGTTCGCCGGCGACCTGGGACGGCAGCGTGGCGAGCGTGCCGGTAATCACCCGCTGATGCTCTGTGGTACCTTGTTGGACTAACGCGATCGGCAGGTCTTTCGGGCTGCCGTGGGCGATCAGCGATGCGCAAATCTGCTCCAGTCCGACCAGGCCCATGTAGATCACGATCGTCTGGTTCGGCGCGGCCAGCTGCGTCCAGTTCAGATTGACCGTGCCGTCTTTCAGATGGCCGGTTACGAAGGTGCAAGACTGCGCGTGATCGCGGTGCGTCAGCGGAATGCCCGCATAGGTCGCGCAACCTGAGGCGGCGGTGATGCCGGGCACCACCTGAAAAGGAATGCCTTGCTGCATCAGGGTTTCGATTTCCTCGCCGCCGCGGCCGAAAATGAACGGATCGCCGCCTTTGACTCGCGCGACGCGCTTGCCGGCTTTGGCGAGGTCGGCCAGCAAGACATTGATCGATTCCTGGGGCAGGGTATGGTCATCGCGTTGTTTGCCGACATAAATCCTTTCCGCATCGCGCCGCGCCAGATCGAGAATTTCCGGGGTGACCAGGCGGTCATAAACGATCACATCGGCCTGCTGCATCAGCCGCAAGGCGCGGAAGGTCAACAAATCGGGCGCTCCTGGCCCTGCGCCGATCAGATAGACTTCGCCGGTAGCTTGCTGTGGATCGGTCTGCGCCAGGCTTTCTTGTAAATAGTGCTCGGCTTCTTCGTCCTTGCCCGCATACACCAGTTCGGCCGCGCGTCCCTGGAACAGGTTTTCCCAGAATATCCGCCGCAGCGCGGGCTTTTCAATCGTCTCTTTGACCTTGCCGCGGTACTTTTCGGCAAGCCGGGCCAGGCGTCCGTAACTCGGCGGCACGACGCTTTCGATCTTGGCCCGAAGCAGCCGCGCCAGCACCGGCGAGGCGCCGCCCGAGGAAACCGCGGCGATCACCGGCGACCTGTCGATGATCGCCGGAAAAATGAAGCTGCACAGCGCCGGGTTGTCGACCACGTTGACCGGAATGTTCCGCTCCTTCGCGAGGCGGGAGACCCAGGCGTTGGTTTCGTGGTCATTGGTCGCCGACACGACCAGCCGAACCTCACCCAAGTCCTCGGCCGCAAAGCGCTTTTGCAGCAAGGTCAACGGAGGGCTGGTTTGGATCGAGGTGACGCTGCCGCCGATTTCTTCGGCCACCACGGTGATGCGCGCGCCGGCCCGGGACAACAGTTCGATCTTTCTGGCAGCCACTTCGCCGCCGCCGATAACCAGGCAGGGCTGGTCCTTGAGGTTTATAAAAAGTGGGAAATAATCCATTTCGCTGCGATCATTCTCGGAGAGTTGGGAGAATGGTATTATAGGGGGTCTTTACCGAGTCATTACAAGTTAAAATCGAACGATGGTTGAATTTGATATCGAAGTCGACGCAACGGACCTGCATTGCCCGCTGCCGCTCTTGCGCCTGAAAAAAGCCTTGCTGGACATGGACAGCGGCGATGTGGTCAGAATGATCGCGACCGATCCGGCCGCGCATCTGGATATCGGCGTTTATTCGGACCAGTCCGGGCATAAAATCATCGAGTTTGCCCGGCACGCGGGGCAGCAAATTTTTTATATCCGCAAAAAATAAGCGACCGTTGGATGTTTTTCCGCCGCTTCGTCTTTCTTGCCTCCTTTCGACATCATGAATCATAGCGTCCTTCCTCCCATTCCGGGATACAAGCCACTGAAGAAATTGCGCACGGTATTGGCGATCGCGCGCGGCTGCGTGCTGCTGTCCGCGCTGCGCCAGGAAAACGAGGCAACCGTTTCGCACGATCAAACCAAGCGCGTAACCTATCTGACCGAGCTGTTCTCGCATATTCACCGGGAGATGTATCAGGACTGGAAGGAACAGCTGACCGTCGGGCACCGGCCGGGGTCGATGCTCGATCCGGGCAAGCGTCAGCAATTCCGCAAGGCGGTGGCGGGACTCGTGCTCGACGATGAAAAGTGCCGCGACACGGCCGTTTTCGACAATAACGGTTTCGTGATCCGCACCGTCGACATTGCCGAACGCCTGGCCGGTTTCTATCTGAAGATGCGCAGGATTCGGCCGTTTTCGTACGGCAACCGGATCACGCTCGATTTTTTCATGACCGTGCTCGGCAAGCTGCCGGCCTTCAAGAGCGTTTATGAAGCCGGCATCGATTTTCGCCGGCTGAGCGCCGAAGATGCGCAGGCTTTGCATGATCAGAGCAGTTCGCTGGACGCGCTGACGACCGCGTTTGAACATGCGCTCGATCCTACGCGCACGCAAAGCCTGCAAAACCAGTCGAACGCTTTCGGTAAATGGCCGGAACATAAAACCTTCGTCGGCGGCATTCCGTTTTTGTCGCACCGCACCGAAAACGGCATCGATTGCCTGGTCAGAATCGACGGCGGCCTGGTGCCGCTCGACAGCGTGCATGAAGAAGACTTTGTGGCCGGCAAACATTTCGCGGATTTTCCGCGCCGGGTTTCCGAGCATCTGGTCGGTTATTTGCCGGGCACCGAGTCTCTGCGTGAAGCGGGAAAACACGACATCGATGGCGTTCGGATCAGCGCGGATGACGTGGCGCCGCTGTTCTGCCTGGACATCAACATGCTGACCGGCCTGCGTCTGCCGAGCCATACCGAATTGATGGAACTGCTCAGGCATTGCGAAGGCGGCAAAACGCCGATTTTCAAGCTGGCCAATAACGAGGCGCTGAAAAACCGCTTGCTGATCGCGGCCGATGGCGATGTCAGGCTGAAACGCGCCGTCGAAATCGCCTACGAACGCCTCGGCCACATCATCGCGAAGCTGGAAGCGGCCAAAGCGGCGATCTTTGAAGGCAAAACCCCGGATGCGAATCCGAAACTTTTCATGTGCATGGGCGGCGCCGGCGCCGGCAAGACCGCGGTCGAGGAGATCGCCAAAGCCCAGTGCGGCGACAATTTCGTGATCGCGTCATTGGATGAGTTCCGCAAGGTCAGCGATTTATATCTGGTGCTGACCACCGCCGGCCATCACAGCGACGATTACGTCTATGTCGAACCGTTCGCGAACCGCCTGCGCGACATGGTCGCCGACCATGCGCGCACGTTCGGCTACAACCTGCTCTATGACGGCACCAGCATCCCCTATCATCCGCGTTATTCGAACCTGGTCAAGCAATTCAAGGAGGCCGGTTTTCATACTCAGATCGCGGCGGTCGATGCGTTCATCGTAAAGCCGCAAGGGCGCGAGGAAGAACTGTTCCGCTCCGGCGTGATCGACAGCGTGAAGTCGCGCTTCGAAGACACCGGCCGCGCGCTGCCGTGGGTGATCACCGTCTACAAGCACATCCGTTCGCCCGAATCGTTTCTGAACGCGCTCGAAGACCCGGCGCTCGACAAACTGGCGCTGTTCGCGAACGACGGCGAGCGCGGCAAGCATTATCTGGTCGCCGAAAGCTTCCTCTTGTCCGACCAGCAGGTGGAAATCTTGCGCGAGAAGCAGGGGGGCGGCGGC
>Ga0208264_1000121_pt1 | contig 40574 bp, 38 predicted proteins | sample LakWasMet31_HOW6_2_FD_183873 | JGI IMG/M metagenome (GOLD analysis project Ga0208264, IMG submission 183873) | Freshwater sediment methanotrophic microbial communities from Lake Washington under simulated oxygen tension - Sediment Metagenome... | ecosystem: Environmental > Aquatic > Freshwater >... | reverse complement strand
CATCAATGATGGTGTCCTGTCCATCACCCTTATTGAAGACATAGGTATCGTTTCCATCACCGCCAATCAGCGTGTCATTGCCCGTGCCACCAATCAGCACATCATTCCCGTACCGGCCGTTGAGCGTATCATTGCCTGCACCCCCGAAGATCAGGTTGGAAAGATCGTCACCGGTCAATGTGTCCGCTGCACTTGTCCCCTCCAGCATATGCCCGAAGTTATCCGCAGTTGCTGTCAATAAGAGTGCAATATCAGACCTATCAGCAAAATCTGTGGCAATAGCCGCCTTATAAGCCGTCATATCCTGCCCAAACACATTGACAGCAGCCCCTGTCAGCACCACACCCATTTCTGCGTAATAGGCATAAGCTGCCGTTGGATCAGTCGGAGCCTGATCTTTCACCAGATCAACTACAAGATTGAACAGGTCAGGCGAGGCTGTTCCATTCAACAACGAGAGCGGCCAGAATTTGCTGGTGGTAAAATCACTTGGATTCCCCGAGAGTTCAGACTTCGACCACGCCACCTGTCCAAAGAAGGTTGTCATCATCGAGGTCAGAATATTGTCGTAAACACCCTCCAGCCATGCCCCATTGGCATAATTTGGATTAGGGGACGTTACCCCGAAAAGGTTCGTATCTACATAATTCCCGTCATACAAAAACTCAATGACCTTGAGGTGCTGGCCGTCTATAGACGTCCCGCGCCCGGTTGTAGAAACCCCAGCGCCTCCCGTCCACGTCAGCAGGATACCTTCAAACGCGCTGCGCAACTGCGCCCCGCTCATCGTTTCGCTGTTGGTGACAAGGGTTTGCACCTGCGCCAGCAGTGCCGGATTCAGAGTCATGGCGGCGGAGAGGTCTTTCACGCTGCCGAAACCTTTGAGGTCAGGCAGTTTGTCTACCGCCGCGCTAACCGTAAAGTTCGGCGGTGCGATCCAGTGCGACAGCAGTTTTTCATTCGCCAGAAAAGCTGAGTTGATGGTGGTGGTACTGTTGTCCGTCTTGGTGACGGTCGCGCGGGCACTGATGTAATTCGTGCCCACGGTCTGCTCGACTGGCAGCGTTGAGGCAGCAAGTGAAATTTCTTTGATATTCCACTGCGCGAGCGTCTTCACCTCAGTTACTTCGGCCACGCCGTTGCTGTTGAGGTCTTGCCAGACACGCAAGTTGGCGAACTGCGCATCACTCGCGTTGATCTTGTTATCGTTATTGCTATCAAGCAGTTTGAGAGCAGCAAAAGCATCTATCGCTGCATTACCAAACAAATCTGAAATGCCATCAATCTTGCCATTGCCATTACGGTCAATCGCGAGGAACCCGTCTAACGGGCCAACCCAACCCACCTTTTCAGCATAACCATTCCCGTCCATGTCCATGTGGACGTTCGAATCTTTGAGCGCGATAAGTTGCACCCCACCAGAGCCATTCAGGTCAATCACCAGAGGATCAACCGGAGCTGGAGAGAGAGGGTTGACGCTGGGTGCCCAAAGGGGGTTTTGTTCTCCTAATGATAATAGAGGATCAAGTATGTAGGGGATCATTGCTTGTACCATAGCGTCTAACCCATTAGCAAAAGCAGCTGAGGCGGCATCCAAGATAGAAGTTATGTTGTCGAAAAAACCGGTCAACAGACCTGACAAATTATTCGCCATCTCGGTGGCTTCACCGAATGCTGCGCTTGCATAACTATGAATAGAATTAGATAGATTTTGCGGACCACCATTGGCTTTCCAAGCACCATAAGAATCCACAAGGGCATCTGCTACGTCATTGGCATATATTCCTGCGACTAGCGCGCCAACAAAAATAACCGCAGGGGCGGCGGCCATAGTTCCCAAACCAAACAAAGCAAGTCCGGCCGCAATCTCTGGACCAGCGACAACGGCTCCGGCCATTGCCAGTTCAGCAATTGTTAATTTGGAAAGAACGCTGGCATTAACACCACCTCCTTCAATCGCTTCACTCATTGCTCCCATTACCTTGCCGTAGACGCTCCACTGTAAAGAAGCAGCTCCGGGTGCAATCGTAGCCGCAGATTCGTAAGTTATACCTATATACTTCAAAAACTCACCATAAACATTAGCTTGTTGTTGATGTGTAAGTGCCATTTTTCAATTTCCCTGTTGTGTGGTCAGTTGCTTAATGATTTTCTTATTGTGCGCGAAGCGATAGGCTGAAAAATGTATGCATTGCACCGCAACAATAACCAAAGCTATCTGTATAGCTAAATAAAAATAACCTCCGTCGCTAAATTGTATCTTCCTCTCAGCTTGGTATGTTTGTTCGACACGAGATGCTCCTACACAGAACACATAGAAGAAATAGAGAGGGTAGCTCAAAGCCAATACGGCCATCCACCAACCCGTTTTTTTACCAAGTGGCGCCAGTGGCTTGCTCCACGTTTCATTGATTGTGCTGTACCATGCGAGATAACGGTTAGCTGGGATGATGCCAATAGGCAGAGCTACTGCGAGCCCAGCCAGCATCAGGGTGAAGAAAGACATAATGGATTCCCATCGTGTCACTTCTCCGCGCGCGATCAGAAACTCACGAATATGGTAAGGACGCGGTATTGAAAGCAGCATATCCTCTGCACCAAGGTTTTTTAGAAAAAGGTAAAGAGATTGTGTCGTCTCAGTACTCAGCGAGAGAATGATGATTGCGACTGAGAACAGGTATCCTGCATACCAAACCCCAACATAATAGGGGTTGAAGGGGTGTGATTGCTTGGTCATCTTGCTCGCTTCTTCTCAAAGACACATCACCCGTAGCACAACGCAGGAAGCGACTACAACTTGAGATTGGTTAATATCCCCGGTTTTATAGGATAACCGCCATGTTTACTCGGTCGTGTTTTGGAACATGAGCCAAAACAATACGAATCTCTCCCTAATTTTATTAAATACAGAAATACGGTTAGCCGTAATTAAGGCGATACTGTACACCCTTATTTTGGATAGGTGCCTTGCAAGGCCAAGGCATAGCGAAAAGCAGCGCGGCGCTCTTCGGTGGTGCCTTTGTGTCCCACGAATGGCGCAAGGTTTGGTTCATCGCTCCAGCAAGAAGCCTCTAGCCAATCGTCTATATTTTCCGCCTGTGTCATACCACAAGCGGCCTCTAGTCCGGCTATTTGTTCGGGATCGTCCGCCCAAATTAACAAGACTCTGATTTTATTATTGAGCGCCAAACATGAAACGGATTTGAGCGCGGCGGCCTCTGCACGTTTGCGCTCGTCGTCTCGCTCTCTGCGCTCTTGGTCTGTGGCCTTGAGGTTTGCCACAACTTCGGCGGTAATGCGCTCAAGGTCAGCAGGTGACAAGTTCACCGCGTCCACGGCGGCGGAATCCTCTTTGAATTGCTCGGCAAAGTCGGCGGCGTATCCTCTGGAGCGTTCCCGCTCTTCTATCAGTTCCCGCGCTTCGGTTTCTGGGTCTATGATGTCGCGACCTTCTTTGTAGTGCTGCTGAAAAAAAGCGGTCGCTGTTGCTGTGTAAGGGTGGGTTGCGTCGTCGCCTTTGTGCTGCATGGGGTCGGCAACTATGACGCTTTCCCCGTTATCCTCAAAGACAACGCAAAAATCACCAAAACTTACAGAACAGCCCGTGTCGTTCTTGTGAATGCGCATTCCCCAGCCCTTAAAATTTTGTTGCTGGTCGTTCATTTTGCCCCCACTCTGTTTTGTTGATGAAGAGATATGAAGAAGCATAATTCGGTTACTCTGAATCAGTCAGCATCATTTACCGGAGGTACTTTTTCAATTTCCTATACATAGTTGCTCTATTGACCCTATAAAAATCGGCGACTTCTTCAACGCGACTACCATTCACTACCATTTTTTGAGCAGATTCAATTTCCTCCGGTGTCAATTTTTCTCTTCGACCAAACTTGACACCTCGCTCCTGCGCCGCCTTTACTCCGCTACGGGTTCGCTCAAGCATCATGGAGTGCTCTAGTTTAGCCAGTACACTAAGCGCCTTCCATATATCTCTGCCTTCTGGCGTTGTCGTATCAATTTCATCTGTCAAGCTTCTGAAATGTACTCCATCATCAATAAGAGAGCTGAATATGTTTATAAAGCTTGAGAGACTGGGCGAGATGAGGGCAACTTTCCAAATGACAAGAATATCCCCTTCGTTAAGGGCATTTAGGCAGTTCAGATATTGCTGGCCAACGCCAGAACCTACAGTTTCTTTATCAATAAAAATCTTCTCGCAACCAGCTTTTTCAAGCGCAGTTACTTGCACGTCAAGATTTTGCTCGTCGATTGATGTTATTGCATATCCAATTATCATGGTGATATTATGCGACAGACTTTTGCGACAAGCAAATTAATCAAAAATAAATTACGAAATTATTGCATAAACCACCCTTTGTGCGACAAAATAAAGCCTCCTTCAATTCACGCATAAGCAAGGTGGTGTGTCATGGGTCACGCACTCGGTAAGTGGAACATTCTCGATACATGGTTTGTTTTTTTGGCTGGGCAAATTAAAGATAGAGCTGCTTTGCTCTGGCTCTATGAGCGGCGACAACTCATTTATGAAATTTGGTTCTATGCGGCGGCGGCATGTTCCTTATTTTATCTGCTCTATTTTTTCGGGGCATGGGATGAGCGCCCGAACGATGCGTTTTTTCGGCTGACTTTTCAGCTTCTCACACTCAACCTTGGAGGCGGTCGCTTCGGTGATTTGTCCTTGGGGGCAGCGTGTCTCGTGCTGGGAGCTATAACGCCTGTTATTTTGATCTTAGCTCCGGTCGCGTTATTTATGTTGCCACTGTTCATGGTTGGCGCGGCGCTCTGGGTGGTAGTGGCGTTTGTTACTTTGATTATGGCCAATCTGGCTCCGCTCGGTGTTCTCGTTGGTGGCCGTGCTATTTTTGAACACTACGTTGCTCGCTGGTTGATGGAAGCAGGACAACGGGAACGGGAACGCGCCGCCGTCTATGCCGCGCTTGGCCTCGATGGTGGCGCAAGTCGTACTGTGACAGGCGGGCAAGGTGGGATTTTTCAACACGCCGCGCAACATATGACAGAGGAAGAAGCTGCTGCGTTTGATGGTTGGAAAAAATCATCAATTTTGCTCGGTCGTGCTTATGGTCGGGCGTTTTTCACAGATACGCTAAAGCATCTTTTGATGGTTGCTGGTACGCGTGGCGGCAAAGGTCGAGATTTGATTGTGCCAAACCTTAAAATATATGAAGGTGGGGCTTTCGTTCTCGATCCCAAAGGTGAGAATGCGCAACGGACAGCGAAAAACCGCGCCGATTTTGGTGATGTGTTTGCGCTTGACCCATTCGGCGTGTCCGGTTTGCCCCCCATATCATTTAATCCGCTCGCAAAAATGAAAGGTGATTCGATGATAGCAGACGCGCAAATGCTTGCGGACGCGCTCATTATTGGCACTGACCCGTTTTTCTCAAATGCTGCCCGCCAATTGCTCGGAGGCGTCATTCTGCACGTAGTCACAGCTCCCGATATTGAAAAGCGGGATTTATCGGAAGTGCTGCGTTGTTTGATGCAAAAATTACCGGAAACACTGGCCGCCATGACGCAAAGCGATCATGAAATTGCCGGAGAATTTCTCGCAAATATCGGCGAGTGGGGCTTAAACACGGCGGAAGAAGAATGGTCTGGAGTTCGCAGTAATGCCATTATCTCTCTTGAATGGCTGGCCTCGCCACAAATGGCGGCGGTTGTGCAGGATACGGGCGGGACTTTGGATTTTTCCAACTATCTCATTAAACCGATGACAGTTTTTGTCTGTCTACCTGCGCCGATGTTCTCAAAATATAACCGTTGGTTACGGTTGGTTGTGTCTTCGGCGCTCAATGCCATGACGGAACGTCTCGCCCCGCCTCCCCTGCCTGTTCGCTTCGTGCTGGATGAAGTGGCGCAACTTGGCACACTCTCCAGCATCGAAAGTGCTTTGACGCTCTCAGCGGGCTACGGGGTTCAGTTGTGGGGCATTTGGCAGCACGTTGGCGATATAGAACGCTGCTATCCATCAAGCGGTATTTCAGGCTGGGTGTCGTCGTCTGGTGTCCGGATGTGTTTTGCTATCAACGATAACAAAACAGCCGATGAGTTCTCCAAACAAGCGGGCGGCGTATTCACGCCAGATCAGATTGCGCGGCTTTCACCCTCTCAAATGTTGGTCTTGTTGGACGGACAAAACCCGCTGATTGTGCAACGGGACGCAATGGACATGGTAGAAGAGCCACACACCTTCACGGGTGGACGGCAAGAAAAAACAGCCGCTTAAGCCTTGCACGGGCAAGGAATCCGGCGTTATGATGGCAATGCGGTACAGCGGGGACGCGATGACCGCCAAGGTGCGAGCGGTCGGGCTGTAAGGCTCGACCGTTCCATTTTAAGGTTTTTTCTTAATCCCTTTTCCTGCGGTCAATTTCTTCTCCTGGTTGGCGGTTTTCTTGTCTTGGTACTGTTTTAACCTGTCGGCGATTTTTTCTTCGCGAGTTGGTTCTGGATTCCCTTTTCTATTTTTTTCTTCAATTTCTGCCTTTGTGGATGACGGCTCGGTTAGCTTCTCGTATAAGTTTGACTCTGGAAAAGTGCCGCTTTCAAAGTCATAGCCGCGCTTTTTTAGTTCAGTCTTTGACCAAGGCGGTTCACCACTTTCAGTGGGTATGCTTTTTAATTTCAGACCTTCAAATGGATTCCTGTCACTAGCTATCCGTTGCACTTCGGTCAGGCTTGCACGGCGCTCATCCTCCATCCGATTCGATTCCTTATATCGCTCATTCCAGTCTCCCATCCAAGGCGGCGGCGGAGGTGCTGCGCGTTCCTTTGTGACCTGATAAGGGTGTTCGATGTGAAAATCATATCCGGATGATTCTTGTGTTTGCTTCATGGTCGGCTCCGGTTGGAGTTTGTTCTGAGAATGTCGCTGCTCCACCAAAAAGTCCAAAGATTTATAAGCAGCCACGCCTAAAGCCTTCATGTCAATTTCGCTCATCAAACGGTTATGCGCTTCCGATGTTTTGATTTCTTGAAGTGTCTCAGGCTTGATCCCTGCCCTCACTTCATCTCTGGCTTTATAAAACTCTTGCGTAAACACCCCGACAGTTTTGTATGTTTTGTCAACAAGCTCAAAACTCCCGTCTTCTTTTCGAACAAATCCCTTTTCTTTTTGTGATTCTGGAAGCGCTCGAAGAAAGTCACTGATTTCAGATGCAGCATTATCTAACCTCGAACCCAGATCATCGTTGCCTGTTTGATAAAGCAGGGTCGCAGGGTCGTGTTCGTCCTCCTTTTCACTGCGAACCCCCTTGAGCTGGTCTTTGTAATGATCCAGCAAATCTTTCAGTGTTTCTTGTTGGTCAGGGGTCAGGACGGTGGGTTGAGGACAGGTTTTGGCGAGTTCGTCGTCAAGCCGCTTGTTGTAGTCTTCCCAAAAACTATCGAATTCGTCATTTTTAATCCCAAAACCGCTCATGGCTTTATCCCCCTAGGTGAGGTTTAAGTTTTTTACCATGTCTGACGCGCTGCGCTTTTGCTTCACGTTCTTCATGGTACTGTTTCAATCGTTCTTCAATCTTGGCCGCGCGGTCATTATCATTGCTGACTGTGCCCTGTTTTTCGAGTGTTGGCTCGCTGTGTTGCTGCCTTGCAGCCTCTTGCCTTTCCCGTGCCGCTTGATTTCTGGCACGTTCCTCTTTGATCAAATCGGATTCTGAATAGGTATGACTGGACTCTTCTCGGTGCTGTGTCAGTCCATCCCGTAAATTCTGCTTGAACCCGCCTTTTCTGAAGTTTGGCTTGTAGCGTTTGGCCTCGGTCTCGATGCTGTCGCGATTTTCTTCTTTATATTGTCGCCAGATTTGCGCGGCGGCATAATCCTCGCGCTTGATTTGCTGCCGTTGGTACTCCTGCGCTAATTCTTCGGCCTGTGATTTTAACAGGGCGGCGCTTGCATCGCACCGTTGCAAATCATTGAACGCCTTAACCGCTGCACCCGTTTCCAAATTAGCGGCCTTATCGAAGCCCTGTTGTTGTTTCTCGTATTCTCGGGCGTGATTTTCACGCAAACGATCAACCCGTGCGGCGGCGGCAATTTCCCATTGTGATTGTCGGTCGGCGTGGGTTTTTGGAAATGGCGTTTCGGTGTTGGTCTGCGCCTCCTTCATGATATTGGCGGCGCTGGCTTCCCCTTTGCCTTTCCGCTCCTTCTCGTTTTTTAATTCCTCTTCGGCTGCCAGTTCTAGCGCAATTTTGACCGCCTGAACGCTCGGTATGTTGGCCGGATCGAGATCGGACAGTTTCGCCCGAACGTCAGCGGGACTAGCCCCGGTCGTGCGTTTTCCAATGCTGTAGGCATTGCCCTGTTCCGATACCGCCACAAAGTCGCGGCGGTCGCCTGTTGCCAGTGTGAACCCGTTCGCTTCAAGTGCCGCGCTGAAACTCTGGCCGTTGTCGCTGCTTTCCCATGCGGTTTTTATGCGATCCCGAATGTCGTGGACATTCTCGCCAGTCCGGTGCGCCTGTAGATGCTCACCCATGCCGTCGTTGGAATAATTGCGTTTTTTGGATTTCTCGTTGCTGACAATCTGCAAACCATAATCAATTTCCATCTGTCGGGCTAAAGCGTTGTGCTTATAGTGGTTTTGCCAAAGATCAGCGGCTGTCATCGTCTCGGGATTCACCCGATTGACTACAAGGTGGCAATGGGTGCAGCCGTCCTCCTGATGATGCAGAACAACAGCGGCTTGATTGTCCTGCATCCCAAACGCCTCGGTCACGCGGTCTACGGCATCGCGCCAAGTCTCGGCGCTCAGGCGTTCGCCGGGAGCTGATCGCATGATGACATGATAGGCGTGATTTTTGGTGTTGCTGGGTGCGGCAAGTGTGTCCATCAAATAGATAGCCTGTTTCAGGCTGACCGCTTCTATGTTTCTTAATTCTAAAAGTTCGGCGTGTTCGTTTTTACCACCTTCGAGATAGCGGACGAGAGCTTGTCCTCCCCTGCCCTCTCTCCCTTTAATAATCATGATTTATCGCCTCAGCGATTTCCGCGATTGTTCCTCGCACTTCGGCCAGGCAAGCGGCAAGGACAGAGGGTGGCACAAGCTGGCCTTGATTGCCGAGCTTGGTTAATTGGTTGAGATTTGCGCCAACTTTGCCAAGTTGACCGGATAATCTCGCCAATTCGACGGCATCACGGGGAGCGCGGGTTTGGGTGCCGGGTGTGACGGCTCCCAAAAACAGGGTGCGACCATAACCAGAGAGGCTCAAGCCCAAGGCTTCCGCATCGGCTTGCACCTTCGCGTGTTCGTCGTCGGTCAAGGCAACCATGACCGCACGACCGCGCTGCCTTTTTTGGCTGCCACTCATGGCGGCCACCCGTCCTGAATTTGGCTTTCGCCAAAATCAGGACTCTTTTTAGGGGATGCAACGGGGGGAGTCCCCCCTTGCCAAGGAAGAGGGAAAAACGAAGTTTTGAGTGATGGCGTAGTATACGCCACTGACTTGCTTTGTTGTGTTTCCATATGTCTCCAGTATATCAGAGGTTTCAAGAACGTCAAAAAAGCAGGGGGACTTTGTCCCCCTCGGCTACGCCTCACCCCCTAGGATACAAACAAGGTGCGAGGTTTATTTTTTGTGCGGGATTGTTTTACAGGGATGGGTTTCTTGGGGCGCAAAACTTCAGCGGCAAGGTGATCGGTGATTTTTCGATATTGAACAAGCTCCTCGAGCATGGCGCTGAGAAGCTGCTGACGCTTTCCTGATTTTTTCGGGCTGCGTTTGGGTCTGGACTGCAATTCCGGCGGAGCTTTTGCTTGCGGGTTAAACTTGCGGCTGGCCGCCCATGTCTCGTGCCGATAATCGGTCATTCCGTAGCGTTAAGATGATTCGTGGGGACTTTCAACACTAAAAATGTGGCGGGATGTACCAAGCTTCACTAAACCACGTCTGAAAACGACTGATGATTTCTTGGTCGCCCCCCCAAACCACGATAGCTGACGGAAACGGCGCGGGGTCTTCCCCTTGTCCGAAGGCAAGCCGCCCTTTCAATAAAAAAACATGAGCTTTTCCGGCGACGTGATCATGCCATGCTTTGGTATCGGTTCGGGCTGGAATGAGAGCCGTGACACAAACAGCGGTTTTTTCTTCTACTTCCCGCTGCGCTTTGGCGATCCAGAATTTCAACTCTTTTCCATAGGGCGGATTGACAAAGACATGACCAAACCAAGGCAACTCTAACCCGTTATCTTTGACCGTGAAATAAATTCGCGCTTTCACCGGGGCAAGGCTCCGCGTTTTGGTTGGTGAGCACGGGTCAAGGTCAAAAATCCCAACAATCGCATACAGTTTTTCAAGCAATGCTGGAGGTGTTGTCCATTTATGATTGAGGCTGCTATTTCCAGCATGAGTAAAAAACGCTTTGCTGGCTCCGCGTTTTTGTAAGTACTCACCAGCGCCTAAAGCACCTAACACTGCTGATAATGTTTCAAGTCGTCCCCGGTTTTTAGTTTCTAGGGCGGTGATGGTGGGTGGTGAAACGTTCACGAGTGCCGCAATCTCACGGTTCCTTATCCCGCGAATTTTTCGTAATGTCGCGACCTGCGCCCCGATTGAGTGTCCTTTTGGAAGATTCCGCCCAACAAGCTCTAAATTGAGTGCTTCTAAAACGCGCCAAAATGAGGAAAGTGTCCCCTGCCCTCTTTCCAACAGCCTGAGGGTTGGAACTGAAATCGTCGCCGCCTCTGCAACTTCCTTTTGTCGCTGGCTGGCCGCTGTTCGCTCCGATTTTAATAAGCGTCCGAGTGTGTTTTTGTTGAATAAAAGCAAAGAATCTTTAGTCATAGACGCGAAAACAAGGCATAAAAAGCAAAGATAGTTTAACGCGTTTTCTGAATTTCAGCGTTTTCTGGACGACGTGATTAAATCGCCGCGGAGGGGTCTAGGAGAAGCGTTAATGGGGTCTGTGTAGACCCATAGCGAAAAAGGTCTTAAACCCTCTCCACGGTCAAAAAAACGGGGTTGTTGACGATTTCGCGGTGAACTTTCCGCCCCCTTATAAACTCGCTAAGCAATTCGGTCTTTCGGCTGGCTGATAGGATTGGTTATGGGACGGGGTGTTCTGCGTCTGGCTCAAACCAAAATAGCTTTAACAACTCTGGATCGGTGCATTCGACTGGATGAGGGAGCCTCTTATGCAGAATCATGACCTCGCCTAACAGATTGGTGAACATCATGGCATCATAATCTTTTGGTTCTTTCGGTATCGTCACGCTCTGTTTTTTTCTCACAGTTTTTTCTGCTCTTGTCTCTTTTTTTCTCGCTGTTCCCGTTTCCATTTCCTCTCAAACAGCGCAAAGGCAAGGCAGTTTTGATAAATCATGTCTTCGAGGTTTTTTTCCACTTCTGGCGATACGTTGTCGAATTTTAGCTCTTGTGGTTGTTCTGGTTCGTCGGTCATGATTATATCTCACATTGGGTCTTGTTGTTATCCTATGGGTTGAAGATCAAGGTTTTCGATGGTGGCTAAATGCCCTCCCCTTTTTTCCTGTTTTTGAATTATCCACAGGCTGGGACACGGTTAAAAGAAGGATAGATATAAGGATAAAAGAATAAGGGCAAAAAAAGCGCCTTTTTTCAATTTGTTTACAAAGACTTATCAAAACGACCTGTCAGCTATACCTACCATCGACGGGTGAAAACAGGCTCTAAAATCCACTTATTGTCCCCTGCCCCACCCCTCAAAACCTGACCTGTCAGCTATACCTACCGGGTTTTGGACAACCCGTCACCTATACCTACCGCTTTTTTGGCAACCTGTCAGCTATACCTACCGCGAATGAGTCGACACAGGCACTTCAACCCCTGTGGATAACCCATCCTGTCACCTATACCTACCGTGACCTGTCACCTATACCTACCGAAAAATGCCTCGACCTGTCAGCTATACCTACCGACTTTGGGTCGGGTCGTTCTTCTCGACAATGATTTCTTTGCTGTCTTCCCCTAAAGACTGACGCTTGTTCGCAGCTTTCATTTGGCTAGAAAACTCACGAGAGGCTGTCAGTGTATAAACCACGTCTTCCAGCTTGGCGCGAGCGCCGCGTACTTCGCTTTTTTGGATGCTGCTGAGAACGCCACTAGCCTTGAGTTCTTCGAAAGCATTGTCGAGCGCAACAACGGCTTGTCGTTGTTGCTTATACCCTTCCAGCAAAGCGCTATCGCGTTTGATCGTGCTAAAGCGCATTTCGAACGCGGTCGTGAGACTTGCGAAGGTAAATTTGAGTGACAGTTGTTTGTGAAGCCAACGCCCAAGTTGGGTTTTGTGTCCCATCATTTGCGCGTAGTTAAATTGGCGATAGGTTACGGCATCAATGGCCTGTGTCACAAGTGGATGAAACTGCACAATCCATTTCGCTTCTGGATCATCATCCAGTTTGCTGCGGGACACCGCCGATAATCCGGAAAAATACGGATTGATGGAGAACCCCTCCCCGTTCTTGCCGTCGGTCGTGGCAATCTCAATTGTGCTACGAGCGAGGATGCGAAGGCTGAGGATGATTTCTTGATAGGATCGGGTATGCCCCCGCTTCTTGAGTTCTTCGCGCAGCATATGCAGTGAGAACACCACCCCACTCCGATAATTGGGTTTATCGAAATACCCGTAATTTTGTTCAGCGGCAATTTTGCGTAAGGCATCCTCGATGAGTTCTTCATTAGCACTGGGATAATAACCAGTGACGCCGCCTTCTTTATCCTGAATCCATGCGGGTTGAATGGTGGCGGCTAATTCGCGGCCACGATAGTTGAACGGGATGTTCAACAACTGCGAGAACATTCCGGCTTTGCGCATCTTATCCATGGCCTGACGCGACACTGAATAACGCGGCACACTGTCCCACAAGTCAAAGGTGTTGGATAACCGATCACGTTCGCTCTCGGTGTTACAGAGAAACGACTGGAACAGGTCAAGTTGTTGCCCGGTAAAATCCGCCTCAGTCGGTGGTTTTACCATGTCGTCCTTTTTAGGTTTTGCTTTCGCCATAGCCAGCCTTTTTTACTCATTTACTTAATTAAGGGTTTAAGGTTTTAAGGTTAGCCTCAATTAAACTTAAGCTTGTGACCCCTGTTCTTTAAAATGCTTATCGAGCAGAATCCGCAGTTCGTCCGTCATTCTGATGCCACGGCTTGCGCATTGCACTTTGATCCGACGATGAAGGCTTTCAGGGATGTCGAAGGTCAGACGTTTCATCGGTTCGTTATCGGCCTCTGCGGTTTGGGCAGTGGCTCGGTTTTCGACCCAGTTGTCGGCACTCACGGCAGCAGCAGGTTTGGCGGTTGGTTTTGCACCAATGGTAACTTTCTTACTCATGCTTACAGCTCCAGTAATTCACGGGTTAGTTTTTCGATTTCTTTGGCAGCGCTGCCGTTGGGTTCGACATCCATCACAGTTAGCCCCTGCGCTGCACTTTCAGCAAAAGCGACGCGTTGGCAAATAGACGCCTTTAAGACAGGCAATGAATAACCACCTAGTGCTTCACCGACATCGCGACCGATAGCCGTATTAGAGATTTTACGGTTAATCACAAATGCGCTTTTAAGGTTATCCTTAAATGCGCTGGCTTCTTGCAGGAGGTCAACAATTTCTTTGGCTGCCCAGACATCATAGGGTGACGGCTGAACGGGAATCAGCACAATGTCACTGGCCATGATGGCAGCGCGAGCGATTTCATTCACACGAGGTGGTCCATCAATCAAGACCACATCGTAATTTTTGGCGAGCGCTGGTAGTTCTTTATGCAGGTTGGCTTTGGGTAAACCAATCACTGGAAAGCTGGGATTATCGGGTCGGTTTTCTGACCAATCTAAGGCACTGCCTTGAGGGTCAGCATCAACCAAGAGGACACTTTTTCCTGTTCGGGAAATCGCTTCCGCAATGTGGACGGCAAGGGTGGTTTTGCCAACACCGCCTTTTTGGTTCAAGAGAGCAATGATCATTAAAGTCGCCTTTTCTTAAATACGGCAATAAGGTTCGCCGTAATTGCGCTAAACATTAAATGTTATTTTCCGGCGCGTCAAGTTATAGCACAAACGTGGGGCAGTCTAAGCACTGCCCCTCATTCAGTTGCGACCACGAGAAAGGGAGCAACTGGCGGCCATGTCGCTCAAAACATGGCCGCCTCTTTGGCTGGTTTTGCAGATTGTCTTTAATGAGCAAAGCAAGAGGAACGGGGCAGCGTTGCCGCTGCCCCTGACGCGGTTACTCCGCGTCCTGTTCATCCTCCTTGCGGGTATTGAAGGGCAGGGCGACCATCCCGCCTTCAGCGCGTGGCACAAGCTCCAAAACGATATTGAAACCGCCGTTCTTAATCGGCCAGAGTGCGCCGATGCGTGTCCAGCGGGCGTTTTCACGTTTCGGTGCAAACCAAACGGTGTGCGACGGGCGTTTGTGGGTATTGGTTTCAGACATAACAGCTTCCTTTTTGTGAATCAGACCGCGACCATCACGGCCTTTCATGGCAATCGATCATGACCGCCATAAGCCGAAGACGGCACCCCTTGGGGTCGCAGCGCAGCGGAGAACGGCAGGGAGACTCTTTTTTGCAGCGCAGCGGGCGCGAGGAATGCCGAAGGCAGGGGAAAAAAGTGTCGACTCTGCTGTTGCGGTCAGCGGCGGCGGGCATAGATTTGCCATACCAGAAAGGACGACATGGTCAGCGGCCTCGACAGAAAGGATGCTGTGTCGAAATCAAAGAGCTGCAAAGGTGCAGCACACCACATCAACACCGAAACTGGAAACAATCATCACGCAACGCATATTCTGAGCATCCACTGGAACAGTCGGGGCGGTTTCAATCGGATTGCAGCCTGTGCCTTCAGGAGAAGTCAGCTCACGAACAGCAAGAGGATGAACGGGAAGAGCAGAACAGACAGCGCAAAGATGTGGGGGCGTAAAGCCGTAAAGACTTAATTCCGTAAAGTCGCAAATAAGGAAGTATCATAGTTACGGAAATAAACGGGTCTGAATTGGCGGACGAGCAACAACTTCAACTTGCCATTCTTCGCCCGTCTTGCGGTAGCGCTGCACGGCTTCGCCAAGAATGTTTTTGGCAGCAACGGCAGTAATCATGGAACAGCCCAAACCATCGGCAACCCGTGCCGCGTCATTGAAAGTATCGCGGCAATAAAGGCATTCCGCAAAAGGGTCATAGATAGTGTAGCGAAGCGCGGATTCGGTCTGCATTCTGCAAACCTAGCGAGGGCAGGGCAGGAAAGCTACAACAAAGCGCAGAGGCAGAACTATTCTGGTTTTGCCAAGGGAACAAGGGTGATGTTCATTACTTCGGTGTATTTGTTATCAGCACCACTTGCGCTATCAATCGCCCAGCCTATACCGCCCCCAAGAATGACATTGCCAACTGTTGCTCCGGCAACGTCTGATTTATTAAAGTAGGTGGCTTCTTGATAGCCCGCTTTGTTGCAAATAACATTGATGTCGTATTTGGTTTTTTTGATCATAACGCCACTGGGTGTGTTGGCAATGCTCCCAATAATTTCGTTATTTCTCTTGAGGTCACAGTGAGCGCCCGCCGGTGTCGTGTTTACGGTCAGCTGTTGGCTTGTGCCTTCAATAATTGAAGAACAACCCGTAAGCCCTGCGAGCAGTGCGATCGACAAACTAAAAGTACGCATTTTTATGACTCCCTGTTGTTCCTTCTTCCCCCCCATATCACAACGATTCAAAAAGGATAGCGGGACTTTCCAGCCCCATTTCCTTAATTACGGCAATAAGGCTAGCCGGAATTACGGTTTTTTTTGCTGAGAGCATGTTAGAATTTGAGAAAACTGAGTGGGGCAGGGGATGGCAAAGCGCGAACCAAAGACCAAGGGCGAGGCAATGATATTTACAAATGCTGCCGGAAGCATAACCATAATGCAGAGAGGCAAGCCGCCCATGACGTGCAGCCAAGCGGAGTTTTCCGAACGCTTCCCGCAAAAAGACACGCTGCTTTTTGTGAAAGAATACAAACTCAAACCCTCTAATCAGGCAGATTAAAAAGGTTTTCTGTATTTACAGAAAACCTCCTTTCCTTAAATACGGCTTCTTACATCCCGCCAAAAGCTGCGCTTTAAATAAGTGTTTAAGTTTTACCGTAATTACGGTTAGCTAAATAAACAGGGCTTGTTAGGGCTTTTGTTTTGATGCCACAATGCCATGAGCGAAAACCACGGATGGAAAATGACGCCATGAACGACGAAATCGTCCAATATATCGAATTCTTGAACCGCGAACTTGAGACACAGACAGATCAGGCGGGCGGCTGGCCGTCTACCTTAAATTTGCCCATACCAAAAACCCAAGCGCAGAAAGAAGCAATCGCGGCTTTCCTCGCTGAACTGGCCAAGGGACTGAATGCAACAATAGAAGTGGTGTTCTTTGACCAACACACCACACATTGAGGCGCACTGATCCTTGCCGGAGGCTGCCCATTTGCGGAAACCTTTGCTAAAAATTCAATCGTGGCACGCATGACTTGTTTGGTTTTCGCTATACTTTGCCTTTTAAGATGAGGGGCGAAAATGGGCGATTGGTCAGATTATTTCGAGGATTTTCCGGAAGAGAATCCAGCTAATTTTGTGGATGGTCAATTTGACCCTCAAGGCGCTGAAACGCGCAGGGCGCAGAACGCTAGACTCAAAATAGAGCAAACCAAACTGGATAATGAAATAAAACAAATTATTGAGAAGCATGGAAAACCATCACAAGGGAAAAAGTAAAGGTGGAACGCGGTGATCACCACGGTGTGAGAGGCCAGCCCTAAAAAGCTGGCCTTTCCATTTTTTGGGGGGGTGATATGCCTTGAGAGAACAAGGGGGCAAATAAACAATCTGTTGCGACTCTGCGCTTAAATAGTGTCCATTAAAAGGACAGTTGCTTTTGTGTTGAATTGTGCTGTACACACCAAACACAACTTAAAATTGCTTTGGTGAGTGCGTGATAGATTGATGAAGAGAGAGCGGGGCAATGGTTAAAGAGTTTAATTTCATCAATGTTTTTCGGGCGCTGGCTGCCTTCTGGGTGCTGCTTGATCATTGTATGATATGGGGCAATTGGCGATTACCTCATATGCCAATGTCAAAAATAGCTGTCGATTTGTTCATGATGATTTCTGGTTATTTAATGGCGGCAAATACTTTTTCCAGACGGAACTTTGAGCCATTAACAACTGGACGAAATTGGCTTCGGTTTTGGTTACGTAGATTTTTTCGGTTAGCCCCGGCTTATTATGTGTCTCTTGCGCTTGCTATTGTCACAAGTAGTTACTTCTTGGGGGGGTATCGTGATCTACAAAACCTCAATCCCAGCGGATGGCCGGATGGTGGCACATACGATCCGAGTACGATTGAGTATACATTTTCAAATGTGATGCTTCATCTTAGTTTTTTGTTCGGATTGCATCCGCAGTATTCCTTCTCGACTATGCTGCCAGATTGGAGCTTGAGTCTTGAGATGCAATTTTATTTTGTATTTCCAGCTCTGATTCTTGCAATGCAAAGATTTGGGTTTTTAAGAATCTCTATGTGTCTTGGTTTGCCAATCTTTTTTGTTGGACTGTTCATCTCAAAACACGCTCACTTTGATGAGCCATCCCTTCTGTTTATGAAGCTTAATTTCTTCATTGCTGGGATTCTTTTGTTCCAAGTTTTGAGCACAACAGATTGGAGCAAACGTAAGCGCTTAGTTTTGATGTTAGGAGCTTTTGTTCTCGCTTCCATTGACTTTTTTGGTAAGAAAAATGGGAATGAGATTGTATTACCTCCCTTTCTCTTGCTTGCAATGTTTGTACTTGGTTGGTGGGAATCAGCAAATAAAACGCCTAGATTGTTGTCGTTTTTGCTGAACAGTCGTCTTGTTCACTTTGCCTCTGATACATCATACGGTGTTTATCTCTTTCACGGCTTTTTTCTCTCGGCATGTGGCCTAATTCTATTTAATTTCCCGTATCTCCTTGATCTGCCTCCTTACCAACGAGTTCTCGGCATGATTGTATTTGTCACAACGTCAGCATACCTTACTGCATACGCTGTATATAGGTATATCGAACTGCCGGGTATTGCTTTTGGTAAGCGAGTGATTCAAAAAATAGCGCTAGTACAAAAATGAAAACTATAAAGCTCTTTAGGTTCCGTCTGGCCGTTTGGGTCGGCGTGGCGGCTTCATGCGCTGGCCGCGTGTCTGTTTAAGGATTCAATTCTCTCCCCACGACAAGCCTATTCGTCGATAAATCCAAATAAAACACAGTAAGCTTTAAATACGCTTCTCGCCCTTTAAAAACTTATTTCCTTAAATGTTGTTTTGCGATTCATCCAAAAGCGCAAGCTTTTGGTAAAAACCAGCCGGAGGCCGTCAGGCCTGAACGGCTGGCTCGGGGTGGGCGGGCGGGAATAAAACCCAAGGCCTTGCGGCCTTGGGCAGGTGCAGCCGTTTAGGCGGCTGCCTCCATCACTTCTGGCATTGTTTCGGGTTAAACGTTGCCGGGTTGTAGGCTGTGCAGATAGTCGGCGGCTTTTTGGGCGTGGCTGGCTGCGGTGAAGATGAAGCGCTTGTCGTCTTTGAGCACTTTGAGCCAAGAGGCAATATAGGCGGCGTGATTGTCGCAAACTTCCGGTGTAATGCCAAGATCAGCACAGAGAAACGCGCTACCGAGTTCCGCGACGAGTTCTTCGCGGGCGTAGCCTTCATCCCCGTGTTGTTTCCGGCCAAAATCACGATCGAGGCGTTTGGGGTGACGTGTCCAGTGGGTCATCTCGTGGGCAAGGGTGGCGGCATAGCTTTCTGCATCGCGGAAGGCTTCAAAGGGCGGCATTTGGACGTAGTCGTCATGGATGGAAAAGAACGCCCGGTTGCCGCCATGGCGAATGGTGGCGGCGGTGTTGCGAAAGAACGCGTCGGCGTGGTCGAGCCGTTCGCAAGCGGGCAGGGGGGCTGTGGGTTTGGCGTAGTAGTGTTCGGGCAGGCCTTCGATTTGTTCGACGTTAAACACGGTGTAACCCTTCATAAAAGGGATGGTGCGTTCAACGTCGTCGCCTTTGTCGTCGGTTTCGGTTTTATGGATGGTGTCGGCATAGACAACAAGGGAACCGTGTTCGCCTTTGCGAACGTGTGCGCCAAGGTCGAAAGCTTGCTTAAAGGTCATCCAGAGCGGGGCAACGTAGCCTTTTTCCATGGCTTCCGCCCAAAGCAACAACACATTGACGCCTTGATAGGGAATGCCGTTCGCGCGAAGCGGGCGAGAGATTTTCCCGGCGGCGTGTTCCACGCTCCACGGTTTCAGCCAAGGACGGACACCAGTTTCGAGGCTGGCAATGATTTTTTCAGTGACGCGAGTGTAAACATCAACTTTAACCTCACTTGTTTGAGCTGTTTTTTTGGTGGTTTTAGATTTTGGGGTTTTGTTCGGTTTCATGGCGATTTCTCCAGTCGGGTTAAGGGTGCAGCGCTGCGCTGCACCCCTGCCCGTCGGCGAGACTGGGGGTAGCAAGGGCAAAGAAAAATCACGGAAGGTTTGCGGCTGAAAAACGGAAGGTTCACGCCTTAGCGTTAAGAATCAAAATGCTTGTGAAAGCCGTTTTTCTGACGTGAAAACCGTTATTTTTATTGCCCGCGCGAGGGGCAAAGCCCCTGAGCAAAGAAATCAAATGTCAGTTCGCCACCTGCTGTTGGGGGGCGATCTGACCGGGACAATCAAAACGGTCTGCCCAAAATCCTTTTTGGAGCAGTCCGTTTTATCCTTTTTGCGAAAGGGATTGAAACCGAATGGCCGAGACCCTAGGCTCGGTGAGCGCAGCGAAGAAAGCCCGTCCCGCCGCCCTCATGTAGCGAAGCGATAGGGCAGGGAGGCGGGTTCGCCTTAAAAACCAACGACATAGAACACCAGAAACAAAAACTTCTGTAAAATCGTAAAGCCGTAAAAACGTAAACAGGGTATTGAGGAACACGATGAGATTGATTCAGGGGAAATGGGCTGCAAGGCGTCAAGGCTGGTTGATCGGATGGGTTCTGATAACCCTGCTGATGCCCATACAGAGCTTTGCAGAGGTGTTTCAGGGTCGGGTGGTGTCTATCAGCGACGGAGACACCTTCACCCTCCTAGCGGCGGGCAATAAGCAAATCAGGGTACGGCTGGCCGAGATTGACTGTCCGGAATCAAAACAGCCTTATGGCCAACGGGCAAAGCAGGAGCTTTCCAGCCTGATCTTCGGAAAAACCGTCCAAGTTGAGGAAGAGGACAAAGACCGCTACGGGCGCACGGTCGGCCGTGTGTTGGTGGAGGGGCAAAACGTCAATAAGGAGATGCTGAGACGCGGGGCGGCGTGGGTTTACCTGAAATACCTCAAAGACCAATCCCTGATTCCGTTGGAGGCTGAGGCCAAACGTCAGCAAAAAGGCCTCTGGCGCTTACCAGAAAGCCAAAGAATTCCGCCATGGGAATGGCGACACCCTAACCCAGACAAAGCGCGTTCAACCCCTTCCCAACAGGGCAGGAGAGACAACCACTGCGGCCAAAAGACAATCTGCCGCCAAATGACCAGTTGAGAGGAAGCCCGCTACTACCTCACCACCTGCGGCGTCTCCAGCTTGGACGGCAATCATGACGGAACACCCTGCAGCAAGCTGTGCCGGTAATGTGGGCCACATCAAAATAGGAGTTGACATCTGCCTATTTCTTCGGCAATATAGTGACAAATATATCATTATAATAATACTTAGTTTTATTTATTGACTATACGTATTTAAGTTGTTAAACTGGCGCCATGATGAACACCGACGAACAAAAAAGTCCGAATTACATGCTTGATAGCAAGTGGGATGACATCATTGTTGGAGTAGGTGGTGGATGGACAGCCGTTCCCAATTTGCTGCTCAAAAAGCAAGGGGTGCTTAAATTGAGCGCTTCAGAGTTGAATGTATTGCTTAACCTGATTCGATTTTGGTGGGAACCAACACGAGCGCCCTTTCCGTCACCGGAAAAAATGGCTGCTGAAATGGGTGTGACTGCGCGAACCGTTTATCGAACGCTCGCTGCACTGGAGGAAAAAGGGTTTATTGATCGAGTTTCAGAGGACGGCCAACCTACGAAATATGACCTTCAAGGTCTTTTAGGCAAGCTAAAAGAGGTAAGAATTGCAACGTAGCTCAACTGGATAGAGCGTCTTGCTTTCTATGTGTTATTGGGACGACTAGACACCGTCAATAATACAGGCAAGAAGGTTATAGGTTCAAGTCCTATCGTTGCTTCCAATTATAAAATGCCCAGATCGTCTGGGCATTTTACTTAGTAATGCAGGGGTAGCAAGCTGTGCCGAGAACAATTGAAGAGGGATTTCGAGACTTTCATGACAAAATTAAAACGTCAGCCACCGAATCAGCGGCCGCGAAATCACATAGAGCCTCAATTGAGGCCTGCCTGAAGAATAACTTCGGACTAAATAGATTCACGAGGATTGGCTCCTTTGGAAATGGAACCAACATAAACAGCCATAGTGATGTGGATTACTTGGCATGCCTTCCAACAAGCGTACTAACGAAAACATCAACAGCATCGCTCGTAAAGGTAAAAAATGCACTAGCTACCAGATTCCCTAATACCGGGGTAAAGGTCAACACTCCAGCTGTTCTCTGTCCGTTTGGAAAATACAAATCCGAAGACACAGAAGTTGTTGTTGCTGACTACGTAGGGGTTGAAAATGGATTCAAGGTCTATGAAATTGCTGATGGTAGTGATGGCTGGATGAGGGTAAGTCCTGACGCCCACAACGCATATGTCAAAAGGATTGATGAGAAATTGGGCGGCAAAGTAAAACCCCTGATCCGCTTTGTTAAGGCATGGAAGTATTATCGCCAAGTACCGATCTCATCCTTTTATCTGGAATTACGCATCGCTAAATATGCCAGTGATGAATCATCCATAATCTATGATATTGATGTTCAGGCGGTGTTGTGTTGGCTTCGTGATATTGCTCTGGCTAATATGCAAGACCCTACGGGCGTTGCTGGTTATATATCTGCCTGCAAAACTCAGGCCTTCCGTGATGACGCACTATCAAAACTTAATAGAGCGGCCACACGCGCTGAAAATGCTAGAGAAGCCGCTGCTAAAGACAATATCTCGGACGCATTCGATTGGTGGCGGCTCGTTTATGACAACCAGTTTCCGACCTATTACCGCTGAGGACACATGATTGCAGAAAACCAAAATACAGACCGACAATTGTATCGTCTCGGCGCTCAGCGTCAGCTATACGCCACTGCAAAAGTCATTTTTGGGTGGCAACTAGTCTTAGGGTGTCCAATCGCAGTCATATCGGCCATTTTTGTTATCTCTGACCCCTCATTAAAAGGCTTTGCCGCGGGCTGGGGAATACTGGTTACTCTTGCCGATATTTTCTGGCTAACACCTTGGCAAAAGCGCCTTCGCGATTCAGCGGCACGGATTCAGGAAGAGTTTGATTGTGATGTTCTAGGGTTGCCTTGGAACGAGTTAAAAGCTGGCAAACACCCAGACCCAGAACTCGTTAAAGAGCAATATGATAAATATGCTGCATGGGCAGCGAAGATGCCACCCATTACAAATTGGTATGCGCCCTCTGTTGACGAATTGCCTCTTCATATCGGCCGAATTGCTTGCCAACGCGCAAATTGTTGGTGGGATGCAAACCAGCGAAGACGTTATGCCATGTGGGTAATCGGTATCCTTGTTTCGATTTTCGTCGTAGTGTTTGGGCTTGCATTTGTAACAGGCATGACAATTGACGACTTTGTTCTTAAAGTGGTTGCACCTCTTGCTCCTGCGCTGACCATTGGAATCCGTCAATACCGGGAACAAACTGACGCAGCAGAAAGGTTAGATAAACTAAAAGCGCATTCAGAAAACTTATGGAAAGAGTCTCTTTCAGGGAAGTCCGCTAAGGTGTTGGCGAGCAAATCCAGAAACCTACAGGATGAGATTTTAGACAATAGAAAGAAAAGCCCACCTGTCTTCGATTTTATTTTTATGCGTTTGCGTCCTAAATACGAAGCTCAAATGAACTTCGGAGCAGATGAACTTGTAGAGCAGGCAAAACAAAAGTTGAAGACATAGCGCATTCTCATAGAACCCGAACAGGTCTGAGCTGTAAGATTAACATGGTAAGCCGTCTATTTCAGGGTTAATCATTATGTTTGAGTATTAAACCCGAGTGTGCGGTTAGTGAGGGGGAGAATCAGCTGGTGAGGTAGACTGCCGAACGCCATAAAGCCATGATGTTGATAGAAGGCGGCGGCTTGGTCATCTTTGGCATCCACGACCAAGGCAAACACCGCGACCTCTGAGCGAATGGCTCGCATCATGGCATCCCACAGAAGAGCGCCGCCGAGTTTCTGGCCACGATACGATAATTCAACAGCGAGACGGCCGAGGCGGGCAACGGGAACGCTCTGATAGCGGGGCAACCGCCGCGCCAAAGATTCGGGCACATCCACAAGCGGAATGCTGCCAGCGGCCAGCGTGTAGTAACCTGCAATACGATTTGTGTCGGCTTCGATGGCGACATAACACGCGGTCACGCGGCGGCGTATGTCTTGACTGACCTGTTCTTGGAAATATCTGTCCAACGGCGCGACGCCGCTTGAAAACCCCGACCGATCAAGTTCAGCCGAGAGCGTTTCAACCCGAAACCGACCTGTCACGAGGATTGAATCAATTCTGCGTGAGCTTGAGCAGCGCGTTGAAGGGCAGGGTTGATCTCTGGCGGATTAATCAGCAAGTCCACGAAACGCCTCTGGTCTTCGACCGACAGGCGAAGGATGTTGTTTTCTTCGATCGTGCGTTGTGCCATTTCCTGAGCGGCGGCCACCACAAAATCGCTGAGGCTGCGGCCTTGAAGTTCGGCGGCACGTTTGATGACGGCAAGCACGTCCGGAGCAAGCCGCGCTTCAAAACGGGTGCTTCGGTTGGTTTCTCTCGGCATCATGGTGTCCTCGCTTTCATTGTTTCCTTAGTGTACGGGTTTTAACCGGACAAAGTAAAGAACAATCTACACGACACATGCAAAATCCGTAAAACATATTTACGGTAACTTACAAAGCCGTAAATACGGAAAACCGCCCAAGGCCGAAGCCTCGGGCGGTAAAGACCGTCAGTATTCAGACGGTAACAGACAGGTGGTCACGCTGCGGTCAGCTTCGGTGATAATCCACAGGCAGTTATCGCCATGACCTGCACAGGGCAGGGCGGGGTTAATCGGATAGGCTGAGAGGAGGCGCAAGCCTTCGGACAGAGCGTCAACGTTGCTTTGTTGATCGTCGGCGCAGAGTACGCCCCAGTCACCATGAACGTGACGAGTGATGCAGGTGCTGATGTGTTCGGGAGAACATTCGGCAAGAGCGCCGGGTGTCGCCACAATCAGTCCGAGATTGAAGAGGGATTTGGTTGCTTGTGTCATTGTTTTGCTCCTTCGTTTGTGTAACCCCCACGGCGGGGGCGAAGGCTCAAAAAGCTGAAGGGATCAGGTAGCCTGTCACACTCCCAACACGGGAACGCAGTGAATGGAGCGGGCAGGGAGTTGATGGGCTGCCGCCTTCGGCTAAAAAGAGCCAGCAACCCGACGGGGATTCACAGGAAGGTCAAAATGAACAAGCGGAGAAATTCGCCAAAAATCACGAAATAGGCGACAATTGATGGGTTGTGATGTAGAAATTACCGGAACTTGTTGTTACGTGGCGAGAATAAAGAGAAACATGGCGCAAGAGAAATTGTCCCGCTCAAGGGAACTGGCTTCGAAAGTAATTTACGCGGCATTGCAGATACTGAAAGAAAAAGGGGGCGAAGCGCCTGGTCGAGACGTCTTAACTGAAGTCGAAAACCGAGTGCAGTTTGATGACTGGGCAAAGACTGTCTATGAAAAATCCGGATAACCGATGAGGACAAAGCACTGCTACCCTTAATACCAATCTATTTCTACGCACCCTCGGTGTAATTGACAGAAGCACTTATAAGGAACCAAGGCCGCATGAAACTTATAAAAAATAGCGGTAATGAGAGGGTTATAGATGAATTACGGAAGTGCCTGGTAGGACAGGATAGGCTCGATATTGCGTCGCCTGCCTTTTCTCTCTTCGCCTTCGGAGAAGTGCGCGAGCTGTTGTTTAAGCTTGATAAATGTCGTCTGGTATTACCCAGCGCCGAAGTAGGAGACCTTGCTCTTGTGGGTTCTATTTCAGATCGTCCTTTTCGGAACCGACTTCAAACTCGTTGGATAGCGAAACAATGTGCCGAGTGGATCGATAATAAAACCGAAGTGAAGCGCGTACCTGGCGTTATTCCTCAAGCAACCCTTATCACTGAGAGTCTGGATAAACCACTCAATCGGGTTATTACAGGAAATTGCTCTTTCACAACGGAAGGATTGGGAATTACCCCAGGCAACCAGTTTGGTCTCATTCAGCTTTCCGAAAGTGCAGAGGAATGTAATCTTTTAGGCTCTTGGTTCACGACTCTATGGAACAGTTTGCCATCTGTGCCTGAGGCGAAGATGGACCTTCTCACCATGTTAAAGGAACTGATTGAACATAAGGAGCCGTCGCTCGTTTACTATCAAATTCTCTACCAGCTTTTCAAAGACATGGGCGAAGAGCTGGATGAAGAACGCATCGTAAAATCGGCGACTGGCATCCGCGACAAGGCCGTCTGGAAGAAATTATACAAGTTTCAGCGTGATGGTGTGGTGGGCGCTATCGACAAACTGGAGCGGTACGGTGGCTGCATCATTGCCGACAGCGTGGGGCTGGGTAAAACCTTCGAAGCGCTGGCTATCATCAAATACTATGAGCTTCGTAATGACCGTGTGTTGGTTCTTGTACCCAAGCGCTTGCGGGATAACTGGACGATCTATAAAGCTAACGACCGACGCAATAGTTTGGCTAACGACCGCTTCAACTACGATGTGTTAAACCACACCGATTTATCGCGGGATGGCGGCACGTCTGGCGACATTGACCTCAATCATGTCAATTGGGGCAACTATGATCTGGTGGTCATCGACGAATCCCACAACTTCCGCAATAAAGCCACGCACAAAGACCGTGAGACCCGCTATGACCGGCTAATGCGCCGCATCATACAGGAAGGCGTCAAAACCCGCGTGCTAATGCTCTCCGCCACGCCGGTCAACAACCGTCTTGCCGACCTTAAGAACCAGATTGCTTTCGTAACAGAAGGGAATGACACCGCACTGTTCGATCACGGCATTCCCAGTATCGAAACGACCGTCCGGCAGGCACAGATCCAGTTCAACCGCTGGCTTGCCCTGGAAGACACGGATCGCAGGCCAGCGCGGCTCATGGACATGCTTGGCTTCGACTATTTTAAGCTGCTCGACATGCTCACCATTGCCCGCTCACGCAAGCACATTGAGAAATACTACGGCACGGCGGAAACAGGCAAGTTTCCGGAGCGATTAAAGCCGATTAACATAAAGCCGGACGTGGATTTATCCGGCGAATTCAGCTCCATTCGCGAAATAAACAATGAAATCCGCCGCCTCACTTTGGCTTCTTATGCGCCCCTTCGCTATGTATTGCCGCATAAACAGGCGGCTTACGATGCAAAATACAGCACCCAAATACGCGGCGGCGAGAGTTTCTTCCGGCAGGCTGACCGTGAAGAAAGTCTTGTTCACTTGCTGCGCGTCAACGTCCTTAAGCGGATGGAAAGCGCCGTATCGTCTTTTTCTCTGACCCTTGAGCGACAGCTTAAGGACGTGAAAGCCACGCTCGCCAAACTCGATGCCCACGATAGCAGTATTGAAGAAATCGACATCGAAGACGTGGATGTTGATGATCCTGCGTTTGAAAGTCTCTTGGTCGGTCGGAAGGTGCAAGTGTTGCTGCAAGATGTGGATTTGGTGCGTTGGCGGCAAGACCTCACCGAAGACCGCAACCGGCTTGCCACTCTGCTTTCAGCGGCACGGCAGGTCAATGCTGGCCGCGATGCCAAGTTAGCCGCTTTGCAGCAAGTCATTGCCAAAAAGGTGGCAAATCCAATCAATGCGGGAAATCGTAAGGTGCTCGTCTTTACCGCCTTCGCCGATACTGCTCACTATCTGTATGAGCAGCTTGCACCGTGGGCGCATGAAAAACTGGGATTGGATACCGCCATTCTGACCGGAACGGGGCGCAACAAATCCACGCTGCCTAATCTGCGCAACGATCTGGCAAGTATTCTCACCGCGTTCTCGCCACGCTCCAAGGAACGCCCAGAAGAGTTTGCCAACGAGGGTGAAATCGACCTTCTGATTGCGACAGACTGCATTTCCGAGGGGCAAAACCTGCAAGATTGCGACACGCTCGTCAACTACGACATTCACTGGAATCCGGTTCGGATCATTCAGCGCTTCGGGCGCATAGATCGTATCGGTTCAATTAATACGCTTATTCAGCTTGTCAACTTCTGGCCGAATATCGAGCTGGAGGAATATATCAACCTGGAACAACGAGTGAGCGGGCGGATGGTCTTGCTGGACATTTCCGCCACCGGCGAGGAAAACGTCATCGAGCAGCAATCCGGCAACCAAATGAACGATCTGGAATATCGCCGTAAACAGCTTTTGAAACTCCAGGATACCGTCATCGACCTGGAAGACCTGAGCAGCGGCGTTTCGATTGCCGATTTAACGCTCACCGATTTCCGCATTGATCTGGCTGGCTTTCTTAAAGACCATCAGGATCGCTTAGATAGCCTGCCGCTTGGCACCTTTGCCGTCACAACCACAGATGATTTAGGAGAAACTGGCATCCCGTCGGGTGTCGTCTTTTGCCTGCGTGCCTTAGGCGACGCGGCCTTGAATGTAGTCGAGCCTGGCTATCCTCTTGCGCCCCATTACCTGGTTCACATTGGCGATGATGGCACCGTATTACTGCCATTCAACCAGGCAAAGCAGGTTCTCGACCGGCTCAAAAAACTTTGCATAGGCCGCGACCTACCGGACGCCATGGCCTGTGCCCGCTTCGATAAAACCACGCGGGACGGTAAAGAAATGAGTGCCGTGCAGGATTTGCTTGCCAAAGCCGTCGCCTCTATCGTCGGTAAGAAAGAAGAGCGTGCCGTCGCCAGCCTCTTTACCCCAGGGGGCACGCACGCCCATAGAGGAGAGTTTCAGGGTATAAATGATTTTGAGGTCGTGGCCTTTTTGGTCATTCTGCCAGAGAACGCCCCAATATGATCTTTGCCCCGTTTATCGATGCCTTGGCATTACCTCCGGATGCGCGCGTCGATCAGCGTGTACCGAAAAAATTGTTATTGGATCAAGGCGTGCCGACCGCTGCCGACAAACGCCAGATACAGGATGGCATTGAGGACATACACTGGATCGCCGCGCTGAAGCCCACCAATATCGGCGTGCCTGACTATCGTGACGAGGTGCGGGAATATCTGGAAATCGCTATTCTTACGGTCTCCTTCCGCCAAGCGGCCAAGCTTGCACGGCTTATAGAACTGATTCATAGAGCTATTCCATACCCCGTTGTATTGTTGTCCGGCCAAAGCGAAACCGTTGCTCTTTCCCTGGCGCATAAGCGTTGGTCACAGGGCGAGGGGGGCAAAGTGGTGATCGAAGACATTCACAAAACAACCGCGATTAATCCGACCGCATTGGCTAAAACAGAATCTCAATTTTTATCCAGCCTCGCCCTCTCGACCCTGCCTGCCGCCGACCTGTTTACTCTTTATCAGGCCTGGATTGACCGTTTGGCGGGACTGGGAGCTGCAAGCATTACGGGCAGCTTTGCCCCGCCGACTTCCGCCGAACACTCAACAATTCTTTGGGACGGACTGGCAAACCACGCTCGGCTACAGTATGAATTAACAACCTTGCGCAACCAAGCCGCGAAAGAAAAACAGCTCAATCGCCGCGTGGAACTGAATATGACGATCAAAAGGCTGGAAGCAGAACTGGCCGAACTCAAGACAACACTCTCACCCTAAAGGGCATAAAGGAAAAAGCTGTGCAGAAATTGACTGACCAAGACCCAGAAACCCAAAGCGCCGATCTGGTTGCCGGAAACATCGCGCTGCTTCAATCACTGTTCCCCGAAGCCTTCACCGAAGGCAAGGTGGACTTCGAGGTATTGAAACAAGTGCTCGGCGGGGCGGTTGATGACCGCGAAGAAAAATACGGCCTTAACTGGCACGGCAAACGCCGCGCTCGGCAAATTGCCCTAACGCCGTCAACCGGCACGCTGCGTCCTTGCCCTGAAGAAAGCGTGGATTGGGACACCACACAAAACCTGATGATCGAAGGCGATAATCTGGAAGTGCTCAAGCTCTTGCAAAAGAGCTATGCCGGAAAAGTGAAGCTCATCTATATCGACCCGCCCTATAACACCGGCAAGGACTTCGTCTACCCAGACGACTTCCGCGACAACATAAAAAACTACCTGGAACTCACCGGTCAGGTAGAAGGCGGCAAAAAAATAAGCAGCAACACCGAAGCAAGTGGACGCTTTCATACCGACTGGCTGAACATGATGTATCCAAGATTGAAGCTGGCGAGGAATTTGTTAAGGGAAGACGGCGTGATCTTTATAAGTATCGATGATAATGAGGTTGCTGATCTTCGTATGATGCTAAGTGAAATCTATGGCGAGGAAAACTTTCTCGCCAATTTGGTTTGGCAAAAGAAATATAGCCCGCAAAACGACGAGAAATATTTCAGCGACAGTCACGAGCATCTTCTTGTTTACGCGAAATCAATTGAAACCTTTGATATTGGACTCTTACCAAGAACCAAGGAGGCAGATGCGCGCTACAAAAATCCAGATAATGATCAACGAGGCGCATGGAAATCTAGCGACTTAACTCGGCAGGAATATCGTGAACGAGATGACTATGAAATTGTTTCGCCGAAAACTGGAAAGCGGTTTTCACCACCCAAGGGTAATAGTTGGGGACGTCCAAAGGATATGGTAGAAGAACTCATTAAAGACAACCGCATTTGGTTTGGACCTGATGGAAACAGTATTCCATCACTCAAACGATTTTTGTCAGAAGTAAAGCAAGGAATAACACCGCAAACTATTCTGATGCGCGAAGATGTTGGCGATACGCAAGAAGGAAAGAAGCTCATTAAAGAGCTTTTTGGTGACGTTTCAGTTTTTGAAACCGCAAAACCTATCCGTTTAATCCATCGGATAATGACCACATCGGCAGTTGCGAACGAGGATATTGTTTTAGATTTCTTCAGTGGTTCAGGAACAACTGGTCATGCGGTGATCGCTCACAACGCTACAAATATAGCTAATAGTCGGTACATCCTTGTTCAGCTTCCAGAACCCACTGAGCGCAAGGATTACCCAACGATTGCTAACATAACTAAAGAACGTCTTCGCCGCGCAGGAAGAAAAATCAAAGACGAAAATCCAATCTTTGAAGGCGATACTGGCTTCCGCGTCTTTAAGCTGGACTCTTCCAACATCCACGCCTGGGAGCCAAATAGGGATGATTTGGCCGATACGCTTCTTCAACACGCCGAACACTTAAAAACAGACCGCACGGAACAGGATATTCTGTTCGAGCTACTGCTCAAGTTGGGCTTAGACCTGACCGTGCCTATTGAACAGAAGACCATCTCTGGCAAAACCGTTCACAGCATTGGTGCAGGTGTTTTACTCACCTGTCTGGCTCCGCAAATCAGCAACAATGAAGTAGAGCCTTTGGCCTTGGGGATAGTGGAATGGCATAAGCAATTATCTCCGTCTGGTGAAACCCAAGTGGTATTCCGTGATAGCGCCTTTGCCGACGATGTCGGCAAAGCCAATTTAACCGCCATTTTCCAGCAACACGGGCTGGAAAACGTGCGTAGTTTGTGAGGACGGGACGATGAAACTTCACTTCGAACCCAATCTTGATTACCAGCACGATGCTATAGAGTCTGTGTGTGACTTGTTTCGTGGGCAAGAAATATGCCGTACCGAATTCACTGTCACACATAACGCTGTAGGCGGTCAAAGTGATCTGTTCGTGACTAACGATCTCGGTATCGGCAACCGATTGCATTTGTTGGACGACGAACTCCTCACCAATCTCGACGATATTCAGCTCCGTAATGGTCTAAAACCCTCAACATTTCTTGCTTCTGGCGATTTTACTGTAGAAATGGAAACAGGCACGGGAAAAACCTATGTCTATCTGCGCACGGCTTTCGAACTGAACAAGCGATACGGATTTACCAAATTCGTTGTGGTGGTGCCTTCCGTAGCAATTAAGGAAGGTACTAATAAAACGTTGCAAATTACTCGCGACCATTTTGAAAGCCTGTATCCTGGAGCCAAGGGCTATGAATTCTTTCAATATGACTCCTCCAAGCTTGGCCAAGTGCGCAATTTTGCCACCAGTCCGAATATCCAGATTATGGTGGTGACGGTAGGCGCTATTAATAAAAAGGACGTGAATAACCTCTATAAAGACAGTGAGAAAACTGGAGGAGAGAAGCCTATCGACCTGATAAAGGCCACTCTCCCCATTATCATCGTCGATGAACCGCAAAGCGTAGATGGTGGCTTGCAGGGGCAGGGTAAACAGGCGCTTGATGCCATGAACCCCCTTTGCACCCTACGATATTCGGCGACTCATGTGAACAAACACCACATGGTTTTCCGTCTCGATGCCGTGGATGCTTACGAACGCAAGCTGGTAAAACAAATTGAAGTAGCCTCACTCCAGGTGGATAGCGGATACAACAAAGCTTATGTTAAATTGTTAAGCGTGAGTAACAAGCGCGGCGTTATTTCTGCAAAAGTTGAACTAGATGTACAGCGCGGGACACACGTTCGGCGCGAAGAGTTGATCGTGCAGGACGGTGATGACCTGGAGCAAACCACAGGGCGAGCCATTTACACTAATTGTCTGGTTGGAGAAATTCGTTGTGAAAAAGGCAATGAATTGGTCGAATTGAAAACTCCTGGCGGCGAGCATTGGTTACGAATTGACCAAGCTATCGGCGATGTGGATGCAGACGCCCTAAAGCGGTTAATGATCCGGCGCACTATCAAGGAACATTTAGATAAGGAACTCCGCCTGCGACCCCAGGGGATCAAGGTGCTAAGCCTGTTTTTTATCGACGTGGTGGATAATTACCGTCGCTATACCGCCGATGGTATTCGTGAAAAGGGCAAATATGCTGTGATGTTCGAGGAGGAATATAAGCGTTTGGCGGCGCACCCGGATTACCAAAGCCTATTCGAGGAAGTTGATTTAAGCGCGGATGCTTCTGAAGTCCATGACGGTTATTTCTCCATCGACAAGAAAGGCGTTTGGACAGACACCGCCGAGAATAACCAAAACAGCCGAGACAACGCCGAACGCGCTTATAATCTCATTATGAGAGACAAGGAGAAATTGCTTAGCTTAGATACCAAGCTCAAGTTTATTTTCTCCCACTCTGCCCTGCGTGAAGGCTGGGATAACCCCAATATATTCCAGATTTGCGCACTACGCGAGATGGGCACCGAACGTGAGCGTCGGCAGACCATCGGGCGTGGTTTGCGCCTATGCGTCAACCAAAAGGGTGAGCGACTGCGTGGCTTTGACATCAATACATTGACTGTCATCGCCACAGAGAGTTACGAGGAATTCGCCGAAAATCTCCAAAAAGAGATCGAGGCCGATACCGGTATCCGTTTTGGGATCGTCGAAAAACACCAATTTGCCGCGATTGCCGTTATAAACGAAGCTGGTAAAGTTCAGCCTTTAGGCGTGGAGCAGTCTGAATTACTTTGGAAACATCTAAAAGAGGTGGGATTTTTGGATGCAAAGGGCAAGGTTCAAGATTCCTTGCGCAAGGTACTCAAAGACGGTTCGCTAAAATTGCCCGAGGCTTTTGCCTTACAGCTTCCACAGGTAAAAGAAATCCTGCGCAAACTCGCCGGAAAGTTAGAAATAAAAGATGCCAATGAGCGGAAGCAAATCAAAACTCGGCAGGCTCTCTTACACAGTGAGCAGTTCCAGGCCTTGTGGAACCGGATTAAGCATAAAACCACTTATCGAGTGAAATTCGATAATGAAAAACTGCTGACCGATTGCGTGAAAGCCATCCGAGAATGCCCACCCATCACCAAAACACGGGTTAACATCCGTAAAGCTGATCTTGCTATTGGTCGAGGCGGAGTTATTGCCGAAGAAACAGCCACGGCTGCATCCATTACGCTGGATGAAAGAGACATCGAGTTACCGGACATCCTGACTGACTTACAAGATAAAACCCAACTTACCCGTCGCAGCTTGGTAACCATCCTGAATGATAGCAAACGACTGAATGAATTTGCTCGCAACCCTCAGCAGTTCATAGAGCTTGCTAGTGAATCCATCAACCGCACCAAGCGCCTCGCTTTGGTGGACGGTATTAAATATCAGCGCATCGGGGATGAACATTATTATGCTCAAGAGCTTTTTGAACAGGAGGAGCTGACCGGCTATCTTAAAAATATGCTGGCAGTCGAGAAGTCCGTTCACGAGTATGTCGTCTATGATTCTGGAGGCGTCGAACGCCCCTTTGCCGAACAACTGGAAAAGAACGAGGCGGTCAAGGTATATGCCAAGCTTCCCGGTTGGTTCAAGATTCCGACGCCGCTCGGCACCTATAATCCAGACTGGGCTGTGCTGGTGGAGCTGGACGGTGCTGAACGTCTCTATTTTGTCGTGGAAACCAAGAGCAGCCTCTTTACAGACGATCTTCGCGACAAGGAAAGCGCCAAAATCAAATGTGGTGAGGCACACTTCGAGGCTTTGGAAGTCGGCGAAAACCCCGCACGGTTTGTTAAGGCCACAAAACTTGAAGATGTGATGGCGCATAACTGATGAAAACGCCTAAAAGAACAATACCGTTGAGCTACTTTATATCCACTAGGAGTATATCTATAAATGACGACTGAAAAAGCAACCTTCCGTTTCTTTAAAATTACTCAATGCGGTTATTTTTCGCGAAATGAAGACGTGCCCAGATTTGGATCAATTCAAGAAACTCTTGAGGATTTACAGAATTGGAGTAATGGAAAAAGACTTATTGAAACAAAAGTTTCTGAGACAGAGAGCTCTGATACAAGTGGCAATACATATTTATTTGATATTCAAGCCAGAGACGACACTTGGTTGATTTCAACCTGGAATGAAATTGCCTCAACAGATGAGGGTGTTGCTTCAGTACAGGCTGATTCAAATGTTGGAAATGCCACTGTTCACATGAACAGTATTATTGAAGGCAGCATTCCAGGTTACGCTACTTATTTTTGGATTATTCCTAACGAGAATCTTTTTGCCAGCATTCGCTTCCATCATCCATACTCCGCACAAAAACCTTTTCGAACTTACATAAATAAGTTTATGGAATGTTATTCAAGACATGTTGTTGTAGGTGCGGCAACGCCTGATTCAGAGTATCCTATATTAGGCTATTCGAACACCCCAGAAGACGAAACAAGGCATTATTATCCACGATTTAAGACAGAATTATTAAAAAATCCAGGTGAGAAGCAATTCCTGTTAAACAATATAGGAAATATAACTAAAGTGATCAGAAAAGAGGAGCTTGATTTATCTCAAGTGGAAACATTGAGCCTTTGGCAAAAACTTCTTAGACAAGCGAGGCTTTCTAATCCACAAACACCTTCTATGACACCACGCATCACCTATGAAATCCCATTCACCCCATCTGTAGAGGACATTGAACATATGTTTTTAGCTTGGGAAGAGGAAAATGAATCAAACTGGAATGACTTTGGAGTAAAATTGCGAGGCAACCAAGACATTCATTGGGTCAGCCATTCCCTTGCCAAGAAGGAGTTTGACCTCAATATAGAGCGGCTAAATAGTGAAATAATTAGTGCAATATCAATAATTAATGCGGTCATAGATAATAGGCAATCTATCTTATCTCTAGTTACAACATGAGAAAAATTACGATAGTTCTCCTATTTATACTTTGCCTGTCAGCAGTTACTGCTGGCTATATATATGGTCAACAAGTTCCATTCTCTGAACAATGGCCATTATTTGAAGCCTTAAGGACTACATCTGCAATTATCTTTGCTGTCGTTGGGGCATGGTTGGCAATTGTCTATCCGGAACGCTTAAGGTTATCTATTAATACACAAAACGAAGTAGGACAAAGTCACACCCCTAATAATATTAATATTCGTACCCTTCTTTCTCCAGCAGTCAATTCAACATTCATTTTGTGTGCTGTACTTCTAATAGGAATTATTGCGCCGCTTCTTAAGCGAACCGCCTTTGTAAGTATGTATCTTGGCGAATGTAGAGGGGTAACATATGCACTATTAGTAGCCTTAACTCTATGGCAAACATGGACAGTAATTTTGACATTAGTTCCAACCGACTTAATTATGTCTAATACTGAACATGAAAATACGAGAAATAGGGTATTAAATGGGATGAGAAGAACAAGCATAAACAGGAACGAATAATTTCTTTTTTCCCAACCTTCAATAGTTCACCTTGAAGGCCAAGCTATCTTCCGACCGGGTCTTGCGATGATCGTAAGTTGACGTGTTGACGACCCTATATCCCAATTTTCTCCACCTCATCAAGTGTCATTTCATCACGACGACGATCGTATAGCTGTGTCGTGCGGGTGCTGGAGTGGTTTGCCATCACGGCTGCTTTCTCTAAACTACCGCCATTCTTGAGATAAGCGGTAATGCCGGTCGCCCGAAAGCTATGGTTTCCGGCCTTGGTTACGATACCGGCTTTGGTCATGCGGCGCTGAATCATCGCATGCGCATTCGCCTGCGCGAGCGGGGAGATAGTGAGTTGGCCAGTGCCGCGCCCTATGGTGCGAAACAACAGTCCCCTCGGATCATCACGAAGCCCAGTGCCTTCAATATAAGCTACGAGATAATCTTCCAGATTATGGTGACAAGGCATTTCGTGGCGTTTGCCGCCTTTCTCACGTAACCGCACCCAGAGACGGCGGTTCTGCGTGTATACGTCTTCGACCTTCATGCCTAAAGCCGCACCGATCCGTGCAAAGGAATAGACCATCAGCGCAATTAAGGCACGATCGCGCAGTCCTGCTTGTGTGTTGGTGTCAATGCTGGCCAATAGGCTGCGAGCTTCTTCAGCATCCAAAATAGGTGTTTTACCAGTCTTCACCACATGAGATGGACCGCGCACCGAAGACGCAGGATTCACTGGCACGATTTGACCGGTCACTAACCAGTCGAACAAATGGCGGATTGCAGCCAAATGTTGCTTAACGGTCGGCGCGGACAGTTGGCGAGTTTTACCTTCGATCCACGCGGCGACATGCAGCGGCTCAATGTCGATGATTGACGACACGCCAGCCGCAATTGCACACCAATCCAGAAACTCTGTCACGGCTCGGACATAAGCCCGCCGTGTGTGCGGGTTGCGGATATTGGAAGCAAAAAATTCCAGAAACCGGATTTGCGCCTTGTCACCGGCGGCGGCGATTAGGACGGGACAGACGAACTGAGACGGCAGAACGACAAGCTTGGTCATGGGATGTTTTTAACAGGTTTTCTATATGTGATAAAGGACATTATCACATATAGGAACGGCGGGGAAAATGGATTGCTTCACGCCTCGTCACCTTATTTAAGGTGATACGGTAAACTGTAATTAAAGCAAATAATCAATACCCGTTAACCATAAGCGTCTGAGATAGTTAAGGGGATATTGAGACATATCCCGTATGCTGGGTCAGATGACCAAGGCGGGATACGGACATGGATAACGAAACCAAAGTTGCGATTCAGCACCTCTCTGACCGAATGGCACAAACCGAAAAGACCGTGGCGACGCTTACGGTGAGTTTGGCTAAAAATGTTTCGCTCGTCCATAGGTTAATGGAGGAAATGACCACCAGTATCAGCAACGAAGTTAATTTGCTCAAACGTACAAAAGCGCTGGAGAACCAATTTAAAGCTCTAGAAAAGAGCTTTGCTGATATGACCAACATGCTGACACCTCAGGTGCCAGGTGAACTGACCATTTCGGACGCGATTCAAAAGCTGGTCTATACCGTGGGTAAAATTACCGATGAAATGCTGTTGTATCGGCGAAATATGCGGGAAGCACCACCATCAGGTTCACTTGACGAAGACCCGTTGATTTCCCCAATCTTGCACTAACTGGATGATGACAGAGAAGGACGACACATGGCTGACTTTCCCCCTGATAATAGCCTTCCCGACCCCAACAGCGCGCAGCGAATGGCGCAGCGTTTAGACCCGGCGGTTGAAACCGCGCTGCGGGATAGTTTGGCTTTGGGCGACAATTCGATTCAGCAGTTTATCGAACGGCAGGGCATCACCACCACCGATCAGCTGGTGCAAGCGGCGGAAAACGGGTTTATCGACAACGTGCCGCAAAATATTCAGGACATTATGGAACAACGCAATCGCGCCTTTGCGCAGCAGGGCGACGATGAACTTGCCCGCCGCAGTAAGAAGCAAGAGGCAGAGGCGGACGACATCGCAGAACGTGTGGCGCAAAACAACGAAGCCCTTGCCGCCGGAGAGCGAGAGCGTGTCGAGAGCGAAGGAAAATCCTACAGTGCGATGAACGAGGCCGAGAAGGCCGCGTTTCTTGATAAAATCGAGAACATGACAGCTAATGACTGGCACGCCATGAGCACAAAAGATAAAAAAGTAACTGCGGAAATGGTGACGCAGGCTGTGGAAGAAGGACGCCAAGATAACGATGCGAAAAGAAAAGCTTTTGATACTGAGTTGCTGACAAACGATAAGCTTGGGCTTGGTGATACTCCAGAAGAAAGAAAAAAGAACGCACAAGCCGTCATTGAAATTCAGGAAAACGCTCGTGCTCAAGTGATGAAAGACCTCGGGCTTAAAGATGGACAAGTTTTGAGTGAAGAACAACAGTCGAAAGTTCAGAAGCAGACGCAGGAAAAAATTGGAGAACTCAGTAAAGAGCAATATCCAGATAATCCTCAGTTGCAAGAAGCCGTAAATAGGGCGGCGTCATCGCGTGATGGTTTCGATATTCGTGAAAACCGGCTGGCTCTGGATTCAGAAAAGTTGAAAACAGCGAAGACACAAGATGAGCTCGATAATCTGTATAATGATGTTCACAAAGGTGTCGTGGATAAAAAGTTGGTGGCCAATGATGCCAACGTTGCTGTGCAAAAGCTGGAAGAGGCAAATGATAAAGCTGAAAATGCCGCTCAATACGGTAGCCAAGCTGACCGCCATGAGGCTCTTCAGAAGCTACAAACGGAGTCGGATGGAGTTGGTCTACAAGGCATTACTGCTGCTATCGGAAACACCAAAGCTGAAGCCATCATGGAGCAAGCACGCGTTGAAAATAGGGAAGTGCGGAAAGAGCTGTATACGAAAGCGGCACCAAACGGAGTAGAGATTAACGCAGATACAGACCTGTTTGATGCGCAGCCTGAAGTTGCTGCTGCGCCTCTGCCAGATGGCAATACGATCCCGCGATTGAGTATCAACGCTCAACCTTTAGCGGATTCAGGTTTGGATAAGCTGGGTGCGCTCGCTGCCAATAACGACCCAGCACCAGAGATAAAGAAAAAAGCCCCATCTTCGGGCATGGGAGGCATGGGGACATAAAAAAGGCCGGAGTTTAGCCCGACCCGTTTTATGTGTTCTTGGGCAGAAAGCGGTTAGCCGCCCTGCTTACGCGGCATGAGCACCTGAGCCTTGACAGGGATTTGCGCTTGAGCCACAGGCTGAACCTTGCCTTTCAGAGCAGAAATAATCCAAGACTGGCACGGTGTTCTGCCCTGCACAGTTTGAAGCACATCATTGTTTAGCACCACACTGCCATTGTTCGCGATTTCCCACTTGCTAAAGTATCCATTCCCTTCGAGACATACATACACTGGGTCTGTTTTGTTGGGCGAAATTCCCATAGCAAGGCGCGGTGCGGTATGTTCTGGAAAGTAAACAACGCGCGGTTTAGTGGAAGGCTGCTTCAGCGCAGCTTCAAGGTTGCTTGCAGCGCCACCAGCAAGACCTGCAGCCATATCAATACCTGTCGCAGCGACTTGTTGGGACAGATTAAACATATACGCCGTTGCGCCAGTAGATGTGTCGAGAAGGGGGTGAATGGCTTCCGCCTGCGCGTTGAACGCCGTCGTCGCGCTCGCGAGTGAAAGAAGAATGCCAGCGGCAATCGCCGAAGGTTTGTGATTGAACACCATGAGCGCTTCCTCCAGTTTACGAACCATTTGACTAAAACTTTAGAGATTCGAATCAGCGAGCGCAAGAGTTTTTACGCTTTGTTAACTATTTTTCCGCGCTGTTTTGGAAATTTCGCAAGATTCCGCCAAAAAGCAGAAAAGACCGGATTTTACTCCGGTCTTTTACAATAAATATCATCCGGTTACACAAACAAGAAATCCGTACTATCCAACACCGACTTGGAAACCCCTGTCAGCACAAGCATCGTTTGCCCGTTATAGGCCACCGATGCACCATTGGCTGTATCCGTGAGAGTGAGCGCGGAGAAGGCGCTTGCCCCTGTCCCTATCAGTCTAATTTTGTCGGTTCCATCCAAATAATCAGCAACAGTATCTGTGCCGCCACCTGCGCGATACAGGAACGTGTCAATTCCTGTTCCACCAAACTCCCAGTCATTGCCAGCACCGCCATCAAATATGCTATTGGCAGAGTTGCCGTACATAAAGTCATTGAATGCTGATCCAGTCACATTTTCAACTAAACTCAAGGTATCAACACTGCCAAAACCATCATTGGCTGAGCTTGCGGCCACCACAGTTTGATTCAGAGTCTGTGCAATACTGGAAAGATTGACCAGAATGCCAGCTGTTGAACTGCTGTAATCAATCGTGTCCCCACCTGCACCGCCATTCAGAACATCTTTCCCAGCGCCCCCGATCAACACATCATTCCCAGCATCACCATTCAGGGTATCATCTCCAGCACCGCCATTAAGAAGGTCAGCATTCACACTCCCGACCATCCAATCTGCATAGGAAGACCCGATAATTTTTTCGATACCTGTCAATGTGTCTGTGCCGCCCAATCCATCTTGAACAGTTCCGACTAAGACAAAAGTGCTATTCAGACTCTGAACGGTTCCACTCAAATTGACCAACACAGATGACGTCGAGGAGCTGTAGACAGCCGTATCCGTTCCCGCTCCGCCAATGAGGGAATCATTACCTGCGCCGCCGATTAAAGTGTCTGTGCCATCGCCGCCATCAATCGTATCTTTGCCGTCCTTTCCGTCCAATACGTCATCACCTGCAAGACCAGACATAACATTGCCTAATTCGTTGCCGTAAAGCGTATTAGCCGTTGCTGTCCCCGTTGCTGATATATTAATCAGCGTGTTGTAGTCCATGATTGTGCCGTCAGCGAACTTGACCTGTTCAATGCGGCCATTCACATTGGTAATACCGCCTTGGATCGTGATCTTGTCGGTTGTCCCCGACAGGGCAATCACCAGATCAGTGCCAGTGTTGCCCTGTGTCACCACCAGATTCGCTGCCGTGATGCCCGCGCCGAACTG
>Ga0208264_1000120_pt1 | contig 41217 bp, 39 predicted proteins | sample LakWasMet31_HOW6_2_FD_183873 | JGI IMG/M metagenome (GOLD analysis project Ga0208264, IMG submission 183873) | Freshwater sediment methanotrophic microbial communities from Lake Washington under simulated oxygen tension - Sediment Metagenome... | ecosystem: Environmental > Aquatic > Freshwater >... | reverse complement strand
ATCATACGCGATTTGCAGGCCAATTTCGGAGTGATGCGTGTATTGTGTCAAATCCCAACACACGATTGAAGACAACATCAAAAAATCGCGCTTTATCGGCATGATTTTTCCTTGCAAGGACGAACAAGCGGTCGTCCGGCATTTGAAAACACTGCATGCCGAATACCCGGACGCCACGCACATCGTTTATGCCTACCGGCTCAAGACGCCGCAAGGCTTCGTTTACCGTTTTCACGATGCCGGCGAGCCCTCCGGCACGGCCGGCAAGCCGATCTTTCAGCACCTGGAAGGCAAGGATTTGATCGACGTGCTGCTGGTGGTGGTCCGTTATTTCGGCGGCATCAAGCTCGGCGCGGGCGGTTTGACCCGCGCCTACGGCAACGCCGCCAAACGGGTCATCGACGAAGCCGACATCGAACCCTTCATCGCCATGACCAGCGTCAGGCTGGCGGTGACTTACAACCAGTTGCAGCCCTTGGAGTATTTGCTCAAAAAACTGGACGGCCGCATCCTCGAGCAGCAATTTGCCGAACAGATCAAGCTGGTGCTCGAACTGCCCGCGGATCAGTTGCCGACACTGCAACAAGCCTTTCCGCTGCTTGAAAAAATCTGATCGGGAGCGCTTAGGCGATCGAACCCGACTGGAATTTATTTGGACTTGCCGCCGAATACGCTCTGATAAGACACATACATCAATGTCGATGTCAGCATGTACAGCACCGGCGTCAACAACGGCGTGACCGACAGGCACAGCAGCGCCTGCAAAAAAATGAAGCCCTGCAATTTATAGAACGCATTCGAACATTCGGATAGCGCCGTCCGGCCCTCTTCCTTCGCCGCGCTCCAACCGTAATTTCTAAACAGCATCAACGGATAGCTGAACCAGTTCGCGAAGCTGTTCAGCATCAAAAGGCAAAAAATTAGCGCGACATTGGCATAGCCGAACAGCCAGATCGCCAATTCGCGCGTCGTTTGCCGCAGCAGGTTTTCCGGGGTGAATTCCCAATAGAAGAAAAACTTGGCGATGTTTTGCCAATCGCCGGCCGCAATGCCGGCTATCGCCCTGAAAGCTCCCCAGCAAAGCACCAGACTGCCTGCAGCCAGGATCGCCAGCGGCAGGCTTTTCTTGACCGCCCAGCCCAAAGCGACCGGATTGTCGCCGCTGGACTTCAGATCGATATATTTGGCGACGCCGACGCCGACAAACAGACTGCTGACCGACACGAACACGCCCAGCGCCAGGGACAATTTTCCCAGCGCCATCAAGACGCCGATGATCAGGCAACAGCCGAACCAGGTAACCGGGGCGCGGCCGATAAACTGCAAGGATTCCCTGAGCCAGTCGCCGAAGGTGATTTTGCTCACGCGGAAATCCTGGCAATACCGACCGCATCGCGCAACTCCTTGATGAACGGGGCGCTGATCGCACGCGCCTTGCGCGCGCCGTCCTGCAACTGTTGCTCGATATGATCGGGCGCCTGCATCAACGCCTCATAGCGTTCCCGGGCCGGCGTGATATGCTCGTTGATGTATTCGAACAAGGCCTGCTTCATCTCGCCCCAGCCGATGCCGTTCGCATAGCGCACGCGCATCTCGCCGACTTCGGCCGGCGTCGCGAACGCTCGGTAAATGCTGAACAAGGTGCAAGTCTCGGGGTCCTTCGGCTCGCCCGGCTCCAGCGAGTTCGTTTTGATCTTGTTGATCAGCTTCCTGAGTTTTTTCTCGGGCTCGAACAAAGGAATCGTATTGTTATAGCTCTTGCTCATCTTGCGCCCGTCGAGCCCCAGCAAGGTCGCGCCGTGCTCCTCGACCACCGCTTCGGGCAGCGCAAAATGCTCGCCGTAAATATGATTGAAGCGCGCCGCGATGTCTCTCGCCATTTCGATATGCTGAATCTGATCCTTGCCGACCGGTACCTTGTCGGCCTTGAACATCAATATATCGGCCGCCATCAGGATCGGATAACTGAACAGGCCCATCGTGATGCCTTTGTCCGGATCATTTTCGCCGCTTTGTTCATTGTCCGCGACGGCGGCCTTGTAGGCGTGCGCGCGGTTCATCAAGCCTTTTGCGGTCACGCAGGTCAAAATCCAGGACAATTCCAGGATTTCGGGCACATCCGACTGCCGGTAAAAAACCGCATTCGAGGTATCGAGCCCCAAGGCCAGCCAGGTCGCGGCGATTTCCAGACTGGACTGGCGGACCCGCTCCGGCTCCTGACATTTGATCAGCGCGTGATAATCGGCCAGAAAATAAAAAGGCGCGACATTGTCGTTTTTGCTCGCCGCGATCGCCGGCCGAATCGCGCCGACATAATTGCCCAGGTGCGGCGTGCCGGTGGTCGTGATGCCTGTTAATACTGTTGCTTTACTCATTTATTCCCACTCAACGGTCTTTGCTTAGTCAATTGATGCGACCAAAAAATCGATGCCAACCCATTCGAACGCCTGTCTATTGACGTGAATCGAAGCATGTCCCTCGTCTTGCATACTGAACGGCATCGGGTCATCCGCACATCTTACCGAAATTCAGACGATTTTGCAGGGCTAATGGCCGGCGAAAACTCGGCATCGGGATTTTTAGCCCCTGGCAAGACTTTTATAGTAAACTTTGGCTAAACCGAACGGGATGCGAAGGCTATGCTGCTCAAATCCCTGTGTTTTTATCACTCAATCCAGGTTAAAATTTTGCCCGATTATAATGAGAAGCGCCAACAAATGCGGCTGACGCTTGGCAGCGAAATCACCATCAAATTGGCCGGTTCGTCCGAGCAAAGGTCAGGTCATTGTAAATCGATCAGCGGCGCAGGAATTTCGTTTATCGCAGACCAGGCGCTGCCGCAGGGCAAGGCCGCCGAGATTCATGTCTTCAGAAGCCCGCAAGGCCCGCCGGTCACCGCCTTTATTGAGATCATTCGCTGCACTCCAGCAACCACCCACAGTTTCGAAATCGCCGCGGCGATCAAAAGCATCAAAGGATGTTGATTTAAATGTACACGATAACCAAAGAGGTTTATTTTTGCTATGGCCACCGGCTGATGAACCATCCCGGAAAATGCCGTCATCTGCATGGACACAGCGTCAAAGCCTCCATTTCGATCCAGCAGGAACAGCTTAACTCCCAAGGCATGGTCTGCGATTTTTCTGACATTCGGGACTGCGTCGAGGCTTACATCGATCAGCATCTCGATCATAATTTTCTGCTGCACAAGGACGACCCGATCATCCCGATGCTGGTCGCGAACAACGAACGCTTCCTGGCCCTGGACGAACATCCGACCGCCGAGGTGCTCAGCAAAATGATCTACCGTTACCTGCAACAGGCCGGCTTGAATGTGTCTCAGGTCGTATTATGGGAGACCGCCAGCGCCTATGCCTGCTACAGCGAAGATTCGCCGCGGTTATGAGCCAGCTGAACCCGGTCAACAAATCGCTCTGCCTCGAACAGGTCTGCGCCGCCAACTATCAAAAGCTCTTGCGCTTGATTCCCGACCTGCTCAACTACCGCGACACCGCGACCGGCCTTGCCGAAGGAAGTTCGACGCTGCATCTCGAAGTGCTCGAACGCTCGCCCTATACGCTGACGATTCTGCTGAGCCACAGCTTCAAAAAAAATCTTGAGGAATTTCTGGAACCCGCCGTCACGATACGGCTCTATCTGGACCTGCGCCTGGCCGAAGTGATCAGCGACCACGCCCGCGCCGCCGTCGCCAAGGTTTACAAGGATCCCGGCCTGAGTCTTGAGATTATGAATTACAAATGGCGGTTAAATTATTTTCTGCAAAAATGGCTGGATCATTGCCTGAATAAAAATTACCGCTTCCGTACCGAAACCCTGCGAACGATCGCCATCGCCTAAAATCCCGGCGCCCGACCTGAGATTTCATTCCTCCCCGACATTGAAGCCTGCAAACGTTTGGGACGGGTTGAATAACCCGTCCCGCTTCAGAGCATGTCCGAGGGGCAATCCTTTATCCCTGTCGCCGTATGGCGAATCGGTCTTATGGCTTACGGTTGCTGTTGTACCGTAATATTGTCCTGCAACTGCGTCAACGCGGCATTGGCATCAGGGCAATCGCGCTTAAAAGCACTTGAAAATAGAATTTAGATGAGGTAATAAGTCTATCATTTTGAATTGCAATGATAGAAAAACCAACGCCTTCAATTATTCATCACTTTTCGAGCATTAAAGACCCTAGGGTTAACCGGCAAAAGAAGCATCAACTGCAAGATATATTCTTTATCAGCCTCCGCGCAGTGATTTGCGGAGCGGATAACTGGGTTGCGATTGAAGAATTTGGCTTAGCCAAAGAGGACTGGTTCACTGAATTGCTGGGATTAGAGCATGGCATCCCTTCGCACGACACCTTCGGTGAAGTGTATGCGGCCATTGATACCGACCAGTTTAGCGACTGCTTTTCCCGTTGGGTATCTGATTTAGCCCGTCTCACCGACGGGGAAGTCATTGCGATCGACGGCAAGTGCTTAAGGCGGAGCGTGGACAAAGCCTCAAAAAAAGCCGCGATCTATATGGTCAGCGCATGGGCGCAACAAAATAACCTGGTTTTAGGGTAGGTCAAAGTCGATGACAAATCGAATGAAATTACGGCCATTCCGAAGTTATTGTCACGGCTGGATATAGCGGGGGCCGTGGTGACTATCGATGCGATGGGGTGCCAAAAGAAGATAGCCGAGCAGATTAAACAGCAAGGTGGTGACTATGTGTTGAGCCTGAAAGGCAACCAGGGTACTCTGCATGAGGATGTCCTTACCTTTTTTACCTCGTCGTTATCGCCGGCAGTCGCCTCTGTCAGTTATGACGGCGAGCATGGCCGAATCGAAACGCGCTCACTTCGAGCAACCGCCGACATTGCTTGGCTGCAAGAGCGGCATGGCTGGAAAGGCTTGCAAAGTATTATCGCCGTCACGGCCAAAAGAGAAATCGATAACAAAGTAACCGAGGAAACGCGCTATTTTATCAGCAGTCTGGATGCCCATGATCCGAAGCGATTGGAGCGTGCGGTGCGAGCACACTGGGCGATTGAAAATAATCTTCATTGGGTGCTTGATATCGCCTTTGATGAGGACAGCAATCGAACGCGGAAAGGACATAGTGCGGCGAACTTGGCGGTGATCCGGCATATTGCCCTGAACCTGACCAAAGCTGAAAAAACGTCTAAGGTGGGAGTGAAAATCAAGCGCTTAAAGGCCGGATAGGATAACGATTATTTACTCCGTGTCATCGGGATGATTTAAGCGCGATTACCCTGTCAGCGTTGCCGTGCTGGCGTCGCCGTCAGCGTCCGTCAGCGTGTAGGTGAACACATCGCTCACCCCGCCCGGGGTGCCGGCGCTGCGGCTGTAGCTGTAGCTGCCGTCCGCGTTGATGGTCAACTGGCCGTACTGGCCGTTGACGGTCGTGCCGCCGCCCACCGGCGTCAGCGCCGAGCCGCCCGGGTTGTTGCCGGCGATCGCCGTCACCGTGGCGCCGTCCGCGCCCTGGGTGTCGGCGCCGCCGTCGCCTTCCGCGTCGGTGATCACGTTGCCCGTTGCCGAATCGAAAGAGCCTCCGGGAATAGTGTCGGTGTCGTTTACCGCGGTCGGTACGTTGTCCGCAATCCTGATGGTAATATCGCCCTCGGCACGGCCGCCGGTCTTGTCGGAGACAGTGACATGAAAACCATCATTCTCGGGAACATCGGGATTCTGACCAGGGTCAGGATTGCCATTTGTCGTATGAAAATCATCGACGACATTTTCAGTCAGCGTAGATGTGTAGGTGTATGTCCCCTTACCATCATAATCTGTTATCGTAATGGTCCCGTGCGTTCCAGGAATCGTTTGGCCAACAAGGGTGGGCAGTTTATTGCCCCCGACATCAAAAGTCTGATTGCCTATGGTAATGGTTTTTATATCGGACAAGCCATTCGGGTCCCCAACGGTAATCTTTCCTCTGGAAACAATGTGAGCGTTCGACGTCGGATCTGAGCCATTGGGCAGACCTTTCTCATGGACTACTCCAGGACCTCCCTGCCCGTCTGGAGGAGCTATTTCAAGAAAAGGGGGGGCGTCGGAGGCGAGTGCGGGATTTAAAATCAGCACGTCCATCGGCGGAGGAAAACCGAAGTTTATTCCAATCGTATCGTAACCGCTGTCCGGCTGCGAAGTAGGATCGTTATACTCCACGACAAAAACCGCGCCATGGCCTTCGTTACCCTCGGGGCGGGGCTCGGCGGAATCGTCGGCAGCTTGGGCCTCGCCTGCGGCAGTCGCTCTCAATGCCTTGTTAGGATCGAAGTTTGCATCGAGCAATAATGCTTGCTGAACGGCGGCTGGCTCGACCGGATTCTGGTGGACCAAGGCATCTTCGTTCAACGCGGCCTGCTGATTGCGGCCGAGGTCCATGGTCATGCCGTCATTGAATTCGATGACGACATTGCCGTTATCCGCGGTGACGATGACTTCGTCCGGAAGGACCTTATCCCCTGTATGGAGTACGCGCTCGACGCCGTTGGCCGAAACCGCCTTCACTACACCCGTCACAAATTTTACGATGCCGAATTTTGCCATGTTTGATACTCTCCACCAGGGGAATTGCTGACTTTGTTTTGTATAGAATCTGACGCTACTGAAAATAGCGGATGCTATGATTGTTTCACAATCACTGACAGTTGAGTATTGTACTTTGGTACTAAGACGCGAATTTTCGCCTGCCGGCCGCCCGTGGGATGGCTTGCCAACCGAGGCGAATCAGACTATCGAATCGAGGGAGGTATTGACCGTGGTTTCGCTTAGCAGCATCTGTAAATTCGCTGCGGATCGAGAGCGTTAAATAATCGCTGAGATATTCAGCCTGGACATCACCCAGCAAGTCTCTGATATCTAGACTTCCGGCTTGGTTGTTTGGGGCGGGAGAGCTATGGTTCATGGCCTTTACTCATTCAACATAAAGCATTTCGAGGCGTTTTAAAATCGGATACTTCTCGGGATCAAATTCGGCGTGATACGCGAGATGAATCATCGGAGCCGCATTTTTTCAAAATCGCCATTCAAAGCGCGCTGACTTCGGGTAAAATTTGAAGCGGAGCCCGTTTTTAATGACCTCGCTGTGTCGGATGACGACACAAGCCGATGCAGCAAACCGCCTCACGACCCGATCATCAATTCTATAACCGCTCGCATTATGACCATGAAAAAAACTCCCCTCGACAAAGACAAGATGCAGAAATTCGTCAGCGAAGTCAAGCTTAATCAAAAGCTTAGAGAAGACACCTACCGTGAGCGGGCGCTTAAGCTGTACCCGTGGATTTGCGGACGCTGCGCACGGGAATTCACCTCCAAAAATCTTCCCGAACTGACCGTGCACCACAAGGATCATAATCACGATAACAATCCGCTCGACGGCAGCAACTGGGAGCTGTTGTGCGTTTACTGCCATGACAACGAACATTCCCGTTACGAAGAAATGCGTTTCGGAACTTCGAATGCGCTGAAGTCGTCGGCTCCGGTGTCGACCCATAATCCTTTTGCGGGACTGAAAGATTTGCTGGGCAAGAAATAGGCAGGATTCAGGTTTAGGGTAAAAGGCGCCGCCTTGCGCCCTGAGCCTACTTCAAGCGATCAATCCCAAGATTTGCCAGTGCATCCGCCCGGTCATTCTCCTTATGCCCCGAATGACCCTTCACCCATTTCCATTCGACCGCATGTCCGCTTCTGGCCGCATCCAGACGGCGCCATAAATCCTCGTTTTTGACCGGTTTATTGCCGGCGGTTTTCCAGCCTCTTTTTTTCCAGTTCGGCAGCCATTCGGTGATGCCTTGCATCACGTATTTGGAATCGGTATTCACCTCCACCCTGCATTCCTTTTTCAACGCCTCGAGCCCTTGAATGGCCGCCGTCAGCTCCATTCGATTATTGGTCGTTTCTTTTTCGCCGCCGTATAATTCCTTGACGACGCCTTTATAACTCAACAGCACGCCCCAGCCGCCTGGGCCGGGATTGCCTCGGCAGGCGCCGTCCGTATAGATGATCACCGTATCCGTCATGAACCGACCCGTGTCGCAGGATTGATCGAATTGGCCAGCGCCAGACGCGGCGCGGCTTCGCAAACCGGCGTCAGCGGAATGATATTGTAACGCCGCTTGATCGCCTTGATCGCATAGGCGCTGGCACTCAATGAATAACAATTGTCCATAAATTTTCCGTGTGTCGAACGCACCGATTTGGCGTTGAATTCGGTGAATAAAATAACTTCGAAATTGAGCAATTTCAACCAGTCGATGACGCGGGTGCGGCTGATGAAATGCCCCGACCAGGCATCATGTTTCTGCCGTTCCCACAGATATTCATAGCGTATCCGCAAACTCCAGGGATTGAAATTGACCACCACCAGGGTGCCTTCCGGCTTCAAGACGCGTTCGACTTCGCGCATGGTCCTAAGGCAACAGGGATCAAATTCCAGAAAATGCGGCAAGATGATCATATCCACACTATCGCACTGCAACGGCAAGCAACTGGCTTCCGCCCGGATTTTTTTGACCGCGGGGTCGCCCAGCCCCCTCGCATCCAGTACGGTATAATACTTATATAAGGTGCAGTCGATCAATTCCGTTTCCCAGCCCAAGGCGCCAATCTGCAAGATCGTCTGTTTGCAGCTGACCGTAATCGAACGCTGCAAATAATCGGTCTCCTGCCGCCTGAGCACTTCGCCGCGCGGAGTTTGATAGTAGGAAAATAAAAAGTCGCGCTTCATCGCATGTCAACACATGAGGATTGGTTGGTGTTTTTCCGAAAAAAATGTTATATACTTTGAAGCAAACGGCTTTAAAATTCGTTTGCAAAAATGACAACCGCCACTTGTTCGCAACTGGATTCAGACAAGTAATCTGCTGAAGGGGGCGTCGTTTTTTTATGATGCCACAAATCAGCACCTTATAGACATAAAAAGGGTTAGAAAATGCAAATTAATTCTAACAGGTCAGTCAAATTATTGTCCCTGTCGCTCTCGTTGATCGCCGCTGGCTGCTCCCAGACTTCAAAAGATTCCTTGCACACCTACGACAGGCCGCCGCAAGTTTCAGCTGATGACAGTAGTTTTTTCGGTCGATTTTCTAACCGTTCGCATAGCAAAAGCCACGGCGGCCAATACGAAACGGTATGGGAGCGCCTGTTATCGCTCTATGCCCTGCCCGAAATCGATAACGAGCGCGTTGATCGCGAGATCAGCTGGTATCTTCAGCATCCGCAATCGCTCGTTTCCTTGCAGCAACGCGCGGAACCCTATTTGCACCTCATCCTCGATGAGATCGAGGCCAAGCACATTCCGGGCGAATTGGCCTTGTTGCCGGTCGTGGAAAGCTCATTTGTTCCCGACGCCTATTCAAAGAGCGCCGCCTCCGGGCTTTGGCAATTTATTCCTTCCACCGGCCAAGAGTTCGGACTCAAGCAAAATTCCTGGTACGACGGACGCCGCGATGTCTATGCGTCAACCAAAGCGGCGACGTCTTATTTGAAGCAGCTCAGCGAAAACTTTAACGGCGACTGGCTGCTGGCTCTGGCCTCCTATAACTACGGCAAGGGCAATGTCAGAAAATGTATCGAAAAAAACGAGGACATGGACTTGCCGACCGATTACTGGTCGCTGAACCTTCCCGATGAGACCTACCATTACGTGCCGAAGCTGCTCGCCGTCGCCAAGATTTTCGCGAACGCCGAGCGCTATAATATTCCTCTGCGCCACATCCCGAACAAACCTTATTTCGAAGTCGTCGACATCAAGGCGCCGATCGATCTCAGCAAGGCCGCGCGGATGGCCAACACACCGCTCAGCGAGTTTCTCAAATTAAACCCGGGCTTCAATCGCTGGTGCACCGCGCCGGACGGGCCGCATCGCTTGTTGATACCGGTAAAAAACGCGCCGCTGTTTAAGAAGAATCTGGCCGAGATACCCTATTACGAGCGCGTCAACTACTCGAAACTGGTCGCGGAACAGGAAGAACAGATCATTGCCGAATCGAATTATCATAAGCCCGAGCCCACTGTGATCAAACCCGCAGAGGCGCGCCCGTCTTTGGCGCAAAATTTTGCAAGCTACAGGGTCAAACGCGGCGAAACCTTGGCGTCGATCGCCCAAAGAAATCATACGACGGTGCAAAACCTGCGCAGCACCAATCATTTGGCGAGAAACTCGGTTAATTACGGTTCGATCTTGAAGATTCCGTCTGCAGCCGCCAACCCAAGCGCCAAATCGCTTATCTTAGCCAAGGCTTCCCGCGCCGCGGAAAGCTACCACACCGTGAAAAAAGGCGATACTTTCTATAACATTGCCCGGCGTTACGCCGTCAGCCCCAAGGAATTGGCAAGCTGGAACCGTGTCAGCTTAAACGCCGCGCTGACGCCCGGACGCAAGCTGACGATCAAAGGCCGCGAGCAACAGGTCGCTTCCTCCTCAAACAGCCTGCGCTTGATCCGCTACACCGTCAGAAAAGGCGATACGCTGACCCAGCTTTCCAGAAAATTCAATATTTCGGTGACCGATCTGCGCAAATCAAACGCGGTAGCGTTGTCTAAAGGTTTACAGCCCGGCCAAACACTGAAAGTTTTGGTGGATAGCAGCCACTCAACGATTTAACCCGCCCCTGGCGGTTTCGTCCTGTAACCGCCACGCGAATTTCATTGTTATACATGCCCAAGGCCGTGAAACGTTACGGACGGGATGTATCTCCCGTCCGGCACCCAGAGAAGCAGGCGCTCCGCGTCATGATCTCCCAAGCGGGATGGCGCTTGGGAACAAGAAAATGAGCGATCCCTTTCGTGAATCTTTGTGTATCACGATGAGCGCGGGAACGCTAGCGGTTATGCTTTTTTCTCGTTCCCATGCAGCACGCTCATCGCTGACTGTTTCCGTTCCGACTAATTCACCCGTGAACCCTGTGAGGGCGCCGGAGTGTCTTCATAAATTCCGGTCAGCTTGCGTTTGAATTCATTAGCTATCTGCCTTGAATCCTGATTGGATTTCACGACTCGCGGAGTAATGAGAACCACCAGCTCAGTTCGAGCCAGAGTATTTGACGTGTTACCGAACAACGGTCCAATCAACGGTAATTCATGTAAAAAGGGAAAGCCTCCTTTTACCACGCTTCTATTGTCGTCGATTAAACCACCGAGCACGATGGTTTCCCCGCTTAAAACCGCCACATTGCTTGTGATTTCGCGGGTTTGGATCGTTGGTGAGTCGATTTGGCTGGACTGGGTTTGAACGGGTCTTTCGACGCTTTGTTCGATATCCATGATGACCATGCCATTGGCGTTAACCCTCGGCTTAACCTTCAATTTCACACCGGTTTTACGCTGTTGGATGCCGCTGGTGACTAATCCACCCGAAGTCTGGGTACTACTATTTCCAATAATAGGGGTTGTTGAGTTGACATTGGTGACATTCGTGGATTGCGAGGTTCTTAACGGAATTTCGTCACCGACCTGAATTGATGCCTCCTGGTTATTCAAGACCATCAAGGAGGGCGTCGAGATGACGTTGACTTTACCTTTGTTCGCTTCTGAGGTTAAAAGGGCTCGGATATCACCCGAATCGCTTGCGAAAGCATAACCGAATCCCCCCGTAGCGGCCGCAAGTGCAAGCGATTTTATACCTACATCGGCAGTTGGCGTCGACGAGTTTAAGGGTGCACCTCTGTTTTGTGCAACACCAGTTCCCCCCGCATACGAGTGTTCGATGTACCACCTGATGCCGTATTCCAAATTATCGGTCAACGAGACGGAGACGATCTGGGCATCCACCAACACCTGCAATGGCATGACGTCAAGCTGCGTGATCACTTTATGGATTACCTCATACTCCTGAGGCGTCGCCACGACCACAACCGAATTGTTCGCTTCATCGGCAATGATCCTGACATTTTCACCGACATTGGAAACCGAGGCATCGCCGGTCTTTCCGGTTGATGCCGTCCGCTGCGAACTCTTAGTCTTTTCGGTAGAACTTTTATTGGTTATCGTAGCCGCCGTTTGACCTGGCGCGACTTTGGCCTGCTTGCTCGGCATCGCGGCGCCGGTAAAGATCGCGTTCAATTCGTCAGCCAATTCGACCGCATCCATGTGCTGAACACGATAGACATTGACGCCGCCGCCATGCGCCGAAGTCGCCCGGTCCAATCGGTACACCCAGCTTTCAATATCGCGCAAATAGTTCTGCTGCTGCGTAATCGCCAATACCGCATTCAAGCGCTCAATCGGCAAAAAGCGGAAAAAATCACCGCCCTCTTCCCCGCCCTTCAAATCGAACACGGCCTCCAGCTCCTTGATAACGTCCTCGGGAGCCGCATGCTCCAAAGTAAACAGACCGAACGAGCGGCCGCGCAGCACATCGATATCGAAGGTGGCGACCAATTCCATGATACGCTCAAGTTCCGCGGATGACCCGGAAACGATCAGCGCGTTTCTGCCGGGATCCACACTGATGCCGGTTTTTTCCTGCAACAGCGGCTTGATCACTTCGAGCAGATCGGCCGCCGCCACATAGCGGATCGGAATCGCGCGGCTTTCAAAACCCGCCTGACCCGCGCCTTGCCCCACGCCGGCGCTATACACGGCATCCGCGGCCGGCTCGATATGGTAAATCCGCCCCTCCTTGACCAGCGCCGCATTATTCAATCGCAACACCATTTCCAGAGCCGGCAGCAGTTCTTCCTTGGTCAAGGGTTCGGTTGTCTGCAAGGTCACTTTACCGGCAACCTTCGGGCTCAACACATAATTCTGCCCCAGGATATCGCTTAAAATCACCTTCGAGACTTCGCCGAGATCGGCTTCGTCGAAATTCAGGCTATAAGTGCCGGGCCCAGCCGATTTGGCTTGCGGCTGTCTGGAGCCGCCGCCCGCCCTCGATGATGGTCTTGGCGAAAAACGGCCGGAAGCAGGATACAACTCGATTTTTGACTTTAAAGACTCTTCAGTCGCTTTTTTATTTTGCAGTTCTTCAAATAAAACGCCGGAGTTTTCGTTTAAAGCCGGTTCGGATACCGGCGTCAACTTCAGTTTTTCCGCCGGTTTCGGCCCCATAAACTCGCAACCGGAAAGCATTAAACCCGCCGCAACTAAACATGAAGCTGTTTTTAAGGTGGTTGAATTATTCTTCATTTTCGCTAGTCTCGGATTCATCTTCAGCGGGTTCGGATTCAACGGGTTGCCTTCTGTTAAGCCTTCGCCGGATAGCATCGTCCTGTATTTGTCCTGTGTCGTTTGTTTTTGCGAGCGGTCGCTGTGCATTCCGCCGCGGATTTTGTTGTTGCGTATTCTGGTTTTTAATTTGCTCCGGCGGCAACTCCTTGGGCTTGGGTTTTCTCAGTACCAATTCCTTGGATTCCCCGCCTAACTCAAAAACCACCCGATCCGGTTTGATCTTCGTCAAGCGCCAGCCGTCCACGTCCTCATTTTCCGCGACTTTCCGATAGTTATCGGCTTTGCCCTTTGCTCCGGGCGCCGCAGAAGGCACGGCTCCCGCCACGGCCGGGGCAACGGCGGCGTCCTTGGTGCGGCTCAACAACGCGGACAAGCCATTTTTTCCGGTAAAAATTCCGTCCAGGCGCCAATCAAAGGTTTCGCTGCCGATTTGCTCCTTCTCTTTTTCGGAGCTAGCTTCTTCTACCGGTTTTCTGCCTTTTAAAAATAACGGCCTGGCAACCAGATCGACATAACTTTCCTCGGTTTTCGCGCCCAGATCCACTTCCGGAATCTGCTCGCTGGAAAAATCCGACGACGTTGAAGACTCGATTGAGCTCAGCAGGCGGCTTTCGGAAAATTTCGCGAGCAGCCATTCGGCAACGATAATAACGAGCAATGCCGCGCAAATAGCCGATACCAATTTTAAAATTTTAATATTGATATTCATTCGGCCTTCTTTCTCATAAAACTGACCGCCTGAAAATTCACATTCAAGTCATTGGTCTGTTCAATCTGCCGGGTGTTCCGATTCCTGACTCCGCGCATGGGCCGGATGTCCAACTGATCGATGATAATCAGCGGAGTCGATGTTTCCAGCCGATAGAGGACTGAGCGCAACACCTCCGAATTGCCGGTCATGCGCACGCTGACCGTCAACAGGCTGAATTTGCCCTTGCTTTTTACCGGCAAGGCTTGCGTGCTGCTGAGTTGGCCGCCCGCATCCACGATCGCTTTCTTAATGAACTCCTGCACTTCGGCCGAAGCCAGCGCCTCGGTACTTTGGCTATTGAAATAGTTTTGCTCCTGGATCGCTTCCTTGACGGTGCCGACGCTATCGATCACCGCATCCTTGCCGGCCAATATCCTTTCATATTGCCTCAATTTAAGCGCAAGCTGGCCTTTTTCTTCGTGCAGATCCATCCACTTGCTGACCGCCGGCACAAAAACAACCGCGATCAGCAGCAAAATCACCGCGGCCAGAAGACCGACGGCCAACCCGCGCTGTATGTTCCTATTCTTTTCTTTGCTCACCGGACTGTTCCGCTTTGACAATATCGGCCGTTATCTGAAAACGCTCAAAACCGGTCGTCGTATCCTGAGTCACCGGCGAAACGAATTTGGCATTCGCAAAGGTTTCCGAATCTTCCAGCACCGCAATCAAGCCGGAAGCGGAAGGCGATTCGCCTTGTATCTGCAGATGGCCGTCCGCAAACTGCAAATAAGTCAGCCAGGTAGTGTCGTCCTTGATCAAGGCGCTCAGCGTATTCAGCATCTCGATGACGGGCGGCGAAGCGTTTTTCGCCTTGATCAAATCTTCGGTTTCCGCTATCACGGCATCGATCTCTGCCTGCATGCCTTTGATCTTCTTGGCATCTTTCTCTATCGCATCGATTTTTTCCTGCAACAGCGTGACCGTCTGATATTCAAACAGCACAGGCAAGAACAACACCGCCGCCAATAGCAGAATCACGCCCCCCGCCAGCGCCGCATAGATCAGATGGGAGGTTTTACTGGTGTTGGCGCCGAGCCACTCCGGGAATAAATCGTAGGCTGCGTCGAGTTGCTCCAAATCATTTTCCGCGTCTTCATAATCCGCGAATAACGGTGCAATTCCAAGCGCGGTAAGATCCGCATAAAGGCCATCCAACACTTCGCGCGGGGTCAATATCAGCAGCACCTGGATCAGCCCGGGCTCAGCCGCCGTATCCAGTAATTTTACCGCAAAATAGACCTGTTCCGGTTTAAACGGCGTAAATCTCGCCAATTCGTAGGCAACCACCTGTGCCAGATTTTCTTTGGCGGCCGCCGGCAACGCCAGCTCCCGGCAAATCCCTTCCGCACGATGCAGACGCACAATAAAATGGGCCTTGGCGAGCCGTTCATCCGTTGCCAACAATTCACTGAATTGCGCAGCGCCTTCTTCATTACGGCTCAGCACGGCCAAAGGCTCTTGCGCCTCGCCGGCGTAAGTCAATTCGAATTGATTGCCCTGGGTCCTTATGATGACCGTGTCGTGCTTGTCGCTAATGAGCGCCCTGAGTTTTTCAGGCACCAAAAAAGCGAGCTCTTTCCGCCACCATCTAAAGAACTTTTTAAAATCCAGTTCGATTGTCGAATTAAGATTTAGCATTCGGCGTCACTAATAATGAGTCCTTGTCCTCGGAAAATAACGATGTATCGGCTCTTTCTTCGCGTTTCCAGCTTAAAGTTTGAAACGGCAACGCGCCGCCCGCCGTTCCGCCCACCACCTGATTATAGGTCACGATGGTTTTTATTATAGCGCCCGAACCATTCTCAAGTTGAGATTCGGCAATAATTTCAATGATGTTGCCCTGTCCCGATCCGCAATTGAAACCCGGCCCCAAGCTCACAGGCTGCATCGGCAACCCGGTTATCGCACTTTGCCTGCGCAATTCCATGCATTGCTCCACCAGCGCCGCATCCAATCCCAAAGCCAGCATCACTTCTCTCGATGCCTGCGCCAAATCGACTTGCGGCTGCCCGGAGTATATCGTGACCAAGGGCTCCAATTGCTTCAAAATCGTCTCATCCATGCCCAATACCATTTGCAGTTCTTCAAGCGACTGAAACGGCTTATTTCTCGGCTGATACAGTTTGCCCGCCTCTTTATATTCTTTTTTTTCCGCCCCCTCGATGTTGACGAGGTCGTCAGGATCGCGCCAATCCATGATTGCCGAAACCAAAGCGGTCTGTTTTTCCTCGTCAATGGGAACTTGCGCCATCAGTTGCTGCAGCTGCACCTGATTCGCGTTGTTCACATCGATCTTGCCGGTTTCGCTTTGCAAGCGGATTCTGACCAACGCATTCAGAAATTGTATCTGATAAATATTACCGTCGGTATGCCAGCGCTTGGCCGGGTCCGGGTTCATCAGCATCATCTGTGCCATCGCGATGCCGGATTCGGCCGCCGCCAGAGCCTGCGCGCCGCCGGTGAGGCCGGCTATCACCCCGGTTTCTCGCCGCATCGTCAAAGAAAAGCTTGCCGCCATGATCATCAACAACGACAACACCCACAGCACCAACACCAAGGCAAAGCCTTGGTGTCTCGGCATGGCGAACGCAAGCGGCCGCATGCGCAACGCCATCAAATCTCCGCAGCGGCCTCCGGAATTATTCGTCAGCATTGTCTTGCGCGCCCTCCTCATCGCCTTGGGCATCCTGACTATCTTCATCGCCGGATTGATCCGATGCCACCCCTGAAGCATCTGTGGCGCCCGCCAATTTTAACTCGAAAGTCATTTCCGGCCAGAACACTTGATTTTCAAGATCGACCTTGATTTTGACCAATTTGGGCAATTCCTCCCTTTGCAGCCATTGGTCCTGCCAACGGCTCTCGCTTTCTCCGGCTTCCTGGCCGAAATAGGCCAGCGAAAAATTGCCGACATGCCTGATCAAGGTCTCTTCTTCAGTGATCCATTCATCGCCCTCGGCAACAGGATAAAACGGCGCAATCGTCACTTTTATGACATTTTCCCTGTTTTCGTTCAGTAATTGTATCGTGAACAGCTGCAAGCCGGCTCTGCCCGCGCTGGCCGGAAAAGAAGAGACGAACTGCAACGTCTGGCGATCGCCTTGAAAGGAAAAAAGCCGTTCTTCCTTGGTAAAATCATTCCAGAGGGGCTTCGCCATCACCAAATGGCGCTGAAAAAAATTGACGACGCCGGCGGTTTCGCTGACTTCAAAAATTTTTTTCTCGCCCTTTTCCCAGCTTTCCGCGCACATTTTCAAGCTGACAAACAACAGCGTCATCATCACGCTGAGCAGAGTCATCGCCAGCAGCACTTCAATCAGCGTAAAACCTTGAACCGACTTAGGGCTTCGCAACGGCAACCCCCGCCAATTTCAGCTTTGTCAGCTCGAACTGCCTTGCGCCACCGCCTCGGCGATTTTGCCCTCCCCAGCTGACCGTGGCAGTGACCATGAATAACTGGGCGGGAATGGCCTGCGTATCGATCCCTTCGGCGGTCAAAACAAAAGGCGTTACCGTCAGATCCCAACGATATTTATCATTTACCACGCCGGACGCCTGCCCTGACTGCAAGGGGCCTTCGACACCCGGCATCGCGATCATGGCCTCGGCGATCTGCACCGCGGCGGTATAGTCTTCCGAAACCGTTGCATTGCGCAGACCCGAAGAAAAAATATTCAATAACACGCCCAAGGCGATTGCCATGATCGAAAAAGCCACCAGAATTTCGAGCAACGAAAAGCCGCGCTGAAATTTAAGCTGTCTTTGCATCGCAAGCATCGCCTGGCTCCGGTCAGTCGCTCGTAACATCTTCGACTTCGAGTTGACCGGTCAGCCAGTTGATGTCGATTTGCTTCGACACCTCGCCTCGGTCCAAAACCACTCGCCCGCCGGTCGAAGAGCCGTCCGCAAAAAAGCGGATATTGGCCTGACCCTCTCCGGTCAGTTCGCTCTGCGCTGTCACCACCGTCACCGCAATCGACTCGGGTATCGAATAGTCCTTGTCACGGTCGCCTACCTTATACGTATTGTTGGCAAGATCGAACGCCACGGTCATCTCCTGATGCCTCATCAGCGCCTGGCCCCTGGCATACCGCAACGCGGACACGACGTCCCTGACCACGGCCTTGTGCTCAAAAGCGCCTGTGCCTGAGGATAAATTCAGCGCGACGACCGAAAACCCGAGAACGATGATGACCAGTACGATCAGCAGTTCGAGCAAGGTAAATCCTTGGGATCGGCGCAGCGAAACCTGCAAGAGAGGCCTCATATCATTTCAGCGCGTTATCCGCAGCGGCCAAGAGGACTTATGATCGGGCAACATATCCATCGCTGCAAGCGGCGCGAGCAGGGATTTACTCCCAGCTCAGCACATCCCGATTCTCACCTTCGCCGCCTTCTTTTTCATCCGCACCGAAAGAAAACAGATCGAAGGGCCCATGTTCGCCCGGTGCAACATAATGGTATTCATTTTGCCACGGGTCCAGCGGCACTTTTGACTTGCCCAGATAAGGGCCATTCCAGCGCTTTGCATTATCGGACGACTCGACCAGCGCCGCCAAGCCTTGGGAAGACGTAGGATAACGGTCCATGTCCAGCTTGTACATTTCCAGCGCCTGACTCAATTCGGAAATCTGTACTTTTGCGGCTTTGCTCTTGGCTTCCGCCATATGTTTCATGACTTTCGGTCCGACCAGACCGGCCAGCATCGAAATGATCGCCAACACGACCAATAATTCCAACAGGGTAAAACCGCTCTGTTTACGATAAATGTGTCTCATGTGTTTGTCATTATCCATTAGCAATGTTTAATTTATATAAAAACTTCTCTTCACTCTCAAAACGGCACGGCCGCGGGGCTTTCGCCCTGCCCCGCCAAACGCCATCGCTTTAGAAAGCCAAATCATTGACGCTCAAAATGGCCAGCAGAATCGAGACGATGATGCCGGCGATCATCAGCCCCAGGGTGATGATCAAGGCCGGCTCCAGCAAGGCCAGCATGCGCTGAATCGCGATTCTCAACTGTTTATCGTAGATTTCGGCCACACGCAGCAGCATTTCTTCCAGATGCCCGGTTTCTTCGCCCATTCTAATCATTTGCACGGCCATTTTGGGAAAAATTCCGGTTTTGACCAAGGCATCGGACATCCGTTTGCCCTGCTTCAACTCCTCTTCCGCAAACTGGATCGCGTCGACCAGCACCAGATTGTCCACGGTCTCCTTGACGATGACCAAGGCGGAAAGTATGGAAACGCCATTGCCCAATAAAGTTCCCAGGGTCCGGGTCATGTTCGCGGTTTCCTTGTTCACGATAACCATGTCGGCAAGCGGCAGTTTCAGAAAACGGCCGTCCCACACCTTCTTTCTGACCGGATCGGCCAATTGAAAGCGCATATAGCTGACCGCAAAAATCGCGCCGCCGATCAATAGCCACCAATAGCTCTGCAGCCATTCGGCGAGGCCGACCACGATCTGCGTCGACACCGGCAATTGCTGGCCCGCGCTTTCAAACATTTCGGTAAACTGCGGCACCACAAAAATCAGCATCACGAACAGCGACGCCAGCGACATCACCAACAACACCGCCGGATAGATCAGCGCGGTGCTGACCGTGTCCTTCAATTCGCGCGAGCGCTCCAGATATTCCGCCAGCCGGTTCAACACATCGCCCAGGCTGCCGCCAGCCTCGCCAGCCCGAATCATGTTCAGATAGAAACGCGAAAAAACGCCGGGCTGCTTGTCCAGCGCGTCGGCCAGGGACGAGCCGCCCTTGACCTTTTCCAACACCCTCGCAATCAGCTTGCTCAGTTTTTCATTGTCTTCGGTCAGATCGATCAACACGGTCAGCGACTTATCCAACGGCAAGCCGGAATCAAGCAGGGTCGCCAGTTCACTGGTAAACATGCCGATTTCCTTTTGACTCAGCTTGGTCTGTTTTGCTCCCAGACTCAGGCCGAGAAAATTTTTTGCGCTGGCCGGGCTGACCTTGATCGGAATGTAGCCTTCCGCCTGTAACAGGCCGATCAGGCTGGCCTCGTCGCTGGCATCCCGCACCCCTTCCTCGGTTTCGCCGAGGCTGTTGATCGCTTTATAGGCATACAGCGGCATATCAGGCTTCCGTCGTGACGCGCAACACTTCCTCGAGGGTCGTGACGCCCTGCACCACCTTGTTCAGGCCGTCTTCGTACATCGTCCGCATGCCCTCTGCGACCGCCAGTTTCTGGATCTCGCCGGCTTCTTCGTGCGCCATGATCAATTTGCGCAGCGGATCGGTCATCTGCAAAAACTCGATGATCGCCAGACGTCCGCGGTAGCCCACGCCGCCGCAGGAGGCGCAGCCGACCGGTTTGAATAATGTGATGTCGCCTTCCGGCTGATAACGCTTGAGATTCAATTCGGTAACCAGCTCGGGCGGCGCCGGATGGCCCTCCTTGCAGTGCGGACACAATTTTCTGACCAGACGCTGCGCCAAAATGCCGTTAACGGTCGAACTCAACAGATATTCTTCCAGCCCCATGTCCAGAAGACGCGTGACGCCGCCCGCCGCATCATTCGTATGCAGCGTCGACAGCACCAAGTGACCGGTCAATGCCGATTGCACCGCGATTTTGGCGGTCTCGAGATCGCGCATTTCGCCGATCATGATCACATCCGGGTCCTGCCGGACGATCGACCGCAACGCGGCCGCAAAGGTCAGGCCGATCTGCGGCTTGGCCTGAATCTGATTGACGCCTTCCAATTGGTATTCGACCGGGTCCTCGACCGTGATGATCTTGCGTTCGGAGGTATTCAGCATCTTCAACGCCGCATACAGCGAGGTCGATTTACCGCTACCGGTCGGACCGGTAATCAGGATGATGCCGTGCGGCTGCGCCAACACTTCGAGGAATTGCTCCGAATGCCGCCCCGAAAAACCGAGCGCCGCGAAATCGAACACCATGTTTTCCTTGTCCAGCAAACGGATCACCACGCTTTCGCCGTACATCGTCGGGATCGTCGACACCCGCAAATCGAGCTCCTTGCCGAGCATCTGCACCTTGATGCGGCCATCCTGCGGCAGCCGGCGTTCGGCGATGTTCAGCTTCGCCATGATCTTGATCCGCGAAATCACCGCGGCGGTCGACTTGACCGGCGGCGAATTGATGTCCTGCAACACGCCGTCGATGCGCAGCCGGACCTTCAAGGTATGCTCGAACGGCTCGATATGAATATCCGACGCCTTCGTTTCAATCGCGCGCTGCATGATCAGATTCACCATCTTGATCACCGGCGCCTCGCTGGCCAGATCCTTCAAATGCTCCAGATCTTCCTCGCCGACCTCATCGACGCTCAGATCATCGACGATCCTGTCCATTTGCGAGCGCCCTTCGCCATATTGCATCTCCAGCGCCGCATCGATTTCGGACAACAGACCAACCTTCGTTAGAACCCTTTTGCCGGTCGCTAGTTTCAACGCATCGATCACGAATTGATCTTCCGGGTCCATCATCGTGACCTCGATCTCTTCGTCACGGTTAGCCATCCCGATCACATGATAGTTCTTCAGAAACCTGAGCGACACGCTGTCGGGCAACTGCGCCTCCAGCGGATATTCGCCGGACACGGTCTTCTCGAAATGCCCCGACGCGACAAACGCATCGGCCACGTCGAGCTCGGAGCACAAGCCCAGCTTGACCAGCAAATGCGGCAGCCCTTCCGCAACCGAAGACTTCTGCATCCGCTCGACCTTTTTCAATTCGCTGGCGGACAGCTTGTTTTTATCGTGCAGAATGTTCAGAAAGGATTGATAAGGTGTCGCAGCCTTTTCCATTACGATTTCCATATTGAATCCCTCAACTGTGATGAGCCGGCAAAAATGACAATTTTAAGACCTAAGGGTGACAGTAGAATTAAAATATTAATGACGTCGCCGATGACTCCCGGTCCCGAGAGGATTTGCCCTGGCTGGAGACAAAACGCAAATTATATTTATCGATCAGGCTGTACAGCGTGGCGCGAGAAATATGCAAAACTCTTGCCGCCCTGGTCACATTATAATTAGCATAACGCATCGCCGAAAGAATTGCATCCTGATCCGCTTCGGCGCGCCTTGCGTTTTGGCGAATCGATTCGGCAACCCGTTTCTTGCCCGTTCCGAATTCGCCGGCGAGCAAAACCGGGCCATTCCGCTCTGAAATCTTGGCGATTTGCCGAAATAGTTAGCATGGCTGCTGATCAACCTGCGCTCGTGCTCTTAAACCTCGGCGTTGACCTTAGGACATAATGTTCAGGCACTTAATTCCATAATCGGCGCGTTGCGGCAATAAATCCCCACGACTTTCTTGCTATCCGATTAATCTGGCTGCCCGTTCGATGATGAGGCGTGCATCGATCTCGCGGATCGAAAAGTCGTTTTTGTTCAATTTGAAAGGATTCACCACGGATGCGGACTTGACGACTTGATTGATGTCGGTCTGATACACACGGCTGACCGGCGTCGGTCCGAAGATCGTGATCGACGGCCTGTTCAGCGCCCAGGCCATGTGCGTCGGCCCGGTGTCGTTGCCGATCAATAAATCGGCGCGAGCTATCAACGCTTTCAGGCTGTTCAAATCCAGCTTCGGCAAGGCTTTGACATAGCCGCTTTGCGCCGCCATCCATTCGGCGCGCGCTTTTTCCTCATCGCTAGCCCAAACGGCCAGGCAGTTTTGTTTTAGCGCCTCGGCAATTTTGACATAGCTTTCGGCCGGGTAATTCCGGCTGTCCCAGGTCGAACCGGTCACCAGCACGATGTTCTTTCGGTCTTGCCGCAGATAGTCGTCGAGGCAGGGCGATGGGGCCCGATAAAACAGAAACGGGGTTTTATGCAGGATTTGCTCGCGGCTGATGTCAAATCCCAAGGGCCGCGACAGCACCGCCGCATTGCGGTCTATCGTATTCGCATCGTAGGCGCAGTGGACTTTCTGATGATAAACCCAGGAGGCGGCTTTTTCGCGTATCGAGTCGGCATCGAAACCGGCGACCTTTTGGCCGATCAAGCGGGCGACGACCGCCGACTTGATCAGGCCTTGCGCGTCGATGACCCAATCGTAGTGGCGCTCCGCAAACGCGCGGATTTTTCTGAGCTCCGCGAAGAAGCGCGACTTGTCGGTCTTCAGCGCTTTCAAATTGACGGTCAATATCTGGTTCAGGTCGGGATTGTGCGCCAGCACGCCCGCAAAGCGTTCCTCGACAATCCAGTCGATCCGGCTCTCGGGAAACTGTGCCTTGATGAATTGCAGCGCCACCATCGCATGCACGATGTCGCCCAACGCCGAAAGTTTGACGATCGCGATCCGCACGCTGAATTACCCGGCCAGCAACGCTAAAATACGCTCAGGACCGATGCCGCTCAGGCAGCGCGCATGCTCCGGATGGCCTTCCGGATACAAAGGGCAGACGCGCTTGAAGCAGGGCGCGCAGTCCAGCTGCAATGATATGACTCGGGCCTTGGCATGCAGGGGCGGCGTAAAGCCCGGATCGGACGAGCCGTAGACCGCGATCAGCGGCTTATCGAGCGCGGCCGCCAGATGCATCAGGCCGGAGTCGTTGCTGACCACCGCGGTGGCCAGCGACAACAGATCGAGCGCCTGATCCAGTTGCGTGCGGCCGGCAAAATCAACGCATAATCCGCCGGTCTTTTGATTGATTTCCCCGGTTACCGCCCTGTCCTTCTCCGAGCCGAACAACCAGACCTGCCAGCCTTCGGCGATCTTCTTACGCGCCAGTTCGGCGAAATGGCCGCTCGGCCAGCGTTTGGCAGGGCCGTATTCGGCGCCGGGACACAAGGCCAGGATGTTGCCGCCGGTTTGGATTTGAAAAGCTTCGGAGACCGCCGCCAGCCGTTCAGGGTCAATCGGAATGGAGGGGATCGGATAGGCGGGAGGCTGCGCCGCGTTTTTCGGCAACGCCAGGGCGACGAAGCGCTGCACGGTCATCGTCAATTTTTGCTTGTCGAGTCTTCTGGCATCGTTCAACAGGCCCCAACGGCATTCACCGATATAGCCGGTGCGGACTGGGATGTTCGCAAAGAATGGGACGAGCGCGGACTTCCAGGAATTGGGCAGCACGATGGCGCGGGTATAGGCCTCGCTACGGAGTTGCCTGCCGAGCCTGATCCGATCGGTCAGACCGAACTGACCGTGCGTCAGCGGCATCGTGATCGATCGGGTCACCTCCGGCATCCTGTCCAGCAGCGGAAAGGTCCAGGTCGGAGCCAGCACGTCGATTTGGCAGGCAGGGTCGCCTGCTTTCAGCGCGATAAAAAGGCTCTGCGCCATTACCATGTCGCCGACCCAGGACGGGCCGACGACCAGTATCTTGCCCAAAGGTTTAGACTGCAAATTTATTTCGCGGTATAGGTCAACCATTCGGCATGGTCGTCCCTGCGTCCGTGGACATAATCGAAATACAGCGCTTGCAGTTTCTCGGTGATCGGGCCGCGGCTGCCGCTGCCGATCGTGCGGCCGTCGTGCTCGCGGATCGGGGTCACTTCGGCGGCCGAACCGGTAAAGAACGCTTCGTCGGCGATATACACTTCGTCGCGGCTGATCCGTTTGACGATCACTTCGAGCCCCTGCTCGGCCGCGATCGTCATGATCGTGTCGCGGGTGATGCCTTCCAGCGCGGAAGTCGTCTCCGGCGTATAGAGTTTGCCGTCACGGACGATGAATAGATTCTCGCCGCTGCCTTCGGCGCAGAAGCCTTCATGATCGAGCAGCAGCGCCTCGTCATAACCGTTCGCCTTCGCTTCCTGCAAGGCCAGGATTGAGTTGATATAGTTGCCGTTCGCCTTCGCCTTCAGCATCGTGCTGTTCACATGATTGCGGGTATAGGACGAGGTCCGGATCCGTATGCCTTTTTCCATGTTGTCGGCGCCGAGATAAGCGCCCCAGGTCCAGGCCGCCACCATCACGTGCACCTTCAGATTGTCGGCTCTGAGTCCCATGCCTTCGGAGCCGTAGAAACACATCGTGCGGATGTAGGCGCTGTCGAGATTGTTCTTGGAGATCGCGTCGCGTTGCGCCTCGTTGATGTCGTCCTTGCTGAACGGCATCGGCATGCTCATGATGTGCGCGGAGCGGAACAGGCGGTCGGTATGCTCCTTCATCTTGAAGATAGCGGTGCCTTTTTCGGCGTGGTAGGCGCGCAGGCCTTCGAACACGCCGCCGCCGTAATGCAGCGTGTGGGTCAGGACGTGAGTCTTCGCATCGCGCCAGTCAACCCATTTTCCATCCAGCCAGATATAGCCGTCTCTATCGTCCATCGTCATTTCCGATACTCCAAAGTGTGCTTAATGAATGTATAAATATGAAATTCGTCCGCCGGAGACATCCGTGCGGCATCGATCGCCGCCGATTCGTATCAAAGCGCACGCTGCCGGTAGTTGAATTTATGCGCCCCGGTGTAAGGGAAGAATTGTACTATAAAGTCGGCGCCGGCCATACCGGGATTCGGTAAAAGGTTGATGCGGCGCATTTTTTCGCCTTGGAAGCAAGCCCCGTACTCAGCGCGTCTCGCCGAGCAGAGTGCCGCCCACCTCGCCGTTCACATCGACCCAAAGATGCGGCAGCACGAGCGACTCCAGCCAGGCCGGGCCCTCTGCCTCTTTCAGCATCGCAATGGTCGAGGCGCTGCCGGCCACCACGCAGAAATCGGCAATCACGCTGACCGACGCCAGATGCCTGACCGGCCAGCCGGTGCGCGGATTCAAAATATGCCCGTAGCGCACGCCCTCGATGGTCAGACAGCGCTCGTAATCGCCGCTGCTGGCCATCGCGCCGCGGGCCAATTCCACCGTTTGCAACAGCGCGTCTTTGTGGCGCGGATGGCGAATTCCGATCCGCCAGGGGCTGCCGTCCGCGCGCGCCCCCAGCACGTTGATATCGCCGCCCAGATTGATCATCCCGTGCCGGATTCCCGCCGACCAGCACAGGCCGGCGGCGCGGTCGGCGGCGTATTCCTTCACCACGCCGCCGAAATCGAGTTCGATGCCGGGCAACGGAAATTCGAGAACCGGCGGTTGCCAGACGACTTTATCCCAGCCGACTTTCACGAGCAGTGCGTCGATCAAGCCTTGCTCAGGCAAGGCGCCGCTGTCAAAGCGCCAGGCGCGCCGCAGAATTCCGGAGGTAATATCGAACAGTCCGCCGCTTTGTTCATGGCAGATGGCGGCATAATTCAGCAGGCCGGCGGTTTCGGCGTCCACGGCGATACGGCCGCCCGCCGCCGCGACGCGATTGATTTCGGAGAGAAAACTGTCATGGCGATAGCGCGAATAGCGCGCTTCCAGGCGAGCGACATCGGCCATCGCGGCCTCGGCGGCGCGCCGGGCGGCCTGGCCTGTGTTCGCAAAAAGCTGAATCTCGCAAGGCGTGCCCATGGCCTTGAAGACGTGCCGGTAAAACTGCAAGGCTTTCAGTTTCCCGGCAGCGCGGCGGGCTGAAACGCGCAGCCCGCGCGACTAGAAGGCATAATGCCAGGTCGCCGACAAGGTGCCGTCGCGGTCCAGCTGATAGCCATTGTAATCGGTGCCGACCGGCTGCAGCCATTCGACGCCCAGCGCATTGCCGGCCAGATCGCCGCCCGGCACCATGGCATTGAGGCCGAAACCGACGTCCCAGAAACGGCCGCCATAGTTCATCGGATAATCCATCGGCCCCAGCTGATCGATGTATTGGTTGAACTGACCATCAATTGCACCTTGGATCGTATAGACGCCACGTACGTTCGCCGACAGCCAATGCGTCAAATTGTAGCCGCCCCAGGCGGTCGACTGGAAAATATCGCCTAATCGATACCCAGTTTCGCCGCTTTTTTCGAGCCGCTTGGTTCCGCTGAGCTGCGCGCCCCATGACCAGCTGTCGTAATTGCCGGTATACGTCACGCTCGGTTTGAAATCGAGCGTGCCGCTGCCGAGCTGCATGCCGTAATGGATCAGACCGCCGTCCACCTGGTGGTTGCGACGCAGTTCGATATCGACGTCGCCGAACGGGATGCTGAGACCCAGGCCCATGTGCAGATGATGATGACCGGCGTCGAGCACTTCGAATAAGGCATAAACGCCCATGTCGCTGATGCCGCCGGTTTCGTGCCCGTTCTCGACGTGATGCGGAATGTGCGCACCGCCGCCGTCCGGCGCTTCGTCGTCCGGCGGCGCGCCGCTCAAACGCCGCATCGTCATGCTCATGTCCATGAACTGCGGCATCACCATCAAATTCAGCCAGTCGGTCGGCGCATACATGATGTCGAGCATGTGCATGTGCATCGCCATGCTGTTCGGCTTGACGAAGCAGGGATTCGGCCCGCAGCCGTTAGCCACGATGGCTTGGTCGCCGACCAGATTCGAGCCGTGCAGCATGTCGCCGCCTTGACTGCCGTACATATAGCGGTAGCCGACCATGAAGCCGCCCTTGCCGAGCATGTGATCAAACATCACTCCGGCCGGCGCCATCGCGCCGTGATGGTGCTGGTGGTGCGCATGACTGCCATGATCGCCGCTCGCCGCCAGCGCCTCCAGATTCACCTTCAGCGCGCCGTTGACGGCCCAGTAATCGAAATCGGCGTAATCGCCCTCGCCACTTCCGCCCAGCTTCAGGCCGCCCTGGTGGGTGTAATACTCGAATCCCAAACCGATATTGACGCCCTTCGCGAATTGTTTGTCGATCGTGATGCCGCCGCTCAGCGCGCCATACCCCGACAAGCGGTGGTCGCTCGAAAAATTATCCGGCAGCAACTTGCGGTTCAAATCGGCATAGTTCTGCTGGGTCGTCAGATAAGGCGCGTAAAAATCGGCCGCATCCTGCGAGTAATAACGAATTCGCGGAGTCACCGTCCAGCCGCGACCCAAAGGCTGCCCCCAATCCGCTTCGAAAGTATGCGCGTTGATGCCCCAATCGTCGACATAGTAGCGATAATTGAAATGCAATGCCGCATCGAAGGCGCCAATGTATTGCTTGTAACCAACATTGCCGCTTAATTGATGCCGGACATTCGGCCTTTGTTCAAGGAACGCCTGCACCTGTCCCGAATAGGCATAGTCTCGGTTTGTTGCCGCTTCTAGAAACGCGATCTCGACGACCTTATAGGGGTTTTCCATATAGCCATCGCTATAGGTATATCCGAGCCCGGCGTCGATCAGCGCATTCTTGTTCAATACCTGCGTCAGGCCGAAATGCGCGCCCCAATCCTTCCGATTACCATGAACGATTTTGCCATTCTCACCAGTAATCTCGATCTGATTGGTATATGCGTCGGTGTTGACATATCCCAGAATATCGTGATCCAGTCTGGCCTTGGTGTCGCTAGCGGTATAACTCAATCCGCCGCTCACAGTCGTCAACTTCTGATTGAAATCCAGCCGCCCCCCCAGATTCACGAAACGCGACTCGTAGTCGTCCTCCAACGAAATGCCGCCACCGACATCCACCGCAGCTTCGTCCCATTCGTAACCGAGCTTGAAATCGCCTTGTTTCCGAGTTTCCGGCGAAGCGGATGAAAGCGTATGAACCAACCGGTTATCGACGCCACCGATCAATTTTCCGAACCCATTCGTGCGCAATATATTTAATTGCGAGTCGAAAAATAATGGCGCAGTACTAGTGATGAGTGGGGTTGCGCCCGTCACGCCATCAGGGGAGTTCAGAGTGCTGTTGCCACGCATATCCAAAGGCGCCGTCGAGACCGGCGTGGCACCCGACCAGGTATCCTGCGTGTAGTGGAAGAAAAACTTGACGCGGTCCGTTAATTTGAGGTTGCCGCTGCCTTGCAGGGAATCGACTTCGATCGGACGAAATTTACTCTCGACCCCGAAAAGCTGGCGATTCTCCTCCTGATAATGACCGTATTGAACTTCGAACTGATCATCCGCCGCTTGAACCGTATGGCACACCAGTCCAGGCAAAGCCAACGCGGCGGCAGTCAGTGCGCCGAGTGGAGATTGAGATGGATTTGCGCCGCCCAATGCCGCCTGATCCCCTTTAATAGCAGCCACATCCACCTCCCTCGGACGAGCTTCCTCCCGTGGCGGCCTCGCGAGCTCCATAGCTATGGACTCGCAATGCACTTTGTAGAGGGTACGGATCAAGCGCCATATGTGGTTTGGCAAGATTGCCGCGCTCCCAAGGCGCGACCTTAGCACAGCCTGCCAAAATGACGATTGCCGCAAACAGGAACGCGGCTTTGGTGCTGAAAAATGAATTCATCAATAACTCGTACGAAACTGTAATTGTTTAACTACATTTCGTTAACCGCCGGCCGGCTTCTCTGCTAATAACGCTTCGACTGTTTTACGCAGCTCCGCGCCCTCATCCGAGCGAAAACCCATGTGCACATGGCGCACGATACCATCACGCCCAATCAAGTAAGAAGACGGCATGGCTTTCACATCGTAGGCACTCGCACACTGCTCCGTGGAATCTTTGGCGAGCATGAAATTCACCGGGAATTGGCTGACAAAAGTTTTAGCATCCTCTAGATTTTCATCCAAATTGACGCCTATCACTTCTAGCCCCTTGCCTTTGAGATCACCAGACAATTCGGCCAGGAAAGGAAAGGATTTTGCGCATGGGCCGCACCATGACGCCCAAAAATCTATATAGACTACCTTGCCGCGAAGCGCTTTGGCATCATAGCTTTGCCCATCACTTAGCCCATTTAATGCGCATTCAGGCGCCTTCTGCCCCACATCAACCGCCAATAGGGCTTGAACGGGAATAAGCGACAGAATCGCACTGAATACGGTTTGGGCGGCAGGTATTTTCGCCCGTGCAAGTAAATCATTCATGGAGCGTTAGAGGTGGCTATGGAAAAAATGTCCGGTCAATTTTTGCGAATTGTACCCGATTTAGCGAATGCCATACTGCCTCATTGATCCTGAAGCAAATTGATTGCCGTCCCCGTACTCGCACTGCCATTGACCGTTTGGCATTGATAATTAAGCTCATAATCCGCCGCTTCAGAGCCCGACTTGTCGACGGTGACATAGAAATCACCGTCAACACCGGGGATATAGGCCGGAGCGCTTTCAGACCCGTCTCCGCCCACCGGATCTGTCGTATTCGATGCGGTGCCCGGTGACGTTGCCGTAGGCGCCTGATACGCCTGTACACTGACCAGCGGACTCGAGTTTGAAATCGTACGGATACGGACCTCTAAACGCCCCGTCTCTCCCGAGCCGTTGGCACTACAGGTCACCAGATAGCGGTCGATGGCGCCCGGATCTGCTCCTAATGCCCCGACTTGACTATCGGCCCAGGCAAGGCAGGTATACCCGCATGCGGTTAAAAATAACCCTACACCGGACACAGACTTTAAGGTCGGTTTTTTCATAATGGTACCGCCGTACTTTCAAAAATTTAAATTCAGGGACTACGGATATGCGCCGATCATTCAGGCTTGAGGATGGCTTGATAGTCATTTCCCCCAAAATTTCTTGATCGGTAAATTCGCATCGATATCTTCTTCGGACGGGTAGACATAGACATCATATCCCGGCCCGCCGCAGGCGGTTTCGTCCAGGTCTTTTGCAGGATCCCCAGTGATCGGGCGCACAAAAGTCAATGTGGACGGTATGCCGCCGAAAGCGGTCGTACTGGTCCCATCCACGGCATTCGGGAATTTAGCCGTAGTATTGGGCATCCACAAATTAGCTGATCCGGGCACGGGTGGAAACTTCTTTTTGCATATATCGGCAATCGCCACTTTCACTATCAGACTCTTTGCGCATGAGTCGGCTTTAAAGGGCAGCGCCGAAGTCATAAACGGCACAACTCCATGCAAAGAACTATCCAGCTTTCCTTTGAAACTTTCAAAACCAATACTGTTGCCAAGAGCATCTTTTTTCTCCCGGCTAAGTTTCATTACATCATTACTGGAAATCAGATGAACGATATTGGCCAATGACGTAATCGGTTCTGCCGACTTCTGGGGTTTCGCCGGCAGATAACCCGGCGTGCCGATAATGCCCGATTCGGGCTCGGCAAGTTCGGCAGGCGTGCCCAAAATATCCCCAAGCGTTAGAGACGATGGCCCGCCTAGAGGCGCATCCGACTTATATATTTTGGGGTTGACCGTAGGAAATAAGACGCTTTGGGCGATCACTGGCAAAACTTTTCCCTTGGGGTCCCGACATCCTTGCCCGACAACCACCGCATTCAGGGTTTCAGACTCTACCCGTACTTCATCCTTGATGACGGTCGGAACCAGCTCAGGCTTGATAGCAGGCGACACCGACGCCACTCCATCATCCTGCAGCGTTCGATAAGCGGTCTCCGTGTGCGTAATCCCGCTCATGCAATGAAACTGCATGCTATAGTCGGCTTCTCCGGCCCCAGCCTTATCGACAGTGACATAATAAGCGCCTCCTCCGCCATTGAGCGGGACGGCCGGACCATAATCTGTGTCGCCACTGACAGGATCAGTGCTATGCGACGATAGATTCTCGCTGTGCGCCTGAACGCTGACTAGAGGCCCCTTAGCGGTGATATTGCGCACTTGCGTTTCAAGCCGGTCAGAGCCCTCGCCGCAGGTAATCACATAAAAATCGGTGGCATTGGCGCTTTCGCCTAACGATCCAGACTGAGTGTGAGCCAGAACGCTATTGCTATAATCGAGAAAAAACAACCCGAATGCCGTCGAGACAATGTAATTTAAACGTTTTTTCTTCATAAATACACCTGAATGGACTCTCAACAAAGCATTGTTTCGCGCGCAGCCTGACTCTCGATCGAAAGCGTCGATAAGGCGGTATGATAACATGCAACGCCGTCCCGCATGCCCGCCAAAACGACAAAGCCGCCCGGCAAAATCGCCTGGGCGGCTACAACAGTCAAACCCCGAACCTATTGAGCCGGGCTCGGCATCCCGGATCCGAAGCTTGCCCCCCTTGGCTGCTGGATTCCAGCGGCGCATACGGGAACGTAGGCTCGAAGACACCTACCCTCTCAGCTGAAGTCATCAATTGCTCCTTGAAAACACGCCCGGGTAAAAATCATTTACCCCAACGCTTTTGGATTGGCAAATTGGCATCTATGTCCGCTTTAGAAGGATAGATATACACATCATCCCCCGAGCCACAGGCCTCCGGCAGCGGATTGGTAGAAAGAGGCCTTTCTACCGTCAAAGTCGCTGGCGATCCGGCAAACGCGGTTGCGCTGGTGCCATCGACCACATTCGGAAACTTTGTTGTAGTATTAGGCATCCAGAGGTTTGCCGTGCCTTCTTGAGGCGGGAAAGACATTTTGCAGATATCGGCGATTGCGACCTTGATATAAACTTTTTTGGCGCACGAGCTCGTCTTGAAATTCAACCCTGATGTTCTGAAAGGCACCAGACCGTGCAATGTCGGGTCCAATTTGCCATTAAAGCCCTCGAAACCGATCACATTGCCGGTTGCATCGGTTTTTTCCCGCTGAAACTTAAAAATGTCCTTATTTTGAATCAATTGCGGGATATTCGCCAAACTATCAAGAGGCACCGCAGCTTTCGCGATAACCGCCGGTTTATACCCTGGAGTGCCTGGAGTTCCTTGAGCCTCTTTAGCTATGACGGCGGGCGTCTCAAAAACATCACCAAGAGTTAAGGTCGGCGTACTGTCAAAAACCTGATCTCCCTTGAGGATGATTGGGCTGACCGTTGGAAATAACACACTCTGCGCCACGACAGGAATTTTCTTACCCTTGGATTCGCAAGTATGCCCAATGACGATGCTGTTGTAAGTCGTGGAGCCCGTGGTCACGGAGTTTTGTATCACCGTATGTGCGTAAGCAAATTGCGCCGCTCCGGAAATAACGGTTGCCAGCGAACACAAAGTTATTTTTTTCAAGGCCTTAGAGTTTTTCATTAGCTTTCCAATGGATATCGATCTTATTGTTTTTAAGTGAGTAGCGAGCATTCTATTGGCATTCTCGAGATGGACTAACCAATTGATTTTGATCACGCCATGGCGAATTGACCCTATCCGAACTACCGCTTGATGGCTCAAAGCGATTTGCGACCTACGCTGCCAGTCGACCAGGACGAACCCGCGACGCTCATGGTCAAATCTACCGAATGAACATTAAGCATGATCCGTGCCACAAATTGAGTTCTGTTTTTATGTTATGGTCATCCGCCCCACCGGCGGAAATTGGATGCCTGGCCGCACCTCTGTTAATTAATCCTTATCTATCGCTCACTTACGATCCATACACCGAATAAATCTGGTGCTTCTCAAGCCTAATCAGACACCCGTAAAGCAAGCCCGCCCAGAAGAATGCCAACATCGATTCCTCACAATTGCCTGGAAATCGCACTATTTTTCCGCGCCATCTCTCCCTTGTTTGCGTATTTCAAGCAAAATGCGTGATATGACGCGAAATAAATGCGTCAAATAACATAGTTTAATTAAACCACCGGACTCTCTCCTTGCTATTTTTACAACCGAGGCCTTGCGGGAACACCAAGAGAATCCGCCGACACAACCCAAAATCGCCGCATTGCACGGCGACCCTGGGTTGAAGACATTGAATAAGGTCATTTCGCTTAATGCACCGAAACGACCGCAGCTACAGAACTTGAGGAAGGAGAAAACATTGCCATAACAATCCTGAGAGTGACGTCAATAAGCAATTTTCAATCGATTTGATCCTGAGACGGAGGCGCCGGCCAGGCTAGATGCCCGTAATACTCCAAATTTTTTGTAGGATCACAAAGAAATAAGCACTTAGCGTGCCATATCTCCCAGGAAGCAAACTTCGCATGACAGCCTCGGCGAAACAGGTCAAATGACACACATTTCATTATTGAGTACCCCCCGGCGCGATACGCCACGCAAGCATATTCAGTGGAGATAGGCGATGCGCCGCATACTATCTGCGCCAGATAACAATGTTTAATTATCTCAGCGGAATCATCCTCCCCTCGACTACGCGTCCATGATGCTTGTCCACAACGCCTCGACCTGCGCACTCAGCGCCGCCACTTCGGAGGGTTCTATCACGGCACGGTCGTCCTGAAGCACTTGCTTATGACCATAATCGCGATAGGCGCAATAAGCGGCTTTCAGGTTTTTCGCATTTTCCTTGGAAAGAAAACCCGCTTCGGCCAACCCGTCCAACTGTCTGACATTGTCGGTATAAGTCGTCAGCGCCGGAAATTTTTCCGCCTGACTCAGCACGCCGTACTGCACGATGAACTCGATGTCGGCGATGCCGCCCTTGCTTTGCTTCAGGTCGAACTTGCCGCTTTCCTTCTCGACCAGCGAGGCGCGCATCTTTTCGCGCATGTCTCTGACTTCTTTTTTCAACGCCTCGGCGTCTCTCGGGAGGCTCAGGATCATATGACGGACGGCTTCGTATTTGGCTTTCAATTTCGGGTCGCCGGCGATGAAGCGTCCCCGGACCAACGCCTGGTGCTCCCAGGTCCAGGCCTGATTTTTCTGATAGTCCTCATAGCCGTTGATATGGCAGACCAGGAGGCCGGAGTCGCCGTTCGGGCGCAGGCGCATATCGACTTCGTAGAGCACGCCGGACAGCATTTTGGTATCGAGGATGTGCCGGACGCGCAGGCCGAGCCGGCCGTAAAACTGGGCCGTTGAAATCGGCTTGTCGCCAGAGGTTAACGCATTGTCGTCAGCACAGTCGTAAATGAACACCAGATCGAGATCGGAGCCGTAGCCAAGTTCAATGCCGCCGAACTTGCCGAGACCGATCACCGCAAAACCGCTCTGCATGCTGTCGCAGCCGGGCGGAGTGCCGTGCTTTTGCACGAGCGCCAGCCAGGCGCGTTCGACGACTTTTTCGACGATGCTTTCGGCGATATAGGTCAGGTAATCGCTGACCACCATCAAAGGGATCGCGCCCATCAGGTCGGCCGCCACGACCTTCAGCACCTGCTGTTGTTTGAACTGGCGCAGCAGAATCATCACCTGCTCCAGGTCCTCGGCATCGGTCGAATGCAACAGCCAGTCCAGTTGCGCGGCCAGGTCCTTTTTGTTCAGCGGCGCGAACAGCGAGCGGGCATCGATCAGTTCATCGAACACCACCGGGTATTGCGCCAGATAGCGGCAGATCCAGGGACTGGCCGCGGCCAGCCGCAGCAACAGCGATAAGGCCTGCGGATTTTCGGACAGCAAGGTCAGGTAGACCGTCCTGCCGGCGACCGCGGTGAAAATATCCAATACACGCTTGAACACCTCGTCGGGCCGCTCAAATTCCCGCATCGCCTCGATCACCTGCGGCATCAGACGGTCCAGCACGGCCGCGCCCTTCGCGGTCAGCCGCCGCACCGGCGCCGAATCCTTAAAAGCCTCGAGGTTTTCGAGCGTCGCCTCGACATCGGCAAAACCGTAGGCTTTCAGCCGTTCGGCGTCATCGTTGTCGCCGTTCCAGGCCAGCCGGCCGGCTTCCTGCGGGCTCTCCTGTTTGCCCAATGAGAAGACTTGGCCGAACACCTCGTGCACGGCGCTTCTGACCCGGTCCAGTTCCCGCTTGAAGTCATCCCAGCAGGCAAAGCCGAGCGAAAAAGCCAACGCCGATCGCGCCTCGGAGGAGACAGGCAGATCATGCGTCTGTTTGTCCTGATATTGCTGGATGTGATTTTCGACGATGCGCAGAAAGCGATAGGATTGCTGCAACTGCTCGGCGTCCTCGGCGGTCAAGAGATTCAATTCGCCGAGGCGTTTCAACACGTCCATGATCCCCCGCACTTGCAGCGACTTTTCCTTGCCGCCGCGAATCAGCTGAAAGGCCTGGCCGATAAACTCGATCTCGCGGATGCCGCCGGGGCCGAGCTTGACGTTTTCCATCCGGTCCTTGCGCTTCAATTCCTGGGTAATCTGCCGTTTCAGCGAACGCAGTTCCTCGAAGGCGCCGTAATCGAGATAGCGCCGGTACACGAAGGCTTGCAGCATCGCCATCAGTTGCTTGCCGGCTTCGAAGTCGCCGGCGACCTGGCGCGCCTTGATCATCGCATAGCGCTCCCATTCCCTGGCCTGGGTCAGATAATAGTTTTCCATGCCGTCGAAGGTCATGATCACCGCGCCGCTGTCGCCATAGGGCCGCAGCCGGATATCGGTGCGGAACACGAAACCGTCGGCGGTAATGTCGTCGAGCACCCGGACCAGACTCTGGCAGAGGCGGGTGAAAAATTCGCTGTAGCTGGTTTCTTTGCGGTCCTGCAGCGCGCCTTCCTCCGGAAACGCGAAGATCAGATCGATGTCGGACGAATAATTCAGTTCATAGGCGCCGAGCTTGCCCATGCCGAGCACGATGATTTGCATCGGGCGTCCGTCCCTGAATACCGGCGTCCCGCGTTTTTCGGTCGCCTGCCGGTAGAGAAAATCGAGCGCATGGCGGATGCAGGCATCCGCAAGCTGCGACAAATCCATCAGCGTTTCCTGAAGGCCTGCCCAGCCGGCTAGATCGCGCCAGGCGATGCGGACCATTTCGCGGCGGCGGAATTTCCTAAGCTCTGACATCAGGGCATTTTCGGAATCGACGGCCAGCGCATTCAGCTGGTCCGGGTAAAAATTCGCCGGATAAACGCGAGTCAAATCACCGGAGTCGATCAGATCGATCAGCAGGTCCGGGCTTTTGCCGCATTGTTCGGCGACAAACGCGCTGCCGCACCAGACTCTCGGCAAAGACTCCGCAAGCGCGGGCGAACCCGGCAGCGCAAGGTTCAGCTCGGCCAGCCTTTCGGTCATTTTTTGCAGATTGGCGGCATGAATTTCTTGTAATTCGGCCGGGACAGTCAAGGCGGATTCGACGGGATGCATTGGCGATTCGATACGGTAAGCTTTGAAACCGGACATAATACCCATAAAATAGGTTTCCATGTAGGGCGTTGCCCACCGCTTAGCAAAAAATAAGAGACATGCACGACGACGCCCCGGATTACCTCCAGATGATTCTGACCAAGACCCGTAACGACCGGCAGCTGGCGCTAACGATTTTCTCGCAGTTATTTGCAGAATTGCCGATGCAATTGGACGGCATACAGAATGCGCTGAATCGTCAACAATACGATCTCGCCCGCCAAATCATCCATAAACTGCACGGCTCGCTGAGTTTTTGCGGGCTCGAAAACATCCGGAAACAGGCGCACAGCCTCGAAGAGTGTCTGGTCAGCAACAATTATGGGATGATCAGCCGCTACTGGTTTCAGCTTCAGCAATGCGCGTTTGAATTCACCGCCCAGCAGCAAACGCTGCTGGAAGAGTTAACCAGGGAAACTGTTTAAACTCGAAGCGGCTTTGCTGCCTTGAGCCCGGCCTTCACCGCTTTCACCCCCAACCCTCCTGAATACGATCATGTCAGAATTTAATCCCACCCTCGGCTTCATCGGTATCGGTCTGATGGGCAAGCCGCTGACGCTGAGGCTTTTGCAGCACGGCTTTCGGGTCCACGTCTGGAACCGCAGCCCGGAAAAACTGCAAGCTGTCGTCGCAGCTGGCGCAGAGGCCTGCGCGAGCATCGCCGAACTGGTGCGCGCCTCCGATGTGGTGATCACCTGTCTGGCCGACACCCAGGCGGTCGAATGGGCGCTGCAGCAGGGCATCATCGATCACGGCGCGCCGGACAAACTGCTGATCGACCTGTCCAGCATCGATCCGAACCAGACCCGCACCTTTGCGGCCGCGCTGCACGAAAACTGCGGCATGGGCTGGGTCGATGCGCCGGTATCCGGCGGCGTCGGCGGCGCCGAACAGGGCACTCTCGCGATCATGGCGGGAGGACTCCCCGATCATATCGACATCGCCCGCCGGGTGCTGCAACCGTTATACAAACAACTGACCCACATGGGCCCGGTCGGCAGCGGCCAGACCACCAAAATCTGCAATCAGATGATCGTCAGCTGCAACATGCTGGTGATCGCCGAAATGATCGCGCTGGCCAAAGCCGCCGGCGTCGATGCGGAAAAAATCCCGGCAGCGCTGGCCGGCGGCTTTGCCGACTCGAAGCCTTTGCAGATCGCCGGCCCCGAAATGGCGCTCGAACTTTTCGAGCCGGTCAAATGGCGCGTGAAGACCTTGTTGAAGGATTTGCAGATGGCGACCGAACTGGCCAGACAATTGGGCAATGCGCTGCCGATGTCGGGCCTCGCCGCGCAATTGATGCAGCTGCACGGCAGCCGAGGTTATCTGGAGCAGGACCCGGCCACATTGATCAAACTTTACGGGAAAGACTGATGCCGCGTTTTACTGCGAACCTCAGCATGCTGTTTACCGAGGTCGAGCTGATCGACCGTTTCGCGGCCGCGCGCGAACACGGTTTTAACGCCATCGAGATTCAGTTTCCTTACGAACTCGGCGCGGAGACGATTAAGCGCAAGCTGGCCGAACAGGGTCTGCAACTGGTCCTGTTCAACGTGCCGGCCGATGATTTGTTGCAGGGCGGCGAAGGGCTCGCCTGCGTGCCGGAAAAACAGGATCAGTTCCGGGAAGCATTGGCGCTGGCTGTCGACTATGCGAAGGAGTTGCGGCCGGCCGCCATCAATGTATTGCCCGGCCGCTGTCTCGATCCGGCGCGCTACGCCGACTATCTGAGCACCTTCAAACAGAATCTTTGCCTGGCCGCCGACGCCTTCTCGCCTTTGGGCGTCAAGACCGTGTTCGAGGCGATCAACAGCCTCGATATGCCGGGCTTCATCATCGATACCGGCGCGAAGATGCTGGCGGTTCTGGACGAACTGAAACGAAGGGATATATTCCTGCAATACGACATCTACCACATGCTCAGGATGGGCGAAAATCCCGCCGCGTTTATCGCAGAGCATGCAAAGCGTATCGGCCATATCCAGTTTGCAGATTGCCCCGGACGCGGACAGCCCGGCACCGGCCATGCCGATTGGGCTGCGCTATTTTCGGCGATCGACCAATCAGGCTATGATGGCTGGACCGGGGCCGAATACAAGCCAAGCGGGGCAACTTCGACAACTCTTGGCTGGTTGAATCATTACGATCATCGGTAATCCCCAAAAAAGGTACGCGATGCATTCTACATGGCTATCTTAAACGGAACGAACGCGTTAAGATAAATTCATCGATACCGCATCGTCATTCGAGGCAGACCATGAACCAGCCCGCACAACGCTTCGCGACCTACGAAGACCTCTTCGATTTGCCCGACCATCTGATCGGTGAAATTATCCACGGCCAACTGATCACCCAACCCCGGCCGGCGCCCAAGCATGCTTTGGCGAGTTCCGGCCTTGGCATGAAATTCGGAGATCCGTTTCAATACGGACGCGGCGGTCCCGGCGGCTGGTGGATCATGGACGAGCCGGAACTGCATTTGGGACCGCATATTCTGGTTCCCGACCTCGCCGGCTGGCGGCGGGAACGCATGCCGACGCTGCCCGACGCGGCCTATTTCAGCCTCGCCCCCGACTGGGTCTGTGAAGTGCTGTCACCCGGTACCGCACGCATCGACCGTGCGGTCAAAATGCCCCTTTATGCCGCGCATGAGATCAACTGGCTCTGGCTGCTCGATCCCGATATCCGCACGCTGGAAGTTTACAGTTTGTCCAACGGCCATTGGCTGCTCGAAGGCACATGGAAAGATGACGACGCGGTGCGGGCAGCGCCGTTCGCCGAAGTGGTTTTGCAATTGGATGATTTGTGGGCGCCGGAGGCAAAACCCCCAAGTGGGGAGTGAACGTTCAGGACCGTGCGATTAACGTAGCGTAATCGCACGCATGTAAAAATGGCAATATTCCTCCGATTTCGCTACGCTAATCGGAGCTACTTGCTTCTCAAGCCGTCGTTAATTTCAGATATTTCTGATACAACGATTCCTTGTCTTCAGGATACTCGGGATCCCTGTCGATACAGTCGACCGGGCACACCGCCATGCATTGCGGCTCGTCATAATGGCCGACGCACTCGGTGCACAGAGCGGGGTCGATCACATAAAACTCCTCGCCTTGGGAAATGGCGCCGTTCGGGCATTCCGGCTCGCAGACATCGCAATTGATGCATTCGTCGTCGATTTTAAGGGCCATGTCGGTACTACTCTCCTAACTAAATTTTTCGATTAAACGTTGATGCACGAGGTCGGGAACGAAGCTCGATACGTCCCCTTTCAGTTGTGCTATCTCTCTGATCATGCTCGATGAAATAAATTCATACTGCTCGGCCGGAGTTAAAAACACCGTTTCGAGCTCGGGCGCCAAACGGCGATTCATGCCGGCCAGTTGAAATTCGTATTCAAAGTCCGATACCGCGCGCAAGCCCCGCACTATCACATGGGCGCCCTGCTTCCGGGCGAATTCGACCAGCAGAGTATCGAAGCCGCTGACCTCGACATTCGGAAATTCGGTCGTGACCGCCGCGGCCAGCTCGACGCGCTCGACCATCGAAAACAACGGCGTCTTGCCTTTGTTCAGCGCGACCGCGACGATGACCTTGTCATACAGGCGGGATGCCCTGGCAATCAAATCCAGATGCCCGCTGGTGATCGGGTCGAAGGTGCCGGGGTAAATCGCGGTGATTTTCATGGATTACTGGGATTTTAAAAAGCGGCGATTTTAACCCAAGACGCCGCATAAAGGAATTGGGGGCTGCAAGGAAAGGATGCCACTTGATCACCCTCACCCTGCCCTCCAAATGCCGTTACCGTGAAAATCGATAGGTGAGTGGTGGGAGCGACGCCTACGTCGCGATTAAAGCCTCAAGTCGCGACGTAGGCGTCGCTCCCACGGATGATTTTTATTTTGCGGGGTGAGGAAAGCAACCTCATGTCTGTTAAGTTAAGAAGGAAGCTCCCTCTCCTGTTGGAGAGGGTTGGGGTGAGGAGGATCAAAAATAAGGAAAAATACTTTATTTTGATCCCCTCATCCCAGCCTTCTCCCGGAGGGAGAAGGAGCGAAGCTTAACTTAATGGCATTGCCGCCCTCTCCTGCGGGAAGAGGATTTTGTCTAGTCTAATATTGATGTTCTGGCGAACAAGCGGTAAGCCACCTCGCCCGCCGTTTTATGCTTCAACAGTTGCCAGTTGTCCGGTAGCCCTTCCAATTCGAGGCCGACTTCGGTTTCGACATAAATAAGCGCATGGCCGGCCAGCCAGCCGTGCTGCTCCAGCAACAGGCAGGTTTTTAGCGCCAGATTTTTCGCGAAGGGCGGGTCCAGGAATACCAGATCGAAGGGCTCCGGGCGCCCGGCTAAAAACCGTTCCACCTCGCTCTCGATGATGCGGTTTTTACCTCCACCCAACACGACCGCATTCGCGCGCAGATTTTTACAGGCCTTCGCATCGCTTTCGACCTGTACGACTT
>Ga0208264_1000117_pt1 | contig 42274 bp, 40 predicted proteins | sample LakWasMet31_HOW6_2_FD_183873 | JGI IMG/M metagenome (GOLD analysis project Ga0208264, IMG submission 183873) | Freshwater sediment methanotrophic microbial communities from Lake Washington under simulated oxygen tension - Sediment Metagenome... | ecosystem: Environmental > Aquatic > Freshwater >... | reverse complement strand
TATAAGGCTTGTCGATGCCGATCACATAAGCGGTCAAACTGTTTTGACGCAGAGCGATGCGGAGCATGTGCCGGTAGTTTTCGCTGCGCGCGCCGCCGCCCGCTTCGTTATTATGGCCGTTGAACGCAAGCGAAACGGCCAGATACCAGCCGAACCAGATGCAACTGAATAAGGTGCCCAACACGAAGGCGGCAACCAAACGTGGCGTGGTGACCGCAATCGCTTCGCCCCAACAGGCCGCGATCAGCACGGTCGCGCCGGTTACGCCCCAGGCAAGGAATATCTGTTTGCCGATCGTTGATTGATTCGGCAATGCAGGCTCGCTCGCAACCCGATTGGTGGCAAAGTAACGGCGGGCGGCTTCGGTGACCGCAATCGCCAGGGCGCTGATCGCAAAAATGTGCTGCCAGCTGCTGTAGAGCACCAGGCAAACCGGAGTCGCAACCTGCAAAATCGCATGCCAGGCGCCGATGCCGAAAAAGATGCATTTGTTCTGATAAGGTACCTGGTAGCTCTCGGCCTCTTTTTTGCTGCGCAGCAAGGCGGCGCCCGCAAAATAGGCCAGCAGCGGCAGGCCCGCGATGCACAAGGTCCATATCAGCACGATCAGTAAATTGAACGTCATGATCGCGGCAGGATAAATCCCATAGTGCAGAAAACCGTAACCGGCAAAAAGCGGCGCCAGAATGCCGCCGAAGACCCATAACGGATACAAATCGAACTTATGGAAAGGTTTTTTGAGCGCGCGTTGATTCAGCAGGTCGCTATACATGCGGTTCAAAACGAACAACAGCACGGCGGCGACTGCATTCAGTTCGATCAATACGCTGGCCAAAAAGGCATGGGGAACTTCATCGCGTTGCAGCGAAATCCAGTGCAGCAGAGGCAGCGACAGAACCACGACCGGCAACACAATAAATAAGCGTTGCACGCGCCAGTCGAGCCGTTCCGTGTCGGTGACAAAGGGTTTGCTGGCGATGTTGAATAAACGCGCCAGGCGGGTATAGATCGGTGAAACGAATTGACGGAATTCATCGAACAGCTTCTCCAGGGCGTAGAGTCCCGGCGTGATAATAGCCCGCAAGGCATTGATGATGATAAGCACCTTGTTTGGCTCTTGCGGCGCGGGTTTGCCGAGGCTGCGCAGATAATAGATCCAGACGCCCAGAAATCCGATGAAGACGAGGATATAGGCCAAATCGAACAAGTAGACGGAGGAGCAGCACGCTTTTGCTGTGGTGAGGGTATCGGTGTTCAGCGCGGTCTGGGTTCTGGCGAGAATGTTCTCGAACAGGTCTTGTCCGGCGGTAGCGAGAGGGCGTTTGTCATTGGGGAAAAAATACCTGCCTATCAGCGACCAAGTGCTTTGCGGCACCGTAACCGCGAAATAGCTGAGCAATCCAACGAGGGCGCCGGCCAGCCAGATGAAGCCGCCGTTGAAGATGGCCAAAGGGCACAACAGGCTTTTTATGCTGAGTCGGTGGGAATCGAGACGGGTAGGGTAGAGTTGCTGTTGCTCGACTTCGTCGAGATCGGTGTGGCTCGGATGCAGAAAAGCGCCGCCGCCTCCGGCCACTACCGAGGCATAGTTCGGCCGCTCCGCGTCCCCCCAGTAGCGCTCGTAGTGATGAATGTCGCCGGAGATGTCGAGGCGGCATTTTTTAGGGTCGAGCGCACCTTTGTGTTCCTGTAAAAAACTGACCGGCAAACCCAAGTCGCTGAAGGTTTTTACCACCGCAGCATCCGGTGCTTGCCATTTGCCGAACACCGTCGTTGGCTCGGGCGTGACGATGATCAATTTGTCCGGAATCCGGGTTTTCAGTTCATCGCGGCTTTCTTGCGAGAAAAAATCTGGTTTCTTTAACAGATCGGGGTAAAAGGTCGAGGCGAAAAAAGCCCACTGGCGCATGTCCATCTTGCCTTCCTGCGAGTCGAAACCCCAGATTTGCCAGCCGAACGGCAGATTCAGCGCAACATAGCTGGCTTCCTGAACGCGCTCGAAACCTTTGAGTTCGAGCTGCTCGCCGCTGTTTGCGCTGGTATTGAATGGCCTGCGGAATTGCCGATTGAAGCCGTCCAGCGCATCGTAATAGTCGTGGTTGGCCGGAATGCCGTAAATCGGACGTTTGTCGATCTGTTTTCCCAATTCCGTCAAGTCTTCGTAGGCCCAGTTGAACGGCGTCTGAAAACGCTCTTTCAGAGAAGCAATATCGGCGATGTGATAGGCCGTGTCGCCGCCGATGAACAAAAACTCGCCGCGCGGCAATTTTTCGGAAGTAGAGTTGGCTTCCAAGAGTATCGCCTGGTCCGGTTTGGCGTTGTTATCCAGCCATAAATCGCTCATGCACAAATAAGCGATGTTATACACCGGCAGCATGCCGTCTCCGGTATCGGCGATGAAGTCAAACCAGTAGCTCTCTCCCGGCTTGATGTTATAGATGTTCGGGACGTTTTCGGCTTTGTTCTGCATCCAGTCCTTCGCATCGAGCTTGTCGCCCATGAACGAATAGGCCGCGATGTATTTCAGGCCGGCCAACAGTTCCCGGCCCAGCAGCCAGCTGACCGGTTTCTTGAAATCACGATCGGTGACAGGATTATTGTTGTTCATATTATTCATGATGCCGCCCGTTTTTCGAGTTGAATATTGAGGGTCCATCCGAGGGGTGCTTGTTTTACGGTCGGAAGGGAAGTCGTCTGAACTGGATGATCCCAACCGGTATCCCTAGCCAGCGCCTGACTAATCCCGGTAGTCCGTACTTTACTGCACCTAAACTGCCAACGCAAACACTTGCTGATTCAATAAAATCAGCCTCAAGATGCCTGATTCGATATAATGTCGCAACATTCGAATTATCTAGTGCTGAAGGATTGTCATGGCGGAGACGAATAACGAAAAACACAAGATTGTGATTGTCGGCGGCGGTGCGTCCGGTCTGGAGCTCGCGACCAAGCTGGGCCGCAAGCTCGGCAAGAGCGGCCGGGCCGAGGTGACGCTGCTCGATGCCGCCTCGACGCATATCTGGAAACCGCTGCTGCACGAGGTTGCGGCCGGCACGCTGGACGAATCGGAACAGGTCGAATATCTCGCGCAGGGCTACCGGAATCATTTCCGCTTCCGGCTCGGCAAGATGGAAGGGTTGAACCGGACCAAAAAAGAAATCACGGTCAGCCCGACGCTGAGCGACAGCGGCGAGGAACTGATTCCGCGGCGAACCTTCGGTTACGACACCCTGGTGATGGCGGTCGGCAGCGTCAGCAACTCGTTCAACATCAAGGGCGTTGCCGAGAACTGCCTGTTTCTGGACACGACCTTGCAGGCTTTCCGTTTCCAGAAACAATTGGTCGAGACCTATATCAAGACCTTTGCGGGCCTGGAAGGCGCCAATGAGAAACCTTTGTCGATCGTGATCATCGGCGCCGGCGCGACCGGGGTGGAACTGGTCGCGCAGCTGCACGAGGTGACCAATCTGCTCGCGGTCTACGGGCTTCGGGAGTCCAGCAATGTCCGCTTGACGATCATCGAGGCCTCGCCGCAATTGCTGCCGGCCTTGCCGAGCAAACTGGCCGAGGCGACCAAACAGCAATTGCTGAAGCTCGGCGTCGATCTGAAACTGGGCTGCCGGGTCACCGAGGTGACCCAGGACCATATCAAGACGCTCGACGGCGAGATCATTCTGGCCGACCTGAAGGTCTGGGCCGCCGGCATCAAGGGGCCGGACTGGCTGAAACAGTTGGACGGCCTTGAAACCAATCACCTGAATCAGCTGATCGTCGATGAGTTTCTGCAAACCGCCGACGAGTCGATCTATGCGATGGGCGACTGTGCGGCCTGCGTCTGGCCTGGCCGTACCGGCAATGTGCCGCCGCGCGCGCAGGCCGCGCATCAGCAGGCGAGCGCCTTATACAAGACGATCCGCAACCGGCTGTCCGGCAAAGGACCGGTCAAATTCGTCTATTACGACTACGGCTCGCTGGTCTCGCTCGGCAAATATTCGACGGTCGGCAATCTGATGGGCAATTTGATGGGCTCGGTCAGCGTCGGCGGCTTTATTGCCCGGGTCGTGTATTTGTCCTTGTATAAGATGCACCAGGTCGCGATTCACGGTTATTTCCGCACCGCGATGCTGACCCTGTCCAATTTATTCAGACGCACCGTGCACGCGATGATCAAGCTGCACTGATTTTACCCACCACATTATTAAAATAAGAACATGCTGGAAATAGAATACGAGTTCAGAGAAGAAGATCTGGTCAATTTCAACGAAGTGCAATATCTGAATTCGAAAGACGTCCAAGGCCAACTGAATAAAAACCGCTGGATCGTACCGAGCATCATGGTGCTGGTCGGCACGTTTTATTACTATTATTACGGCGACATCAAGTCGGCCGGCTATATCGGGGGCGTCGCGGTGCTATGGGCGCTGTTGTCGCCGAAAGTGATGCTGTACGACATGCGCCGGCAAGTCCTGAAGCAGTATACGCCGAAGGAAAAAAAGGCGATGTTCGGTACCTATACGCTGACGATCGATCCGGCCAATCCGGCTTATCTGTTTGAAACCTCGCCGAGCGGCAAAAACAAGATGGCCTGGCAGGAACTGGTTCGGGTCGAATACGGCAAACGCTATGTCTATATCTATATCACGCTGAGTACCGCGTTGGTGATTCCGGTCGATGCGGTCAAGAAAGGCGATCTGGAGAAGTTCGCCGAGCAGGCCGAGAAGATGATCGAGCGTTACGCCGGTTAAATCAAGCCGGTATCCTGCGATGAACACGCAAGCAAGCAATTCCCGCCTCGTGGTGCTCGACACCGAAACGACCGGTCTGAGCCCGGAACAAGGCCATCGGATCATCGAAATCGGTTGTGTCGAATTGGTGAATAGGCGGCTGACCGGCAACCGCTTTCATGTCTACATCAATCCGGAGCGCGTGATCGACGCCGGCGCGATCGAGGTGCACGGCATCACCAACCAGTTTCTGGAAGACAAGCCGCGCTTTGCCGGCGTCGCGGAGGATTTTCTGGCCTTCGTCGATGGCGCCGAACTGGTCATTCACAACGCGCCGTTCGATGTCGGCTTCATCAATCATGAGTTCGCCTTGCTTGCGGATCCTCTGGCGCCGATAACCCGGTATTGCGAAGTCTTCGATACGCTGGCCTTCGCCCGCCAGAAACATCCGGGCCAAAGAAACAGCCTGGATGCGTTGTGCAAGCGCTACGGCATCGATAACAGTCACCGGGAACTGCACGGCGCGTTGCTCGACGCCGAGATCCTCGCCGACGTCTATTTATTGATGACCGGCGGGCAGTTCTCGCTGCTCGATGAAGCATCCGAAGGGCAGGCCGCGGCAACGGAGGCCCAGGTGATTCAGCGCATCGCCGCAGACCGGCCGCCGTTGAAGGTGATCGCCTGCGCCGCCGAGGAACTGGAGGCGCATCAGCAGCGGTTGGCGGCGATAGAAAAGGCGGGCGGGACGTGTTTGTGGAATCAATGAGATTGCCGCGAACAGGACAGGAATGAAATCTTTGCCGACGCGCATAAAGCCTTGCCGGATTTCCCTCGCATTGTGCCAGTCATCTCGCTCGATCGCGCCCATTTGAATATTGCATGCTCGCTTTCTATTCCTTAGTTTTTTATTTACTGACCCCCTTCATTATTCTGCGTCTGCTCTGGCGCAGCATCAAGGCGCCGGCCTACCGGCAGCGCTGGAACGAGCGCTTCGGTTTTTATCGCGGCATCCATCCCCAGGACGTGATCTGGTTTCATGCGGTTTCGGTCGGCGAGGCCGAGGCGCTGTTTCCGTTGTTGCGCTTATTGCTGAGTCGCCATCCGGGCGCGAAACTGTTGATCACGACCATGACGCCGACCGGTTCGGCCAGGGTTCAGGCCACTTTCGGCGATCAAGTCACGCACGTTTATCTGCCCTACGATCTGCCTTGTGTGATCCGGCGTTTCCTGAAGCGCTTTAAGCCCCGGCTCGCTGTGATCATGGAAACCGAGATTTGGCCGAATCTGTATGCGGCATGCGGCAAACAAAACATTCCGCTGTTTTTGATCAATGCCCGCCTGTCCGAAAAATCCGCAAGCGGCTACCGGAAGATTCCGTCGCTGATTCGCTCGTCACTGGCCAAGGTCAGCCTGATTGCCGCGCAAACCCGGGACGATGCGGAGCGCTTCGTGAGCATCGGCGCGAAGTCGGAAACGGTCAAGGTGCTGGGTAACATGAAGTTCGATATTCAAATTGCCGAAGAGACGATAGAGGAGGGGCGGCGGCTCAAATCTTCGGTCTTCGGCGACCGCTTCGTCTGGATCATCGCGAGCACGCACAAGAACGAAGAAGCGGTGTTTCTGGATAGCTACCCTGAACTCAAGGCGAAGATTCCGGAGCTGCTGCTGGTGATCGTGCCGCGGCATCCCGAGCGCTTCTTAGAGGTCAAAAAGCTCTGCGAGGAACGGCAACTGCATGTTGTGATGCGGACCTCCGGAGACCGCTGCGCGGCCGCGACCGATGTGTATATCGCCGATACGATGGGCGAACTGAAGATGCTCTATGCGGCGGCCGATATCGGCTTCATCGGCGGCAGCATGGTGCCGGTCGGCGGCCACAATCTGCTTGAAGCGGCCGCGATTGGCGCGCCGGTGATGTTCGGCCCCTACATGGCCAATTTCAAGGAGATCGCGGAAGGGGTGCTGGCGAGGAATGCCGCGCTGCAATGCCGGACGCAACAAGACATTGTCAGCTCGGTCCATTCATTGTATGCTGACCCTGAACACCGGGCGGAGCTGGCTCGGCGCGCCGGGGCGTTTTTACAGGAAAACCGGGGCGCGATCTCGGCGATAGCGGCGCTGATCGAAGCCGAGATGCCGAAAGAGTGAGCCCGTTTATTTTGCCTAGCTTCCATCCCTCAACCCTCGCATGCCAAGGATAAGTACCCTGCATGGATAAATCGCGTCAAAGCAAAGTCATCATCATCGGCGCCGGTCCTTCCGGCAGTATCGCGGGCGCCTTGCTCAGGCAAAAAGGCTATCCGGTCATCATTCTCGAACGCCAGCGCTTCCCTCGCTTCAGCATCGGCGAAAGCCTGTTGCCGCAGTGCATGGAATTCATCAAGGAGGCCGGCATGCTCGATGCGGTCGTCAATGCGGGATTTCAGTTTAAAAACGGCGCGGCCTTCGCTTTTGGAGACCATTACACCGAGTTCGATTTCGAAAACAAGTTTAGCGCCGGCATCGGCACGACCTTTCAGGTGCAGCGCGGCCGCTTCGATGCGCTGTTGGCCGATGAAGCGGCGCGGATGGGCGTCGATATTCACTGGCAAATGGAAGTGAAGTCGGTCGATTTTTCCGGCCCTCAGACGCATTTGACCGTTGCCGATACGGAAGGTCAAGTCTATGATTACACGGCCGATTTCGTGCTCGATGCGAGCGGCTTCGGGCGCATATTGCCGCGCCTGCTCGATCTGGAGTCGCCTTCGGGGTTTCCGGTCAGGCAGGCCCTGTTCGGGCATATCGAAGACAGGATCACCGACCCTGAGTTCGACCGTAATAAAATACTCATCACCGTGCATCCCGACCACAAGGATGTCTGGTTCTGGCTGATCCCGTTCAGTAACGGCCGCAGCAGCATCGGCGTGGTGGCCGAGCAGGCGTTTTATACGCCGGGACAGGATCATGGGGCGAAGCTGCAGGCATTGATTGCTCAGGCTCCGGGCTTGCGCCGGATTTTGCAAGATGCGGTATTCGACGACAAGATCAACACGCTGGTGGGTTATTCGGCGAACGTGAAAAGTCTCTACGGCAAGGGCTATGCCTTGCTCGGCAATGCCGGCGAATTTCTCGACCCGGTGTTTTCCTCGGGCGTGACGATTGCGATGAAATCGGCGTCGCTGGCAACGGCAGTGCTCGACCGCCAGTTCCGAGGCGAGTCGGTCGATTGGGAGCACGATTATGCGCAGCCGTTGAAGCGCGGCGTCGATACGTTCCGGGTGTTTGTCGATGCCTGGTATGAGGGCCGCTTCCAGGACGTGATTTTTCATCCGGATCAACAGCCCGAGGTCAAGGCGATGATCTGCTCGATTCTGGCCGGTTATGCCTGGGACCAGAACAATCCGTATGTGAAGAATGCCCGCTCGCGACTGGATACGCTCGCCGAATTATGCCGCGACGACGGTTAGCTCCGCTCGTGTGCGTGATCGGTCTGACCGGCTGCGCGGCGACGCAAGCACCTGGCGTAAGCCCTCCTCCGGCTGAGCCGGTAGCGGCGAGGCCGCGCCCGTTATTTCCGATCGCGCCGCCGCAGGGCCCTGCTCGACGCATCGTGCAGAAGCTGACCGCGCATTGGCCGGGACGCGAGGAAACGCTGCTCTGCATATTGGAACTGGACAGCACGCATATCGCGATGGCTGGCCTCACGCAGGACGGCCTGAGCCTGTTCAACCTGTCTTACGACGGCAAGACCTTGGAGGCCGATAAAAATCCTTGGGTCCCTGAGTTGGTCGCGCCGGAGTTGATCATCGCGGATTTGCAGCTGGTTTATTGGCCGCTCGCCGTGTTGCAAAAAAATCTGCCGAAACAGTTGAAATTGGAGGCCGGTCCGGATTTTCGCCGCTTGTCCGAGCAAGGCAAACCGCGCATCGAAGTGCGCTATATAAGTCAAGAAGACGCCTGGCCGAGAACGGTCGAACTGACCAATCTGCAATATCATTACCGGCTCACGATCGATACGGTCAGCTATGAAGTTGTATCTGAATGATCTAGGCTTACTCTGCGCGGCCGGCAACGGTCAGGGCGAGGTGCTCCGGAACCTGTTGGCCGGCGAGCGCTCGGGATTGGTGTTTACCGACCAGTTCAGTCCCGGACGCATGTTTGCGGTGGGCAGGGTCGAGGCCGAGTTGCCGGAGATCGGCGATGACTTGCGTTATCATCGCTGCCGAAATAACCGCCTGTTGCTGGCCGCCTTGGAGCAAATTCGCGGCACGGTCGATCGCATGATCGTGCGCTTCGGAAGGGATCGTATCGGCTGCGTATTGGGCACCAGTACGTCCGGCGTCAGAAGTACCGAACTGGCGTTGGCCGAGCAGGCCGAGAGCGGAGTCCTGCCGGGCGAATTTCATTACAAACAGCAGCAGATGGGGGCGGGCGCCGATTTTCTGACGGCCTATCTGAACCTAAGCGGTCCGGCCTATACGCTGTCGACCGCCTGTTCATCGAGCGGCCGGGCGATCGCTTCCGCGCGCCGCTTGCTCCGCCAGGGGCTTTGCGATGCGGTGATCGTCGGCGGCGCCGATACGCTGTGCAATCTGACGATCAACGGTTTCGCGGCGCTGGAATCCTTGAGCAGCGGCTTGTGCAAGCCGTTCGGACTGCACCGGGATGGCATCAACATCGGCGAGGCGGTCAGCCTGTTCGTGCTGAGCCGGGAAGAAGGACCTGTCGAGTTGCAGGGGATCGGTTCGACCAGCGATGCCTATCATTTCTCCGCTCCCGACCCCGAAGGTTTGGCGGTCGGGCAGGCAATGCAGAAGGCCTTGCAGGACGCCGGCAAGCGCCCCGAAGAGATCGATTATCTGAATTTGCACGGCACCGCGACCGTGTTGAACGACAGCATGGAAAGCAAGGCGGTCAACGCGCTGTTCGGCGCCGATGTACCGGCCAGTTCGAGCAAGGGCATGACCGGCCATACGCTGGGCGCGGCGGCCGCGCTCGAACTCGGTTTTTGCTGGCTGTTGTTGAACGGCGATGACGATACGGGACGGTTGATTCCGAACATCAACGCGGATCAAATCGACCCGAAGCTGGCCGCCTTGAATTGGGTGCGGCAGGGCGCGGCATTGAAGCGCAGGATCAACATCTGCCAAAGCAATTCGTTCGCGTTCGGCGGCAATAATATTTCGATCGTGGTCGGCCGGGCATGAGCGATTTTTTGCAGATGGATGTCGCCGAACTGCTGCCGCATACCGGCAAGATGATCTGGCTCGATAAGGTGCTTGCCTGGGACGAGGATTCGGTCACCGCCGAATTGACCGTGCGCGGCGATGCCTTGTTCGGCGGCGGCAATGCGGTCCCGGCCTGGGCGGGCATCGAATACATGGCGCAGACGATCGGGCTTTATGCGGGCATCCACGCCAAACGCGCCGGCGAACCGATTCGGCTCGGATTTCTGCTCGGCGCCCGGCGCTACGAGAGTAACGTGCCCGCATTCGAGATTGGCTCGACCCTGACCGTGCGGGTCGAGAAAGTGATGCAGGACGAACGCCTGTTGGTGTTCAACTGCGGGATTACGGGCGAGCTTGTTAAAGTCAGCGCCACGCTGAATGTTTATCAGGCGCCCATCGACATGATAAAGAATGATGATGAATAAGACTGTCTTAGTGACCGGATCGAGCCGCGGCATCGGCAAGGCGATCGCCTTGTACCTGGCGGCCCAGGGCTATGACCTGGTGCTGCACTGTCGCAGCCGGCGCGATCAGGCCGAAGCAGTCGCCAGCGAAATCGAAAAACTCGGGCGCCGCGCCCGGATTCTGCAATTCGATGTCGGCGACCGCGTGCAGTGCGCAGAGCAGCTGGCCGAGGATATCGATGCGAACGGCGTCTATTACGGCGTGGTCTGCAATGCCGGCATCGCCGCCGACAATGCGTTCCCGTCGCTGACCGGCGAAGAATGGGACAGCGTGATTCATACCAACCTCGACAGCTTTTACAACGTATTGCAGCCTCTCGTGATGCCGATGGTCCGGCGGCGGAAGCCCGGCCGCATCGTGACCCTGTCGTCGGTGTCCGGCCTGATCGGCAACCGCGGCCAGGTCAATTACAGCGCCGCGAAGGCCGGCATCATCGGGGCGACCAAGGCACTGGCATTGGAACTGGCCAAGCGCGAGATCACGGTCAATTGCATAGCGCCCGGCCTGATCGAGACCGAGATGGTCGAAGACTTGCCTCTCGATGAGATCAAGAAGATGATTCCGGCGCGCCGGGTCGGGCGGCCGAAGGAGGTCGCCGCGGCGGTCGCCTTTTTATTGTCCGAGGATGCAGCCTATATCACCCGCCAGGTCATTGCGGTCAACGGAGGCCTGTGCTGATGAAGCGTGTGGTTGTCACCGGCATGGCCGGGCTGTCTCCGATCGGCAATGACTGGGAGACCGTGTCCGAGCGCTTAAAAACGCAGGCGACCGGCATCCGCTACATGCAGGACTGGGACAAATACCAGGGTTTGAATACCCGGCTCGCAGGGCCTGTCGATTTCGAGCGGCCCGAGCATTATTCGCGTAAACAGACGCGCAGCATGGGGCGGGTCGCGCTGATGGCGACCTATGCGACCGAGCTGGCGCTCCACGATGCCGGCTTGTTGAACGATCAGGTCTTAAAGAGCGGGCGCATGGGCGTGGCTTACGGCAGTTGCTCGGGCAGTTTCGATGCGATCGCGGACTTCGGCAATATGCTGCTGAATCACAGGACCGACGGGCTGAATGCGACGTCTTATATACGGATGATGGGGCATACCGCCGCGGTCAATATCGGCCTGTTCTTCGGCATCAACGGCCGCGTGTATACGACCTCCAGCGCCTGCACGTCGGGCAGCCAGGGCATCGGCTATGCTTACGAGGCGATCAAATACGGCCATCAGACCCTGATGGCGGCCGGCGGCGCGGATGAGCTTTCGGCCAGCCAGGCGGCGGTGTTCGACACGCTCTATGCGACCAGCCTGAAAAATGACGCGCCCGAGACCACGCCGCGGCCGTTCGATCTGAACCGTGACGGACTGGTGATCGGCGAAGGCGCGGGCACTTTCATCCTCGAAGAACTGGAGCACGCCAAGGCGCGCGGCGCGACGATTCATGCGGAACTGGTCGGCTATGGCACCAATTCGGATGGTCTGCATGTGACCCAGCCGGACAGCCGCAGCATGCAGGGCGCGATGCGGCTCGCCTTGGAGGATGCGGGGCTGCCGCCTGCCGCGATTGGCTATATCAGCGCGCACGGTACCGCGACCGAGCATGGCGATGGGGCCGAGAGTCATGCGACCGCGGCGATTTTCGGTGCCAATACGCCGATCAGTTCGATGAAGAGTTATACCGGCCATACGCTCGGCGCCTGCGGCGCGCTGGAAGCCTGGACGGCTATCCAGATGATGAACGAAGGCTGGTTTCATCCGACCGCGAATCTGCAAACGATCGATCCGAATTGCGCCCGATTGGATTATATTATCGGCGCTGTTCGCAGCCTAGATTGCAGCTATGTGATGAGCAATAACTTTGCTTTCGGAGGCATCAACACCTCCCTGATTTTTAAACGTTGGGATTGAATCAATCCCGAATCAACCCGAGGAAATAAGCATGATAAAAAAAATGAGTTTGCTGTTTGCGTCGTTGATTTTGGTGACCGGTTGTACGACGACCGGGACCTTCAAGGTGCCGGAAGGCTCCAAGTTGTATATCTATGAAAGACCGCAGCCGGTTTCGGTCGATGCGGGCGGCAAGGTCACGACCAAGCCGTTTTTCTGGACCGCGGCCGGCATGCCTCCGGGCGGCGGGATTCCTTACCGTCTGGAAAAGGACGGTCAAACGATCAAGGAAGGCAGGCTGCGGACCAAATTTCGTACCGTTTCGATCTTCTGGCCGCCTGCTGCCGCGATTTATTGGCCAATGGGCTTCAATCCGAACATCACCTATGACCTGGTCAACGATACCCAGGAGTGATCCGAGAGTCTTGGCTTGATCACGGGTAGGGCGCCTGTTCGCGCCTTACCCTGGTCAGTGGGTTACAGGAGCGTTTTCAGCCTCGGCGAAAGACGCTCCTATCAGGTTTGCGGTTTACTTCAACAATTCCAGCGCTTTTTCTGTCCCTTTCTGCTTCGCCTTCGCCGTTGACTTGTGCTTCAGCGCCTTCGCCGTCTGGCTGGAGGATTTCGGCAGGGCTTTGACCTCGCCTTCCAGTTTTTTGGCGGTTTCCGAGCCGCTCTTCACCGCTTCGGCGCCCTCTTTGACTTGCTCGGGCGTTGCTTGCTTCGCAGTGTCCTCGATCGCTTTCTGGGTCTGGTCTTTGACCGCCTCAGGCGTATTTTGCACCGTGTCCTTCACTTGTTTGGCATCCTTCAAGGCCTGATCGGCTGCTTCGGTGCTTTCAACTGCGTCCGGCGCGACCGCGGCCGCGGTGTTTTTGGCCGCCTGTTTGGCTACGCCTTCCAGCAGGCTTTGCTCGGCCATGACGGCGCCGGAGGCGATCAATAATGAACTAATCAATAGAGCTTTGGTTTGCATACAAGAGCCTTTCACGAGAGTTAAGTGAGATCACAGAGTACTGCGGCCAAGCTGAATTAATGATGAACGAATTCGTGCTGAAAACGGCGTACGAGTTCGTCTGAAGAATAGGTTAGAGGGCGAACAGGAAAAGGCAAACGAGCCGGATAGCCGCTCGTTCGCCCGTCAAGTTTCACGGTTTACGAAAAAGGCGTAAATGTGAGTGGATTTGCCAAGAAAATAACGATTTTTTTGCTTGGCCTTTACTCTGCGGTAATGCTGTCGTCATCTTTTCCATCATGATCGTGATCTTCGTGATGATGTGTTTTTGCGGAACGCACGACCTGTACACTCAAAGTGCCGAGGTTGATGGCAGCAAGGCTGTTGGCGTTGATGTTCGCGACCGTGCGGTTGTTGGTGTCCGGGCCGAGGATGCCGTCAGCCGCGCTGGCGCTCACGCTGGCTTCGACGGTAATCGTGTGATCGCCTTCGCCGACATCCGGGGCAATAAAGTTGAAGTGATTTGCCGAGGTGGTTTCCATGATTTTAGCGATATCCTGATCAGTAAAGGCGCATTCGTTAGCCGCCTGAATGAAACCATCGGCATCGGCATCGGCGCATTGCGTTGTGACTTCGCTGAAAAGAGCATCGTATTTTTGGCAGCTGGTATGGAAGCGCACCTTGCCCGGAGCAACCGGAATGCCGTCAATTTTGACCGTGACCTCGACGCCGGCGCAAGCCTCCGGCAGACCTTTCTTTTTCGTTTTCGTGATCAGACTGCTTTCCAGCGAAACGCCGATCAGCAGGCTTTTTTTATCGCCGGGCACCTTCAGGGTGGTGCTCAGAATAGGGGCTGCGGCATCGCCCAAGCTGGTATCGAGCAGCAGACTGGTATTCGAACTGGTGACGCCGGAAAAAGTGGCGGCGCCGTCTGCATGCAGCGATGCCGAGAATAAGGCGGATAAGGTTAATGCGCTATATGCGAATAGTTTCTTCATGAATTCGACCTCTGTTTTTATTGACGGGGCTTTGTCGGGTTTTGAACCAGAGCAAAGGCGGACGGATCGTAACAGAGTCGGAAAAATTAAAGATTAGATTGGATCACACTTTGTAAATGTTTTATGTAGGCAATCCTAATGGAGCGGAATTCGCGTTTTATGCGGATTTGGTTATAATCCCAGTCACCATGAACTTAGCAGGCAGAGGCAGGCGACACGATGACTATATCCAACCAAAAGTTTAAACAGATACAGTTGTATTTGGAGGCCCAGTTAGCCAGGGCGCTTGCCAGTCCTTATTATCAAAAGCTGTTGGCGATGCCGCCCTTGCAGCGCTGGGCCACGGTTGCCGGTTTGTTTCTGGCGTCGCAATTGGTCATTTTCGGCGCCTTATACCTGATCTTCGGCAAAGTCGTCGTGATCGGTTTTCTGGCCAGCATTGTTGCCGGTCTCGCGACCGGGTTTGGCGCGCTGCCGGCGTTGTTTTTCCGGAACATTTCGAATAATCTGTTCAACAGCATGCTCGGCGCCGCGGCCGGCGTGATGCTGGCCGCGACCGCGTTTTCGCTGTTGGTGCCGGGCATAGGTTTCGGCAATGCGGTCTGGGCCGGCAAAGGCATCTATCTGGTCTCGTTCGGCATGTTGCTCGGCGCGCTGTTTCTCCACTATGCCGACCGCCAGTTGCCGCATGTGCATTTTGATGCGGTATCGGACCTGCGCAAAACTTCTTTCAGTAAAATCTGGCTGTTCATCGTCGCGATCACGATTCACAATTTTCCGGAAGGCATGTCGGTCGGCGTCAGTTTCGGCACCGGCGAGATGAAGACCGGCATCGTCCTGGCGATCGCGATCGCCCTGCAAAATATTCCCGAAGGCTTGGCTGTGGCGCTACCCTTGGTCGGTCTCGGCTACAACAAATGGCGCGCGGTGGGGATTGCGACCGTCACCGGCCTGGTCGAACCGGTCGGCGGCTTGCTCGGGATCACGATGGTCACGGTATTCCAGCCGATTCTGCCGATCGCGATGGGGTTTGCGGCCGGCGCGATGCTGTTCGTGATCAGCGAGGAAATCATTCCCGAAACGCACGGCAACACCGGCGACCGTTCCCGCTATGCGACCTTTGCGTTGATGTTCGGCTTCATCATCATGATGATCTTGGACAATATGTTGGGTTGATCCCTACAACATTAATACAGATCAGGCGGCCTAGGCCGCCTGATGCTACTTTCCTTTCCTACCCTGATCACACACCCTCTATACCCACCCATTGCATGGACAAAGCCGAACAATTACTGCAAAACCTGATCGCCTGGATAAACGGCGTCATCGTCTGGATTCAGAACCTGCCGATCGACCAATATGGGCAGCCTTTTTTAGACAAGTTCTCGGCTTTGCTCGCCGGTGGCGATTGGCGCGAAATCGCGGCCACCGCGGCGACCAGTTTCGCGTTGATCGCGACCGCCGAAATCGGCGACAAAAGCCAGCTGGTGTGCATGACGCTAGCCTCCAAGCACAAGCCGCTGCCGGTGCTGCTCGGCGCCAGCGCCGCGTTCGCGTTGCTGAATACGCTCGCGGTCGTGTTCGGCGCCGCGATCGCGAGTTGGCTGCCGGAATACATCGTCGCGGCGACGGTCGCCTTGTTGTTCGGCGTTTTCGGCATTCATGCCCTGCGGGTGACCGATGACGATGACGAGGAGGTCAAGGAAAAAAGCGGGCACGGCATCTTCTTCACGACCTTTTTATTGATTACGGTCGCCGAGTTCGGCGATAAGACCCAACTCGCGGTCGTCGCATTAAGCAGCACGTCGATGCCCGTGGCGGTCTGGATCGGTTCGACCCTCGCGCTGGTTACGACCTCGGCGATCGGCGTACTGGCCGGACGCACGATCCTGCAGAGATTTCCGTTGGCCTTATTGCACCGCATCAGCGGCGTGATCTTCTTGATTCTGTCGGCCTTCGCGGCCTATCGGGCGTATAACGCTTATGAGGTTGTAAAAGGACAGCCCTTACCCATTTGGGAGATGATAAAGCAGAAGGCGCCGCACTATTTGCAATAAGGGATATCGCTTAAAGTCACTCATCCTGTCTCACGCTTGAACCCCGAATGAACCGCCGCCGTTTCCTGCAAAACCTTGCATTGTCGCCGGCCGCGCTTTACGGCTGCTCGGCGGCGTCGCGCGATTATTATGGTCAGCCTGAATTCGGCGAGATCTCGATCCTGCATCTGACCGACTGCCATGCGCAGCTGCTGCCGATGTATTGCCGGGAGCCTGCGGTCAACCTCGGCGTCGGCGACAGTAAAAATGCGCCGCCGCACCTGAGCGGCGAGCAATTCCTGCGCCGTTTCGGCATTCGGCCAAACAGCCGCGAGGCCTATGCCTTTACGCATCTGGATTTTACCTCGTCGGCGCTGCGCTACGGCAAAATGGGCGGCTTTGCGCAGCTGGCGACGCTGGTCAAAACGATCAGACATTTGCGCGGTCCCGACAAGACCCTGTTGCTCGACGGCGGCGACAGTTGGCAGGGCTCGGCGACTGCGTTATGGACGCGGGGGCAGGACATGGTCGATGCCTGCAACCGGTTGGGCGTCGATGCGATGACCGGGCATTGGGAGTTTACCTATGGCAAGGAAAGGCTAAGCGAAAACCTGAAACGCTTCAAGGGCGCTTTTCTCGCGCAGAATGTCGCTCTGACCGATGAGGCCGCTTTCGCTGCCGAAAAGGATGACGCGGCCATATTCAAGCCTTATCTGATCAAGCAGGCAGGTCAGGCCCGCATCGCGGTGATTGGCCAGGCCTATCCCTATACCCCGATCGCAAATCCGCAGCGCTTCGTTGCGGGCTGGCAATTCGGCATCGAGGAGCGGCGCTTGCAGGCCCTGGTCGATAAGATACGGAAGATGGAGCAGGCCGACGTCGTGATCTTGCTGTCGCATAACGGCATGGATGTCGATCTGAAACTGGCGTCCAGAGTCACCGGCATCGATCTGATTTTGGGCGGCCATACCCATGATGCGATCCCGGAGCCGATTCCGGTCGCGAATGCGAAAGGCAGAACCTGGGTCACGAACGCCGGCAGTCACGGCAAGTTTCTGGGCGTGTTCGATTTGAAGATCGCGAAGGGCAGGCTGCAAGACCTGCGCTACCGCTTGCTGCCGGTCTTCGCGGACCTCTTGGAACCCGACCCCGAGATGCAGAGTCTGATCGACAATCTCAGGGCGCCGTATCTGAACGACTTGCAACGGCCTCTGGCCGAGGCCAACGAACTGTTATACCGCCGGGATAATTTTTACGGCACTTTCGACGGCCTGATTCTGGAGGCGCTGCGCGACGAATACGGCGCCGACATCGCGCTGTCGCCCGGTTTCCGCTGGGGCACGGTCGTGCTGCCGGGCCAGACGATTACGGTCGAAGACGTGATGAACCAGTCCGCGATCACTTATCCCGAAACCTATGCCGTCACGATGACAGGAGCGCAAGTGAAGAGCGTGCTGGAAGACGTGGCCGACAATCTGTTTAACCCGGACCCGTATTACCGGCAGGGCGGCGACATGGTCAGAACCGGCGGCATGCGTTTCGACTGCGATCCCTCGGCCGGATTCGGCAGGCGAATCAGCGCGATGCGGCTCCATAACGGGCAGCCGGTCGAAGCCGGAAAGCCATACAAGGTTTCCGGCTGGGCGACCGTCGCCGCTCCCGCATCCGGCAGGCCGATTTTCGAAATCGTCAGCGAGCACCTAAAAAACCGCCGGTCAGGATAGCCCGCTGCGGTCGATACGGGTATGATGGTCCTGTACTCCTTTCTGCCTATCCCATGTCCTTTGACCAAGCGCTTCGCAATGCTTTATGACTGACCGGGCCGAGTCCCTTCTCGCGCTGGAACCGATTGAACAACAGGGTCGGTTGTCCGGCGTCAAATTATCCGGTGAATGGAATTTGCGCAATCTGTCCGACGCGCCGGGATTGCGTCGGCAGCTCAGAAACTATGCGCGGAACCGCACGCTGCACTGGGATCTGGAAGCGATCGAGGTGCTCGACAGCGCGGCCGCGCTGATCCTTTGGGAAGCCTGGGGTCAGACCTTGCCGGCCGGGTTGGCGCTACGCCCCGAACACCAGCGTATGCTGGAGCGCTGGCAGGAACAGGAAATTCCCGATACCGCGCCGCCGCCCCGTCATATCGGCGTCATTCTGCTGTTTCTTTACCACGCCCTGATCGACTTTTTGGGGCAAACGGCTAACCTGGTCACCTTGCTGGGCCAGTTGCTGCTGGATGCGGGCTATTTGCTGCGCCATCCCGGCAGCGCGCCATGGTCCGAAATTTCAATCACGATCTATGAGTCGGGCGTCCGCGCGCTCGGCATTACCGCCTTGGTCGGTTTTTTGATCGGCATCGTGCTGAGCTATCTGTCTGCATTGCAATTGAAACTATTCGGCGCGGAAATCTACATCATCGATATCTTGGGTCTCAGCGTGATCCGTGAACTGGGACCCTTGCTCGCGGCGATCCTGGTCGCCGGACGCTCCGGCTCGGCGATGACCGCGCAAATCGGCATCATGCGGGTCACCGAGGAACTCGATGCACTTTCGGCGATGGGTATATCGCATTCATTGCGCCTGGTGTTGCCGAAAGTCGTGGCCCTGGCGATCGTGATGCCGCTGATTGGCGTCTGGACCAGCAGCGCGGCGCTGCTCGGCGGCATGTTTTCGGCACAAAACACGCTCGATATCAGTTATATGCAATTCTTTTTGAAACTGCCGGACGCGGTGCCGCTGTTGAATGTGTTCATCGGCCTGCTGAAAAGCGCGGTGTTCGGCCTCCTGATCGCGCTGGTTGCCTGTCATTTCGGTTTCAGGATCAAACCGAATACCGAAAGCCTTGGCAATGAAACGACCAACTCGGTCGTGGCCTCGATCACGATCGTGATCATGGTCGATGCGGTGTTCGCGATCATGTTCATGGGCGTCGGGATGCCGATATGAAGCATGATGCGATCCGGCTTGAGCATGTCTGGACCCGCTTCGGCGACAAGGTCGTGCATGCGGACATCAATCTGAGTCTCGCGCAGGGCGAAATTCTCGGCCTGGTCGGCGCCTCCGGCTGCGGCAAGACCACGTTGCTGCGCGAGATCATCGGCCTGACCACACCCAGCGAGGGCGAAATCTTCGTAATGGGGGAATCGCTGCATCAAATCGGCCAGCGCCTGCGCAACAATTGCGGGGTCTTGTTTCAGAAGGGGGCGCTGTTCAGCGTGCTCGATGTGTTCGAAAATATCGCCTTTCCGCTGCGTGAGCTCGGCTTCGACGACGAAGACATGATCAAGCGTCTGGTGTTGATGAAGCTGTCCCGCGTCGGGCTATCGGCGCAGGACGCCCGGTTGAAGCCGGCCGATTTGTCGGGCGGCATGACCAAGCGGGTCGCGCTCGCGCGCACGCTGATCCTCGAACCGAGTCTGCTTCTGCTCGATGAGCCGACTTCGGGCCTCGACCCGATTTCGAGCGAGGATTTCGTGAGTCTTTTATCCGAGTTGCATCGCGATCTGCAATTTACCGCCGTGATGGTGACCCACGACCTCGACATCCTGCGCGATCTCTGTACTCAGGTCGCGGTGTTGGCCGACAATCAGTTGGTCGCCTACGGAACGCTCGAATCGGTGTTAAACTGTCCGCATCCGTTTGTCGAGCGTTTCTTTCACAACAACCGCGCGCGGCGGGTCTTTCAAAATCTCGAGACGAGGCATGGGCAAAAATAAATACGCGCTGATCACCGGCGTCTTCTTGATTGCTTTGACGGCTGCCACGAGCGCGGTGGTTTATTGGATCGGCCATTTCGAGCGCGAGCGCGATATTTATTACGTCTCGACGCGCCAATCGGTGACCGGCCTGAATCCCGAATCGACCGTGTTTTACCGCGGCATCTCGGTCGGTAAAGTGCTCGACGTGCATTTCGATCCGAACGATTCCGGCACGATCCTGGTGCCGATCGAGGTCGACAAGGAGATCGAGCTGAGCAAGGGCGTGTACGCAAACTTGCAGCTCAAAGGCGTCACCGGCCTGACCCAAATCAACCTCGAAGACCCGGAGCATCCCGGCATGCGTCTGCCGCCCGGCGACGATCCGGCCAACAGGATACCGCTGATGCCGTCCATGGCCGATAAACTGATGCATACCGGCGAGGATATCATGAATAAAGCCGAGCATATCATGGCGCGTCTGAGCGAGTTTTTGAGTGATGAAAATCAAAAAAACGTCGGCGACATCCTGAGCAACCTGAAAAGCCTGTCGGATAAACTGAATCAGTTGCAACTTAGCCTCGACAAGGCGCTGTCCGAGGTGCCGAGGCTCGGCAACCGGGCCGAAAAAACGCTCGACAACATCGATGTGTTGACCAAAGATTTACAGGCGCTGAGCAGGGATGTCAAGACACTGGGCCAAAAAGCCGAAAAACTGGCCAAAACCGGCCAGGAGGCGAGCGACCAGGTCATGCAAACCACCTTGCCGAAAGTCAACGAGCTGTTGAGCGAGCTGCAAGCGACCACGCAGGAAGTGAATAAGATCGCGAACCTGCTCGAAAGCAATCCGCAGTCGCTGATCTTCGGTCCCTCGCGGCAGGCGCCTGCTCCCGGCGAACCCGGCTATAAGGAACACCCATGACAAAGCTCTGGATAATTTGCGCTGTAAGCGTGTCGATTCTCGGCTGTACCGAAGCGGTGCAGGCGCCGGCGCTGCACGATTTTGGCGTCGGCAACGCGTTGCCGGCCAGTGGTCTGCAACAATCGGCTTCGGCCGAAATCAAGGTTAGCGCACCGAGATGGCTGAGCGATAACCGTATCCGTTACCGCCTGCTTTACGACCAGCCGACCCGCGTGCGTTTTTACAACCTCGATCAGTGGATTGCGCCGCCGCCGGAACTGCTTAAGCTGCATTTCGCGGCAGGACGCCTTGATCCGAATTATTCCCTGGTGATCCAGTTGCTGAATTTCGAACAGCAATTCGAAACCCCCGGCAGCGCCTCGGTGCTGCTGCGTTTTTCGGCGGATGCGTTTGCGGTCGGCGGTAAAGACAAGCTGGGCGCTCAGGAATTTGTTATACGCAGCGGAAAAGTCGGTCCCGATGCGCAAGGCGCGGTCAGAGGCTTTGCGGAATCGGCGGGGCAGGCGAGTCAACAGGTTCAGGCTTGGCTCCGAAGTCTGGCGAAACCGTGATATGCTAAACAAGGAAAAGGGAGAAAAAAATACTCCCAGCGCCTAATGGCGCTGGGAGATAAACGTTCCGGAATAGGGGGTATTCCGAATTTTCACACTTCGAGGAGGTGTATGAAAAAGGGCTTAGAGGATATGCCGTGCTGAAGCCATCAGCGGTTGAAGCGGCCGCTCTTTTTAGAGAGACTTATCGGCAAACTTGGCATAAAGTTTGCTAAAAACTATGGTCTTAGTATATTAGTTTTTTATAAATTAACAAGGCGGGGAAAAGTTAATTAATTGTTTCCTATTTATTGATAATAAATAAAATCTGTACGTTTCGTGCTATCCGTTATTTACAAATCTTTTAATCGATAAGGATCTCTGATGCACCCTAAATTGCTCGCCTCGATTTTTGCCGGCGCCTTGAGTTTTTCTGCAACGGCCGCCGATAACTATACCGTCGATCCACGCCATACTTTTCCGAGCTTTGAAATCGATCATCTCGGCTTTTCGATCCAGCGCGGCCGCTTTAACCAGACCGAAGGCAAGATCACGCTTGCGCCCGCATCGGCATCCGGCTCGATCGACATCGCGATCGATGCGGCCTCGATCAGCACCGGGCTCGCCGATCTGGAAAAACATCTGCGCGGTGAGGATTTTCTCGATGTCGCTCGCTTCCCGAAAATCCTCTTCAAATCTAAACAGCTGACTTTCGACAAGGAGAAACTGGTCGGCGCGGATGGCGATCTGACGCTGCACGGGGTGACTCAACCGGTGCATTTGACCGTCGACCGCTTTCACTGCGGTGTCAATCTGATTTCGATGAAAAATGTTTGCGGCGCGAATGCGACCACAACGATCAAGCGCTCCGACTTCGGCGTCGATAAATATGCGCCGGCGCTGGCCGATGAGGTGAAGGTAAGCATTCAAATCGAGGCGATCAAGGATTGAGAATTCCGGGTCTGTGTCAGGCCAGGCGTTGAGGGGGAGGCCGCTGGGCAATAAAAAACCCGCTAGGCCTTGCGGCCTAGCGGGTTTTGTACTTTTATTTGGAGCGGGAAACGAGATTCGAACTCGCGACCCCAACCTTGGCAAGGTTGTGCTCTACCACTGAGCTATTCCCGCAACGAGAGAGGGCGGTTGCGACCGGAACCGAGCCGGTATCGCGGCATAACGATCTTGCTATGCACTAAAAACCCGCGAGTTCCGCGGCTTTTCGTATTGTTTGGAGCGGGAAACGAGATTCGAACTCGCGACCCCAACCTTGGCAAGGTTGTGCTCTACCACTGAGCTATTCCCGCAACGAGAGTGGAGGCTGCGACCACTACCGCAACACCCCTTGAAACGCTTTAAAATTCTATGTTTTATAGATTTTGATTTGTTGAGTTACCCCAAAAGTTACCCCGGCCCCAACAAACGAGGCGCCATTTTAAGTCAATACTCAGAGAAGATCAAGGAACATTTGGCAAAAGAAACGACATTTTTTGAAGCCATAAAAAAGAAAAATCCCGGATAGAAGATAGTCGGCCCAATCTGCTGGAAATTTTTTTTCTTGAAGAAAAACTTTCAATTCACGTTCCCGATGTTCCCAATGTGCCACAAGATAAGATATTTTATCTAACGGTGACGCAGCCAGAAGCCGCTAAGTTTTGCTACTTAATTATCGAGATCATAATTATTTCTTAAAAAGAAACAGTAACTTGTGCATTGTTTACTAAAAGATAATATATTTCGAATTTAAACAGCAGATGTTTATAAAGTCTTTATAAAACAATAATTAACGTTGTAGTTTATGCTTAATTATTTTAGCCACTAAACATCGTTTTTATAAAAAACCGCCATTTTGCTTATTATTTTCAGGCTGAAAATCGTTACAAAATTTTATTTTGACAGCATCGATAGAGTTCTATAAGCAACAATTGCCGAAGAAAAACAGATATTTTGTTGAATTTCTGCACCAAAATTGGGCGAAAATTGCGCGGGTGGGGAGGAGTGAATTTAGGCTTGTCGCCGCTTAATTACTAAGCTATAGCTGATCACTTTTAAATTTATCATCATTATTATATGAGCACCACATTGGTGCGTAAAAAATAAACATTGACATATTTTATAAATAATGGATTTTAATTTGTTTGGGTGTATTTGGGGTGACTATGAACTGATAGTTAGGAGATGGGCTTGCGCCATGCCAAGATCAAAGATTTGCTTGGCATGGCGCAATGGGTTGATCAGAATTCTGCCTTGGCCAGCGGATTCATGGCGATGGCATCCTTCAAATAGTCAGGCGCCAAATGGGCATAGCGCATGGTCATTTTGATGTCGGCGTGGCCTAGTATTTTTTGCAGCGTGAGGATGTTGCCGCCATTCATTATGAAATGACTGGCGAATGAGTGTCGAAGGATATGGGTCATCTGACCACGTGGCAAATCAAGATCGGTACGATCAACAGCTCTGCGGAATGCTCCGATGCAATTGGTAAAGACTCGGTCTTCCGGGTTCTTGTGGCCGGCCCATTTCATCAGCTCGCCGTAGAAGCGCTCCTCGATCGGTATCGTTCTAGTCTTTTTGCTCTTGGTGAACTCGTAGGTAACGAGCTGATTGTGCAACTGCTTGTACCGCAACTGCTCAGCCTCACCCCAACGAGCACCGGTGCGCAGGCACAACTGAGCGACATACCAGGTCGATTGGTTCTTGCACCCTTCCTTTATCTTCTCGAGCAAATGCTGGATCTGCTCAATCGACAAATACGATAGTTGCCGCTCCTGGACCTTGATGAAATCAACCCCAGCTAGCGGGTTTTCATAGTCGATCACCTTCAGCTTGCGCAGTTTATTGAACATCGACGACAGATAGCCATGATGATTGTTCAATGTCTTCTGCGAAATTCCTGATTGCAGACGCTCAAACCTGTATTGAACAAACTGCTCCGGCGTCAGCTCGCAGGCGACTGGATTCCCCAGAGCTGATGCCATATCCAACAGATTAGCGTGCCGTCTCTCGCCATCAGACAGATTGATACCATGGTATCGACGCCACAACTCGGCCAACTCTTTCACCGTGCGACGATCGGTAGATGTTTGCTGCTTCGCGGAATGCTTGGACAGATACTCTCGCTCAAATATCTCGGCATCAACCTTGGTATCAAACGTCTTTCGCGTTCTCGGAATTCCCTTACGATCAACCTGAACCAACCATTTACCTTCTCTTATCTTTTTAACCGACATTATCGTCCTCGAAACATTTACGCACTGGCTCTATCAAACGCTTTCGATCGCTTAACCAGTCTTACTGGGTAATTGCTCGATCAAGTCGTTAACATGCTTTTTGGCTTGCAAAAGATCCGGGACAAACTCAAGGGCGCCAGTATCGTTTGGGAAAGCCCGCCGGCAAAGCGCTTCCCCGATCGCAAGGTAAATGGCCTCTTGATCGCGTTGCCGCTCCAGTGCGGTAAAGGCTCTTTGTTTTCCCTTCGATGCGACCAGAGCATGAATCAGGTTCTTGATCGGATCGCCCGCCAAGGCGGCCACTTCATCCGCAAATTGTCCGCTTAAGTCGGTCGCGGTACTTTTTAAATATTCGTTTTGACCTCTCTTATTGCTTTTATAGTCGTCGGTAATAACCTCAATGGCGCTTTTTTGTGCTGCGATCGCCTCGCTAAAGATGTTGATCTCGTATTCTTTTTCGCTGATCTCGCGTTTTAGCTCAATGAATTGATCCGTCGATAATCTCCCGGTCGCCATATCCCTATGAGCGGTATTCAGCCTGCTATGCAGTTGTTGCAGGACATTTTTGGCGTCGGTAAGATCGTTTTCCATTTCGGCTATTTCCGACCGTTTTCCCTGTAGAACCTCATTGAAGTGTTCAGCGTTTCCCTTCGCTTCCAAATAGTCTCTCTTTTTTAAATTTAAATCGTTCATAAAATGGTTTTCCTTATATAGATAAAAAGGCTGCATGGGACCGCCATGCAGCAACAGTCTTGGCTAGATCAGATGTAAAGCAACGGATCGATTTTGGTAAAGAGCAGCTCAATCTTTTCCAAAGCCATGCTAAAGGCATGCAGGTCCTTATTCTGCTGATCGTGGTAAGCGGAGAATTCCTGAAAATCCGCCTTCAATGTTTTAAAGTCGTTGCCAATGTCGACAAGATTATCTGTCCCCAAATCATTAACGAAATTGTTTATTCTTTTGACGACGTCAATCATGCGGTTTTCGTATTTCGATAAAAACGCTTTTTTCTCGGTTTCGCTCATAGGTTTTCTCCTTGTTGTAAAACATAAATATACTTCGGTTTATGGTTAGTATTTATGGTCTATTTTTCCAGTGCAATTTATTATTTAGCCTCCTTGATGTGCTCTTTCCATTACGGTGCCATGAATAGTAGGTCATCGCGAAACTTTGCTGCGGTTGGTGCCTGCCCATAATTGTGCATATGAATATCGCCGACGGTGCTGCTTTTATTCGCATTCATCACGCTGGACATTTGTTTCAAGATGCCGCCACCCTTCGGCGAAGCCAGGGGGGCGGTGCTGACTGGGCTTATCCCCAGCGGCTTGTTTATGCCTACTGAGCCCACATTTAATCCGGAGATAGAACGCTGCATCCAATCCGGCAAGACCATTTGGGCAATTAACTTCCATCCAGTGATGATGGTGTTGAACAGATTTTTTACCCAATCCAGCAGCGGACCAAAACCCAAGGCACGACCCAAAATATCGACGATCCTGCCTATCGCAACCACAACTTCTCCGATAAAACCGATAATGCTTCCGGCATTATCATGAATGATTGTGAAAATCATGGACCACCCGTTATAGATTTGCGTCAATACGTTCCAGAAATAAGTCAAAATACCCGTAATGCCGAAAGCATCTGTAATGGCTTGGCCGACATAAAGAATTGCTCCTCCCCACTCATCCCACTTTATGATGGCCGTGCCAACGGCGGCGATTAACGCTGTTATTCCCAAAATAGTACCGGTAAGAGGGGCTGTAATTCCAGCTATAGCCAAGCCCCATCCTGTCGTCATGATGGTAGCCCATCCAGCCCCTATACCAAGGAGAGCAATGGCCGCGGTTGCGCCAAAAACAGCTAATGTAGCAATGCCTATATATTTTGCTAATTTCGGATTAGCATCTATCCATGACATAACGGCGAATAGCATGTTATGGACTGAATCGATCATCGGCAGTAACACCGGCAACAGCTTGGTGCCGATGCTGATACTGATCGCGTCTACGCCGGTTTTCATCTTCGCCCACGGATCGGTCATTGCATTGGCCATCCTATTTACTTCATCCATTCCGCTTTGCTTGCCGATATCGGCAATGTTATTTTTGAGGCCGCCTAGATCGTTGTTCAACAGTTTGATCAACGCCACTGCCTCATCTGTTCCGAAGGCCTTCTTCAATAGATCGGATTCTGCGACTTTGTCGATATCGCCAAACTTTTTCTGAATCTTGCCCAGGATATCCACAATAGGCAGCATGTGGCCTTGCGCGTCGGTAAACTTCAGGTTCAGTTTTTCCTGTGCCTTACCGATGTTGTCGAGGAATGAGCGATATTTCGTGCCCGCTTCCGAACCCGACATCGTCGCCTGCAATTTTCCGAGCACGGCGAACTGTTCGGCCATTGAAACGCCGAAGTTCTGCGCGGATGCACCGATAGCGGTAAATGATGCCGCCATTTGTCTACCATCGCTTTTAAAGATGTTAACGGCCATTGCGGTTTGCGCGGCCATCTGCTCAATCCATTGTGCCTTACCCATCGCATCGGCGCTCTTCTGGAAAATTCCGTACATCGTGCCGACGTAGTTGGTAATGTCGGCTACGTTTGCCTTAGTGCCCTTAGCCAGCACGGCGGAAACTTCGGTGAATCTTGACAATTCAGCACCCGACAAACCCGCAATAGCCGATTGAATATCGTAAGATGCTTTGACGAAACCCGACGCCGACTCGCCGTACTGCATGCTGAACTTCAACGCCGTATCACGCAGCTTGTTCAGCGTGTCATCTGCCACGCCCAAACTCTTTACCTCGCCCAATGCCCGCTGCATTTCCTTGGTAGGGTCGAGCAGCTTATTGACCGAATAGGCGGCGCCGACCAACCCGGCCGCGCCGACGCCGATTTGAGTAAAGCCCTTACCGAATCCTGCTGACGCCTGATCTACCGCTTTCATCACCTTGCCCATCGGCCCAGAAACCCGATCGGTCAGGCTGATCATGAAATTTAGATTGTTAAGTGCGACGCTCATAAAACTCCTTAATTAAGTGATAAATACATAATTCCGTTGAAATTTATTTCTTGTTTGCCATCCGGCGGTTTTTGAGCTTGTCAAAAAGCACATCAACAAGCGAACACAGATGCAAATAAATCACGTCCTCTTTGCCAAACTTATTTCCGAAAACATCAATGTCTTTCGAAATGCGTGAAATTTCCCGCTCAGTCTTTAAATTAAAGTCAGGTGTGTTTGTTGTTAGCATTCCCTTTGCGACCGCCTCTAGCTGATTGGTAATATTTTTGAGAAGTAGATCTTTTTTATTAATCATGCCTTACATCCTGGAGCAATCGTCATTGGTGAATTTGCGCGACAAAATCGCCGCAGCGCCGGGGGATATCATCGACGGGGCGCGATCGATCGACTGCGCAGCGGCCGTTGATCAATTGCTGGCAGTCCCGGCAGTAGTGCGTGCCGTCGATTGTCTCAGCCGGTCGCCCGATATGGTTCATCTTGGTTATCTTCACGGTGAGCCCGCGGCCTGAGGCCGTAGTTTCGCGCTGCGTGCTCTGGACGATCTCGATCCCGAGCGAATACAGCGCCGGTGTTTGCCGTTTCAGTGCTTCCGACAGGCCGCGCGGCGACCTCGGCCAGCTTTCCACGCTGCTCCGGTAATCTTCGCTTAGGGCCTCATACAGCGCCTTGCAGGTGCCGTAAAAGACGATCGGGCTCGCGCCTTGATAGTGATCGACCAGCTCCCGGATCGCGACGCCGACCGGCGACGACTCCAGCGCCGCGGCCACGTTTTCGGCACGATTAGCTTTGTACAATTCGGAAAATGTTCCTGCCGGGTGCCCTAGCGTTTGAGCCATCGCCTCACCCAATCGGGTAAAATCGGCCATACGCGGGGGATTTTTGATCTGTACGGATGGCAGCTTCGCTAAGGTTGCGGCAAACAAATCCAATAGGCCGCCAAAGATCACCGGTTTTGCCTCTTCCCATGCGGCATTAAGCTCGGACTCTTCCCGATAATCTATGCGCGGCAATTCGATGCAGATCGCGCGATCGGTCAGATCCTGCGCCGTGATCACGTTCGGAATCGAGTTCACGATCACCGGCCGCTTCACCTCGATGATCGTTTCCTCGTCGTTCGTGTAAAGTGTCCGCGCGGCAAAGCCGCCGCCGGTCGCCAGCGTGCACAAGGCATCCTGCATCTTGGGCGTTAGGTGCGAAATGTTCTCGAAGCTGGCTAGCCAATTGCATCCGGCGCTGATGAACACGTCCTCGACCGATTTCGGGGCCGAGCGCAGATTCACCGAACTGGGATCGGTCACCTGCCGCATCTTGTTTTGGCTGGACGACTTGGCGCTGCCTTGGGTTCCGCATAAGGCCATGATCGGTTTCGGCGTGTCGGCCCGATAAGTTTCCAGGATCCAGGCCAAGACCAGCAGACGGGAGGGCTCAGGGATGTTCACGAACTCCCAGAGCAGCGACAGGTCGCCGCCTGGCTGCGGGATCGGTAAGGCCTGCATCGAGGCCGGTTTCCAGAACTTGACCGGCGGCCGGTCGATGAGCCGCCAGGCGCCGGCCCGCACTTCGACCACCTGCAGGCGCTCGTCGCCGATGAACAGGTAATGGCCGCCGTCGTGCGCGGCCATCCGCAGGTGAACGCGCTGCTTGTGCCCTTCGTGCTTGGCGATTCCGGCTAAGGCAAAGCTGGCGTTCTTGATCGACGATTCGCCGGCCGATTTGCCGATGCCGTTTTGTTTGGTGGATTTGTAGTATGCGAAACTCAGCCATTCGACAAAGGCCCGGCTGCCGATCGCCAGGGTATGGGTCACGCCGTCAATGTTGGTCGAGACGAAAGCCTTGTCGTCGCGGTCGTCGAAAAACAGCTCGCCGCGGTGAATGACCAACTCGATCAACTCGGCGGCCGACGAATCCTTGCCGGCGTTTTCGGACTCGCCGGCAGGCGTCGCGGCCTTGTCGATGTCCGCCATCGACATGCCGCTGGGCTTGGCTTGCTTGATCTTCACCCGATAAGTGGCCCAGAGACTCTTATCGGCCTTGACCATTTGCAAGGCCTCGATTACGTCCTCCGAAAACAAGACGCCAGGGTCGTTCTTGCAGACGGCGAGAGCCCGATCAATTACCGACCGCGCCGCATCCAGGCTTTCGGCCTTTGCGTCGATCGCTTGCTCTAAATCGATCGTGCGCTTTGACGGATCCGGAATGGGGTAGGGCGCAAGGTTACCAGCCTCGGCCTCAGTTTCCGTATCGATGTCCTCGAAAAGATTGGCAGTTTGTTTGTCTAAATCGTCACGCATGGTGTGCTGGTTCCTTCCGCTGTGAGAAAATCGTTCCAATCAGTGCCGGGCGTTGGCGGGATAAGGTATTTCCCTGCCACCGCCAAGGCGGCAGTTTTGGCCTTTTCCTGGCCGATGCCTGACTCGTCGTTATCGCCTGCGATAATGATTTCGTATTCCGGAAATAACCGCCGGGCGACCTGCGCCACCGGCTCCAGGTTGCCGGCGTCCATCGCCACCATCACGAACAGACCACTCTCTTCGTGCAGACTAGATCCTGTCGCATAGCCCTCACATATGAGTAATTTATTATCTTTCGACGAATCGCCAATCACCGAGAAACACTCTTTCTTCCGTCCGCCGGTAAGAAAACGTTTGTTGCCGTCTGGGTTTATAAACTGAAGGTTCACAAGTTCCCTCGATTCGTTGAATAGCGGTATCACCAAGGCTCCGTTATACAGTCTCGCGATATATGGTTTGATACGCTTCCGGATCAAATACGGGTGCTCGTTAGAATCGTAGGTCAATTTGGCAAGTTGCCAGATATGGCGGGCTTTTTGTGCGCTATCGTGTTGGCGATTTTTACGCTCGAGGTTTCTAAGCTTGCGTTCCGACTCGATCTGCCGGCGCACCAATAACGAGAGTGGCTCGCGCTTACCGGATAAGGTCCACGTCTGTTTGAGGCCGGCTGGAAAATACTCGAAATAGCCGGCCGGCTTTCCGTTCAGGTGCAGAATGTAGGCGCCGTTTTTTGTGCCTGGCTTGTCGCCATCGACATACACTCGATGAAGCGTACCGTCGGCAATGATGGCATCCTGGGTGACCATTCCGGCGCCGGCCATGGCCGCGCGGAATTGGTCGATAATTTCGTGATGATTCATGTTTAGCAATCCTTGCCGGGCTTGTAATGCTTGCCTCATCGGCTCTATAATGGCCGCGCACTTGAGGACAAGCATTACGAAGAACCGGCGATTCGTTACTGATAGCCGGTTTTTTTATGCCCGTTGTTTTTTGCTGGCTTGGTGAAACGCATTGACCAGGCTTTTGATGTCGGCCAGTTCATGCTTCACCGTCATCAGGGCGTAATATACCGTGTCATCGTTCATCCGTGGCCCGTCCTCCTCGGCGAACGCATTGCCTAACATGGTTAATTGCGCGTCAGCCTTATTGATCATAAAGTCTACTGTGTCGGTTAAACCGAGCACATCGGTAGAGTCCTGAAGCAGCCATAACCGATGTTTGAAATCTGGCTTACCGACTTCCGTTTTATCGTCCTCAAATTCGTAGAAAACATCCTGCATGCGTTCGGTGGCCATAAATAGATTGCCAATATCGGCTTCGGTTAGCGTGGCGGCTTTATCGGCCTGGCGGCATGATTCGAAAGCTTCCGCCAATGCTGTAAATGCTATGCTGACGGCTTCGAACGGATGTTTGTCGGGGGCGGATTTAAGGGCTGCTTGATAGGTTTGAATACCTAATTCCCACGTAGCTGATTCGAGCACATCGAACAGCGCGTAAATCAAGTCGCGCAATTTTTCATAATCGGCCGCTTTGAGTGCGCCTTTGGCGTAATCGGCCTGGCAGGCCTTAAACTGTATCTCCACGTGGCTGAACAGTGCCTTCGCGCACTTCAACAGGACCGGGAGATGGCTGGCGGTTTGGCGTTTGCTCAGGGGGCGGGTGGCGAAGGCGGCGGGCCGCAATACGGTGGCGGTTTGGTTGGTCTTACGCTGCATGGCTTAACCCTCCATCCTGCCGGCGAATCGCTCGAACAGCTCGCCGCCGTTGTCGAAGTAGTGATGCACTTCCTGACGGGTTGCGCGGGCATCCAGTTTCAGGACGGCTATACAGTCGTCGAATAAGGCTTTATCCAAGCCCCGCAGTGTGATCAGATTGAAAGGGAACCGGTAGCCGTTATACAGCCCGAGCAGGAAACGGCGCACGGTCGCCGCTTGGCCGGTGTCGCCGTCGGCAATTTTGGCAAGGCGGATTAATGCGGGAACGCCAGCTTCGGTGACAGCTTGGCGCTCGGTCTCTAAATCACGAATTTGTTGCAGGAAGTCATTAACAGCTTCCGGTTGCTGGGTGGGTTTTAAGGTGATTTGGCCCTGAATTTTGGGCGCATTTGGGGCTTGATTTGTCATGATAGACTCCTTGACAGTGGTTAAGCCACCGCACGGAGCTACCAAACTCTGGGCGGCGGATGACGTAGCAGGTTGGTAGACCGGGTCAAGGATCCGGCGAGCCTTGCGACTCCCCACCACGCCACCCGCCATAGAAGACGGATTTTGGGCGTAAAAAAAGCCATGCGAATTACGGCGCATAGCTCTTGCGCCTTGACTGAACGGGCTACCAAACCCGACACTCGTTTTTTGCGAGTGCGGAAACAGCATAACGCTGGCGGGGGATGCTGTCAACAGGATCATGCGGAAACCTCTTCTTCCAATGAAGCCAGTAAGGCGCGAATTTCCGAGACCGGATAGACACGGCACCGGGGCGACAACAGCTTGCCTTCCGGATATTTCCCGGACTTTACGCCATCCAGAAAAGTGGTCTTTGAAATGCCCAGCACAGCCAAAACCGAGGGCAATCGAACAAAGCCTTCGGCCGGTAACGGTGCGGGAATATAGGTGATTTTGTTACTTGGTTTTTGCTGGGTTTTTGCGGTATTTGCTGACATCGTTTGCGCTCCTCCGCGCTTTTCCGTTCAAATGCGGAGACATGATGTCAGTTGTAGTTGCTCGTTTCACCGCAATTGCGGTGAAATAGCCCTATTGCGGTGGCTAATCCAAATCGTCAAAACTCCTTTTGGCTTTTGCCAACTTATCTTCCAATGTCCTTTTTTTTAAGCCCCGGTATCCGTATTTTTCAACAATATGTTGAATAAGTTTTTCTTGGTTTTCGAATGAAGGATGGGCATCAATGCCTGGCGATTCGCCTGAAATATAATCGTAAAGCGCTCCGATGAGCCGTAAATAGGTGGTTTCTAATCTGGGATCTATTGCGTTAGCCGGTAAGGAAGTGCGATTATCAGGTTTTATAGCCGAAAATTGATTCTGGACACGAATATGGGCGTTTTTATTAGTGAGTGGAGAAAAAATAGTTCTGTATTGTTTAATCTCAAAAAACACATACTCCAAATCGATCTTTTCTATTTTCCCATCTTCTATTAACTTCGAAACACTGCTGCCCTCAGTTAGGCGCGGCTGCATCGTATGCACATGAAGAAAATTATTGGAGAGCCTATATTCTTCTTCGTCTTCATCACTTAACAGAAAAATCCCGGTAACTTCTTCTTCACAAGTAATATAGTTATAGTAATTTTTGGAATAGTGTACTTCTGGAAATAACACGTACCAACAATTGCCCCAGCCGGTAAAAGATACCTCGAGCATGCAACACTCCGTCCAAGTGAAAGCCGTCAGGAAGGATTAACCGGAAACAGGCTGACGATACCCGCTTATCGCCCCGTCGGGCTATCCGGTCAGTCTGGGATTATAGCAAAGGGATTTTTGAGCCCGCCAGTAGCAAGGGGCAAATGGGGGCAGAAAAGGGAGGGAAGAAGTGGTTAACCGGAAACTGGCGATGACGAAGTAAGCCAGCTTTATCGCTCAACCCGAGAGAGCTATCCGGTTGACCGCATCATAGCAAATTGATGATTCTACGCAACATTTTTTCCGCAGTCAGGCATAATAGCCCGACTTTTCCGAAACTGGATCCGTATGCGTATCGAATGCCCGCACTGCCTTCAAAAAGCCCGAATCACTTCGCGCAACAATTTAACCGAGGCGAAAACCGTCGTCGATCTGTACTGCGAATGTGCAAACAAAGCTTGCAAAGCAACCTTTGTGTGCAGGATGGGCTTTAAGCATTACGTCAACCCGCCCGCCAAGACCACGGCGGAAATTGCTCAAAATCTGCTTGATTCCTTAAATCGTTTTTAGCTAGGCGACAGCATTACGATGACACTAATAGCGAAACGCAAACAGCTGAACATGATTCGGAGTTTTTTTCACTGAAAAAAAATTGTCCGGCGCCCGATGGCGATCGGGATCCTCTTTGCCCCATATCTGTCGCCAAATAAGGTGTGCGCAGCGCTGCAGGTTATCGATCGCCAAAAAGGCGAAGGCTGGCACATTGGGAACAAGTGGAACGTGAGTTGAAAGTTTTTCTTTCAGAAAAAAAATTCCGCCCGGTCTGGCGATTTTCTATCCGGATTTTTTCATATATCGCTTCAAAAAACGTGGGGTCTTAAGCCTGATATTCCTCGAGCTGGCCAAGCGTTCGTAGAAATTTGCCTGATCTTCAGTCGCCAAAAATGGATAGCGCAGCCAGGAAACCAGCATCGATCGCTAAGCAAGTCGATGGCTGGCACGTTGGGAACATGTGGAACGTAAGTTGAAAGTTTTTCTTCCAGAAAAAAAAATTCCGAGGCTGAGCTGGCGTTCTTCTCTCCAGGATTTTTCTTTTTTATGGCTTCAAAAAATGCGGTTTTTATTGCCTGATGTTCCAGGCTGCAGATTGCCGGCTTTCAGCTCATCAAGATAATCAGCCCATTGCTGCATCATTTTATGGCGTTCAGCCAGGTGGGCGGTCCTGTTGTAGGCTCTGCCGTTGGGGTCTCTGACCGCGTGGGCGAGCTGGTGCTCGATAAAGTCCGGCCTGACGCCAAGTACTTCATCCAGGATGGTTCTGGCCATGGCGCGGAAGCCATGGGCGGTCATTTTGTCTTTGCCGTATCCCAGTCGTTTTAATGCCGCATTGAGGGTATTCTCGCTCATGCAGCGGTCTCCGGACGGGGTACGCTCGGAAGGGAAGGTGTAACGACCGCGGCCTGTGAGGGGATACAATTCTTGGAGTATGGACACCGCTTGCTTGGACAGCGGGACAATGTGTTGCACTTTGGTCTTGGAGACGAAGTAACGCCATTCGGCGCTATCGAGATTGATATCTTGCCATTGCATCGAACGCAATTCGCCGGGGCGGACAAATACCAAAGGAGCAAGCTTCAAGGCGCAAACCGCGGGTAGGGAGCCTTGGTATCCATCCATGGCGCGCAATAGTTCTGCGGCTTCTTTAGGATCGGTGATCGCGGCGAAGTGTTCGCCTTTGGCCGGCGGCAGTGCGCCTTTCAAATCGTGGGTAATGTCTCGATCGACGCGGCCGGTGGCGACCGCATAACGGAAAACCTGGCCACAAATTTGCAAGGTTCGGTGGGCGGTCTCGATAGTACCATGCTCTTCGACGCGGCGCAGGCAGGCAAGAATATCTTTCGGCAGGATCTCGGCGATCGGCTTGCCGCCAAGCCAGGGGAAGATATTCCGTTCGAGCATACGTTTAGAGCGGTGGTTTTTCTCGCTCCAGTTCTCGACCTTTTTAAGCCCCCATTCCCGAGCGATCACTTCGAAGCTGTTCGCCGCACTTTCCGCTTTGGAAGCTTTGACGGCTTTCCGGTTTTCGCTGGGATCGATGCCGGCGGCGATTTGCTTCCTGGCCTCGTCGCGTTTTTCTCTGGCTTGGGCAAGAGAGGTTTCCGGATAGGTGCCCAGCGATAACAATTTTTCCTTTCCTTCGAAGCGGTATTTGAATCGCCACCACTTACCCCAGCCGTCTTCTTGCGGTTTAACTAAAAGGAAGAGGCCTTTTTCGTCGGACAGCTTGAACGGCTTGCCGCTGCCGGCTTTCTCGTTCTTGTGGGCGTTTTTGCAGGCGGTATCGGAGAGAGGCATTGGGGGTAACTCCTTCAGGGGGTAACTGAGTACCCCAAAATGTTACCCCAACTTACCCCCGTTTTCCACTGTACTTCGCCGCACTTCGTTGGACAATAAAAAACCCGCTAAGCCTTGCAGCTTGCGGGTTTCATGTGTTTCGCCGAACTTCGTCGAATCGATATATGGAGGCTGCGACCGGAATCGAACCGGTATATACGGCTTTGCAGGCCGCTGCATAACCATTTTGCTACGCAGCCTTGATCAACTTAAATAAAAAAGCCGCGAGTTTCGCGGCTTTTTTTGTATTATTTGGAGCGGGAAACGAGATTCGAACTCGCGACCCCAACCTTGGCAAGGTTGTGCTCTACCACTGAGCTATTCCCGCGCTAGAAATTATTTGCACATTATATAGGATTTATCGATTGTGTCAAACAATTTTTCGCGACAGCGTTATATTTTTATTGGAGGTCGATCGCCAAGACCCAGCCGGTCTTGCCGTTGCACTCGCCGCCTTCGACCGAAACTTCGGCGAAGCTATTGGCTGTCTCGAAAGCGTCCTGTAAGCGCAAGACTTTGACGGAGGTGCCTTGTGGGAAGTGTTGGCAGGTGCCGGTACGATCCGCTTCTTCGGTGTCATCGTAAGCGGCCAGGGCGCCGGGAGCCGGAACGAGGCGGATCGTGGAGGCAGGATCGTAGCTGTTCGGTGATTTTAAGGCATAGGTTTGACCGGCTACGAGAGCTTTCTTGGCATATTGTTGAACGGCCGGACGATTTTCCCCGCCGCTGAACATCGCAATCAGAATCAGCAGGGCAACGCCGCCGACAGCGCCGTAAAAGACTTTGGGTTTGGTTTCTTTTAAGTTCAACGCGGCTGAGGTCAGATTGCCAATCAGGTTTTTTGCGGACTCTACCGATTTGTTTGCGTTATCTTCGTTACTCATTTCTCATCCTCACGATGTTGATATTTATTATTGTAGTTGCATTGGAATTCTGACCACTCTCTCCTCGGCCGCCCGTTCACTTCGGGCGGGTCAGGTTTGTGCCTGAGTCAAAATTCACTGCACGCGGAGTGTAGCGGGCTTGGTTGATTCTGCCGCAACCTTGTTTCCTACTTTTTTTTCTATTGCTCACTCGACCGCACAAGTTACCACGATGAAAAAACTTTTCAAGTGATTTGTGTTTGACTGCCGGATTTTACAAGCAGGCTAGATGAAGTCATAGCCTTTTTTTGCGCTTGAGAGTTTGGTGCTTTCCATAATTTTGACACATTGAAATTGCCAGTAGCCCAGGCCGATATTTTTGCGGTTGTGCAAGCTAACGGGGTAATCTTCGTTCTTCCACAGGATGCGGGCCACATCGCCGTTTTTCAGCATGAAGTTGTCGGTGATCAGATAGCTTTTATCGCCGTCTGTTTCCGCGGAGGCGTAAAGCAGCGCTTTGAGCGGTTCTTCCTTCTTGGATGCGTCTAGCAGGTTGTAGGTGACCGGGTAGCATTGCGAAGTCAAAGATTCAACGCCGAAGACGAGGTTGTTGGTCTGTTTTTCGATCAGAAGCTGATTGACGATGCCGAGCGTACGGGTGTTATCCGGGTTATCTGCTTTTCTGAGGCTGACCAGGCGGCCGATGGTCAATAGGCCGCTCTGTTCGAAGCGGCCGGTCAACAGGCTTTCGGAAGCGGTGTGGGCCAAGAGTTCCGCATTGCTCTCGGCAAGGGGGATCTGATCGTTCAGCAGTTCGTAAGTCGGGATCAGTCCCAGGGTCATATGGCGGTCCAGACGATCGCCGAATAATACGGTGCTTTCCAGTTCAAAGCCGGACCAGCGGTGGAAAAGGTACTCCAGCAGATCGAATGTCGGCGTGCGCTCGTTATAGGCGATCAGTACCGAGCTGAAGCGGCCTTCGCCGGTATTGGCGAGTCTTGCCTTGTGTTCGAGCAGTTTGAAGATTTTGGTCAAATCCAGATACAACGCGGCCGAATCCGGCCGGCCTGCGTCTTCTTTCAAAAAATAGGGTGCACGGTCTTCGTCGGTCAGAATCACGCATTGCACCGCTTGTCCTGATACCGGGGTGTTTTTGATCTGGATCGAATCGCAGATCGTTTTGATGAATTGGTGAATCAGCAAAACTTCTTTTTGCATCAGGCCGCTCGGGGCCGCCAGGCTGAGCAGCAGGATTTGCTTGTAACAGTCTTCGGGGCTGTTTTTTTCCGAGGGATTGGACGGGTCGACGACCAGCTTGGCCGTGTCTTTTTTGAGCGAGACGCCGAGTTTATAGAGCGAATGCAGATCGATCCAGATCCAGTCCGGGATCGGCATGCGCATCAGGTAATGGCTTATCACGATGCTGCTGAGCCCGTCTATACAGCGATGCAGGGCCAAAGGCAGTTGTTTGCCCTGAAACCAGCCGAAATTCTTTTGCGACAGCTCTTTCAGCACGATCCAATAGCTTAGCGTCAATTCCTTTTCGATAGAGACGAGCACATTGAAGATTTTTTGCTCGTTTTCTTCTTTCGGGAAGCCGGTTTTGGTCAGCCGGCTGCGCAGATTTTCTTCGATCGCGAGTAGGCTGGGGCGCAATTGCTCGAGAGCCGTCATGCGGAGTTCGGCCGCAACCGCTAAAGTATTGAACTCTATAATCAAATCGTGCAGCAGTCGCGTCGCCAGACCCGGATTCGCGGCCGGTATCTCGTCGATCCACTGTTGCAGGGGCTTGGTTTCGAACTCTTTAATGCGCTGCGGATTGTCTTCCTGTTTGGGAATAACAAGGTAAAAAGAGTTTTTCACGTAGTCACCGAAGGGATGAGGTCTCGTTAGAAGTTGCTGATCGAATGAGGGGTTTGGCAAGCGTTCAGACGCAAAACACCACTCGGGAAATGATTAACCTCCGCCTTTTTTGGTCATCATTCCTTTGGATGGATTATAGCCAATAATTGCGGCGCTAATGAAAACAATGAAGGCGGCCAGCGTAAAAAGCAGCGCTTCCTGGTTATATTGGCCGTAGAGAGCAAAGCGGGTCAATTCGACGGCTTGCGAAAAAGGATTGTATTTTGCCAGATTGTACAGCAGCAGGCTTGATTCTTTCAGCTTCCATAAAGGATAGAGCGCGGTCGAGAGGAAAAACATCGGGAAGATCACAAAATTCATCACGCCGGCAAAGTTTTCGAGCTGCTTGATGAACGAGGATAACAAGAGTCCCAAGGCGCCGAGCATCAGGCCGGACAGGATCAGTGCCGGGATGATATAAAGATAACCCTGCCAGGGCGCGTGAATCTTATAAGCCCAAGCGATCGCGAGAAATACATAGACCTGCAGGATCGACACGAAGGTGCCGGCCAACAGTTTCGATAACAGCAAAAACCAGCGCGGCAAGGGGCTAACCAGCAGACTGCGCATGCTGCCCATTTCGCGGTCATAAACCATCGACAGCGAGCTCTGCATGCCGTTGAACAGCTGGATCATGCCGATCAGCCCTGGGGTAATGTAGACTTCGTAAAGAATGTAGGTCTGGTAGGGCGGGTTGATCGCGAGTCCCAAGGCGGCCCTAAAGCCTGCGGCAAAGACGAACAGCCAGATCAACGGCCTGACCAGCGCGGAGATGAAGCGCTCGCGCTGGGTCACGAAGCGCCGGAGTTCGCGGCCGGTGATGCCCCACATCGCGCGCCAGAAATGCAGAATGTTCATCGGGGTTCAATCTCCCTGAGTCAGTTTGAAAAAAGCGTCCTTGATCTGCGGCGCGCCGGTCGTTTGCAGCACGGCATCGACGCTGCCGGTGGCCCTGATTTTGCCCTTGTGCAACACGATCAGGCGGTCGTCAGGATAAATTTCGTCGATCAGGTGGCTGGCCCAGAGCACCGCGATGTTGCCGGTATTCGCGAGGCGGTGCACATAATCGACGATCGAGGTGCGGCTCGGTACGTCGAGGCCGACGGTCGGCTCGTCGAGCAGCAAGAGCGACGGTTTGTGCAGCAAGGCCCTGGCGATTTCGACGCGGCGGCGGTGGCCGCCGTTCAGCTGGCGGACTTTTTCGAAGCGGCGCTCGACCATGCCGAGGCGTTCGAGTTCTTCCAGGATGCGTGCATCGGCGACCTTGCCGCTGATGCCGTGCAGCGCAGCATGGTAGCGGAGGTTTTGCTGCACAGTCAGGTCCAGATCCAGCGTCGTCTGTTGAAAGACGATGCCGAGGGTGGCGAGCGCTTTGCAGGTCTCTTGCTTGATGTCATGGCCGCCCAGTTCGATGCGGCCGCTCGGCGTGTCATACAGGCGGGTCATCAGCGAAAACAGCGTGCTTTTGCCGGCGCCGTTCGGGCCGAGCAGCATCGTGCAATGGCCCGGATTGATCTCGAAGCTGACACCATCGAGTGCTTTTTTCGCGCCGTAGGAAAAATTTACATCGGTGATGGATAAAGCGGGGCTCGTGTTCATGGCTTGACCGCGATGCCCCAGGGATAGGTGCCGACGCCGACCGATTGGGTCACGGTCTGGCTTGAGAGATCGATGATCGAAATGTCGTTGCTGACGCCGTTGGTCGTATAAAGCCGCTGTTGATTGGGCGAGAAGGCCAGATTCCAGACGCGCGAGCCGACCAGCAGCGTATTTTCGACGGTCAGTTTTTGCGCGTCGATCACCGCGACCCGGTTCGCGGGGCCCAGGGCGACATAGCCGCGTTTTCTGTCCTTGTCGATCACGACGCCCACCGGCTGGATCTTGTCGGCGGTCACGCCCTGGACTTCAAGCTTGATGTTCTTGACGATCTGCTGCGTTTTCGCATCGATGATGGTCAAGGTGCCGGCCATTTCGGAGGTGACCCACAACTGCTGGCTGTCGGCCGTGAAGGCGACCGCGCGCGGGCGCGGGTCGACCAAGGTATGGTTGACCGCTGCATTCGTCTTCGCATCGATCCAGTGCACCATGTTGGTCGTTTCGGAGGCGCTGATCACCCACTTTTTGTCCGGGCTGGTCGTGATGCCTTCCGGTTCGACGCCGACCTTGATTTGTTTGACCGCTTTCTGTTTCGCAAGGTCGATCACGGTGACCATGCTGTCGTCCTCATTCGAGACATAGAGCATCGTGCCGTCCGGATTCAGCGCGAAGGTCTCGGGGTCTTCGCCGGATGGCAGTTTGCCGGTCACCTTCAGCGTTTCCGCGTCGAGAATCTTGATCGTGTCGTCGTCGCTGGTCGCGACATAGATCGACTTGAAGTCGGGGCTCAGCGCGATGCCGCGCGGGCGCTGGCCGACCGGCACGGTCTTGACCAGTTTGCCTGCGACAGGATCGACGATGGCCAGTGCATTGTCTTTTTCGAGCGTCACGTACAGTGTTTCGGCGCTGGCGTCGAGCGCGGCGGCGGACACCGCGATGAAGGCGGAAAGCAGCGTTTTATTGATCATTTGTGCAAGGGGCAGGTGGTTTCGGGTTGATCGTAGCCGAGCGTGTCGAGTTCGGTTTTCGGGTGCAGGAAGCCTTCGATCGGCGCGACGGCGACCAAGGAGCGCGGCGCGGCCAGCAATACCGGCTGCCGCAATTGGCCGTCCCAGGGGCGGAACGACAGCGGCGTGCCTTTGTAGCCTTGCAGCGCGAAGGCGGGGCTCAGCATGTAGTCCCTGACCGGCTTCAATTCGCCCGATTGCGCGCGCGTCGCCGCCTCGCCGACCGCTCTGGCCGCCAAATAGCCGCCGTAGTCGATCTCTTCCATCCAGCGGCCGTATTTTTCCTGGAAACGGTTCTGCAATTGCACCGCACCCCATTGCTCGTGCGTCCGGTGCCAGGACGTCGCGGTCAAGCCCTGGGTGCCGGCAACCGGGCGCGGCAGCCAGGTGCGGTAATCCAGATATTCGCCGAATTCGCCGCGTTCGTCCGCCACGACCAGCACGTCGTAGTCGTCCGCCTGCGTCATGACCGGCACATCGGCTTGCGCGGTGCGGCGCGCATCGGACGAGTGCTCCCAGGCTTTTTCGCTGACGATTTCGAGCCCGAAGCGCTTGGCCGCGCGCTTGACCGCATCGCCATACAAGCGGTCTTCGTCATGGCTGCCTTGCAGCAGGAACAGTTTGGTCCAGCGTTTTTTGAGCAGGTACTGGGCCAAGGCATCGGCGCGCATCGCCCGGTTCGGCAATAGATGCAGCACGTTCGCGCGGCAATCCTGGTTGCGGAGGGTGTCGTCCTGCGTGGCGATGTCCAGCAATAAGGTGTCTTTCGCTTCTGGCAGGTCGGCCAGTTTATTCAACTGAACAGTCGGCAGATTCACGATTACGAAGCGGTATTTGCCGCCGATATTTTGCTTGAACGTCGCGGCGGGATCGCCTTGCAGGGGCGCGGTAAAGGCCTTCAAGGCGAATTGCTGGCCGGTAAACTGTCCGGTCGTATTGTTGTCCTCGATCGCGAGTTCGGCGCCGGGCAGTCCCTTGTCCTTGATGAAAGGGTCCAGATTCGACAGCGGCGGCGGAGCCTCTTGTTCCTGCGTCAGATAGGCGATCGGCACCGGAGTCGGCTTGGCTTTGGCGAATGCCGGTCCGATCAGGGTCAATGGCGCGAGCCATAGGAGATGGAGCGTTTTCCTGAGTGGGAGCTTGAAAAATCCTGTCATGTCCTAGCGATGAAAATGGCGTGGGATTCAATTTTAACGGATTTGGCGAATTT
>Ga0208264_1000115_pt1 | contig 42623 bp, 37 predicted proteins | sample LakWasMet31_HOW6_2_FD_183873 | JGI IMG/M metagenome (GOLD analysis project Ga0208264, IMG submission 183873) | Freshwater sediment methanotrophic microbial communities from Lake Washington under simulated oxygen tension - Sediment Metagenome... | ecosystem: Environmental > Aquatic > Freshwater >... | reverse complement strand
TATTTAAAGGCTTTTCTAAGTGTCAGCAAGGCTTCAACATCTTCCATTTCATAAATGGGTTCTAATAAGGGCTTGCCAGCTCTTTCACGCCGCTTGTTTTCCCATTCCATGTCGCGCTGTTGCAAATTTGCAGCATCTTTAAGTAATAATTCTAATAATGGATAACTGGCGTCAGTTAAATAAACCGGGCCGCTAAAACCATCTTTAACCAGTTTAGGTAGCCGACCGCAATGGTCAAGATGCGCATGCGATAACACCACGGCATCAATGTCGGCAGGGTTAAATACAAATTCGGCGGCATTTTGGGCTTCGTTTTCCTTGGAACCTTGAAACATGCCACAATCTAATAGAATCCGGTAATTGTCCGTTTCCAGCAAATAACAAGAGCCGGTTACCTGTCCAGTTGCACCTAAAAAAGTCAGATTAGCCATAAGTAAGCCTTATAATTATATGAATAGTTTTGCCGCTAGGTATTTATGTTCAAAAACTAAGATGTCATGTTACCTCAGAAGTTTCAGGCAGACGGTCATAAACTTGCCATTCTACTGAATATCCGATCTAAATGAAAAATACCGCAAACGGCAGTGCAGGACTCATTCTATAATAAAACTCTTAAGATAACTGCCAGCTCACCATCATTCAAAATACACTTAACAGACCACTACGCCATGACTGATAATAACCCTAACGCTAAAAATAACACGGTTATTTGCCACTGCACAGAAACGTCTCGGGCCGCCCTTACAGATCTGATCCAAAAGGGATTTGATACATTAGAATCGGTGTCAAGAATGACTGGGGCTTGCTCAGGATGTGGCGCTTGCGAAATGGCTATTTTGGAATTAATTGCCGAACATAACTGACTGAACGGGATTAAGACTGAGCCTTTCAGATTGGATTCGCTAGTACTTGGTCAATCAGACTGGTTAGTTAGAAAAACTGTGTTTATGAGGAGCTGCAAACCTGGGTTAACAACTCCGTCCGTAACACTATATTAATTTCTAAACTTTTACGCGCCGTTTAAAGCCACCTGCAATACCAAGCAAGCCACTAGCAAATAGCCATATAGCTGCAGGAACAGGCACCGGAACAACTGATAAGGCAGTGTAATCCAGCTTTATATTTTGATTGCCTATCACCTGTCCCTGAATAAACTCTCGCCCAAAAGGTCCATCTATTTGCAGATCATAAACTCCGGCACCTAAATTAAGCGCATAACCACCGGCATCATAAGTTGTTGTGGTCGCTTGTAACGTTGTGGTTCCGGCTATAAAAGCAGAGACAGTTACTCCGCCCAAGCCTTCGCCTGGAGTATAGAAAGCGTTGTTATCACTATCATCATAAGCCACCCCAGTTAAAAAGGGACCTTGAGAATTGGAACCAAAATCGATAGTTACCACATCACTGGGAAAACCTTCTAACGGCGTGTAATCTGGACTGAATCCAACACTAATGCCAACAGACTCGTAGTTACCATCCAGCATGTTGGTTCGATGCCCGCGCCCCGTTACACCTTCATCAACAAACAAGTCGCTATTGAGCAGCTCCGTAATTGAGCTGGTTACACCCGTTAAACCTGTTTGTCCGCGTGTAGCAAGATTTTCCCCAGCAGTTTGATAATTATAGCCAGCATTATTCATGCGTTGAAATGGCGAAGATCCATTACTTCCAGGATGATCAAAAAAATTATTAGCAATCATATCCGTGGTATGAGCTTGCGCAGAAGTCACAAGACTCTGATTCCAAGCCAACGGTTGCTTGGCGGATGAGCTGATCGTGCCAGCCGGCAAACCTTCATTCAGGTTGCCTTCTGGATGAAGTTTATCTGCCAGATAGATTTTAGCTTGAGCTTGTGGATCAGCCCGGAACAGATTAATTAATTCCAAGGTATATTGGTCATAAGCACTAATCGTTGCTGCACCAGCGTGTGGCGAAACTGTAACGATGGCTAAAGCAACCACAGATGTTTTAATTCCCATGTAATTTCCTAAACAGTTAATAAAAAATTTGCACAGCGGCAACTTTAACCACCCGACTGCGCAACAACCACTCTGCCACGATGGTCTATCCATTTAATGTAATGGGCAAAAAGACGAAGGACTAGAGCCATTTCATACGTCAGTTAATGCTAGTAAAATTTCCAGCTTAGTCTGATTGAGTATGAAGTGGTGGAATTTATAACAATAGAAAATTTCATCTGTCTTAAAATCAGCTCACAAATAAATCACAAAAAGTCACTGTTATAGATATGAGGATACGTGTTAATCCATCCCACAGGCACTGACATATAGATTGGCTGAGAACAAGTTTAAATCCAGCGGTTTGCTAATAGCGCTTAACTGGCATTTTACTTAGCTATTTTGGCAACACCTCAGTTGCAATTGTTTTAACTGATTTGTACGGGCTAATTTTAAACGGTTCCCACATTTGGCTATTTTTTTCGGTTTTAGTGTGCGGCGCTATTTGCAGAACATTGGATCTTAAGCCGCCAATTTGCCGACCAATACGCGCAACGTTAACCAACTGTGTGTAATGGTTTTCTACTACCGATATATCGGCTTGATATTGGTTGCGCTGCGTAATTAAAAAATCAATCAGTGAGTGCTTGCCCGCATCAAATTGCAGCTCGTAAGCTTCTTCAACTGCGGCGGTGGAGTTGGCGTATTCATCCAGGCGACTGACCATGCTTCTGGCTTGCACCAGCTGAGTTTGAAAAGTGGCTAACTGGGTTTTTATATCCCAAATAACTTTGTCGGCAGCGGCAACGGTGGCGGCTTTCTTGGCTTCCGCTTCACGGCGTTTGTTAAATAACTCGCCACCTAAAGGGATTTGGTAATTAACTTGCAAGCCGACATTACTCAGTGTGTCTGTTGACAATGGGTTATTGAGTTCACGATGAAAACGTTGCCGAAAGTTTAAACTTAATGATGGCAACATAGCGCCGGTTGCGGTATCAACATCGGCATCACTGGAATCAACCCGCTTTTGTGCCGCTAATAATCGGTAGCTTTGCACCGCTGTATCCAGCAACTGATCGAGTGATTTATCGGCATAAGCCATGTCAAATTTAGGCTCGATTAAATTGCCCAATTGCTCAACACCCATGATTTTAAAACCTGCAACCAATCCGGCTAATTGGCCATTAACCTGGGCGATATCATTTTCAGCTTGAATTTGCTGAGCCACCGCTTGCAAGGTGGTCACATTGGAGGTTTTACCGGCATCAACTTGCTTTTGCACATCCTCTGCCAGTTTTTTTAATTTGTTTAGATAATTATTGGCAACTTTGTAGCGGTCATGCAGGCGCAGTATTTCCAGATATTGCTCAGTTACCCTTAGCGCTACGGCTTCATGCGCGTCATTTAAATCAAATTCGGCAGCTTCTTTTCTAAATTCGGCAGAACGAATGCTGTACCAATCCGAAAAACCATTAAACAAATTCCATTGCAACGTACCATCCAGCCTTTGTTCAGAGCGATAAAACTGCGCTTCGCGTTGGATGTTGTTGATTTGTTGCTGGCCGTTATTGTCTTGATAGGACAGCCCCGCCACTGGCAAAAACTTGGAGTAAGTCTGCCAAACCTGCGCGTCCGAGGCTTCTAACATGGCTTCGGCAGAGCGCACATCGGGATGTTCCTGAATGATTTTTTCAACCACTTCTTGTAAGGTGGCTGCGGAAGTCTGCCCCGCAAATACCATAAGGAAAACGCAAAAAACACTATTTGATCGTTTCATTTTGTTGCTTTACCTAATTATTAACGTTCTTGTAAAGACTGCCGGAAAGTTTTAACGACAGGTTTAAGTAAATATTCCAATACGGTACGCTGGCCTGTTTTAATACTGGCATCGGCCACCATGCCTGGGGTAATCGTTAATTTGTCTTCTTTTTTACCCAGGTAATTGCGGTCAGTTTCTATGGTGATGTCAAAATAGGTGTTTTCTTTGCGCTCATCCAGAATAGCATCCGCCCCAACTTTAATAACCTTGCCGTCCAATGAACCAAAAATTGATGAGTCATAAGCGGTAATGCGTACTTTAGCGGGTTGATCAACATGGATAAAAGCCATATCGGCCGGTTTAACTTGTACAGTAATTTGTAATTTATCTTCAACCGGCACAATTTCCATCACATTTTCACCCGCCTTCACCACGCCGCCAATTGTGTTTAGCAACACGCGATTTACAATGCCGGACATCGGCGCTCGTAAATCACTACGACTAACTTTATCCTGCATGCCGCGCATAAGCTCGGTGAGTGCGGAGATTTTTCCCAGCAGTTCATTGCGCTGCTTTCTGGCATCTGATCGATAAACGGATTCGGCTTCGTTAATGCGCGATTGTGCTTCAAGCACGGCGGCGTTTAATCTGGGAACTTCCGCTTTGGCCACTTTTAAATCGCCTAATATTTGGTTAACTTTGGCATCGGCCGACAAATAATCCGCGCGCGCGCCCACGTTTTTTTCAGTTAACCTGGCTTCAATTTCCAGACTTTCTTTGGCAAAGCCCAGGTTTTTTGTCAAACCAGCGACTTTAAGATGGGTCGCCAGTAACTCCTGGCGTTTTTGTTCCAGTTGGCTGGTTGCAGTGGCGATGGCTGCTCTATGCTCTTGCACGCGCAAAGTCCACAATCGGCGTTCACGTTCCACAATTTCGGGCGCTTCATTAAACACTTCACGCGGAAACTCTGGATCATGATTGTTAATTTCCGCATCTAAACGAGCGCTGGCAGCCAACATACTCCAGTAGTTCTGCTCACTTTCACCCAGCTCGGAATGAAACTGAACGTTTTCAATACGCGCTACCAAATCGTACTGTTTTACGGCATCGCCTTCTTTCACAAACAGTTCTTTTAGAATTCCACCCTCCAGACTTTGCACATTTTGCACTTTGCTGGAGGGCACGACTTTACCTTGCGCATGAACTGAAATACTTAAGGAGCCAAAATACATCCACAGCATAGCCAGGATAAAAAACACACCCATGGCCGCAATCATCAGGGTGATGGCTTTATGGGGATCACGATCCAGATCAGGATATTTGCCAATCTGCGCACTACGTTGAGTATCATGCAACATATTGCCTCCTAAGCCTTAGCTGGCGGTGCGCCACTTAATTGAGCCAGCACCTGATCGCGCGGGCCATCCAACACAATCATACCCTGGCTCATCACGACTAACCGGTCAACCAGCGGCAACATGGCCATGCGATGCGTGGTTAACAACAAGGTGGTGCCTTGCAGATTATTACGCAGATTAATTATTAACTGCTGTTCGGTGCCTGGATCCATCATGCTGCTGGGTTCATCCATTAACAAGATGCTGGGGTTACGCACCAACGCTCTGGCAATGCCTATGGTTTGCTTTTGGCCACCGGACAACCTGTCGCCACGCTCCCCAACCTGCGTGCCTAAACCATCCGGCAATTGGGTTAGAATATCGTCTAGGCAAGCTACTCGCGCTGCTTGCAACAAATCGGTATCGTTTGCGCCGGTTACGCCCATAAAAATATTGTCGCGAATACTGCCGTGAAATAACGTGATATCTTGAGGCACATAGCCAATGTTGCGGCGCAAACTATTGGCTTCCATTTGCTTGGTAACCACGCCGTCCATTAACACCGAACCGGAATCTGGCTCGTATAAATTAAGCAGCAATTTAAAAATACTACTTTTGCCGGAACCCACTTTACCGATAAAGCCAACGCGTTCGCCAGGTTCGATTTTTAAGTTGAGGTTGTTGAAAACCGGTTGAGAATTTGGGTAACTAAACACGACGTTACGTAATTCAATACGTCCATGCAATTTGGGCACATGCAAGCTTTCTTCCGTATCATCAATTGGCGCTTCCATGATTTGGTTAATCGCTTTTAAGGCCAGCTTGGTTTGTTGCCAGCGCAATATTAAGCCGGACAGTTGTGCCACTGGTGTAATGGCCCTGGAGGACAACATTGACGCTGCAATCAGTTGTCCCATAGTCAATTGGTTATCGGCAATCATCAAGGCGCCCACCATCACCATAAACACCGTCACCAAACCAATCAGCATGCCGGTCATGTTGGCACCCAAACTGGTGATGTGGCGCATTTGCGTGGTTTCCTCAGATAAAATCACACATAACGATTCCCATTTTCGGCGTGCCCAGGCTTCTGCACCTAATGATTTAATGGTATCCAGCCCGTTCATCACTTCAAACAAATGCGCCGTTCGTTCCGCACTTTCCTGCATATTTTTGGAAATGGTTTTGACCAGCGCCTTTTGTAACACCCAGGAGCCTAATAATGCTAACGGAATGGCCACTAAAGGCACCACAACCAGCCAGCCGCTGATGATGCCAATCAAGACTAAAAAGAACAGGCTAAATGGCAAATCGCCGAACAAAGCCATCGTAGTTGAGGTGAAAAAGTCGCGCACCATTTCAAAGTCACGCACCACATTGGCTAACACACCACCGGAAGCCGGTCGACTGGCGACTCGCAGTCTTAAACTGCGTGCAAAAATCTGGGCTGAAAGGGTAACATCAATTTTTCTGGCCGCGCCTTCCAATAAATGACTACGCAGTAACTTGAATATCAGGTCAAATACAGTCACCAGGACGGCAGCCGACGTTAATACCCACAAGCTATCCGTTGCATTGTTAGGGATAACACGGTCATAAACGGACATCGTATAAAACGGGATGACTGAAGCAAACAGATTAAGCACAATGGTTGCCAATAACGCCCAGCGATAAATCCAGAAATTGGCTTTAAAAGTATCCCAAAACCATTGTTGCGGTTGCGGCAGATGGTATAACAAACTGCGGGCATCAAAATAAAATACCGGTCTGACAAAATACCATGTACCAGGATGATCACGTTTTAAGGCGGCCAAGCTAAGCCAGTGCGTACCATTGACACCAAACAAACTGCATTCAAACTGATCCCCGTCCCGTTGTAAAACGGCGACAGCATCACCATGTAAGGACATAATCAGCACAGGCAGCATGGAGGATTTAATTGCATCGGGATTTTGTTCTGCACGGGTGACGCTAAGTCCCGCTCTGGCAAAGCATTCTTCCAGCTCAGTTTCAGTTATTCGGCCATCTGTTAAAGGCACACCAGATATAATTTGTTCTTGATCAACGTGGCGACCAAAAAAACGGGCAAAAAACAGCAACCGATCAAGCACCATGTCTTCACCTGTGCTGAAATCATCTGCCAAGGCCTCTTGAGTTTCAGGCATTTTTAAGAACTCGTGTAAGGGATTAAACGACTAACCTGTGTTTGTTTTCAGGTTTAACTGGAACTTAGTATAGATAAGGAAAAAAATGTTGTTTTGGATCGGGGTAGGAAAATATTACTGTTGCCTTTCAATATTTTCTGTCTCCATCTTGAAGATACAGAATAACATTAATTTTATTAATTATTAACAACAAATAAACCATTATCAAGTTGCAACTGAACTATGATGTTTTTTATCATCCCGTATCGATGTTACCAACAGATTAAACAGAATTTGCTATCAATTTGGCATTTATAACCTGACAAGCGAATCAAATGTTGGCGCTAAAATTCCGCCAATCGATCCAATGCTTCGCTAATCGTTGCAACCGGATAAATTTTTAAGCCATCTACAGCCTTTTTAGGCGCATTGGCTTTGGGAATAACTGCACTTTTAAAGCCATGTTTTGCTGCATCATTCAGTCGTGCATGCCCATTAGCCACTGGCCGGATTTCGCCATTTAAACCGACTTCACCAAAAAAGAACGCATCGTGCGGGATTATTTTGTTTCTAAAACTAGATACAACAGCAATTAAAATAGCCAGATCCGAGCTAGTTTCAGTAATCTTAATACCGCCTACCACATTGGCATAAATTTCATCGGCAGCAGTAAAAATGCCGCCATGTTTTGCCAGCACTGCCAGCAACATGGCCAATCGGTTTTGATCAATACCAACTGCCAAACGTCTTGGATTGCCATATTGGCATTCAGTCACCAGCGCTTGAATTTCAACTAATAAAGGTCGGGTGCCTTCCCACAACACCGTCACCACACTGCCTGATGATGGCTTTTCGGCCCGATTTAAAAACATGGCCGATGGATTTTTAACTTCTTTTAACCCGGAACTGTCCATCGCAAAAAAACCTAATTCACCTACGCTGCCAAAGCGGTTTTTATCGGCCCTTAACACCCTGAATCGGGCATCGTCAGTAGAAGCCAAAATAACTTGGGTATCAACAATATGACTTAACGTCATCGGGCCAGCTAATGACTGGTCTTTAGTGACATGCCCAACCATAAAAATGCTCACCTGATTTTTTTTGGCATACTGGGTTAAATAGCTGGCCGATTCCCGCACTTGCGATACCGAACCCGGCGCAGAGTCAGCATCCTGCGTGTGCATGACTTGAATGGAATCAATGACCAGAACATGTGGCTGTATCTCGTCCAGCACATCACAAATGCGTTGCACTGAAGTCTCTGCCAACATCATGATTTTATCGGCCGGTAATTTTAATCGGTGCGCTCGTTCAGCAATCTGTTGCAGGGATTCTTCGCCAGATACATATAAAACCTTGTTACCGCGTTCGCCAATATTGGCTAATGCTTGCAGTAATAGCGTACTTTTGCCCGCGCCTGGCGCACCACCGATTAATACCACGCTACCTTGCACAATGCCACCGCCCAACACCCGATCAAACTCGGATAAACCGCTGCAAATCCGTTCAGCTTGCGACAGGTTAACGTCTGATAATAACTGCACTTTGGATTGGCTACCAGCATAACCTGTTGCCCGGCTTTGTCGTTCGGATGCGGCTGATGTCAAACGCACTTCTTTAATGGTATTCCATTCACCGCAAGCGGTACATTGGCCATTCCAGCGAGGGTAATCCGCACCGCACTGATCACAAACAAACGCTGTTTTAATTTTTTTACTCATACGTCCCTTTTAGGGCAAATGGAATTACTAAAAAATGCCTTCATCATCGCCTATCAAGTTTTCCAATGAATGCAGCTCTTTTCTAAGCCGTTTTCGGCTGCATAATTTATCTTGCACCGGCTGCGGCAGTTCGGTAAAGATAAACACATCTTTAAGCATTAATAAATCCACCAGATCTTCAATTATTCTAACCATATCCAGATCGGTGTTAACCAGAGCTGACTTAGCCTGTTCCACCATCTGGTTTTGTTGTAAAAACCTTTGCACATCAGGATGGCTTGTTTCCAACCAATCAGGGCTATCACTTACAGGTATACTGGATAATTCAATCACCAGCCCAGCACTATTCCGAGTAACATATGGCATCTAAATCTCCAAACTAAATCCTATACTCATAGCGTAACGCTATCAGTTAAATTAATTATCCAACCTAAAACAGACAAACGAGAACATGGATCAAGAATCGCAATCCGGCATCCAAAGTCATCCAATCAACAGCCCGAGTGAAGATGGCTTGCTATCAGCCTTATTATGCACTTGCAAGCTATTGCACCGCCCACAATCCATAGAAACATTAACTGCTGGCTTGCCATTAGTTAATAACAAGCTTACCCCTGCTCTGTTTATAAGAGCTGCAGAACGTGCCGGCATGGCGGCTGCTTTAGTAAAACGACCACTGGAAGGCATTTCAAATCTGGTATTGCCCGCAATTTTACTGCTAAATGATCAAAAAACCTGCGTTTTAATCAGCAAAAGCCATAATCACTACCAAATTGTGCTGCCAGAAACCGACGATGGTGAAAAAACGGTCAGTTTTGAAGAATTGCAAGCCGAATACACCGGCAATGCATTTTTCGTGCAACTAAAGCATCAATTTGACCAACGCACCGCTGACGCAATGACACCAAATACAAAACACTGGTTCTGGGATGTAGTGTTTAAATCTTGGCCAATTTACATAGAAGTGATCATTGCCTCCCTGTCGATTAACCTGTTCGCCCTGGTTTCACCGCTGTTTGTGATGAACGTATACGATAGAGTCGTGCCTAATCACGCCTTAGAGACCTTATGGGTGTTGGCTATCGGCGTGGCTATTGTTTACAGCTTTGATTTTATTATGAAAGCGTTGCGTGGCTATTTTATTGATGCGGCCGGTAAGCGTTCCGATATTATTCTGTCTGCAACTATTTTTGAAAAAATCATGGCCATCCGCATGGAAGCCAAACCGGCTTCGGTCGGTGCATTTGCCAATAACTTACATGAATTTGAATCGTTTAGGGATTTTCTTACCTCAGCAACCTTAACAACGCTGATTGATTTACCGTTTTTATTTATATTTTTAGGCATTATTGCAGTGATTGGCGGCAATTTGATATATATCCCGTTAGCGATTTTACCACTCGCCATTCTAGGTGGTTTAGCCACACAAGGCCCGTTAAAAAGATCCGCTGCCGAATTATTTAAATACTCAGCCCAAAAAAATGCCACCTTAATTGAAGCCTTGTCCAACCTGGATATGCTAAAAAGCCTGGGCGCCGAAGGCCAAATGCAGCGGCAATGGGAACAAAACATCAACCAAATGGCGCATTTAAGCATAAAAGCCCGCTTTTACTCATCAATAGCCGTCAACTTAACCGCCTTTTTTCAGCAGATTGCTTCAATTGGCATCATTATTCTAGGTGTTTACAAAATAGCAGATGGCGACCTGACCACGGGCGGCTTAATTGCCTGTACTTTGCTTAGTGGCCGTGCAGTTGCACCGATTGGTCAAGTGGCCGCGTTACTCACCCGCTTTCATCAAGCTAAAGCTTCCTTAGCATCTCTAAACCACTTAATGGCCTTGCCGGTTGAGCGAGATTCAGGCCGCAATTTTCTGCATCGCCCCGCCTTTAAAGGCAATATTGAATTTAAAAATGTCAGCTTTAGCTATCCTGACCAGCCCACCAAAGCCTTAGATAATGTGTCATTTAAAATTTCGGCAGGTGAAAAAGTTGGCCTGATTGGCCGCATCGGCTCCGGCAAAAGCACTATTGAAAAACTCATGCTGGCCTTTTATCAGCAACAAGAAGGCAGCATTTTAATCGACGACACCGACAGCCGACAGCTTGACCCAGCGGAATTACGCCGTCAGATTGGCTATGTGCCACAAGATATTTCCTTAATTTACGGCAGCATTAAAGACAACATTACTTTGGGTGCCACATTCGTTAATGACGAGGCCATATTAAACGCCGCCGAAGTGGCAGGTGTTACGCAGTTTGTTAACAAGCACCCCGCTGGATTTGATATGCCAGTGGGAGAGCGCGGTGCAGCACTGTCTGGCGGGCAACGCCAAAGCGTTGCGGTGGCCAGGGCCATGTTATTAAAGCCCGCCATTTACATTTTGGATGAACCGACAAACGCCATGGATAACAGCACCGAAGAAGCATTTAAAGATCGCTTTGCCAAACAATTAAGTAATAACACATTGATTTTAGTCACACATCGGGCATCCTTACTAACTTTGGTTGACCGGTTAATTGTGTTGGATGGTGGACACATTGTGGCCGATGGCCCTAAACAACAAGTGCTGGATGCCTTAAAACAAGGCCAGATTAAGGTTTCTAACTAAAGCTTTTTACCTACATAAAAACGGACCCACTTATGGCTCAACCTTTATCAACCAACTTTTCCAAAAAATCCCAGCAAAACCGGGCCATCGACAAGCAGTTTTACAACGAGCTGGATGAATCATCTTTTCATGATGTACCAGTGCAAAGCCATCTGATTTTATGGCTAACGTTTCTATTTATGGTTATCGCTTTAATTTGGGCCAATTTTGCCACCCTGGATGAAGTGACGCGTGGCTCTGGAAAAATCATCCCATCCAGTCATATTCAAGTCGTGCAAAATCTGGAAGGCGGTATTTTGTCGGAAATATTGGTTAAAGAAGGTGATCAGGTAGAAAAAGGCCAGCCATTGTTACAACTGGACGAAGTTCGATTTGCATCTTCATTTAACGAAGCCAAAGTTAAATATTTTGAGTTGCTGGCAAAAACAGCCCGCCTGACTGCCGAAACCACCGACCAACCGCTAAAAATTCCACAAGAAGTCATCGACAAAGCCCCTACCCTGGCCGAACATAACCGGCAACTGTATAACTCCAGAAAGTCGGAACTGGAAGCTAATCAAAGCGTCTTGCAGCAGCAAATTGTGCAAAAAAGTCAGGAACTGGTGGAGTTAAAATCCAAGCAGGATCAAATTGCGCGTAGTTATCAAATGTTAAAACAAGAACTGGATATGTCGGAACCACTGGTTGCTCAGGGAGCCATGTCAGAAGTTGAACTACTCCGGTTAAAACGCAATGCCAATGATTTAAATGGCGAGCTGAACTCGGCCAAGTTGTCTATTCCACGCATTGAATCGTATATTTCTGAAATCAAAAATAAATTAAGCGAGCAAAAAATTCGTTTTCATACCGAAGCGTTAAAAGAATTAAACGAAGCCAAATCACAATTGGATCAAACATCATCTTCCACTGAAGCCTTAAAAGATCGAGTTAACCGCACCAAAATTGTGTCACCGGTAAAAGGCACCATTAAACAACTAAAAATCACCACCATTGGCGGCGTTATTCAACCCGGCATGGATTTATTGGAAATCGTACCCATTGATGATCAATTGCTGGTGCAAGCTAACATACGCCCGGCTGACATCGCCTTTCTTAGACCTAACCAAAATGCGATGGTCAAGCTGACCGCTTACGATTTTTCAATATACGGCGGCCTGGAAGCCAAACTGGAACACATCAGCGCCGATACGATTATTGATGAACAAGATGATAAAAGTTATTATCAAATATTGCTGCGTACCAATAAAAATCATCTGGAAAAGAATGGTGAAATCCTGAATATTATTGCGGGCATGAACGCGGATGTGGACATTTTAACCGGTAAGAAAACTGTTTTGGATTATCTTTTAAAACCCATTTTAAAAGCTAAGGAACAAGCATTGAGAGAACGTTAAAACACTGCCAAAACAGGCATTGGTCATGGCAAATCTATTAATTTTATCTAATAACCCTGTACTTGCTGAACAATGGAAAACTGTGCTTAGCACAGAGCATCAAGTACATGTGTTAAACAACCATTTGCTTATAAATCAACTATTAACTAAGCAAGCTATCGGCTTATTGGTGTTGGATGGCGTGCTTTTAGATAACACCACGGATCTGGATGCGCTTAAACAATACGGCATCAAAATACTACTTATAGGAAACAATTGGTCGGGAGAAAGCCAAATTAACAGCTTGGTTTCAGGAATTTCCGGCTATTGCGAAGCCAATACGATTAGCTCATCGCTTTTAAAAGCTGCCAACACTATTTTACTAGGCGATATTTGGGTGCATCGTGACCTAGTCCCCAGAATTGTTGAGCGTTTGATTAAATTGAATACCGCCAATAGTCTAGCAACTGCCCCACCGATATCCACCAATCTGCAAACTTTAAGTCAAAGAGAGTTAGCTGTTGCCAAACTGCTAAGACAAGGTAAAAATAATAAGATAATCGCAGCGGCTCTGAATATCTCTGAACGCACGGTTAAAGCGCATCTCACCTCAATATTTACCAAGTTTAATGTAAAAAACCGGGTGCACCTTGCGTTATTGCTTAAAGAATTTCACTTGTAGCAGAGTGCTAATGCCATTATTATTTACAAATATTGAACAATCATATTTTAGGAGGCAATAATGACGATAAAGTTTCCACTGATTTTTAGCTGCATCATGTTCAGCCACATAGCCTACAGTCAATCACTGCATGAAGCCGTCCAACAAACCATCAATGAAAACCCCGAAGTTCAATCCGCAAAAGATGAGCGCTTAGCCGTAGAAGAACAAATCAGCCAAGCTAAAGCCGGTTACTTTCCAACCGTTGATATTGCTGGCGGTTATGGCTTTGAACAAGCCAACAACCCAACTACACGGGCCAGATTATTTAACGGTCAACATGGCACCACCCAGTACGGTCGCGAAGAAACCGCCATCCAGCTCAAACAAATGCTGTTTGACGGCCTGGCAACGCCCAACGAAGTAAAAAGACATGAAGCGATTACCGATTCCAAGGCCTATACCGTGTTTGGCCAAGCTGAAATCACTGCTTTAAAAGCTGTCGAAGCCTACCTGAATGTATTGCGACGCGAAGCTTTGCTTAAGTTAGCCGAAGACAATCTCGCCATCCATATTAAAACCAATGATCAAATTGTATTGCGTAGCCAGCAAGGCGTAGGCAAACGGGCCGATATTGAACAATCAACTGGCCGCGTATCCTTGGCTGAAGCAAATGTGCATTCCGAGCAAGGTAATTTAAACGATGCCAAAACAACATTCCTGCGTATTGTCGGTACTCTGCCGGCCAAGCTTGATTTGCCCGGACATCCTGAGAAAAACTTGCCAGCCAGCATTGATGCTGCCATAGAAAAAGCAGTCGCCAATCATCCTATTTTAAAATCCGCCAATGCCGATGTTGAATCGGCCAACTCGCAGCATGAAACCGCCAAAGCAGCCTATATGCCGAGAGTGGATTTTGAAGCGGCCGCGTCACGCAACGACAACGTCAACGGCATTCCCGGCAAAAATGAAGACTTAACCGCGATGCTACGCCTGAAATACAACTTATTTAACGGCGGCAAGGATGTAGCCAGACGCCGCGAAACCGCTCATTTAGTGGCCCAATCAAAAGACATTCGTGACAACACCTACCGTCAGGTAGTTGAAAGCATGCGCTTATCCTGGGTTGCGCATGAAACCATCAAAAGCCAGCTGGAATTTTTTAAACAACACAAAGATGCCAGCGCCAAAGCACTGGAAGCCTATCAATTACAGTTTAATATCGGCCAACGTACCCTGTTGGATTTGCTTGATTCTGCCAATGAAATGTTTGTCGCCAATACCGCGTATGTAAACGCAGAATTTGACGAACTATATGCCGCACACCGCATTTTAGCTAGCTTGGGCGGTTTAAATGAATATCTAAATGTTGCCTTACCGAAAGAAGCCACGCCTTTGAAATAATCAGAACAGTTGCTAATGTTCTATAAGCCGTGCCTGAATCTGTAAAGATTGATTCTCATCCGGAAACTGGTAAGGAAATATGCCCTGCGATCAGAATATTTAAGCGACTGGGCGCAATAAATAGCCGCGTTATAGTTATTGCGTGGATTACGACATGCGGTGAACAAGTGCTTTCTTTAAGAATTGGCTTGGTTGAGGGTCTATTCGTTCTAACACATATACTTCGACAGACTGATTTAGTTAATTGCCCAACGTGTTAACATTTAGCATGCGCACGCGTGGGCAATTCAACTGATCATGACGATAAACAGCGTTGTGTATCAAACGATGATATTTAGGGGTAACAACTCATATGCTCGTTCTTAATCCCAAGCAAATTCAATTATTCGATGCCAAAATTAAAGCCCAATTTGTCGAAAAATTGACCGGCCAGTTAAGTCAGGAATATCCAGAAATCTTCCAGCCCCTACCCCAAGCACTTGCGCTACGCATGGTGGCTAAAAAAATTGCATATGCTCAATTTCAATACCAAATCCTTTATCAAAATGCCCTAACAACTTATTTACATTACTGTTGCGCTATTGGTCCAGGTTTTGACTTACAGCCTGAAATTCAGAATGCGTTATATGATTTGTCAAGGTATCCAGATGATATTCCAGACCAATTACCTGATCTCGTTAGCGCTGAAGCATGGGAAGCAGCAGAACAACAATCCCGGCAAAGTGATTGGTTTAACACTGATCCAGAATCGTTACCAGACCACATAGCCGCTCACCTCTGTTGGGCGATGGCAGCATTAGCAAAAACACAGAAGAAAGCCAATACGACGCCGGAAGATGCAGCTTTAACACTATTTATTAACCAATCCATGCAACTTGCCCGCAAGTACCAAATTATTGATGCCAAAGGAATGACGGCCTTTGGCATTTGCCAAATTCTGTTGGGAACAGATTTTTATCTGCAAACCTCCAAGCCCTGGATAGCGCCTATTTTCCATGATCCTGCCATACTACCCATGTTGCGCGGTGCAACCTTGGCTGGATGTGTTGAATTAGAATGGGAACTTGTGCTTTGAACTATCAAAAAACCAGGAATATAGAGTAATGGCTAGTGACAATCCCGCCGTAAACTTTCTCGAATACATGAAAGGCGTGAGCGATTCTGCTATCAATGTAGCCAAAGAAGGAGCTTATGGTGTCTACGATTTTGGCCAGGTCGCCGTGGGCGGCGCTAAAATTGCTGCCAAAGAGGGGCTGTCCGCTTTAGGGGCAACTGGCGCTGCCGCCAAAATCAGTATCGAGGATATTGAGCCCTTAAGCAGTTTAGGCAAGGTAGCTGCCCAAGGTGGTTATCAAGGTTTGGGCAATGCGATAAAAAGCATGCCAGGTAATTTGGCTAATGCGGTTATTAGCGCAGCTCAGCAAGGCGACATGCGAGCTTTGGGCAGTTCGGTTACGGACGCGGCATTATTGGTTGATGGTGCAGCTGGGTTAACCAAAGGTGTCGCTACCGGTATGACTAAAGCAGCGACAAAACTTAAGCCCGCTGCAGCAACGATGACAGAAACCGTGTCCAGAACTGTTGATAAAGCTAAAACCGCACTTGGCAAGGCAAAGAATTCGGGTAATCCGGAAATAGCCAATGAGCCTACAGCGACTTGTAGTAAGAAAAATGATGTACTGTCGCGTAAAAATATGAATCAACAAAATGAGCCGGATATTCCAGAAAACTTTGAATCGGTCTATCAAAAAGCACCTGCCGCCAAGAATCAAATAGATAGTATTGCTGATGAAATTGCAGAAAAATACGATGGTGAAGTAGCAAAAGCTCCGATCAAATCTCGTGAAAGAGCAATAGAAAAAATTTTTAATGATTACGATGGAGACGCCACACAAATAAAGGACTTGGCAAGAAATACAATTATTGTTTCACCCGATAAAATGGACGCCGTAGTTAACGAATTAGCTAATCGTGGTGCCAATATTAAAATCATTGATGGAAACACAGATCCTCTAGGCTACAGTGGAGTTAATTCAACAATTAAAACCGAGTCCGGGATCTTTGGTGAAATACAGGTGAATACACCTGCAATGATTTATGCAAAAGAATCTGAATCTATGGCTAGAGTTTTGCTTGGTGACGATGTATATAATACTGTCGCCGCTAAAACCAACATTGCTGGCGGACAAGGCCACAAACTCTATGAGCAATGGAGAGCGCTCCCAGTTGCTGATTCATCACGGCCCATAATAGAATCACAAAGCAAAGCTTATTACGATTCGATCAGGAGTTTGGCATATGGCGATTAAAACGGGGCAATATCTCAACAAACAAGATATTTATATTGATTATCCATTTGAAGAAGTCATGTTTCGGCGTACTTGCTCAGACGGATTAATATATAGAAAATTTTATGGAAAAGACGAAAACCCCACCCCAATAAATGATAGCAATAAACTGTTTAACGATGCTTTGCTTTCAGGTGTAGAAATTACCCGAGAGGAATATATGGCAGGAAAAATAAAAAAATGAGTGATTTGGATAAAGCCATTGCACTATCTTGCCGCGTTCATGCTAATCAAGTTGATAAAGCAAATCAGCCTTATATTCTTCATCCATTGCGTGTCATGTTTAAATTTCAAAACGAACAGGAAAGAATTGTTGCTGTTTTGCATGATACGGTTGAGGATGGCGATATCTCTCTTGATGACTTAAAAAATCTAGGATTTTCGACAAAGGTGATTTCGGCCATTGACTGTTTAACAAAGAGGGACGGGGAAAGCTATGAGGAATTTATAGCAAGATTATCTCTGAATGACTTAGCCAGAAAAATAAAAATTGAAGACATAAAAGATAACATGGACCTGACTAGAATAAACTCAATTACTGACCTGGATTTAAATAGAATAAAAAAATATCACAATGCATTGCAATTTCTCAAGGAACGTAAAGCATTGGCTGTGGATGTTTAATCAGACCCAATGGCGTATTGCCAAACCATCAAAATTTGATCAGCTTACGCTGGCAACCTGCCATGACCGCAATCCCTGCCCTCCTTGTTGACATGTATTTACACTGAATAATTACAAAATATAAACGCCAGTTTTGATGCCATCATTATTTTAAATACCCCAAATAGCCATGCAAAAACCCTTCAAAATTCACAGTCGCTATCAACCGGCGGGCGACCAACCCACTGCTATCAACGCCTTAGTTGAAGGCTTGAACGATGGTGAGGTGCATCAAACCCTGCTGGGCGTTACCGGCTCTGGCAAGACGTTTACCATTGCCAATGTGATCGAGAAAGTACAACGTCCGGCCTTGATAATGGCACCCAACAAAACACTGGCGGCACAGTTGTACGGTGAAATGAAGGAGTTTTTTCCGGAAAATAGCGTGGAATATTTTGTTTCCTATTACGATTATTATCAGCCGGAAGCCTATGTGCCAGCCTCGGATACCTTTATTGATAAAGACGCATCTTTGAATGAACATATCGAACAAATGCGTTTATCTGCCACTAAAGCCCTGATTGAACGTGAAGATACCATTGTGGTGGCAACGGTATCGGCCATTTACGGCTTGGGTGAGCCTGCATCCTATTTCCAAATGGTTCTGCATTTGGTTAAAGGCGATATGATTAAACAGCGTGATATTTTGCGTCGCTTGGCGGAAATGCAATACACCCGCAATGATATTGAACTGCGCCGAGCCACTTATCGGGTGCGGGGTGAGGTGATTGATATTTTTCCTGCAGAATCGGAAGCTGAAGCGCTACGCGTGGAATTATTTGATGATGAAGTTGAGCGCCTGTCGTTGTTTGATCCATTAACGGGCGAAGTGACCAAGCGACTTGCGCGTTATACCGTTTATCCCAAAAACCATTATGTTACCCCGCGCGAGCAATTATTATCAGCAGTGGAAGCCATTAAAATTGAATTGGTCGACCGTCTGGAACACCTGCGCTCATTGCACAAACTGGTCGAAGCCCAACGTTTGGAACAACGCACCTTGTTTGATATTGAAATGATTCTGGAAGTGGGTTATTGCTCCGGGATTGAAAACTATTCACGGCATTTATCAGGTGGAGCGCCCGGCGAACCGCCGGCCACCATGTTTGATTATTTGCCGGATAATGCCATGGTTATTATCGATGAAAGCCATGTGACCGTGCCACAAATTGGTGCCATGTATAAAGGCGACCGATCTCGCAAAGAAACGCTGGTGGAATATGGTTTTCGATTGCCTTCCGCACTAGATAACCGGCCATTGATGTTTAATGAATTTGAACTTAAATCCAAGCAGCGCATATATGTTTCCGCCACCCCTGGCCCTTATGAACGCGAACATTCCGGCGTATTTGCCGAGCAGGTAGTGCGTCCAACCGGCTTGCTGGACCCCGTCGTGGAAGTGCGCCCAGCCACTACGCAAGTGGATGATTTGTTATCAGAAATCAATAAACGCATTGCCGTTAAAGAACGCGTGCTGGTCACCACGTTAACCAAACGCATGTCGGAAGATTTAACTGAATATCTGGCTGAACACGGCATAAAAGTGCGTTATTTACATTCGGATATTGAAACGGTAGAACGGGTGGAAATTATCCGCGACTTACGTTTGGGCCAGTTTGATGTGTTAGTGGGCATCAACTTATTGCGTGAAGGTTTGGATATTCCTGAAGTTTCTCTGGTTGCTATTTTAGATGCCGATAAAGAAGGTTTTTTGCGCTCCGTGGTATCGTTGGTACAAACCATTGGCCGCGCGGCCCGAAATGTAAAGGGTACCGCGATTTTATATGGCGATAAAATAACGCGCTCCATGCAGCAGGCCATCGATGAAACGCAACGTCGCAGAGACAAACAACGGCAATTTAACCTTGAAAATGGCATTGAGCCGACCAGTATTTTTAAATCTATCAATGATATTTTGGAAGTTTCTATTCCTGGTTCCGGCGGTGCCTCGGCAGCCAAAATATTAAGCAAAGTGGCTGAAAACCCGGCTGAATACAAAGCCATGACCCCCAAGCAGCTGGCTAAGAAGCTAAAGCAACTGGAAGAAGCCATGTATAAACATGCCAAAAATCTGGAATTTGAACAAGCCGCTCAAGTTAGGGATGAGATTAGAACATTGCAGGATCGAGCGCTTATTTAGGACAAAATATCTTCACAAGTTAAAAGTGACATAAAAACATGGTGCATAGTTAGTATGCTATCTCTCCTGCTTTGCTCAATCTCCCGCATCCATGCAGACATCCCGTTGCAAAAGGGACAGCATGTGAACTTATTGGGATTGATATTTTTTCAACTTAGAATCAATAGCTTGCAATTTATCCTCATCTAAAGAATTTGTTGCCGTTCTACAACTACGGCATAGTTCATCTTTTGTTCATATCATTCTTGTATTTTATGCCTACTGTTGCAGTTTTGCTCCCTAGCAACAGAAAGTAGCATTTTTACAAATATAACCTAATTTTCCATCTCCCACTTAAAGATTAGGCATATTTACACTATTTATCACCTGCATCTCTAAGACTGATGCGGTTAAATTTAAATTACATGGGTTGATAATGAAAACTAAACATTCTTTGCAATTTGCAGCTTTAACACTCTGCGCACTGACCGCACAAGCAGATGAAGTCATCTTAAAAAATGGCGATAAAATATCAGGTACCATTTTGAACAAATCCGGCAGTGTGCTGGAAATTAAGACCGCTTATGCCGACAAAGTTGTGATCAAATGGGACGCCATAGAAACATTAAATTCAGACAAACCATTACTGATTACCCTTAAAGATAAACAAGAATTGACTGGCCAGGCTAGCACTAGCCCTGGTGGCACTGTGTCAATCAACAGCAATGGCGTATATAAATCCAACCCGATTCCTTTGACTGAAGTTAAAGAAATTAACAAAAAATACTTCTCCGGCGCTGTAAACGTCGGTGGCGGTTTGTCAGATGGTAACACCACCCGCCAATCTTACCACGGTGATGCTAACGTGACTGTGCGTGGACGTGATGACAAAGTCAATTTTGGCGGCCAATACAACTACGCGGATAACAAAGACTCCACAACCGGCAAAAACACCCTGAACGCCCGGAACTGGCAGTTATTTGGTACTTATGGTCATTTCTTTACTGACAAATGGTACGGCTATGCTAACGGTTTGTTTACTAATGACCGTATGCAAGACATTCAATTGCGTTCTGCATTTGGTGTCGGTGCTGGTTATGAGTTCTTCAACTCTGAAGATTTAAACCTGTCATTTGAAGCGGGTCCATCTTACGTAAACACCAATTTTTATGACACCACATACAACTGCCAAGCTAAAGTGGCTGGTGGAGATGCGCATGCTTGCGACCCACTCAAAGACAATAGTGGTATAGCTGCACGTTGGGCAGTCAACTATGACCAGTTTATTTTTGGACGTACCGTGCAAATCTTCCATAAACATTATGGCTTGTTCGATAGCAACGTATTTATCGCTACTCGTACCGGTTTCCATGTACCTATCTGGAACGGCATCCAATTCACTAACGAAGTACAAGTGGATTACTACAACGGCTACAAACCAGAACAGCATAAACAAAATGTTGATACCCGTTACATGTTCACCATCGGTTACGGCTGGTAATCCTCTGGTTTACAACGTTTTAGCTTGATTTAGACTGGGTTGGCGCCCCCCTCACCTTTGCCAGCCCAGTTTTCTTTTTACACTTAGTCGCAGATTTTAAATACCGTCGTCCGGCAAGTAGTTGCCAACTCTTTTGCTTTAGCCAGCTGCGCAGACGTCATATTCATGGCCACTTCATCGCGCATTTGCACCGCCTCTGTCACATGCTCACTTGCAAGACTCAACCATAAGTAAGCTTTAGCAGTATCTTGAGCAACGCCTTCACCATTTTTGTATAGTTGACCAAGTTTTGATTGTGCTACTGGCAATCCTTGTTCTGCGGCCAGCCGATACCATTTAGCCGCTTCTTGAGAGTTTTGAGGCACACCTTGTCCATTTTGATAACTAAAACCTAACCCGGATTGCGCATTGGCATTGCCTTGTTCGGCCGCTTTACGAAACCAAAGTACAGCTTGATTGTAATCAGGCTCTGTCCCCTGCCCTAAATTGTACATAAAACCAAGTCCAGCTTGAGCTGCAACATTGCCTTGCTCCGCCAATGGCCGGAGCAGTTTGATCGCAGTGGTGTAATCACCTTTATCATGCGCCGCAATACCTTCTTCAAACTCATCCGCCAGTGCTGTTACAGACATAACCAACCCGAAAAACAGGGGTAACAAACCCATGAAACCGCCTGTTAATTTAGAAAATCTCATACACATAATTCCTCTTGTACCAACCCATATAATTTCACAGCAGTCTATCTGCAACATTGATAATCAACAAGCCCAGAACGAAGGTAATCTTAGTGACGGTCAATTCAAATTTAAGGCGGTTAATCTTTTAATCGCAACATCATCAAATTTAGCTATTATACGTTGTCTAATTCGCTTACTTTTAGGGGCACGCATGTTTAGCCAAATTGATAAACCGTTAGTTATGGGTATTTTAAATATGACTCCAGACAGTTTCTCTGATGGTGGTAAATACGCTGCGCTAAATTCTGCCATGCAGCAAGTGACTAAAATGCTAGCCGATGGCGCGGATATTATTGATGTGGGCGGCGAATCCACACGCCCAGGTTCTGATCCGGTCACTGCAGAAACGCAAATCCAACGAGTAGTACCCATCATCAAAGCCATACGGGAGAAGTCAAACGTCCTGATCAGCATTGATACCACCCTGGCTAAGGTGGCGAGTGCTGCAATCAATGCTGGAGCCAGCATTATTAATGACGTCACTGGCGGCTTGGGAGATGACGACATGTTTAGTTTTGCCGCACAGGCCAATGCTCCCATCATTCTTATGCACAGCAAAGGCTCACCTAAAACCATGCAGGATAATCCTTATTACGAAGATGTGGTGCAAGAAGTTTTAGATGACTTGAAATTAAAAATCCATGCGGCTTTGGCTGCGGGCATTAAACATCAACAGATTGTTATTGATCCCGGCATTGGCTTTGGCAAGCGCAAGCAAGACAATCTGGATTTACTGGCCAATTTGCATAAATTTGTTGCCACAGGCTATCCGGTATTGCTGGGCACTAGCCGTAAGCGTTTTATGGGCAGCATTTGCGATGTGACCGAGCCGACCGATTTAGTCACCGCAACCGCTGTCACCACTGCACTGGGCGTTATGGCTGGCGTACAACTATTTAGAGTGCATGATGTTAAAGAAAATCGACAAGCCGTTGATGTTGCCTGGGCAATCAAGCAAAGCCAGTGAGCAACTCCATGCACAGCGCACTGCAAAAGCAACAATGCCAAAACAATGCAAATGAACACCATTCATCCTCGACTGCACGGATGCAGGAGGTAGAGCAACGCAGGAGCAGTTGCCGAGAGCCTGTCGAAGGATTGCTTAGCGAAGGTGAGCTTCCTGGCGATTTGACAAAACATGCGCCTAACTGGCTAGCGCTTAATTTGCACTTTAATCCATCATCGCTCAACAAAATCGAAGACCCCTTTCTACAAGATAGCGGTGTGGAATTATGGATAAAACGCGACGACCAACTGCATCCCATTATTTCCGGCAATAAATGGCGAAAACTGAAGTATATTTTGGATCACGCGCTTTGCTTGGGCTCAGATACCCTGATCAGCATGGGTGGCGCTTATTCCAATCATCTGCATGCCTTAGCCTATGTGGGCAAACTGTTAGACATAAAAACCAAAGGCTTCATCCGTGGGGAACCCGGCCCGGAACTAACTTGCACCCTAAAAGATATGCAGGATTGGGGCATGGAATTGGAATTCGTTTCGCGAACAGCCTATCGGGAACTGCGTCACCATCGTGGGCATTATGATCTGCCTGGCTTGCAGCCAGGGCAATATTGGCTTCCTGAGGGTGGCAGTCACCCCTTAGCATTAAGAGGTGTTGCTGAGATTGTTCATGAAATTGTCATACCCTATGACGTATTATGCGTCCCCTGTGGCACTGGCACCACAATGGCCGGTTTAATTGCCAGCGTTCCTGAACAGGTATCAGTGTTGGGGATTTCGGCTTTAAAGCATGCGGAATTTTTAAACACCGATGTTAAAAAACTATTACCTTGCTCAAAGAAAAACTGGCAAATCAACTTGGATTATCATTGCGGGGGTTTCGCAAAAACTAATCCTGAACTACTCTCATTTATTAACAGATTTGAACAGTCGACAAAAATACCGTTAGAGCCCGTATATACCGCTAAAATGCTATTTGCGTTATACAATCTAATAGAAAAAAAGACCTTCAAACCTGGACAACGAATTATTGCCATACATACAGGCGGTTTGCAGGGTAACAGAGGATTTACGCAATGATCAGAGTGTTAGAACAAGAATTAATGGATGATGACGAACAAGTTGAAGCTTATGCCGAAGCGGATTTTGAAGCGCCACATAATCAATTTATCCAGCGCTTACAGGTTTTTGTCAATAAGCCTGATTTAAATATAACCGCTCTGGATTTAGGCTGTGGCCCTGGAGACATTTGTCGACGCTTTGTAGAAACTTATCCTTTAAGTAAAGTGGATGCTGTTGACGGCTCTGTTCCTATGATTATGGCAGGCAAATTGTCTATGCCAAAAGAACTAAAACCGCGTGTGAACTTTATTTTAGGTGTTTTGCCCAATATTTTGTTACCGCAAGCCAAATACGAGCTTATTTTTAGCAATAGTTTATTACATCACCTGCCTGACCCACAGGTGTTATGGCAAGTGATAAAACAATTTGCACAGCCGGAAACAGGGATTATCATCATGGACTTATTGCGTCCAGATAGCACTGAAACTGCGCAACAGCTGGTTAACACCTATGCCGGTAACGAACCGCCCATTTTGCAACAGGATTTTTACAATTCTTTATTGGCGGCATTTACTTTGGATGAAATCAAAGCACAACTTAAACAGGCTGGTTTGCGTTTACTAGTTGAACAGATCAGCGATAGACATGTATTTATTTCAGGCATTATGCCCTGATTGTTACCCTAATGGATAAAAAATGGAAATTACCGACGTCGCCCCGCCCAGCAAACCGATAGACTTAACCAAACCAGAGTTTTATATCAATCGAGACCTCAGTTTGTTGCAATTTAACAAGCGGGTGCTGGCCCAAGCGTTGGATGAGCGCGTGCCGTTACTGGAACGGCTTAATTATTTATGTATTTCCTGTTCTAACCTGGACGAATTCTACGAGGTACGGGTAGCCAGTATCATTGAAATGGCTACTATTGACCCCAAAGCCGTTGGCCAGGACGGCTTGAGTATTAACGAGCAACTTGAATTGATTTCGGTCAACGCGCATGAATTGGTTGATGACCAATACAAGGTGTTAAATGAAGTATTAATCCCGGCACTAGACAAGCAAAACATCCGATTTATTAAACGTGCTGACTGGTCAGATAGCCAACAGAAATGGCTGGCTAATTACTTTAATGACGAGTTATTGCCCATTTTAACGCCGGTTGGTTTGGATTCCGCCCACCCATTTCCACGCATACTAAACAAAAGTTTAAACTTCATCATCTCGCTGACCGGTAAAGATGCTTTTGGTCGCAACAGTGGCCGCGCCATTCTACAAGCGCCACGCGCATTACCTCGGGTAGTGCAACTACCCGCAGATGATACCCAAAGCGGGGTGAGTGATTTTGTATTTTTATCCTCGATAATCCACGCGTTTGTCAGTGAACTATTTAATGGCATGACCGTTAAGGGCTGCTATCAATTTAGAGTAACCAGAAACAGCGATTTTTACGTGGACGATGATGCCATCGACGATTTATTGCTGGCAGTGGAAGGTGAACTGGCCATGCGCAACTATGGCGATGAAGTCCGTCTGGAAGTTGATGCCAATTGCCCGGAAGAAACCGTGGAATTCTTACTTGGTCGTTTTGACATGACGCGCGACCGGCTGTTTTTAGTTGACGGCCCAGTCAATCTAAACCGTATCCAGGAAATTAATGATCTATTAGATCGCCCAGATCTTAAATTTAGTCCATTCAAACCTTCTGTGCCCTCACAATTAGGACGCAATAAAGATTTTTTTGCCGCCATTAAACGGCACGACATACTGCTGCAACATCCTTACGAATCATTTTCACCAGTAATTGAATTTATACGGCAAGCCGCGACTGATCCAGATGTCATCGCCATTAAACAAACCCTGTACCGCACCGGCTCCAATTCACCTATCGTCAGTGCGCTAGTAAATGCAGCCCGTGCCGGTAAAGAAGTCACCGTCGTCATTGAGCTGCGCGCCCGCTTTGATGAAAAAGCCAACATTGGCCTGGCATCTAAGTTACAAGAAGCGGCAGTGCATGTGGTCTATGGTGTGGTAGGCTATAAAACCCACGCCAAAATGTGTTTGGTGTTAAGGCGAGAAGGCAAGCAACTGCGCCATTATGTGCATTTAGGCACAGGTAATTATCACCCAAAAACCGCCCAGCTCTATACAGACTATGGCTTGTTTTCCAGTGACAAGGAACTGGGTGAAGACGTACGCCGTGTGTTTGCGCAGTTAACCAGCTTAGGTAAAGTAATCAAACTGAACAAACTATTGCAATCGCCGTTTACCTTGCATAGTGGTCTGCTGGAAAAAATTGAACGGGAAATCCGGCACGCACAAAACGGCAAACCGGCCAAAATCATCATCAAAGTCAATGCCGTGGTTGAAGAACAAGCCATTCAGGCACTTTACCGCGCCTCACAAGCTGGCGTTATTGTAAAATTAATTGTTAGAGGTGTTTGCTGTTTAAGACCAGGCATCCCTGGCGTTTCAGAAAACATTGAAGTACGCTCCATTATCGGCCGGTTTTTAGAGCATGCCCGAGTGTACGCCTTTGAAAACGGGGGTAATACGGAAGTCTATGCAGCCAGTGCCGACTTGATGAACCGTAACATGTTCCGCCGTGTGGAAGTATGCTTTCCCATTGAATACAAAAAACTGCATATCCGCATCATGCACGATTTGGAAATTTATTTAAAAGACAACGCCCAAGCCTGGTTATTGCTATCTGACGGCAGCTACCAACGTATAAGACCGGAAGAAGGCGAAGAGATAATCCAGGCGCAATCCGTGTTAATGAACGAGTTGGCATCTTAATGACAGAAGTACGTGACATAGCGCAACTAGGCAATCCGGTGCTTAGACAACTGGCCACGCCGGTGGATAATATAATCAGCGCCGAAACGCAGCAAATGATCACTTTGCTGCGAGACACACTGGCGTCCACCCAAGGTGTCGGCATTGCCGCGCCGCAAATCAGCATATCTAAACGGATGTTGATTGTTGCCTCCAGACCCACGGCCCGTTATCCTTCCGCCCCACTCATGGAACCCACGGTAATGATCAATCCCAGTTTTAGCGCTTTATCAGAAAATAAAGAAAAAGGCTGGGAAGGCTGTTTGAGCATACCCGGCATAAGAGCCTTGGTGCCGCGATACACCGAGATAAAAATCAGTTATACCAATGAACAAAACCAACCAGTTGAGCTAATCGCATCTGATTTTGTTGCCAGAGTGTTTCAACATGAATATGATCATCTGGATGGTAAGGTTTATTTGGATAGCGTTTTAAATAATCAAGATATAGTCGCGGAAACTGAATATTTTAAATTAATTGAAACCGCTGCGGTTTAACGTCATTGGAGTAAAGATGATTATGCGTTTTGTAATGGCGGTATTGGGTTTATTAATTGCCGGGCAGGTTGGCGCAGCCACGGTATTGTCAGTTAGCCAAGTGGCTCCTGGTATTTATGTGCATACTGGCACTCCAGAATTGCCTGATAAAAATAATCACGGCGCTATTGCCAACATTGGTTTTATTGTAGGCAACCGTTGTGTGGCAGTGATTGATACCGGCGGCAATCCTGAACAAGGTTTGGCTTTAAAAAATGCCATCAAACATACAACCGACAAACCCGTATGTTACGTGATCAACACCCATGTTCATCCCGATCATATCTACGGCAATCTGGCTTTTAAAGAACCAGGGGTAAAGTTTATCGGGCATGAAAAACTGGCCAGAGCCATGTCCACGCGTGGCAGTTATTACATAGATAAAGCCGCCGATCAACTGGGCATTAGCTTAACTGCTGAAAACATTATTCCGCCGGATATTGACGTTAAAAATCAAATGGACCTGGATTTAGGTGGCCGCATCTTAAAGCTAACCGCGCACCGTACCGCCCATACCGACAATGACTTATCAGTTTATGATCCACAAACTGATACGATCTGGTTAGCAGACTTGCTGTTTACTGAACATTTACCGGTTATCGACGGCAGCTTAAAAGGCTGGCTGGCTGAGCTGGAAAAACTGGAAGGACATGCTTATAAAGTGGTTATCCCGGGACACGGCGCAGTAGTTACCGATTGGCCAAAAAGCCTGCAACCGGAAAAAACTTATCTACTTAAATTGCAAACTGAAATTCGCGCCCTAATCAAACAAGGCAAGTTTTTGGAGCAAGCAGTGGATAGCGTTGGGTATACGGAACGCGCGCACTGGCGTTTATTTGATGAATTTCATAAAAGAAATGTCACCACGGCCTTTGCCGAATTGGAGTGGGAAGAATAACTAAGTTTCACTCAGCTACATCGCTTGACAGTTGCTGGTAGGAATAGTCGCACTAAATAACGATCTTAATGCTTTAACTGGCGTTTGTGCATGACCCAACACACTTCAACACCAAATTTATTGCGAAAGAAACAGAATGGACAAAATAGCCGATATCCCAACCATAGCCCACGTTATCCAGCAAGCTGTTGCACCGGTATTTCTACTAACCGGGATCGGCTCGATTTTGGGTGTGCTGACCAGTCGCTTAAGTCGCACCGTTGATCGCTTTCGTAATTTAAACGAACCCAACGTTGCCCAAACGGAAACAATATTAACCGAAATGCGTACTTTATCAAGCCGCGCCCGCTGGACACATTCAGCAATCACATTGTGTACGGTATCCGCTTTATGCATCTGCCTGTCAGTGGCAGCCATGTTTGTCGGGGTTGAATTAACTGTGGATCTATCTTCAACGGTATCCCTGCTATTTATCGCCGCCATGCTTACGCTAATTGTCGGCTTGCTGTGCTTTCTGCGTGAAATCTGGCTGGCCACGGGCATGATTGAAATGGCTAAAAAATAAATATCTAACTATTGCCAATTGTTCACGGCACAGTATCGACGCACTATTATTGGCTTTTGCACAAACTATACTATCCAGACTATGCCGCTAAATTATCTATCAACGAACAAATTTTCCTGATTATCTAAAAGCTTCAGCTATTATCAAAATGATTAAAGTTACACGGATGCTGGTTATGAGTTCCGTCCTGGTATTCTGGATACCGGCAATCTCCGCCGGTAGGACGTTGCTTTGAGATTGTGCACCTCAGCTGAAAGTTATACGTAATCAGGTAAATTTTTGTTTGATTAAGACGCCAAGCATTTGAAAGCAGATAAGCAATTGAATTTAAATTCTATTCTAAACCCGTTGCCGAAACCAAATAAAAACGATGGAATTATTAATCGAACTAATCCTTAGAATTTTTGGGCACCTGATACTCAGTAATTTTTCGTCAAATGACCTTAATGTAAAACTGAGCGACTCAAACCCGGTTACCTTTATGCTGATTAGCGTGGTTTTTACCACGGCCGCAATTTTGCTATTTCCACATATGAGTCAGAGTTCTGGTTACAATATGGCGCTATGGTTTTTGATTTGGGCTGGCAGTACTTATCTGGCTGTGTTTTTTTTCTTTCGCACTTTGGGCTGCCTGTTGTCCAGATAGGTTTAAATATTTTCCCTGCCTGTTGCAATTGCCAGTAAAATTTCACAAACAACTTTCTAAATCTAACTCAAACCAATCTAAATGACCAACCACTACCCCATTGGCCCGATTATGCTGGATGTTGCCGGTTTAAGCCTGCAAGCGCATGAGCGGGATATTCTCAATCATCCCAATACTGGCGCCGTTATCCTGTTTGCGCGCAATTATGACAACCCAGAGCAGCTGATCAAGCTAATCCAAGACATTCGCTCCGCCAGAAATGGTGATATTTTGATTGCCGTAGACCAGGAAGGTGGGCGTGTACAACGCTTTCAAAACGGCTTTACCCGTTTACCGCCTGCGGCGGCTTATATCGACAAACCCGAATTGGCTGAGCAAGCTGGCTGGCTGATGGCTGCCGAGTTATTGGCCGCGGGCGTGGATTTTAGTTTTGCGCCGGTATTGGATGTGGATTGCGGCATTAGCCAGGTAATCGGCAACCGCTCTTTTGCTACCGACCCTGCATTGGCAACACAACTTGCCAGCCAGTTTAGAAAAGGCATGAAGTCCGCTGGCATGGCCGCCACTGGCAAACATTTTCCTGGGCATGGTGCGGTAGCCGTGGATTCGCATCTGGCATTGCCAATTGATGAACGTGAATTAGCTGACATCATAGCCAAAGATATAGTGCCGTTTAAACAACTGATAGCAGAAGGCCTGGAAGCCATTATGCCTGCGCATGTGGTTTACGCCAAAGTGGATGCCAATCCGGCCGGTTTTTCTGCGTTTTGGATTCAGGAAATGCTGCGCAAACAACTTAACTTTAACGGCACGGTATTTAGCGATGACTTAAGCATGGAAGGTGCGGCATCGGCGGGCAGTTATCTGGATCGCGCGAAACGGGCTCAAGCAGCGGGCTGCGATATGTTATTAGTATGCAATAATCCAACAGCTGCGGCAGAAGTGGTTGAGCAATTGCCATTAACTAGCGATGCTGCCAGAACGGCTCGATTACAAGCCATGCAGGGCAAATCAGCGTTTAACTGGCCGGATTTACTGGCCAACCCGCACTGGCAACAAACATCATCACTTATTAAACAGACCTTTAATTTATGTTAACAAACATCAAACACGTCCAGGCCACGGCTGATTTACTATATAGCGAACAGCAAGTAGAAACCGCTTTGGATGACATGGCTGCGCAAATAAACCAAACATTGGCAGAAACCAATCCTTTGGTGCTATGCGTTATGAATGGCGGCGTAGTAGCCGCTGGCAAGCTGTTGACCCGATTGACCATGCCGTTAACCGTTGATGCTATTCACGCCAGTCGCTACCAAAACCAGACTTTCGGCGGCACCATAGAATGGATTTTAAAACCCAGCGCCACCTTAACCGACCGCACGGTATTGCTAGTTGATGACATTCTGGATGAAGGCCTGACCTTGGTTGCCTTAATTGAATATTGCCTGGCACAAGGCGCAAAAGCGGTCTATAGCGCCGTGCTGGTGGATAAAATATTAGATCATGCCAAACCGATCAAAGCCGACTTCGTTGGTTTACAAGTCGCAAACCGTTATTTGTTTGGTTACGGCATGGATTACAAAGGTTATCTACGCAACGCCGCAGGCATTTACGCTTGCCAGGATGAACACATATGAGCACATTGGCCATTATCGGCGGCACTGGCTTAACGCAACTGGCCGAGTTGCAATTTATCAATCGTCAAGCCATTAACACGCCTTATGGCGAACCATCCGCTGAATTTATCACGGGCGAAATAAGCGGTAAACCGGTGCTATTTTTAGCCCGACACGGCAACCCGCACCGGATTGCACCCCATAAGATTAATTATCGCGCCAACATTTGGGCTTTAAAACAGCTAGGTGTGCAACGTATTCTTGCCGTTGCTGCTGTAGGCGGCATCACCCCAGAAATGGAACCGGCCCATATTGCCATTCCCGATCAAATTATTGATTACAGCTATGGTCGTGAGCATACTTTTTTTGCGGAAGATACCGTTACCCATATTGATTTTACTTATCCTTACCATCAAGCTTTACGAGCCGGTTTAATCACAGCCGCCGCCAAAGCACATATCAAAGTCAGCCCGCGCGGTACGTACGGCTGCACTCAAGGCCCACGCCTGGAAACCAGCGCAGAAATCTTACGTATGGAACGCGATGGCTGTGATCTGGTCGGGATGACTGGCATGCCGGAAGCCTCATTAGCTAAGGAACTGGATATGGCGTATGCCAGTATCAATGTCGTTGCCAATTGGGGAGCGGGTAAAACCGACGGTGAAATTACTATGGCAGAAATTGAACAGAATCTGCATGTGGGCATGGCGAATACGGCTAAATTGCTCAGGCAGTTTATTAGCGACAATGATTAAGTTAATGCTTAAAAACTTTGCATAAGCTACTAATAACCGCAATTCAGACTTTATATGCTCTAAACGGGTTTCAGGATTAACCTGCCAAAACCGAAAACTAGAAAAATCAACGTATAAATCCCGCTTACCTGAGCTGATCGATAGCTTGAGCGGGATTTAAACACTCAAAACCCTTTGCAGCCAGTTCATCAAGTTGAGCATGGCTTGGCACATACGATTTCCATCGCGGTCTACTGACTTTTTAGCTTGAAACTACGCTGTTAGCAACATAATCATTTGCGCGCCTATCAATAAACTTAATGTTCAGGTGGAATATTCATTCTGTGTTAATATTATTATAAATTCTAACGTTTATTCCCATCACACATAACTGATTGTGGGATTATTTATCGACACGAAGATAGGTGATTCAACTGATTTAAATCAAAACCACTCGATTTAATCAGCGGGAACCTTGTGCCTGATACCGAGTTTAAACAAAGGGCTATCAAATATAATAACTAGAACCTAGTCGGTAATAAGCATATCCACTATGTCAACAATTAACCAACAAACGCAACTATATCAACGCAACTGTCGTTTAATTGCTTTTCTTCTCGTGTTATTTATAGGCATTTGGTGGATTAACCCCAATATCGTTGTTAGCAACACGACCCAGTATTCAACATTACATACCGCAATGGAAACGCTGGCTATCTGCGTAGCCATGCAGGTGTTTGGCATCACCTGGAATACCCGCCTTTCCCAACAATCCAATAATATTGTATTTCTAGGCTGCTCATTTCTGGCGGTGGGTTTGCTTGATTTTGCCCATATGCTGTCAGTTAAAGGTATGCCGGATTTTGTAACACCCGGTGGTGTTGAAAAAGGCATCAACTTTTGGTTAGCCGCCCGAATCGTTGCTGCCATAGGGTTGCTTGGCATGGCAGTTCAGCCACAACTGCACCCAATTTCAAGTCGGACGCGCTATGTTTTTCTTGGTAGCGCATTATTAATCACAGCGCTGGCTTATTGGATTGGTTTGTTTCATCAAGCCGAATTGCCTCGCACTTTTATCGATGGCCAAGGCCTCACTGCGTTTAAAATCAGCGTGGAATGGGCCGTTGTAGGTTTGTTAGCAATCACTGCAATGCTGTTTTTTCGTCAGATAAAACAAGGTGTTACTCATGACGCTACCAATCTGTTTGCCGCGGTCAGTATTTCTATCCTAAGCGAAATGTACTTCATGCTATATAAGGATTTTGGCGATGTATTTAATGTGCTGGGCCATTGTTATAAAGTTATCGCTTATCTTTTTATCTATCAGGCGACGTTTGTTGAAACCGTCAGACTGCCTTACCAACGCTTATCAGAAATTCAAAACACCCTAACTCACAAACAAGAAATGCTTGCTCAACAATCGGCGTTGTTAGCGTTGTTTTATGAACTGCCGTTTATGGGGATGGCAATCACTTCGCCACAAAGCAAGTGCTGGGTTACTTTTAATGATTGTCTATGTGAATTGCTGGGCTATGCCAGAACTGAGTTATCTGAAAAAACCTGGGCTGAGCTAACTCACCCCGACGATTTAAAAGCCGATATTGCGCAATTTACGCGTTTATTAGCTGGCGACATCGATAACTATATGATGGAAAAACGTTTTTTGCACAAAAACGGCTCAGCGGTAGTAACCATGGTCAATATCCAATGCGTGCGCCAAAGTGATGGCGCGGTTGAGTATGTGATTGCCACTGTGCAAGACATATCTGAACGCAAACGCTCAGAAGATGCCCTTAAACAACTTAATCTCGTACTAGAACACCGAATTGCCGAAAGAACCGCTGAGCTGGTATCGCTTAATCAGTCACTGGAGAGCTTTGTCTATTCTGTTTCCCATGACCTTAAAACACCCTTACGCGGTGTCGAGGGCTATAGCCGTTTATTGGAGGAAGATTTTAGTGCTCAGCTAACAGGAGAAGGCGCATTATTTATCAGTAACATTCGTGACGGCATTAAGAGAATGAATGAGCTGATTGATGATCTACTGGCGTATTCTCGCATGGAACGCAGAAAGTTAAACAGCTCGCCAATTAGCCTAAACAGTTTGTTATCCACCGTACTGAAAGAGGTCAACCTGGATCCCACCGGCTACGAGCATCAGATGCACATACACCTGCCGATGTTAACTGTGTACGCCGATGTTGACGGACTCGCCCTGGTGCTGCGAAATTTACTGGAAAATGCCAAAAAATTCAGTCGTTTATCACCAAATCAAGCTATTGAGATTGGCGCCAGAGCAGAAACTGACCAAATCATTTTATGGATTAAGGACAACGGGATCGGCTTTGACATGAAATTCCATGATCGTATTTTTGAAATCTTCCAAAGACTAAATCGTATTGAGGATTATCCAGGCACAGGCGTAGGACTTGCCTTGGTAAAAAAGGCAATGGAGCGAATGGGCGGCAACGTATGGGCAGAAAGTGCCGTTAATCAAGGCACCACTTTTTATTTACAACTGCCCGGTTCTGCACAAAATTAAACACTGTAATTTACGTATCTAGCTACAAAACTTAATTAACCAACACTATAATTCAGTATTATATTGGGCAAAACCATGAATGAGAAAGCATCTACTATTTATCCACCTATCCTATTAGTTGAGGATAACCCTGTCGATGTTGACCTGACCTTGCGAGCCTTTGCCAAAAGAAAATTGGTTAACAAAGTCATAGTCGCTCGCGATGGTGAAGAAGCCCTGGCCTGGATTCCGCGCTGGTTAGCGGGTGAAACCAAACCGGCAGTTATTTTGCTTGATTTAAAAATGCCCCGCGTCGATGGCCTGACTGTTTTAGAGACCCTAAAAAGCCATATAGAACTACAACAAATACCGATAGTCATTCTTACCACGTCAAAAGAGGACAGAGATATTAGCAAAGCTTACCAGCTGGGGGCTAACTCCTATATTATCAAACCGGTTGACTTCGAAAAATTTATGGATGTCGCCCAACAAATTCAATTGTATTGGTGTGCATTGAATGAATTCCCAGGCTAATATCATGCGGATTTTGTATATTGAGGATTCACTTTCGGATGCGGATCTTACAAAACGTGCGTTTGCCCGAATAGCCCCGGACATTGATTTAAAAATATTTTCTACTGTAAAAGCCGGTTTTAGCCAGCTTAACAACCCAAATTCTTTTGACGTCCTGTTGACCGACCTGTCGCTGCCAGATGGCTCCGGCCTGGAATTGCTAACGTATGCGCGCACCCAATCGCTGCCATTAGCCGTGATCATTCTGACTGGTTCCGGGGATCAAGAATCAGCAACTGCCGCCATAAAAGCCGGTGCAGATGATTATGTGGTTAAGCGCAGCGATTATCTGGAACATTTACCTAATACCATTAGGGCGGCATTTGAGCGTTTTCATAACCTGTTTGAGTTTAGAAGTCGCGGTTTACGGGTTTTGTATGCGGAACATAACTTATCCGATATAGATCTGATGCGCCGGCACATCAATCTGCATAACCCTCAAATTCGGCTGTCCATAGCCGCAGATGCAGAATCGGTGTTAACCAAGTTGACCGCTGCCAGTGCAAATCAATTTGATTTTGATGTGCTGCTGCTGGATTTTCGGCTACCGGGCATGGATGGATTGGAATTAACCAAAATCATTCGTCAAGAAAAGAAACTTGATTTTCCAATCGTGTTTATTACCGGCCAAGGTAGTGAGGATATAGCTGCGCAAGCGCTACACTTGGGGGTTGATGACTATATTACCAAGCATGAAGGTTATCTGTTTGAAGTTGTTGCGATATTAGAGAAAGTAAAGCGTCAGGCGGATTTAAAGCGAGAACGTACCGCATTAAAAGCAATTAACCATCGGCTCAGCCATTTGCTTGCCACCAGCCCGTGTATTCTATTTTGCTTTCAGTTTAACCACGGCGTTATGACTCCGGTATGGGTTAGTCAAAATATTGAAAGCATGCTGGGATATACTCCGGAAGAGGCATTAGCCAATGATTGGTGGGCGTCGCATGTGTATGGTGATGACCGCTCAAAACTGCTTACCTATCCATCCATGATTTTAAACGATGCCTGCATTACGCAAGAATATCGTTTTCAGCATAAAAATGGCCGAATTGTCTGGGTTCAGGATCAAATAAGTCTGGTCAGAAATCAAAAAGGCCAAACTATTGAAATCATGGGAACCTGGCTGGATTTGACCGTTAATAAACGCAGTGAGGCAGTGCAACTGGCGCGCAATGTTGCACTCGAACAAATTATCGCCAATCGCTCTTTACCTACCATTCTTGATGAAATTGCGCGTCGCCTTGAAATGATCAATCCGGAAATGTTGGTTTCCATATTACTTTATGATCTTCATAGTGGCTTATTGCATAACGGGGCCGCTCCAAGTCTGCCCTCGTATTTATGTGATGCAGTAGAAGGAATTAAAGCCGGAAATGGCGTCGGTTCTTGTGGAACAGCGGCATGGCTGGGGGAGCCCTTCATAGTCAGCGATATTGACCACCATCCGTATTGGGTGTCATTTTTGCCGATAACCCAACGGGCAGATTTACATGCTTGCTGGTCAGTACCTTTTAAGGACGAGTCAGGAAATGTCTTGGGTACGTTTGGTATTTATTCAAGGCAGCCCACATCACCCGAAGCTTCTGATTTAGAATTAGTAAAAGAATTCGCCTTGATTGCCGCCCTGGCTATCGCTAAGTTACGTTCCACCGAAGCATTACGCCAATCGGCCGCTGTTTTTGAAAGCACCCGTGACGGCGTTATGATTACGGATTTAACCCCGCGAATTGTGGCCATTAACCCGGCTTTTACCGAAATTACCGGTTACAACGAATCCGAAATCCTGGGCTGCAATCCTAGTCAGTTAAAATCAGGTCGACATGGCATAAGTTTTTATCAAGCCATGTGGTCTGCCATTGACGAAATTGGACATTGGCAAGGAGAAATTTGGAACCGCCGTAAAAATGGCGAAGTTTATCCTCAATGGTTAACCATCAGCTCTGTTTTTGACGAACAAGGCATCGTCAACAATTACGCAGCGGTGTTTACCGACATTTCACAAATTAAACAATCCGAAGCGCGCCTGGAACATCTTGCGCATTTCGACCCGCTAACCTTTTTGCCCAACCGACTGCTACTGCAATATCGTCTGGCACATGCGCTTGAACAAGCAGATCGTCACGGCTTACGGGTTGCCGTGTTATACATTGACTTAGACCGCTTTAAAACCGTTAACGACAGTTTGGGCCACCCTGCCGGTGATGAACTGCTAGTTGCACTGGCAAAAAGATTAACCACCCGCTTACGTGAAGAAGATTCGCTAGGGCGTTTAGGCGGGGATGAATTTTTGTTAATCCTGGAAAATATTCATGAACCTGAAAGTGCCGCCGTTGTTGCTCAAAACCTGTTTGATCTGCTGGCGATGCCGTTTAACCTGCCCTGTGGACACGAGGTTTTTATTGGCGCAAGCATAGGGATCAGTTTGTTTCCAGATGACGGCAAAACCGTGACCGAACTCATTCAGTATTCTGATTTGGCCATGTATCACGCCAAGCAAGAAGGTCGAAACACCTATCGTTTTCATACGGAAGCGTTAACGCGTGCTGCCAATGAAAAACTGGCTCTGGAAACCAGCTTGCGGCACGCAATAGATCGCAATGAATTTGTATTGCATTATCAACCGCTAGTTAACTCACATACAGGGCAAATTATCGGCGCAGAAGCGCTGGTGCGCTGGCAACCAGCGGGACAAAACCTAGTTTCACCAGCAAAATTTATTCCCATTGCAGAAGAAACCGGCCTGATTGTGCCATTAGGTGAATGGGTGCTAAGAACCGCCTGCATTCAGGCAGCCAGCTGGATACAAGCCGGTTTGCCACCGCTACTGATTGCCGTCAATATGTCGGTAAGGCAATTTCAATCAGGCAATATCGTCAACTTAGTCGCAAATATTTTAAAGGAGACCGGACTACCCGCACAGCTTTTAGAACTTGAATTAACCGAGTCTATAATTATGGAACAAGCGGAAAAATCAATTTTTACTTTGGATGAGCTGAAAGCACTGGGAGTCCGCCTGGCCATTGATGATTTTGGCACCGGTTACTCATCACTCGCCTACCTTAAACGATTTCCAATCGACAAACTCAAAATTGATCAAAGCTTTGTGCAAGCCTTAACCGATGAAGGTAATGACAGTACTATTGTGGCAACTATTATCGCGATGGCTAAAAGCTTAAAACTAGACCTTATCGCCGAAGGTGTAGAAACCGATGAACAACTGAGTTTATTAAAACAATTAGGTTGCGATTTATGCCAAGGCTATTTGTTTAGCAAGCCGATACCGGCTGATGAGTTTAAGCAATTATTGCAAAGGTAAATTAGAAGTTACTGCTGTTACTAGAACCATACTACGTTGGGCGGATTAGCCGCGCAAACAAGCTGATTTTTTAAATAACAACCATGCTTGTTTGTTGAAAGCGTTGTCTTAGGAAAGTCAGATTCACATATGCCATATGTATGTTACCTATTGCTCAAGTTAAACTGCCCGCGGGCAAGCGCCGTCGCGCACCTGCATGAGTGCGAAGCCCAGAAGATTGAGGCCGCGCCAGAGGTTCGGGTTGCTAACCTTCTCATCGTCTTGGGCGAGGCCTATGCCCCAGATTCTGTCTACAGGGCTCGCCTCAACAAGGATGCGCGATCCAGTTTGCTTGAGGAAAAGGCCCAGTTCTGCGTTTTGAGCAAACTTAGCTTCGCTGGCCTGGGTAACGATGGTGAATCTTTTCTCCAACCAGGCTGCTTCATTGAACCCGCGCACTTGCCGACCGAGCGCCTTGGCCGCCTCGGGGTGCGGCGCTTGAAGCACCAGTTCTCTTGTTGCTTGATCTCCGAATAACGCAGCCTTCTCCGCCATCATGAAGTGCTCAGCTGTCGGATAGTTCTGCCCTTCAACGACGAACGGAGCGTAGTACCACTGGCTGAAGCAGGAGGCGGTTACGCCGCTCTTGCTCGGCTGATGCCCCCAGAAGAAGACGTAATTCTGCTTTTCACCGGCGTTGAAGCGAGAGCGAAGGTCTTCAAGAAGGTGCGTGTCGCGGAATGTGGATGTCATGACGCCTAACAAGCGAGTATTTAGTTTCCGTTTATTTTCCATATTTTTAGCAATGGTGCAATAAAATCTGATTTAATTGGGCTTTGTGCTTCAGTATATTACTAGGGCCGTAGGGTTGATTAGACGCGCAACCCAGCCATTTTTTAAATAATGAACACATTTACCGCGCGGCGTAATCCACCGCATGGAGATACACACCGATATGGTGGATTACGCCGCGCCAAAACAGCAAACAAAAACGATACTCTTGATAAAGCGCGGCTAATCCAACCTGTGACAGGTTTGTTTATTCCACCTTATCGCGTTGAAAAACGTGATTTAGTTGCGTTTCCATTATTCATTCAACAAGCATTCTACGTGACTGGAAATGACTTCTTGCATTCTATCTACGTTAGCTAATTGACCAGGATATTTTTGAGCTGTTTGCTGCATACAAGTTTCTTTTCGTTCATCGATCTTTTGGATGCAATCCTCTTCAGTAAGCCCATATTTATTCCTAGCGCAAGCGCCTTTGAGCTTTTCGTTTATTCCTGAAAGTGCGCTTACATCGAGTTCGGAAACTTGTAGAGCCGTGTTGGCGATTCCTTTACCAACAGCATCGCTATTAGCGTCTTTTTGTTCGCTGCTTGCTTGTTTGCTGCAACCAACAGTTACTATTAAGACAGCGTAAATTACAAATAGAATTTTTCCCAAATTACTGACCAAATGATTGATATACACATTGAATGTAGCCTAATAAATTGATAAAACATATATTTTTGAACAGCACCGTAGGGTGGATTAGAGACGCAAATAAGCCAATGTTCAAATAACCAACATGTTTTCCGCGCGTCGTAATCCACCGCATGAATACACACCGTTTGCTGGACTACCCCGCGCCCAAACAGCAACCAACAAAAATACACTGGATACTGTGCGGCTAATCCACCGTAACATGGATATTAATTACGCCATATCCCGTTACTGTTACCCACGCACCCCTGCTTCAATGGCAGCAACGTCGATCTTGCGCATTGGCATCATTGCCTCAAATGCGCGCTTAGCCACGTCACCGCCTAAAGCCATTGCCTCCGTCAGGACTCTCGGGGTGATTTGCCAACTAATACCCCACTTATCCTTGCACCAACCGCACTGACTTTCTTTTCCACCATTATTTATAATAGCGTTCCAATAGCGATCCGTTTCTTCTTGATCCTCGGTGGAAATCTGAAAGGAGAACGCTTCGCTGTGCTTGAATCTAGCGCCGCCATTAAGTCCGATGCAAGGTATGCCAGCAACTACAAACTCCACAGTTAATACATCGCCCGCTTTTCCGTCAGGATAATCTGATGGCGCCCGGTGAACGGCACCCAGGCTACTCTCTGCGAAAAGGCGCGTATAGAATTGCGCGGCTTCCTCTGCATCATGCTCATACCACAAGCAGATGGTGTTCTTATTCATGAAGCATCTCCTCTTTGTTGCTTTAGCAAGTATATCTGCCCGGACACCCAATAAGTGATTATAGTTTCCGCTAATTTTCCATAGTTTAAGCAATGGCACAATAGAATTAATATTTAATTGGATGTTGTGCTTTTATATATCACTTGCTAAGTGATGGACTACTAAAAGTATAAGCCATCGAAACCAATCAACGCCCGCAGAAAATTTAAACGAAATTGACACCCTTTTCATACAAGATTTTTTAGGATAGCTAATAAACAGTATTAAGCCTATGAATATTTGCAATTCAATTCAGCCAAGATTATATATTACAATAGTACGATTACATTTCTAACGATCTCTTGCCCGAAACAATTTAATCTTCTAATTCCTGGAACAACACACCTATGAACAACACCGCAGTTGACGCATCCGCTTCTACAGACATTTTTTCTTCCACTTTTTTAATTGGCAATGTCGGCGCTCCTTTTGTTATCGGTATGGCGGTGGGTTATTTTGCCAAAAAAATGCTCCGCACTGCCCTTTTTCTTGGTGGCGCAGCTATTGTGCTGATGTTTGTGTTTGAATATTACGGTATTGTTGATATTTCTGATGCTAATCTACAAAGCGCAGCGAATGCTGCAACTGAAGCGGCAAAAACGTCGGGCAGTTTTTTGGTAGACAGAGTAACGCGCATAACCAGCAAAGGCGTAAGTGGTGCGGGCGGTTTTTTTGTGGGCTTTAAGCTAGGCTAGTTAAATATGACAAGTGTGAAGTAACAGCTTCACACTTGGTTTTGCATGACCTGATATTATTTTACAACCCGCAAGTTTGGCTTGCTGGGCGGTTTTTTATCTGGTGGCGGCTCTTGGTCGGCATCAACATCTTCCTGATCAAAGATCATGCCTTTGCCATTTTCTTTAGCGTAAATTGCCATCACTGCAGCAATCGGCGTTTTGATATGCATTGGCTTACCGCTAAAACGCGCGTTAAACTCAATTTCTTCATTACCTAATGACAGCCCCTGAATGGCTTCAGGGCGAATATTTAGCACAATCCGGCCATCTTCTACAAAATCTTGCGGCAAGTAGGTGTCTTTATGCTCGGCATCAACTAACAGATGCGGTGTTAAATTGTTATCAACGATCCATTCATAGATAGACCGGATTAAGTACGGTTTTAAAGATGTCATTTCGGCAGTTCTATCATCATTTCTTTTTCTTGATCACTTAGGCTGCGCTTAAAGGCATTTCGATTAAAAATACGCTGGGCATAGTTTGTGATCACTTCATTGGGCGTTGAAATATCAATACCTATGCTTGGCAACCGCCATAGCAAAGGCCCGATTACGCAGTCTATCAGAGAAAACTCATCACTCATAAAAAATGGTCTGGCGGCAAATATTGGGGCTGCTGCCAAAATACTTTCTTTGAGCATTTTTTTAGATCGCGCTGATTTTTTCTCGCCGGAGCTTAAAATTTCTTCCAACATCTGGTACCAGTCCTGGTCTATGCGCTTGATCAACATGCGCGCATTTGCCCGAGATACGGGATCCATTTGGTGTAATGGCGGATGCGGAAAGCGCTCGTCCAAATATTCCATGATAATTCGGGAATCATAAAGCACCAATTCGCGTTCTATCAATGTGGGAGAGACACCAGTGGGGTTAAGCTCTAATAAATCTTCAGGAGGATCAGCAGGATCATAGTATTCAATATCTGCTGTAATTCCTTTTTCGTGTAATACAAATCGAGCACAATGACTCATCGCACAAGTTGGGGATGAAAAAAGCGTCATTACGGATTTGCGGGTAATAATATTTGCCACGAATAACAACCTCTTTAGACTTGTTGGGCGGTAGAAATTGG
>Ga0208264_1000114_pt1 | contig 43223 bp, 37 predicted proteins | sample LakWasMet31_HOW6_2_FD_183873 | JGI IMG/M metagenome (GOLD analysis project Ga0208264, IMG submission 183873) | Freshwater sediment methanotrophic microbial communities from Lake Washington under simulated oxygen tension - Sediment Metagenome... | ecosystem: Environmental > Aquatic > Freshwater >... | reverse complement strand
TCGCTCGCCGCATGAGATAAGGCTTGTTTGGCTTGTTCCCCGTCTTGTACCCAATCGACCACGAAGCCATCCAACTGCAATCCATCCCGGATCGACTGGCCGATCATCGGATCGTCTTCCGCTAATAACAATCGCATGTTGACCTTTAAAGTTTCTTCATCTGACCAACAGTGTAAATGATCAAGATTTAAGTAATAGTTAAGGCGCTTCGAATGTTCGGGAAGGTATCGATAACGGTCGGTCGTTACTGGAGTTGATCAAGGGCGGCTTGGGGTCTGGCTTTGTCGGCCAAGTCGCTGCGGACAGCCATTTCGAAAAATGCTTAGTCCAGATACGTCCGTTTTCTGGACGTTTGTCTTGCCAAGATGCGCTTCACGCCGAATCTGACCTTGATAGTCCAACTATCTCGTCAATGAATCAACGTCCATATTGTTTCCTTGACGCTGAGTTTCTGGAACTGGTGTTAGTTGCAAATAATCCTGGTTTACTGCGGATGATTGCAGGTTTGGGCGTTTTCCATTGCAAGCCGCCACACCTAACCCTTCAATCGAGAGGACATGCCTTTCATCTCAACCGTTGAATAGATGGTCTGGGGCTTCGTTGCCGACACAAACTCGCATTAAATGGCTAGATAATTAAGCGAGTAAGCGCCAACGGCAATTGTTATGATAATGCCAGCGCCGAGAGCTTCTTCCACTCGCTCAAGGTCGAAGCGATTTGCCACTCGTGATTCCATGCGCCAAGCCGTGTTTGAATATATCGAAACGGACAGCAATTCCGCCCCATTCTTCTAACGGCTTCCTAAGCCCGATAGAATTTGAATTTGAAGCCCGTTTTAAACAATCACTCGCGTCTTGATCTGTCCATATTTGGTGGAGGGGGGGCAGTTGGTGAGTTTCGCCGATTATGACGATGTTACCTGGTCTGATTGGATCACATATTCCAGCTTTTACTGCTGCTGGCAGCAGTAAAAGTATGATATGATATCATTCGGCATCATATCATTTTGTCAGCTCGTCAATTTTCGTGTCTATAGCGCCCTGCAGCACGTTCAAACAGAACTTTTGCATACTGTCAGGCGTGTGTTCAGCGATGTACTTCAGTTTCAACAAGTAAGCTTCCGGCAGCCGTAAGTTATAAACCTTGGTTACATCATCGCGTACCCCCGCTTCTTCCCAAGGATAAGCTGTGGTTTGCTTTTTTTCCTGCTTGGGTTCGGCTTTCTTCTCGGCACCGCCAATGAATGCATCAAGGTCTAAATCTTTTTTAGCCTTACCTGGTAGTCTGCTTTTCAATTCACTCATTGCCGAAAACCTCTTGATATAGCGCTTCCATTTCCTCAACTGCCTTTGCGTCTTTGGGTTTGAGTTCGATAACGCTTAATCCGTCTTTCGCGGCTTTACGGTAAGCGATGCGGTCGCGGATCGATACATTGGCAAGATCGAGGTTCGGAAAATCAGCCAATAATTTGCTGGTATCGTCGGATTCATGGACGGATGGGTTAGTCGATGAACGACTAATGATTACCCTTGCCTGCAAATCCGGATTGAAGCCTTTGGCGGTTTCGACCAGTTCGTCCATTTGGTTAAGCGTCCAGATGTCGAACTGGCTGGGTTGAATAGGAATATAAACTTTCCGGGTAACAACCATGGCAGAACGCAGTTCGACAGAATCGCGCCCACCTGCATCAATGATGATGTCTTGGTAGCGGTGTTCAAGGTCTTTAACCTCTGCCGGTAAGCCCTTCCCGAATTTCTGCACACAAGCCACTCTCGGAGTCACTTGTTCATCATCCCTGCTCTGCGCCCAATAATTAGCGCTGCCTTGTGGGTCGGTATCTATCAGTAAAACATCCCGGCCAGCCAAAGCGCGCATTGCTGCAAGATTGGTAGCTAGGGTGGTTTTGCCGGTCCCGCCCTTCTCTCCCCCAATTAAAATAATCACACCAAGTTATCCTATGCTATATCGTATGGCATGAGATCATATCATACCATTTCATATTCCATTACTTGCCCGCATGCATGTAATGGCTGCAAAACAACCGAACTACAACGTAAATCATGGTTTGGGTGATCCTGGTAGCTTTTACTCTGGCCGGACTTTCCGAAGCGAAATCATCAATGGCCGCGTTCATGAATTTGATCAGGCCGGGTTGCGGGTTCTCGTCAATTTCACGTTGGATGAGTCGGTTCTGTAGTTTGTCCCTGAATTTGTCATCCATGTGTTTGTTGGTCATCAGCACCTGTAATTCCGTGTCCAAAAGCACGGCTTGTTTCTCCAGCCAATTGATGTCCATATCGGACTGAGAGGGCAGGGCGCCGAATGTTTTCTCGAAGACGCAAATCACATCGAAGCAAAGGTCCATGAACAGATGCGACATATCTTTGTCTTGTTCGGCAATGACCATGGGGAACACGCCGAATATTGTTTGTGCCAATGCGGTTTGATCGAGCTGGAATTGTTCCAGAATCTTGCGACCGGTTTCTTCGTCTATGCTCTTGGCATATTGCAAAGCCTGGTAAAGCCCGCGTTCGTTGAGGTCATGCATAGTCGCGCCCTATGGAATGAAATCAAATGATATTAAATCATATCATATCATTCTAAATAGCCATGCCGCGGCACCGACCGGCAAAGCCCCAAACAAAGACAAGTGAGGGGGTAGGGGCTTGAATGGAAAGTGGCCTATCCAATGGAAGGCAGAACAACCCCCAATTTAGTCATGGGCAGCGCCGGATTCGAAGTATACAATCGCTTGTGTGCTTGCCCGCAACCGTTCCCATTGGAAACAACCGCTCACGACAGCCAGATTATAATGGCACTGGTAAATGGTTTTTATGCGGCCTTATGGTGTGTCGCCTTTAGCAGTAGCTATTGACTCTCCCGGTTCGAATCCGGGGATCATTTGCCTTTTTACCCATAAAAATTACTAAAATAATCGTTTTAGTAAAAATACTATCGTTTCATACCATATCATTGTGTTTTCACACCTCTAAATAGGCGATTTTTTGTTTATCCACCTAATACTTACGTTTTTGCATTTTAAGTATGATGCTATAAAATAGTAATTTTAGTAAATTAGGCATCCGGCCCCGAAGGCCGAAAATCCCGACCAGGTTTACACACGCGGTAAGGAGTGAAGATGAGCGAACCCAACGAAATTACCTTCGAACAAACCCGAAAGGATTTTCTCAGTTTCCTGAAATACACCAAGGGCCACGCCGACACCACTTGCTACAACTACAACTCAGATTTGAGCATCTGGCAGCGCTGGTTGATCGAAGCCAAGCTGGATTGGCAAAACTGCGGCCCAACTGATGTTGAGCATTTCGTTTCGCATTTGTCGCGCGAAGGGGTAGGGGCCCATGCGGTGGCTAGAAAGATTTCCTGCCTGGCTACCTTTTATAAATGGGCCAAGCGTAATAGCAAAGTCCAGGAAGACCCCATCTACCAGATCGAGAAACCCAAACGTCCGCGCCGAATTCCGGTTTGGCTGGAAACCGAAGAGCAAAACGCGCTGATCAAAGCCACCCGCAATTACGACGATATACCTGATAACATCTTTGGTCGTAGCCGTGATTCGTTATTGGCCGTTCGGCAGCGCTATGAGTTGCTGTTCGAGCTGATCCAGAAATCCGGTCTTCGTATAAGCGAAGCCTTGGGCCTGAAAATAAGGGATGCGCGGGTCGTCGATGGCGTGGCCAAAAGCATCCGCGTGATAGGGAAGGGCAACAAAGAGCGGCAAGTCCCACTACCGGAATCGTTCGGTCGGGTTTTGGCCTTGTCGGTGGTAGGGAAGGGCACCGATGATTACCTGTTCGCCAAGAAACCCGGCGGCAAACCGCCAACAGCCCACGCCGTGCGAGCTTATTTAAAGAAGCTGATTGAGAAAGCCGGCATCGATAAGAAAGTCACGCCGCACAAGCTGCGCCACACCTACGCTACCCGCTTACTGGAAAAAGATGTGCAACTGGTCGACATTCAGGCCTTGCTCGGTCATGAAAGCATTGCCACCACGCAGATATACACTCATGCAGGACAGGAACGGTTGAGTAAATTGGTAGCTGATATTTGAGGCAAAAACATGACCTACATCCATCTGGAACGCCACGACCCCGACAAAAACCTGCACCGGTTTTACCAGATGTTTGTGACGCCAGGTATTTTCGGTGATTGGTCGTTGGTTAGGGAGTGGGGCAGGGTAGGCTCACCAGGTACGGTTAGGAAAGATTGGTTTGCCAACGAAAGGGAAGCTTTAGCCGCAGAAGACACACTGGTGGCTAATAAATGTAAAAAAGGCTACCGGCCAAAGCCATTAAAATAAATTCGGCATCATCCTACGGCCCTGTTCCGTGTCAACCGGAACAAAATAGGCATAGTATTCTTTGATGTTAGAGCAGGTTTTCAATATCCCGCGCTTTGTTCATCACGCGGATAATGTCAATGCCGTCATGTAGCGGAAAATAAATAATCAGGTAATTTCCAACGGGATGACTGCGCACCCCGTTTTTGATTTCGTCGCGGCAGGATCCCATTTTCGGATAGTCGGCCAACGCCAATAGTGTTTCCTGGATCCGATCAAGAAACTTGTCGGCTTGGTTCGGGCTATCTTGGGCGATATACCACCAGATTTCATCAAGATCGCTTTCGGCCTCTGGCCTGATGAGCAGATGCGGCATTTATCTTTATCCTTATTGTTTCCGCTCGGCCAGCCTTTGGCGACCTCTGGCTTTAATGACGTCCATGTCCAAAGGGGCGGGATCGCCGCTGTCTATCCCTTTTTGAATTTCTCGCCGCAATTCATCCATTCGCAACGCTCGTAACTGATCTCGTTCTTCCAAAAGGCGTAAAGCTTCGCGCACGACCTCGCTAACGGAATTGTAAAGACCGCTATCAACCTTGGCCTTCACCAGTTCTTCAAAATGGGGGTTAAGGGAAATGTTCATGGTTAGAGTGCTTCGCTGTGGCTACCAATAACAAATTATAGCAAATTTGGTTATTCGTTCCTGTCGTATAGCCGCTGAAAAACCACCGTGTTCACTTCTGGAGTCGGTCATTTATTGCGCACCGGTGCCGCGTGATAGCAAAGCGCCTAAGGGCTTTCGGTAATTTCTCAACGCCGTTTGATATGTCAAATCATTGATCGATGATTTAGCCAGCGTCCGATTAGGGGTTAATTAACCAAAAGAACGGTTTGTCCCGGCATCCATCTTGAGCCCTTGGTATCACTGGCTTGCAGCCGAAAAATCGATTTCAAAATCGCCAATCAGTTTTTTGATAACTTCTTGAATACTAAGAAGACTTCCCCGGTTGTAAAATTCATACTTGCCAATGAAGTTAATATGCTGCCAGGCAACGGGCGAAAAACGCAGTATTTCTTTGGCCTTGTCTGGGTGCACGGCTCGATAATGCTGATGAAGTGCCGACAAAATGGTCGCATTATAGAAAATCACCGCATTGGCAATAAGCCGAATGGATTCGGCATTGATGTCGAGTTCAATTTCAGTCTTTCCATTCAGCATCCTGCCGCCGCTGACTTTGGCAATGGTAGCGCTTAATTGGTGATAGGATTCGCCTCGATTCAATGAGCATTGCACCACTTCGCGTACTTCCTTGTTGTCAATATAGTCCAGCAAATAATCGGTTTTGATAATTTCATCGAAGGCGATCAGCGCTTTCAAGGTCGGATTGAGCTTTTTGTAAGCTGATAATTTACTGACAATCTGGCTTTGTGTCGTTTTTTTAGTGGCCAATGAAGCCAGTATTCTCAAGACTTTATCCCATTCCTTGATAATCAGTGCTTTATTGACCTTTTTGCTGGGTTTGATAATTTGTTTGGCATAGTGCTCGATCTCATCGAAGCTCACCAGGTCATGTTCGGATTTGTCACGCAACTGAGTAAAGCGCGGCATAAACCGGTAACTGAACATATACATCAGTGCGAAGTTGACGCGATTGATGCTGTGCATATCGCCGGAAACAGCCGTAATTTCAACATCCGAGGTATTGCTTTCGACAATATCCAACAAGAAGTGGCTTTCATGCTGATTGGCGCCGATGACCTTAAGGCAAAGCGGCAGATGATTGGCATTTAGCGAGAATAAGACAACGCCTTGCAACATGCCGAAATATTTCTTCGAATACCGTGATTTGATCGTATGGTATTTCGTTGCGAATTTTTGACCGTCAACACTGGCGTGGACGCCATAATCAGACAAGTTGTACTCCGAAAAAATGGGTAACTTGGCCGTATGATTCATGATGGCATCATTGGCTGTAGCGAGGGTTTGATAGCGGATATAGTTTTTATTCACCCGGTCCAGGTCTTGCTCTTTCACGTCGCTGATCGCTTTCATTTTTTTGGCTTCTGTACCGGTCGCATTGGCGATAATGCAGGCATGAATGACTTCAGAATCGGCGGTTGATTTCGAATATTTGGGTTGGAGATGCGAAAATGATTTTAGAAAGCCGGTGGCTTCTGCCGAAAATCGGAGAATATCGGCAATACTTGAAACGTGCAGCTTTTCATAAAAAGGATTGTTAATGTCGTCATCCAGCCGGGTATAGGGCAGCGTCCATTTGACGATGTCGCCTTGCTTATTGTGTTGAAGTTTAAGACTGGAGTTTTCGCCGGATTGAATGTGTTCATTCGCCAGGTCGTATTTGGTTTTCAGGTTTTTTTCGAGCTCGGCCAGCAAGGTGGCAATGTCCATCGACAACAACGGCATATTGAGTTGCTTAAGAATCTCATCTTTGTGCTCGGCCCAGTATTCAGCATCAATCAATTCATCGTCCAGGGTACGATAGCTGATGCTGTCTTTGATAAAGACCGTGTTGTTGGCAATACCTTGTTTGATCTGATGATAAACCATGCATTCGTAGCGGTCGCCATCCACCAGTTTGACTACTTTTTGACCGTCAACTTTTACTTTGAGAGTGAGAAGCTTTTTTAGCGATTGGGGAAAAAAGTTCAAGGGCACATCTTGATACGGATAGTCCCGAAATGATTGGCCGCCGCTCAGGTGTTTTCTTAAAAACGCAATCGCCTGCGTCAACCCCTCATGCGTGCAAGAAAAATCCAACACCTTGAATAAGGGGCGAATATTCTTTTTAATGGTCAATGCCTGTTGCGTATAGTATTGCCAGCGGTAAAAGTCTCGATCCAGATTAGGCTTTTTAAAATCATCCAGGAATTGTTTGTAATCGGCCATGGGAACCACCTCAAAGGCTTTGGCTCTCACTTGTTCATCAGGAATACGGTTATCAATATTGATGGCTAACACCTGGCAGGCCTGATTTCGCAGTTTTGTATCGACGTTTGTCAGCAACTCAATTTTTGAGCGTTGATAATCTTCGGCGTCATCGGCATATTTGTTCATCTTCTGGATTAAGCTGGTCACCAGAGAGTCATTGATTTTAAGAAACCGGCGATGAACGTAGCAAAGCAAATATAGCCGGGTCAGGTTTTTATCGGTAAAGCGCCTGAGTTTCTGGATGGTGTAAAATTCCGCCAGATTCGCATAGTAGATAATATTCTGTTCTGATAGCCCCAGTTTTGGCATCAGAAGCCGGGACTGCTGGTAAATGCCGAGGACCAGTTGTTGTTTGGCCACGCTATTTTTGATTTCCGTGGTGCTGAAGTTTTTCTGATCCTTTTTGAGTAATGTGAGGTTATAAAACAGCTCGTCGTTTTGTAACAGCTTATCCAATTGCGCACGGAGTGCTTTATCGGCATCGGTGTACAGCTTATTGACCAATCGGTTACGTTCTTCCTGAAGCGCCGTCGAAACAATATCCTGGAAGGTTGAATACGCCGGCCTGATCACATTTTGTTGTTGGCAGTAGATCAGCAAGCCTTCCAACACGAATTTAGCCAGCGAGTGACGTTTGACCAGTACCTTGGCTTCTTTGAGTAATTGGGCCTGAAAGCCGGTATCAGCCTCTTTCAAACCGAATTTACGCATCACTTCGCAGCGGTTCCGGTAGTGATGATTTTTCGATACCTGTTTTTTAGGAAATCGCTCCCCCGGAAAATACAGTTGCATGATAAACGCCGTATCCGCCTTCACCCTTTGAAAACTGAACAGGAAGAAATAATTGACGGCCCGGTAATAACCAAGCTGCAAGATATAGTCAACTTTACGGGCGGTGTTGTTTTCGAGGCTATCGCATAAAGCGCGTTGAGTTCGTCCTGGGTTAATATGTTCAGTCGTGCCATGCTGTTTTGTATCTTTGCTGATGGTTGTTATGGCACGAAATATTCCGGGTGGCCATTTTGTCGCTGTTCCTCTTAATAGCCCCTTTGGTAATACCCGTCTCTGAAAAATAGAGCTTTGGCAAATCTAGTCTATCAATAGACCTTGGCCTAGTGATAGGCCAGAAAAAGCCACAAAACTCTATCAATAGAATCTATTTTGCTTTATGATTGATAGTCTATCACAGCATCTTAAATTCTTTTGAGCGAAAATGATCATTGGATACGCCAGAACCTCGACCGTCGATCAAATCGCCGGGCTTGAAGCGCAATTACGGGAACTCGAAGCGGCCCAGTGCAAAAAAATCTTTCAGGAGCAAGTGTCGTCCGTTGCCATCCGTGTTCAACTCGAAGCGGCATTGGAATTTGCGCGGGAGGGTGATGTGCTGGTGGCCACCAAGCTCGACCGGCTGGCTCGATCAGTTGCCGACCTCATGGCGATCATTAAAACGCTGGACCAAAAAGAGGTAGGCTTACGGATTCTGAATCTCGGCATGGACACGCAGACCCCGACCGGTAAGCTGATGCTGACCGTGTTGGGCGGTGTGGCACAATTTGAGCGGGAAATGATGTTAGAGCGGCAACGGGAAGGTGTTGCAAAAGCTAAAGCCGCAGGCAAGTACAAAGGCCGTAAGCCAGTGGATGATGCGTCACGTCAAGAGGTTGTGCGACTCGCTGAGAGCGGTTTAGCAAAAACCAAAATCGCCCGTCAATTGAGCATCGGCGAGGCCACCGTCTATCGAATTCTAGCCGCTACAAAAAAATGAACATCGCTTACCGCAGTCGTTTCAAGCCTGCATCAAGCCACGCTGTAATTGAATACACAACCAAGCCGCCACAATCCCCAAAAGCCAACGACCACCCAATTCGCAAAACACCATCCAGTCCACAAACCACGGGATAGCGCGGGGGATACTGCCTGCCTCGGCGATGTCTTGAAACGATATTTCCAATTTGCCTAATAGCTGTGCCGGCAAAGTGGCCATAACCACCAGAACTGCGGCCAACAAACCCAAACCGAGCAATAATAACCGTTGCCGCCAACTTTGCACCGGCCAAACCAGCAGAATCGAACCTTCAATGACCAGCGGCACAAAGCTATGCAGCAAATGGGCTGATGATTTCAACTCTGTGCCTGGCGGAATGAAATGAATGGCGTTCAGATAAACAGGCCGCAACACCCAGGCCGACAACTCAATCGAGTAATCCAGTTGAGATTGAGCTGCCTTTGCCAAGTTTAAGCCGGGTGACAGGTCCGGAGCCATCGAGATCATAATGGCCTTTAGTAAAGGGAAAAGTCCTTTTGCCAGCCACTCCCCAAAATACAAAACCAAGCCGGACAACACCAGCCAGGCTAGCAAGCCTTTTAGAGTCAGAACAAACAGCTCACGCCGGCTCATGGAGTCTATTTGTCGAACCGAACGTCCACCAGGCGAAATAGAAACACCCAAGCACCACCATCAAGGTCGGTGCTACGTAGGTATGAATCAATTGAAACCAGTCGGATTGGTAAGCGATGATAAAATATAAAGCGGTGATACGAAGTAGATTGAGGCTATAGATCAAACCAATACCCAGCAGCAAACCTATCAGTTTCCTCTTCAATCCGGACGGAAAAACCAGAACAGCGGACACCACCAAAAATAACACCCCGGCACCGTCGCAACCGCGCACGATTTCTAGATCGGCCTTGGCTGAAAGCAAATGATTTTGCTTGGCAAAGACCTGTTCCAACGGAGCGAACCAGTTGATCAGATCGGCGCAAACCGCCACCACGCCGTGGTAGTAGATGACATTGGCAAACAGGCCGACTGGAATCTTAAAATAGGCGTAGTCAAGTAGCGTGTAGCAGGCTACGAATAGTATGAATTGCAGCCATTCAAGTTGTTTACCGGCAAAATTCGTGGCGTTGCTCATTTACGAAGGAATCCTTAGCCTACCTAAAATGGCTGAGATTTTGGGGATGAGGTGAATGGGTGGCACTCGACAAATACTCCTCCAAGGTCGGCATCTATCATTGCTCCTTATTTATTGTGAAAAACAGACAAGATCAGTCGATCAACAATTCCAAGCGAGTGTCAAACGCCAACAAATCGATGTCCTGTTTAACCAATTCATCTTCGAAGACACGCCACCCTTGTTTCTCTATTACCTCGCGTTCTCTGGACGATATTGGAATAAGCTGAACCATGGTCACCGGCGGAGATAACGCCTCACATATGGCGAATTCGTCCGGAAAATAACCAGGCAATGTCAAATAGAAATGTTCAAATAATGGATTGGACAAGACGGCTCCTTCGCCTATTAAGACTCTATGAACTCCAGGTGTAGCGTGCTGTACTAACGCATCTTGCCCAATTGCGAAAAGCAGTGCCGCCAGTGCTTTTGAGTCAATCGAGGATTTGGTACAAATAATCAATTCCATTTTGTTCACGCTATTGCCGTTGCTGATTATCTGGAGGATATGGGCTGACAAGCCATAAGTTACCAAGCATTGGCTATTCGGCTCAGGACATTCTGGAAACCACATTACCTGGAGTGATGGCGATGCACTATTCAACCAACGCTCTTTGAATGGCCCCAAAAACTGCTCTAAGTGTTGAAGAACAAGCTCTCCGCCTAAATTTTCCGTCATGCTTAATCCTCCAATTAGTATAAAACGTTCATTTATGGTAAACCGACCGCATCGTATTAGTGTTCGCTTTGTTTGGATAAAGCACAAAACCACCATTAGCAGAGGAAGTGCTCCAAAAGTTCGACGAATTCCAATTGATAGAACCTGTAATATCGCTACCAGCACCTGCTGAACCTACTCCGCCTGGCGTGAGAAAGTCGATAGTAAAATTACCCACATCCTCCCATGAAATACCAGTACCCAAAATTCCGTAGACTGCTGGCAACTTATTGTCAGCGCGGTTACACCCTGGACACATAGCTTCAATGTTCTTTCCGTAAGCATCCCTAACCTCGGCTCGACTAACCGTACCACCATTCTGGAGTGTATCCAGAAATTCGCGCTGGGATTCCCCCCACTTCTTCACATGATTGATGTCATATTTCGCGACTTCATTTCCACAACCAGGGCAGACAATCCCACCATTAGGGCCTCGTTCTGCCGCTTGCTCAACTGCTTCTTTCTCTGACACACGCCACCCTCGTCTCGCTATAAGCTTCTCAGCGCCCACAATGCCTTTTTCCGCAAGATTCGCTACTAACTTTACGATGGATTCAGGTCCAAATCCGCTAGGATCATTAAAATTAATCGGATTATTTTCAGTATAGGCATAGAAGTTAATCCCCTCTCCAAATCCCTTTGGGTCCTCCGAGATAAACCGCCCCGTCGCCGGATCGTAATACCGCGCCCGATAATAATAAAACCCACTCTCCCCATCGGCTTCCCGGCCGGTGTACTTTTGCGCGGCATTGCTAGTACCAGTCGCGCTTAGGCTACCGCCGAAGGCGGTGTAACTTTGGGTGGTCTGGATTTGGCCGTCGTGGGCACTTTGCCCCAACACCGATTGCAAGGCGTCATGATGATAGGTACTGTTGATCATCCTGTTGTTGGCGTCGCGGTGGTAGCCGTTGACCACTTCGTCGATCACCGTGCCACGCAGGTATTGATCGCGCAACGCGCCGTTACTTTCGTAAATGGCTTCCAGGTGTTCGCCTTCCAGGTAGTAACGGCTGGTCAGGCTGGCGGCTTTTTGGATGCGGTAGCTGGATGGATCGTAGCGGTATTGGCTGGTATTGATTTGCTTGATGCGGTTGTTGGCATCCCAGGTCAAGGTCTGGCTGCGGTTGCCGCTGACATTGGTGAGGCTGCCGTTGGCGTCGTATTGGTAGCTTTCGAAGACGCTGCCGGTCGGGCTGCCGGTGCGGATGTCTTTCAGGCGGTTGCCGGCGTCGACATTGTAGTATTTGACGCTGCTGGCTTTGGTATAGGTCTTGCGGTTGCCGACCTTGTCGTAGCTGAAACTCTCGTCATTGGTCGTACCGGGGTAATCGGCGCTGAGCAAGCGGTACACCGGGTCGTAGCCGTAGGTAGTGGTGCCGGTAACTTGGCCTGCGGCGTTGTGGTCGAGCTGAGTTAGGATGTTGCCGAGTCGGTCACGTGCGTAGCTCGTATCGTTAACCAGTTGGCCCGTGATGGTGGTGTTTTTCAGCTGTGTCAAGCGACCTGCCGCGTCCCAACTGTAGCGGGTCTGAGCGCCGTTGCTTAAGATTCGATCTAACAGCCGTCCGGCAGGGTCGTAATGGTAACTGACTTGCAGATAGGCAGGGTTCGTTTCGGCGGTGAGACGGTTGGCGTTATCGTACTGATAGTCGGTGACGTCGCCTTGGTAGTCGGTCTTGGTGTCGATATTACCGACGGGATCGTAGTTCCAGCTCAGGGTTTTACTCGCGCGACTGTCGGTTTTGCTCTTAAGCTGGTGTTTGGCGTCGTAGGTGTACGTGTAAGCCACATCGGCGTTTTGGGTTTGGACCAGATCGGCGTAAAGGTCGTAGGTGTAGGCTTCCTGACTGTTGTCAGCCAAGTGGTTGGTTTGTATGTTTCGATTCAGGCTGTCGTAGGTATAGCGACTAACCTGGCCTTTGCGGTCTGTGGCTTCGATGACATTGCCGGCTTCGTCGTAAACAAAGGTCTGCGTCTTGTCGGTCGGGGTTTCGACGAGGGGATCTACGATTTCGGTCATTCGGCCCAGGTCGTCGTAATGGAAGGTGGTGGTGTGGTTTTCGGCATCGGTGACGGTCAGGCTGTTGCCGAACAGGTCGTAACTGTAGGCGGTGATGTTGCCTTGGGCGTCCTTACTTTGCTTGAGGCGGTTCAACTCGTCGTATTGCCGGCTTTCGCTGCAGCCGTCGGCGTTGACGGGTTGATGGCCGGGGTCGCCGGCATTGCTCAGCGCATTGACGTCGATGAGGCAGGTTTGGTTGCCGTTGGCGTCGTAGGCAAAACGGGTTTCGAAACCCAGAGGATCGATGACTTTGGTCAGCCTGCCTATTGGGTCGTATTCGCTTTTGACAATCTCGCCGTTGTCATTGGTAACGCTAATGGCTTCGCCGCGCAGATTGTATTTCGTTTCGGTGCGATGGCCGTTGCCATCGATCACAGCAGTTTTGCGATTCATCGCGTCGTATTCGTACTGGGTGGTGTGACCGTTGGCGTCGGTAACCTTGGTTAAATTGCCTGCTTGGTCGAATGCGAACTGGGTGGTATGGCCCAGCACATCGGTAGTGGCGATGCGGCGGTCGGCTGCGTCGTATTGATGATTGGCGACGACGTCGATGGTGTAGAGATTGTTCGGCTGTTTGTGCCAGACTCTTTGCAGGGAGACCTGACCATTGGCGTCGTAGATGGTTTCGTAAATGCGTCCTTCGGAGTCGGTGACTTTGATCGGCCTATCCAGGGTATCGTATTGGTAACTGGTGCTCAGTAACAGGGAACTGCTATCGTTGGGATCGGGCAGGGCCTTGCGAGTCAGAAGCTGTAATGTCAACCGGCCGAGACTGTCGTATTGGTAGTCGATGTACTGGTACTGCTTGCCGGGGTCGTCGGATTGGTTGACGATCTTGTAATCGGGATACAGGTTGTTTGCGTCAAAGCCCCACAGGGTTTCGCGGAAGCGGCTGGTGTTGCCGGCCTCGATAAATTCGCGTGTCACGCAGGGATTACCGAATTCGTCGTAGGTATAATTGGCCAGCAGCACGTCGAGTTGGCCGCCGACATCGGCGCGGATTTCCTTCGCCTTGCCTTTGACGTCGCCGCACAGCGTAGCCGTGGCGGTGGTCGTAGTTGCGTAGACGGTGCGCCGGCTGTGGCCGTTTTTATCCTTGACGACAGTGACTTGGTCGTAAAGCCCATAGTCAGCGTCGCTATCGTGATTCAAGGCGTCACGCTCGCGGCTGACGTTGCCGTTAATGTCGGAGCTACCGGCGAAGCTGCGATCCGCGCGATAGCTGTAGGTCGTGGCATAACCCAAGGCGTCGTATTTCTTGTTGCGGATGCCGTCTCCCTGGTTTTCAAAGATCAATACCGCGCCGTCCGGCTCGGTCAATTTGGTCATACGTCCGTCGGCATTGTAGTTGTATTCACGGACGCCGCCGCGCGGATCGGTGACGCGGGTGGATTTGCGGTAGAGGTCGTAACTCAGAGTCTCGGTATGGCCCAGCGCATTCTGGTAGTTAAAGGTTTTGCCGTTTCGGTAATAGTTGAAGGTGGTTTTGACCGTCTGACCATTGCGTTGCAGCGGCTGAACAATCTCGTGCAGCAGGTGGCCGGTTTGGTAGGTATAACTGACAGCCTGATTCAGCGGATTGATTTTCGTGGTCAGATCGCTACCGGTATAACCAAAACTCCAATACCGACCGGTCCAGTCGTGGATGCTCTGGATACGATTGGTCGTGTAATAGCTAAACACCAGGCCGGTGCGTCCGGCAACACCCAGGTTATCAGTCACGGTGGACAAACGGTTCGAAGCATCGTAACTCAGTGTCAGCCGGTCGCCCCAGGGGTTGTCGATATATTTCAAGCGGGCTTTGAGGCCGGGCGTGGCTTTCAAGCTGCCGCTTGGGACTTCGAAGATGTACTTGACGCCGTTTCTGAACGTCAGCGTGTGCTGCCCGGCAACCGGGCTATCCAGCGTCAACGTGTCGTAAACGCCTTTGGGATTGGTGATGGCAAATGTGGTTTCGTTGACCAGAAAGTTTTGTTCGCCGCCGCGTTCGTCGGTGTAGGTGATCGATGAGGTTTTACTGTTGGTGTTTTCCGGTTTTTGGGTGCTGTCGCAATTGGGGCAAATGCCGAAATCGTTCGACTTTAGGCGCATGCCGTAAGAATGGGTCCAGCCGGAACCCAATCCACGGTCCAATCCTGTGGAGCTGGGGGCACTGTTGTACGTGCGGGTAAAGACATAATCGAGACCGTTGCGCCCCTTGATCCGAATATCGGTTTCGTCGTGGTAGTTATTGCCGGACACGGTCGAGACCGGATCGGCGGTGGATGGGGTGCGGATTTGATCGTTGTTGACGGTGCTGACCAGCAATTGGTCGTTGAACTGGTCGTTGTTGAAGGTCGGTGTAACCGATACCGAGCCGGTATTGATGGCAGTCGCCGGTTCCAGTGCGACGCTGCTATCGACATAGCCGCCGGCGTGGAGTGGTTGGATGGGGGCGATTAATAAAACGATAGCGAATCGTATAACCAAACTAACAGGGACATCAGAACGACAAAATGGGTTGAAGTATTGGCGCATGCTTAATGTCCGTGATTAAGGATTTCGAAAGCCAGAGAGCTAAGTCGTCCGGAAGCTGCCAAATAGTCTTTCCGGATCGAGACTTCGAAGTAATTGTTGGGGCCAGTAACCAAAGTCGAAGGCAACAGATATTCAACCCAGAACTGTGTGGGATCTTGGCGGTAAAGGTTATTGCGTATCTTAGTGACTGTGGACGTATCGTAAGCATTGGCGTTCAGCGGATAGCTGCGATAAACCCGGCCTGTGGTAGTAAAGCTTATATTGCGGTCAAAATAGTCAAATAGGGTTTGCCCGATGGCATTAGGGATAATGTTGTTCGTCCAATCCTGGCTGATGATATTTAGCACGGTACTCTTCAGCCCGGAAAACGGTGTGCCGGCACAAGTGCTGCCGGAAATCGTGACATTCGATGCATAGGCATTGACTGCACTGACTTGGTCAGACACACATTTCGACCAACCGTATAGTCGGCTCGATGGGCTGTATATATAGGTTGCAAATTCTTTTTGAGCTGAACTCGTGGAGGCATTGATCGTACTCAAGAAAGTATCGAAAGCGCTATTTTGAGTAGCATGGGTCCAGGTTGCCGGCGCAGTGGAAAAAATCGTGAAGGGTGTATAAGTATATGCGCTTGGAACGGTCGTGCTGAAGCCCAGACTGGGATAAAGACTGGGCAATGTATCTTCGGTGCTGTTCTTTTTCGGATTGAGCAAGGTGGAACCTCCCGCCAGCGCCATCTGGATACCGCGTACTGTCGAGACGGCATCATAGCCCGTCAGTTCTTGCCAAACTTCATGCTCCAGCGATGAGCCGATATGCATAAAAAACTCAACCTGACGGTTGGAATAGTTCAGGGCAGCTTCGTGGGTCCGATAGGAGCCGCTTATAGTGAGCCCCTTTATGTCAATCAACAGGCCACCAGGAAGAACAGAAAACGCCGTATCGTTGATGTATTCGACGTCATACACGGAACTAACGACTCCGAGAAAGCCGATGATCGACGATTTGGTTTTCATTAAATGGTCTGCGCGTTCGACCTGTTCACGCAGCTTGGCGTAATACTGGGAGGCAGCGACGTACAGTAAACCGCCGGTCATGGCATCCAGCGCAGGCCTGTTTTGTAACAAAGGCAGATCGGAGGCATCCCAACCGTTGCCGGTGGCATCTACATAGGGCGTACAATTCAAGCCACTGGCGAAATCGCAAGGCTGTCCATTGGCGCCGGGATCGCCAGGATTAAACACGATTTTGTAATTGGCATTGTCCGCGAGCAATTGATCGGCGGCACGATTCACTTGCGACCAATTCGAGTATCCGCCGCCAGAGGCCACCAGATAATAACCGCCGACAATAGCGGAGTAGCTGGCGGTAATTATTTGATCGTCACTACCTCCCGTAGGATCGGGCCTACCATCCATTGAGACTGTAATGGTGAAAGGGTCGCCGATGGCAGGCGTATAACCGGGAATAGTGCCGTTACCGGAAATCGGCCGTGCGACTTCAGTACCTCCCCAGCGCGTCACCACATTCGGGGTATTGCCGGGCGCGGGAAATTCGGTGGTGAGGGTTAATCGTTTGGTATTGAGTTGTGCCAATAATAAGGAAATCTGCCCCGATTTTGTTACCGGAGTGCCTGATGTCGGTATTATCATGTCGATACCGACCGACAAACTTTTTGCCCATTTTTTGGGCTCGCTGGCAGGCACTACGGCATCATGTAGCGCCACCGAGTCATAGCGCCGAATAGTACCCGTTACCGTGTAAGGTAACGATGCGGGCAATAAGCCATCGTGTATTTCGATAATTTGCCCGGCATCGGCAACATCATCTAAGGTTTTACCGGGATTGCTGGTACGCAGCCATGTGGCGATTTGCTCTTCCAGGATGGTCAGCGGGTTTTTGTCTTTACGTTGCAGCGGATCGGTCGCGGAATCTTTAATGGCATTGTAATAGCCGGTGTAATCGAAACTCAGCGCATTGTAAGGGTCGATATTCAAGCCATTGTAAGTCTTTTGCTTAAAGCTGCCGTCGAGCGGAATCCAGTTGCAGCGCGATAGATTGGCTGCTTGCGAACAGTCTACCGAGATGCTGGTCGTCAGGCCCCGATATTGGGTAAAAGGCACTAACACTTCAGTCCAGACATGTTCTAAATCGACCGTACTGCGGTCGGCTGCCAATGCGACACTTTGAATACCCTGATCCTTTAGGGTTTGTATGACGACATCAAGATTACCGATGCCCAGCCAATTTGTCAGTTGCGCGGCGGGCAAACGAATTGTGCCAACGGCATAACGAGCCGGGATGTTCTGTGAACGCAGCATGGCGATCAAGGTGGTTGCAATATCGACATCGCTACCGCGATGTCCAAGAAAGGTATTGATCGATCCCGACCGTGAGCCGTGATAGGCGGCAAATTCAAACTGATTACGGATGTACTCGTAAATGGCCACCGCGTTGCCTAATTGCGCCGCCTTGTCGGCCACGGTTTGTGCATCGCTGCCGGTGAAGACAATTTCAGCCGTTTCCGGTTGTTGGGCAAGCGCCTCGGCCAGAGGTAAAGTAGTGGTTAAGCTCAAGGAGATGACGATTGACCGAAGTATTTTCGGCAAATACTGGCGTAGCGACATGACGGTTCCCTGTTAGTGGCTTGATTTGATTTTGTGCTGCGCTTGCTTTGAAAGCACTACAGGTTCCTCCCATGGAGTGACCTGAAGCGTCGGTGTTTCGTGTGCCAACGGGGTATCGATCTTCCCGTGTTTCTTGGCTTTGACTTCGTCGCGTAAATTGTGTAACTGGGAAACTCGGTTAGGCGAGTTGTTGTTCAGGATGGCTTCGAGTTTGTCCGCGAACTCTTCATATAGGCGCCCATGTTGCTCGCCGACAGGAAATCCCGAGGAATAGACTTCGGATTTTGCAGGGATATTTTTCCGGCGACGCAATTGACCCGCGCCCTGACGCAGTTTACTGACTTCATCCCATGCTTGTGTCTGGGCAGCTTTACGGACTGTCGGAGCCGCAATTTGCTGAGTGTCCGGTGTTGCTGTTTTGCCGGATATATGAACAACGCCGGGTCGTAATGCCGGGGTTTCGACGGCGATTAGCGCGTCCAATGCAGCTCGCAATTGATTCAATTGCACTTTATCGGAGGACTCTTCCTTAGTAGTATTTTTTGCCTGTAACACATTTCGGCCTATCAGGCGGATGGCATCCAGCTTTTCCGACGGCAGTGCATGGCTATTTGTGTTTTCCTCTGTTTGGCTGACAGATTTTGAGTATGCATGAGCCGTAAAGGCCGCCAAAAGCAAACATAACAAAATGCGCATTACCATACTCCCTTGCTGATTGACGAACGGCGGCAATAACCCATGATGGCAAACAACCCCAAGGCCATCAGCAAATGACCGAGTGGCGGCACTGCCGGCACCTGCACCGGGACACCGGGATTCCCTGGGTTTCCGATCCAGTCAAGTGACGCCAGTTGCGTCAAGCCAGACAGCGGAGCTATGTTGGCGAGGTTGTTATTGTTAAGGTTGGCACTGCTTAGATTGACGGCCCATTCCAACCCGGTTAGATCGGCAATGCCCTGATTAACGGCGGTCAGACTGATCAACTGTGCCAGTTCGCCGCGATTGAGATAGTCCATGGAATTGCGCCCTAATGCCAGATTAATCGCCTTGCGCAAGGATTGGTCGGGGATAGCAACAGGCGTGGATTGAACCGATGAATTGGCGGCTGTGGCAACGGCCCGCGTTGCTATAGCGGTGGTATAGGGATCGGCATCCCAGTTGCCGTCCAACCCTTGGCTGGCAGTTAATCGCGACAGAAAGGTGGTAGCAAGCGTGCTGTTGCCGGCCTCTTGCGCGGCCTGTGCCGCCAGCGCCTGAATGACCGTCGGCGCAGTTGAGTCGACTAATGTATTGAGGGTACTTAGGCCGTTGCTTATAACGCTGGCAAGTGTGCCGTCCAGCGCGGTGTAACGGCTCAGCGCTTGTATCACGAGAGCGGTAACGGCGGGGTCGCTACTGCCAGCATTGCCGACCGCCCAGCCTTTATCGTTTGTGCCGGTACGTTGGCTACTTTTCAGAAAATTGAGGGCCGGCTGTACTTGTACGCTACTGCCCAGATCGGCGTAAGCGATCAGTGCTAATGCGGTATCGATGGCCGAGCTGGTATAGATGGCCGATAATCCCCAGCCAGAAAAGACGGTGCCGTTACGCGATTGGGCGTTTTGCAAATAAGTCAGCGCATAACCGAGATCATCGCCATGACTGTTGAGTGTGCCTGCACGACGAGAAATTAGATCGACGTTGCCACTATCGTGGCTTTCCAGCCAGGTAAGGCCGGCGAAGAAGGCTTTTTGTCGTTTGTATGCGGTACCGAGTGCGCGAACAACGGCACTGGTATAAACCGGCTGAATGTCCGAGCTTGCTCCCCAGCTGCCATCGCTGTTCTGTTGCCCCGCTAACCATTGAGCACCTTTCGCCGTCGGTTGATCGTAAACTCCCGCATGCGCCGAAAGGCTGAGCGGCAGTAGGCATAACGCGAATGCTCTGCAAAATATCATGGAATAACATCCCTTTTATTCTGGTTGCGGAACTCGGTTGTGGCTTTTGATGGCAATTACTTAGTGGCCGCCGCTAACATGCCAAATAACGAGCATTACGCTAAAAAATACAGGGGAAATGTGACGAGTGTATTAAAGGCTAAAAATACATCATCAACTGAGCTGTTGGTAGGGGAATTAAGTTCACGGAAGCATCATCGAAAAAGCCGGAATGTCGTCCCGCTAGACATTGAGTAAGCACTATTTTGAGTACCGTTGAACTTAAAGCGGTTGTAACTTTTTGTTATATAAAATTCGCCAAAATCTCTGGGGTTTGGGCTTAGAACCCTTAATCGGGAGAATATTTTTAATATTCAAGAGGTTATCAAGAAACTTATTGATAAATTTGAAATCGATATTTCGGCTGCAAGCTAGTAATACCAGGGGCTCCAGAGGGGTAGCGGGACAAACCGTTCTTTTGGTTAATTAACCCCGATTAGTGAATCGTAATCGGACAAATTGGAAGCTTACTAAATACGCAATTAGCCAAGCGTTAAACCATGCTATATGATTACAAACGAACCACCATTAACCGGAGCAACCACCATGGCCACAGAAGCCTTTACCGTTAGAGCGGAAACAGACATCGTGCATCAACTCGATAGCATGGCAGGCGCTTTGGACCGTTCCCGCAATTACTTGGTCAATCAAGCCTTGCGCGAATATCTGAAAACCCATGCCCGGCAAATTGAAAAAATCAGCCAAGGCATAACCGCCGCTGACCGTGGCGAAGTCATCGAGCATGATGAAGTGATAAAGGAAATGGAAGCCATCGCTCAGCCTGCATCCGGAGACGATTTCTTTAACTATGCGGGCATTTGGGAACATCAAGACATCGACCAAACGTCCATTCGTGCCAAAGCCTGGCCGGATCGGCGCGGATGATTCTCTGTGATACCAATATCCTGATTGAATTTTACAAAGGCAATCCGGAGATCATCCAAACCCTCAGAACCATTGGACCAACTAATATAGCGGTCAGCGTCATCACCAAAGCCGAACTGTTCTACGGCGCTAGAGACAAGCAAGAACTGGCCAAAATTGAACGCCATCTTGGACAGTGCCATTGCTACGGCCTGAATCCGGCCATTTCCAGCTTGTTTATCGACTTGATGCGGCGCTATTCGCTCAGCCATAAAGCCTCGGTCCCCGATATGTTGATTGCAGCGACCGCGCTTAGCCATGATGTGGCGCTGTACACCCTGAATACCAAGGATTTCAAATTCATTCCGGACTTGAATTTGTACCTTTAACGGACTCTACGAAAGGAACCTACCTTGCCAATTCTACACTGGCTCAACAAAAATCAAGCCGTCAAAACCGTTAGCCAATGCGCTTACCGTTTGTTGGAAGAAGTGTCGGCTTTGTCATATGGCGATGCCGGCAACCGCAATATGTTGATTCAAGGCGACAACCTGGAAGCCCTGAAAGCACTGATTCCGTTCTATGCCGGTCAGGTGAAATGCATTTACATCGACCCGCCGTACAACACCCGCTCGGCCTTCAGTCATTACGACGACAATCTGGAACACTCGATTTGGTTGAGCATGATGTACCCGCGTCTGGAACTGCTGCGGGAATTGCTCTCGGAAGACGGCAGCATCTGGGTATCCATCGACGACAACGAAGCCCATTATTTGAAGGTAATCATGGATGAGGTGTTTGGGAGAGGAAATTTTATAACATCGGTAATTTGGAGAAAAAATTACGCTCCCAAGTCCAGCGCCCGCCATTTTTCGGAAGATCATGATTACATAGTTGTATACGCTAAAAATGGTGATAAATGGATACCTAATCCCATGCCGCGATCAGAAAAGCAAGATAAGGCATATAAAAATCCAGATAATGACCCCCGTGGTCTTTGGCGACCAAATAATCTAGCGGCTAGGAACTTTTACAGTAAGGGAACTTACACAATTCATTGTCCTAGCGGTCGCATAATTGACGGTCCCCCAGCTGGCTCATATTGGCGAGTTTCCGAAGAAAAATTTCGGGAAATGGATAGACAAGGTCGAATTTGGTGGGGCAAGGATGGAAATAACGTACCTGCACCCAAGATATATCTAAGCGAAGTCAAACAAGGCGTTGTGCCGCAAACTTTTTGGTCTTACGAAGAGGTTGGTCACACTCAAGAAGCAAAAAAAGAAATTGTTACTTTGTTTGCTGAAGATGTTTTCGGAACCCCAAAGCCAGAACGTCTGATTGAACGAATTTTACAAATCGCCACCAACCCCAGCGACCTCATCCTCGACAGCTTCCTCGGCTCCGGTACAACTGCCGCCGTAGCCCACAAAATGAACCGCCGTTACATCGGCATCGAAATGGGCGACCACGCGCAAAGCCATTGCCAGACCCGCTTACAAAAAGTGGTCGACGGTGAACAAGGCGGCATTTCCAAAGCGGTCGATTGGCAAGGCGGCGGCGGCTTTCGCTTCTTCAAGCTGGGCGAACCGGTGTTCGATGCTTACGGAAAGCTCAACCACGAGATTAAATTCGCCGCGCTGGCCGCACATATCTGGTACGCGGAAACCAAAACGCCGCTGGCAAAATCCGCCGACTCGCCGTTGCTGGGCGTTGACGACGACACCGCCTACTATCTGCTGTACAACGGCATCCTCGGCGACCGCCGCCCTCAAGGCGGCAACGTGCTAACCTCGCGGGTATTGGCCGAATTGCCCGGCCTTGACGACCACGCCGGCCCGGTCACGATCTACGGTGAAAGCTGCCGCTTGGGCCCGTCCCGCCTGGCCGAGCACAACATCACCTTCAAACAAATTCCTTACGACGTGAAAGCGTTGTAACTCGAAGCAAGGATTGCCATGCTGACCTTAAAAGGCTACCAACAACGTGCGATAGACACGCTGGACGACTTTCTGTCCAAGGCCCGAGACCGGCAAAATGTCACGGACGCTTACGCCGAAGCGTTGCAAGCGCAAGGCTTGCCGCCGTTGGCTTATCGCGATTACGGCTTTGCCGAGGTGCCTTATGTGTGTTTCCGCATACCCACCGGCGGCGGTAAAACCCTGCTGGCATCGCATGCCATCGTCACGGCAGCCAAAAGCTATCTGGATGCGGATTTTCCGATTACCTTGTGGCTGGTTCCCAGCAACACCATACGGCAACAAACCGTTGAGGCTTTGAAAAAGCCCGGTCATCCGTACCGGGAAAAACTGGATTTTGCCTTTAATCATCAAGTGCTAGTGTTGGACATTGATGAGGTCACGCAAATCCGGCCACAAGACATCGGACAGAAAGCCATTGTGGTGGTATCGACCTTGGCCAATTTGCGCGTTAACGATACCTCCGGACGCAAGGTCTACGCCTATCACGAAAATTTCGAGCCGCATTTCGCCAAGTTGCCGTCGAATCATCCTTATCTGGATAGGCTGGAAAAAGTCAGCGAAGCCGATATTCAGGAAGTGGGGTTGAGTGCGAACGAGCTCGGCAAAATCAAATACTCGTTTGCCAACTTGTTGGCCTTACACCGACCGCTATTGATTGTCGACGAGGCGCATAACGCCAGAACCTCATTGACCTTCGATACTTTGCAGCGGGTGCATCCGGCCGCGATTATCGAATTTACCGCTACCCCCAACACCTCAACCACCAACGGCAGCAACATTCTTTACCACGTTTCAGCGGCGGAATTGAAGGCCGAAGAGATGATCAAGTTGCCGATTATCTTAACTGAGCATCAAAACTGGCAAGATGCGGTACGCGATACCGTCATCACCCGCAACAAATTAGCTCAGGATGCCCAGAAAGATGAGGCGTATATCCGCCCGATTGCCTTGCTGCAAGCCGAAGCCAAAAACGGCGAAGTGACCGTTGAGGTGTTGAAATCCTATTTAACCTCCGATTTACATATCGAAGCCGACAGCATCGCGATTGCCACCGGCAACCAACGCGAACTGGATGGCCTGAATTTGTTCGACCCCGCTTGCCGGATTGAATACATCATCACCATCGAAGCCTTGAAGGAAGGCTGGGATTGTTCATTTGCCTATGTGTTTTGCTCGGTCAAGCAAGTCAGTTCCAGCAAGGATGCTGAACAATTGCTGGGCCGGGTGTTGCGCATGCCGTTCGCCCGGCGGCGGGTGATTGAAGATTTAAATCGGGCTTACGCGCATCTAGCCACCAAGGGCTTTGCCAATGCTGCCAAGGAGTTGACCGATAAGCTGATTGCGATGGGCTTTGAGGAAATGGAAGTGGCGGCCTTTTTGCGGCAGCAAGCGCCGGTTGGTGATGGGCAAACCGATATTTTTGGTGGTGGTGGCGAAATTTCCCGGCCAGCACCGGCTAGTTTGGTGATTGAATTACCGTCTATGCCGAACCTGGAACATTTGGACGAGGCCGACAGACGCCAATTGGCCATCAGTGCGGATAACGGCACATATGTCGTGCGCATCAGCGGTGAAGTGTCTGAACCGTTGCAGCAAGCCTTACTTAAAGCGGTGGGTAAAAAGCCTGCTCAAGAAGCCATCGCCCGCGATTTGCGCATCCACAACCAAAGTATCCAGGCGCAAAAATCACCATCCGAACGCGGCGAGAAGTTTGGTCGGTTGCCGTTGCTATGCGCTGTCATTCAAGACGAATTGGAACTGATCGAACCGGAAACTATTCTGGAAAACGGTCAGTTGAACTTGCTAGATTACCCGGCCAAATTGAATAACTTCCGCATACAGGAAACCAGCAACAGTTTTTCCATCGATCTGGATGGCAAGGAAATCAGTTACCACATTGCCCAGCAAAACGAGGTGATTAACCTCAATGAAGATTTACTGGATGTGACCGAACAAGACTTGATCGGCTGGCTGGATCGGGAATGTAAGCAAGCCGATGTGATGCAACGCGACCTGATTAAATTTAGCGCCTTGCTGATCAACGATTTGCTGCAAACACCCAATATCAATTTGACCGCATTGGTACGCAACAAATACCCATTGCTACGTGCTGTCAGAGATTTAATTGGCCTATACCGCAAACGTGCGCAAAAAGCCGGTTACCAACAAACCTTGTTCGGCAATGCGGCGCAAGTGGTATTGACGGATGAATTCGTCCATCGCTTCTTGCCAGACCACTACCCAGCGCGTCCGCCGTATTACGCTGGTCGCTACAAATTTCAAAAACACTTTTATCCGATTATTGAGGACTTGAAAGCTCAAGGCGAAGAGTACGAATGCGCGAAAGCGATTGATAGTTTGCCGGAAGTGAAATATTGGATTCGGAACCTGGTGCGTCGGGATCATGCCTCGTTTTGGCTACCACTGGCTCATAATCGCTTTTATCCGGATTTTGTCTGCGAATTAAAAGACGGCCGGATGTTGGTCGTCGAATACAAGGGTGAAGCCTACGCCAGCAATGACGATTCAGCCGAAAAACGTGCGGTTGGAGAGCTTTGGTCCAAGTCTAGTCAAGGGCGATGCTTGTTTATCATGGCGATCGAGCAGGATGGTCAAGGCCGAGACGTTAGACAGCAGATTCAGGATTTGGTGTAATTGGGGGGACGGTAAGGATTTCTTCGTAAATGAGTAACTAACTCTTATATTGATACTTTCGACTCACACTGTTGCTTAGCTTTGCCAGCGCCTTGGTCAAAGAGATTAACAACGTTCTCCGCAAGCACCATTTCCTGTCCGCCTAACAATTGATCAAGCAATTTCGGTTTTATTAACATTTCCCTGGCAATGGCGCTACGCGGCATACCACATTGCTGCTCGAGTACCTGCAAACCATCTGAAACGATTTCGGGAGTTTCCGGAACAATCGCATCGTCTTCACGCTCCTGAAGCGCTTCGCCGTGCCTACGCAAAGAAATAACGCCAGACCGGTACTGATCTTCCGAAAATACGCCTAGTTGCCGGCCACGGTACAAAATAGCCGCCTTGGAAACCTTCCATTTAAGCTTGATATCGACAATCGCAGACCAATTTAGCCGGCTACCCCTGAACGCCCGCTGACATTCTTTAATGAAGTAAGCTCTCGGCATTAAAAACGCACTGGCAAACCGGTTAGCCTGGCTTTCTGTCAGCCGGTCGCCGGTTTGCACTCCGACATGGATCGTTAAATGCCCAATCTCGTGAGCGATGCCGAACCGGGATCTGCAAGCCGATTTTCCTTCTGCATTCAGCGTAATCACCGGCCTTCGCGTCGCAAAAGATATCGCATCGATTTCGTTGGCCAAGCCATCCATGCGCGTCAAAACGGCCCCGGCACTTTCGGCCACTCGGATCATATTAGCGACGGGCCCTAGGCCTAATCCCCACTCGGCACGGCAAGCCTCGGCCACTTTTTCGATTTCTTCCGGCGTAGCTGGTTCTTCGTGCAAAAAGCCGTAGGCGGGAAAATCCAGATTCCGGTCCAAGACAGATACCAGCCGCTTAAACATCTCGCCTTTCGCCCTGGCGACTTGCCGTAAAGTCACCTTAGTTGTCAGTTGCTTACGAAAATGGCACTGTTCGTCGGCAATAGGCATAGCGTCCAACGCCCTAAAAAATCCCGGTAACACGTCCAAGATTTCAGCCAAATCCAGCTCTAGGCTTTCAGTCGGCTGTTCAATTCCAGACTCCAACCTGCTCAAATATTGCCGAGACTTACCTACGGCATCCGCCAATTCCTGTAACGAAAGTCCATTGAATAGCCTGGCCAACCGGAAGTTTTGAGACAAAAACTCCGTGCTCATTTCTCTCCGGCCTGACCCATGTCGTCATCGATAGATGGGCGTTTAGGCGTAACGGCAGGTTTACCAATTTCAACAGCGTGTGGCGTAACAATCGGAGTCACGCTATGCAGAGTACTGACAGTATCGGATTTCCATTCACATTTAATGACATCGGCCGCATCGAAACCCAAAAAAACAACTCTTGGCTCCTGATCGTCGTTATAACCTTTATCTAAAATAAAACAGAACCGGCACGGCTCGTCGTTTTCCGCTTCATCAATCAGCGATTGTTGATAACGGTTAGGAACCAGCGTTGCGTTCTTTTTGGGATTATTAGGATTATCGGTGCTAAAGCGGCACGGAACCGAGCCGATCTTAAAAACCAGATCATTTGCGCTATTTGATAGCTCTAACCAAGGGTATTTCTGCGATAAAACTAAATCTATAATTCTCTTCCTTTGGCGGCCAAATGCAGTGCAGCCCCAGGTATACGGGCCATCATATTCGGAAGTAAGATCGTCCAGCGTATTGTTGTATTCCTCTAACAGAACGCCAGCAATGATAGTAAGGCGTTCGTGGGTTAAGTCTGGTTTATAGTGTATAGGAAGTCTCATTAGGCACCTTTTGTGCAAATTTCCAGTTTTGTCAACCTAATGATTGTGCAAAATTACACTTTTGTCAACTAGATGTCTTTCGATGGATAATGTGTGGCACAAACCGATTCAATCTCGTTTGATACGTGTCGCTATCGCTCAACACGTCCTACGAATCTAAGACACGCACATACTTCTTTACTTGGGTAGCCGATAACGCTGGTTTGATCTTATGAAGTTCCTCGTGAGACATTTGACGAAGTTCTCTTTGCTCAGAATAAGCACGCAACGAGACTTTGTAGCGCTTGGCTGTGTAAGGAATGTTATAAAATTCCATACGCCGAAATAGAAACAGAAGTTCTCTCGGAGAAACACCGCTTCCCGCCTTTAGGTATTTTGCCTTCGCCTCGATGTTTGCGCGGTACTCTATATCTTTGAGCCAAAGTCTACGAAGCGGCTCAAGCATAATTTCCGCCAACTTCTTTTGAAGCGCGTCTTCCAGATAAAACTTCGTAAGCGACTTTTAAACCACGTCATTGATTTTTATAACGAAGTTGTAACAGTTTAATTTGTGGTTTTTGGCTTGACGAGTTGCCAAGGCAGCAATGCCTCGAAGTCTTCGACGGTTTTTGCCAATGGCAACTGACGGAACAACGCCACCAGATAGCCATAAGGCTCGATGCCGTTGGCTTTGCAGGTTTCGATGAGCGAGTAGAGATTGGCGCTGGCCTGGGCGCCGGCTACCGTGTCGCAGAACAACCAGTTGCGGCGACCGACGACAAAGGGACGGATGGCGTTTTCGCAGAGGTTGTTATCAATAGGCCAGGCGCCGTTTTCAACAAAACGGATCAGCTTCGGCCATTGCGACGACAGATAATGCAAGGCCTTGCCCAGCAAACTGCCGGGCGTGACCGCATGCAGATGCTGTATCAGCATGCCTTCGATCTTAGCCAACACCGGTTTGCTGAACTGTTGTCGCTGTTGTCCACGCTGTTCGGCACTCAGGTCTTTCGCCTTGGCTTCAATGGCATACAGTTCACCGATTGCCACAATAAACTGCGTCGCCAGTGACTCCGATCCACGCGCGGCTTTGGGGATGGCCGCATCTGCTTCGACAAAATAGCGGCGTGCGTGCGCCCAGCAGCCGAGGTGGATCGCACCACGCACCGCCGCAATGGCGTTATACACCTCGTAGCCATCGCTCATCAGCACCACACCGGGCTTGATGCCGTCATACAGCGGCTGCGCATGCGTGCCCCCACGACCCGGCGTGTAGCTGAACAGGCGGATCGGCGGCCCAGAACCGGTCATCTGTGCCCAGAGATAACTTTTCGTTTGCGCCGCTCGTCCGGATTCCTTGAGCACCTGAACCCCGGTTTCGTCGCCCAGAATCAGATCGGCCTCCAGCAGATGATCGCGCAGTAAATTGATGATGGGCTGCACCGCCTGCCCGACCCGTACCATGCTGGCGGCCAGGGTGGTGCGCGACAGATCGCCACCGAACCGACTCAACAGAGCGGCTTGCCGGTACAGCGGCAAACCGTCTTGGTATTTGGCGGAGACGATCCAGGCCAATGCGGCTTCGGTGAATAAGCCTTTGGGAATGATACGCGCCGGTGCCGGCGTCAACCGAATGCTGTTATCGCAGCAGGGGCAGGCATATTTGATACGGTGATGCTGGATCACCCGCACTTGCTGCGGCACGATGTCGAGCTGCTCGCTGATTTCAGCGCCGATTTCCACCAGACGGGCACCGTCATGGGCGCAGACACGTTCGGTTTCCGGTAATTCATGGCGGACGATCTCGCGCGGCAGATGAGGATCAAGCGGTTTGCGACCACGCTTCTTGCGGCTATGAGCGGCGACTTCGACCGCTTCGGGCGTGGCTTCCTCTGCAATCGGCGTACCTTGCGGCGCCAACGCTTCGGCTTCATTCAGGAATAGGTCGCGCTGGGCCGGATTGGCCCGCGCTTCGGACTTGGCTGCATACAAGCGATGCAAAAAGGCATCCACGCGTTCTTGCAATAAATCACGCTCGACTGTTACCAACCGCAGTTGATTCGCCAGCCGTTGCTGTTCGCTCAGCAGCGCCTGATAATCATCGGAAGACAGCGTGATCGTGGTCGTCATGCTGCTATTTTACTCGACTTAAGCCATTGTTTCAGCTGGTTTTTGCATACATTCGCACGGGATGCGGCTGCATCGCGGCCAGGTCAATACCCGCTAACAACCAATGGAGTTGCTCCACCGTCAAGGTCACCACGGCCGCGTCTTTTGGCCAGCAAAATCGATCGGCTTCCAACCGTTTGATCATCAGCCAGAAACCGGTACGATCCCACAACAGCAGTTTGATCCGATCCCGCCGCCGATTGCTGAACACATAGATGGCCGGCTCAAACGGATTCAAGCCCAATGCGTGCTCAACCAGCAATGCCAAGCCATTGATGGCCTTGCGACCATCGACCGGCTCGCGGTGCAGGTAGACCTTTAATCCCGGCTCGAAGCGGAACATGGCAGCTCAGCCAACGCAGTCAAAAGCAAAGGCAGATCGCTTAATCCGACAGACGATAGCTCAAGCTTGACGCCGTTGGATAAGGTTACGTTGATGCCTGGTTTAGTCGGCTGCTCTGCGCCCAGCGCTAAAACGGGTGCAAAGGTCGGCAATGCTAATGATCTGTTCGGGTCAGAATGGCCTGCTTCATGATAAAGGCCTATCCATTTACGCAGCAGATTGGCATTGATGCCGTGTTCTAGCGCGACCTTGGCAACCGATAGTCCCGGTTGCAAACAGATTCGGACCAACTCCCGTTTGGTTTCCGGATCATAAAGACATCGGCCATCTCGTCCGTGCCTGACGATTAATGGGCGCGATAATCGCGTGTTGTGCTCCTTCATAGGTGTCCACCTCGTTATAAGTGGACACTATCTTCGCTCCTCTCGATTGGCTGAGATAGACGCTGTCTATAGATCGCTTACAAAACTTCCGCTCATCGAGGTCTGTAACTTCTTGTCCAAGCGCATCGCGGATAGTGATTTCCGAGAACTTGAGAATGCAGCTCGAACCAACAAGCAGACGATTGTCGTTCAAAGTATTGCGTATCTCAAAGTGGTGAGAAAGATCGGGATGCTCACAAAGCTCACATTCAATGTCTCCATCATCGTAGTCGTACACGTTTCCGGTAAAAAGCCACTCTCTTAACGCTTCGGTAAACGAAATAGACTTACTCAGCGGAACGAGGTTGCGCTTCGATGTATCCAGCCAGTGGTTCATGAAATCTAATTAATATTTAACGCATGCTATGCTCTTAATGCGTCAACGCGTGTTACACAATTTCCGCATCAGGAACATCATAAATGGTTTCGGTCACTTCACTGAGCAACCGGTGATCTAACAGCACTTGCATGACAACTCTAGCGGTTTGATCGCACACAACAATTTTTCCAGCTCCATCGAAATTGATACCCCAATTACGTCCGTCGTTCACCCTCCTTAGGTTTTCAGGGAAATTAGGGAGACTATACAACGCCTTTTGTTGGATAACCGTCATTCTCCTGAGTTGGATCGCATTTTGACCCACATATCGCTTCAAAGGCTCAACGTCGCTGAACAGGGAAAGAAATTGAGGATCGACAGTTAGATCGTCAAAGCTCTTTTTGTACACGGTCTTATCTGAAACGGTGCTTTCATATGCTTTTTTTGAAGCTACAAAAATCGTCTCGTTTAAACAGTAAAAGTCAAAATACGAATCGAAAGTAAAAGTTTCCTCGGGTACAACAGAGAGCTCGCCGTTTACAAAAATGGCATTAATCATCGTGTTACGAACACGAGGTCGCCATGTCGGAGCGGTTTTTCTAATGGCGTAAACTGTGTCATCACCATTCTGGAATTTGACCAAATAGCCAATTGCGCCTTTTAGTTGCTTAAGCGTTGCGTCGGTGTTTTCGGCTTCGGGAACATCAACAACTTGCAGTAACGCGATTAATCCATCACTTTCTTCCAGTGCGTGTATCAAGCAACTGCTTTCGTTATTTTGCGATATGTGGGTGTAAGCCACAGTTTCAGATATTCTCGATGTTTCCGATTTAATCGCGCTACGAAAAAGGTCTTCAACCTGCTCGTCGGTTCTAACGTGCCAGGCTCGAAACTTCGCTGCTGTCGAGCTTTTCTTAAAAACCCAGAGCTGAACTGTCGAATTGTCGTAATCAAATTGCCGCCAATCTAAAAAATCAGTCATTCCTTTCTGTTCCCCATGCTTATATAACTCCCCTGAACCTCTTGACAAAAATATGTGCCAGGAGTCGGAGACTCCATGCTTAGAAGCTTGATTATCCTTTCGTGGTGATTAATCGAAACTTTGGCTTCGTATAAATTCCACCCCATGACTAAAAGGATTGGATTCATAATGATTTGGCCGGCACGATAAGAAATCAGAAAAAGCCAAATCAAAAAAACCGCCAACCCAGCAATTTTTCCTGCCGATCCATAATCGACACCCATGAAGGAAACAATGTAAGGAAAGCTATAGCTTATAAGCTCACTCGGAATAGGCTTGGATTCAATGACGTTAAGTGGATATTTGTACCGTAATCTGCGCAATACCATGATTGTTAGAGCAAGGCACAGCAGTGTTACCGCAATAGTCGATAACGACAAATATGGGTGGTTGCTAGTGGGGAGAACGCAGTTACGCCAGCTATGGCAAAGCTCTTTTTCCCAAAACTCTTGTTTTATGTCCTGCAAACCGAGAATGATGGCCAGCGGAAAGTAAGAGCCTAGAAAGACCAGAAATGCGGGAACTAGTCGAAATTGCATTGGATTTCCTCGTCTGGCATCTATTCGATGTTAACTCGTATGATATTGTTTTTTCATTGCAGATTACCTTTATCAATATCTTGTTCGCCAATGCGTTATTAAGGACTGTTTCATCATACTCCAGAATGATAGACGCCAAATTACGCAAATCGACCAGTTCATCATCTATGTTGGCCTGTTAATTTTTGGCGAAACCACGCACAAAGAACGCCAGTTAATTGATTTTGATACCGCCTAAAAGCAAACTTAACGCATGCAGTAAAACATCAAATTCTCTCGACGCTTGATCATCTCGCCCTTCATCAATAACGATAATGCTTTCGTAACCTGGATAAGAATTATTGCCCCCAGACTGTATTTTCTTTACGCCATAATCAACTTCAAACTCCCACTGGGTACCATCACAAACATCAGGATCGACGTATTGGTTTTTCCACTTCCAGACATTGATAGTGTCCAACTTGCGTCTGAAATTTATCCACCTTCTGGTGGATGGAGCAACTTCAATCTGCTTTTGCGGATAATCGGGATGCGCCTCGAACAGTTTGTATTTGAGTACGCCATTTTCAAACTTAACGCTATGATTAGGCCCCGTGAAACCGCCAATGTAAAATTCCAGCTTGTACGGCTTGATACCGTCCGGTTCTGGATTGAGTAAAATCTCCAAGCTCGGCATTTCTTTACCGAATTCATGCCCGCAAGCCTGGCAATACCATTTAGCCGATTCATCGCTAATACAGCAACCACCGAGTACAAATTTACCTTTTTTGGATTCCTCCCATGCTTCTTCCGTCGCCATACCGTACCTGATCGGCACAACTTTACTGCTTACGCATACTGGGCAATGCGGGCGCCTTCTTGACATGAGTTGACTACCTAATTACTAAATATGAAATGGTATGATATTAATCCATATCATATACTATCATTCGATATATCCCATAACCGCCCTCCCCTTTGAATACAAAAAGCGGAATGTCAGCATTGACACGAGTCAGGGCCAAATAATAATGATCATTATATTTATTAGAGCGATATTCTCTCGTTAATTACCCTTGATCGGCGACGGCTTTTAGGTCATTTTTCGCATTTTGCAGCCAACGGTTTTCAACAATCCAGTTTTTATAGTCATTCCGCCATCTACCGTAGTAGCGTTTGGCAATAGCTTTGACGATCGCATTCACTTCCGGATTATAGGCGATGACTTTGATCGCCAATCCACCAAAAGGTAATTCTCTCAGAGAAACCCAAATACCATTGATGGTTACAACTTCCTCGACGTAGCGGGGTTTCTGCTCGACAACAATGTCTTCGCTAACCAGCCATTTCTTCAGATCGACGCCATTAACAGTCGCTTCTTTCGCTTTGTCAGGATCAAAGTTTTCTGGATGAAATTCTCTCAAATCGATTTCCAATGCCCAAAGACCTAGCTGATCTAACTTAGCTTGTTTTTCACTGTCCACGAAAGAACTATAGGCCACCTCTATCAAAACCTGGGTGTCGCCAGAATACCCAATCAAATCCGGAATGATTTCACCTAGTTGTTTTTCAACCTCAATTCTTTCCAACATAAGCCAGGTTGGGTTAACGCTGCTAAGCTTGAGTTGCTGAGACAATTGCTGATGTAACACTGATGGCACATTAAGACCGCCTGCTTCCTGGATAACCCGCTTGGCAAACTGATGCAAAAGGGTTTCATGATTTACCACACAGGCAATCTTGTTGGACTCATGAGCGAAGTGATGCTCACGCTCTCCACCTTTTTTAGCTACCATTCGTTCGCCGCATACTATGCAGCTACAGTTACAGCTTAATCCGCGTTCAGTTTCTGAAACGTGATTGATGCGATTTGATGTATCCATTGCAAACTGAGTGCTCATAGTTATTTACCTCTTAAGTAAAATTAAGGAGAACTCAGTTTGATGAATTTTTTTCTGCCGAAAAAGGCTCAAACCACCGCAAACCGGTTTTTGGATAGTTTATGCGTGATGTAATTCAATGCCTTATCGATTGGTTAGATAGCGTACCTAGTGATGAAAAAGCACATCAAATACTTCGTATCTTAGCGGCAGGATCGCTTATTCAGCATTCAAATGAGGAAAAGATTAAACGATTTACAAACAAGGATATTTTTAAAGCCGCTGGTCCAGAAACACTTGATACACCAAATAAATGGGTAAATTGGAAAAACACAGTATTTCCCTATTGGGATATAAAAAAACAGCGTGTTATAGAGTTTGCACGTAACCAAGGCCTGGATTCATATCCTGACATTGAATGTTATATATCTGATGGCGGAAGGGGAAATCCATCCAGTTATTGGATAGTAAAAAAGCCTTTACCTGAAATTGCTGATGACAAGGAATTACCCAATATCACAGCATCGAGTAAAAATGAAAATAACATTGTCGATTATGATTTAGCCGATAAAGGTGAAGTTAAGCCGGCCTGGATAGCGAAATGGTTGCTGCATACTGGTGAAGTACGATTGTCTATGCGGCATATCACGACAATCATCATTTTCTTACTAACTATCGGAGTAACCGCAGCACTCATATCTCTAGCAAACTGGCTGGTTCTTACAACTCCCAGACCAGTTACAACGCGGGAGTTAACCATGTTTTTAAGTATGTTTATCATCCCTTACGGTACATGGCTTTTATTCATCAAACCTTGGATACGTTTGTTCGATGATCGTATTGTGGTTGCGCCAGAATTACTGGTTTCGATGAACGAAAAATCTGCGCAAATCGAATTATTCCGGGACGGTGATTTAAGATTAATTCGCCTTGTTCGCTATTCGGCACCCTGCCCTATTTGTGGTGCAACGATTCACCTCGAAAACGGAGAACCTGATTTCCCTCGCCGTTTAGTTGGACGCTGCTATGACAGCCCAAGAGAGCATGTTTTCAGCTTTGACCGCGTTACGCAGAAAGGCATCGCTTTGAGAGGCTCAGAACTAACCCTCTTTGTGAAATAGCGCAAAAATTCCACGAAAGTCGATAATCAAACACATGTGTGGCCGCTACGCCCTGACGACAACATCGGAAGCGCTTATGGAGCATTTCCAATTGCTGCGCCAGGTTCGTTTCCAGCCCAGCTACAACATTGCTCCCGCGCGGAAAATTCTCAATATCGTTGAATTGGAAAATGGTTCGAGAAAGGCGATAAACCTATTCTGGGGTTTGGTACCGTCATGGGCAAAAGACAGCAAAAACAGCTCGCACCTAATCAATGCCCGCATGGAAACGATTCGAGAAAAACCCTCTTTTCGATCAGCCTTCAAGCAACGACGCTGCCTGATACCAGCGTCCGGATTTTATGAGTGGCAAAAGCTCGAAGCCTGCAAACAGGCCTTTCATATTCATAGGCAAGACCTTACATTATTCGCGTTTGCTGGACTTTGGGAGCAATGGCAACACGACGCCGAAACACTGTATTCCTGTACGATCATCACTACCGCCGCGACCGAATTGATGCAACCCATTCATGACAGAATGCCGGTGATCATTCCGCCAGAGCACTATCATGATTGGCTGGATAAATCGACCGGCGCCGATGAAGCGTTCGGGTTGCTTAACAACCAATACTACTTGGATATGACAGCTTCACCAGTCAGCGATTGGGTCAACAGCCCAACGCATGACGATGAGCGTTGCATTGTTTAAATTATTTGCTACCTACGATCAGAACGAATTGACTGTATTCCATCGGCTTTAGCCTCGCGCAACCTCCGGATAATATCGGCAATGTAATAACACTCGCGATCCAATAATTCGACACCATGGCGTAATTTAACCGCATCTTTGACTTGGGCATATTCTTCATCTGTCATTCCTGGCCCAAAAAAATCCGTCAAGTCCGAGCGGTTAGTAAGAAAAGCAACGCTGTTCGGTCCAAAATCCAGGATAGGCCAAAGTACATTTTGCAAAAAATCTTCAACCAATTCAGGATCGCTATAAATGTCATCTTCCGTCATTTTTACCTCAACTTCTTCTTAACCTCGGCCAAGCTCCGCTTCCGCTCCAATGCCTGATCAAACGACTCCCCTGGCTTAGCTATCTCCGACAACGACGTCCCCGTCAACCGTGCAATCACCGCCGCCCTTGTTTCCCCTGGCCTTGCCTGTTTGTTGATTTCATCTTCGGTAAGCTGTTTACGTTCTAACGACTTAGGTTTACTGCTGTCTTTCAAACCAAACTGAAACTGAAAATGCGTGATGGTTCGACCGGATTTACGCTGGCCATATTTGACCCACAAATTGGAATGCTGATTAATTTCCTCGACAGCCGGATCGATAACCCGCTTTTTCAGGTCAACCACCCTATCGTATTTCTCGGCCACCTGGAACTGGCGTTTTAGCCACTCGACTTCAATTTCTCGCTCACCTGCCGAACTCCATTGCACTAACAATTCGTATAGGCGGATTGAGTACACACTTTCGAACCTGGCAACGTGCTTGAGCTTGTATTTGGTGAATTCTCGGGACAATTGCGACAAATAAGGGATGATACCAACAGAGAAACTAAGAACCAGCTTGCCCTCGCCTGGCACATAGTCGATGCTACTTATCCAGCGTGTTTTTCGCTGTTTAATTTGCGGATTATCTGGATCGGGATCATCAATAATGACGCTGCGCTCATAAAGTTTTTCAGTGGCTTTTTTGAGATCACGATAGGCGTTGGTAAGATTTTCCAAACCCGCCAAATCAGCCACGCCGGAAGCCGTTATTTCAAAACGATAGTTCTCCGTCAAAATAGCCTTGGAATCAATCTGCGCAATACAGGCCAGCAAAACCCTCTGCTCGGCCAGCGTCAGCATGTAGCTAGCTTCGACAACCTTGTTGGATTTGACAACGGTGAGTTGAGCCGATTGTTCCAAGATAATATGACGACATGAAGTAAACGATGTCTAACTATACGCCCATTCCAAAATAACGACAAATAAAAATAACTGTCGTTGTTTTAACGATCAATTTGTCGTCATATGGTCATGGATAACAACAGAAATAGAGGTCCTGGAAGCGATGGAAATTAAGCAAATACGGTCAACGATCAATCTGTCGTCATATAAGATCAATTCGTCCACCTGAAACGATTAATTTGTCGTTGTTTAACGATCAATCTGTCGTCATATCACGATCAATCTGTCGTTGTTTTTAGGCTGAAAGCCTTGGTGTAAATGGCCTGCACGGCTCTTAAAAAACATTAAAAAAGGAAAAAACAAAAAAGGTGGTGACGATCAATTTGTCGTTATATGGGGGAAACTGCTTGTACAAAGCTATTTTTTGGCAAAAATTGATTTAATGTTAACCGAGATTTGACTCATTTTTGATCAAAAAATAGCTAAAAAATTGACAACTGTTGATGATTATTTAACCGAAATATCTGGGCAGGATATGTGAAGTGCTAGCACCGGCATTGCCGATACTAGCGCTTCACTTCCTCTTATTCGCGCTATGCACTCAAAGGGAATCCTGCTCTGCGAGGCCAACCGGCTACCGCCGACACATGTTTAACGGATGGTTAATATGAAGAAAGATGCCAATAGTGAAAAGAAGCCGACGCGGAAGAACAGCACGCCAATTGTTGTGCGGGTTACACCGGAGGAAAAAGCGGCAATAGATCATCATGCTCGACAGACAGGCCATAGCACATCGGCCTATCTGCGATTGCTTGGCCTTGGATACGCCCCCAAAAGCATTGTTGACAATAAAAAGGTTTTAGAGTTGGCGAAGATCAATGGCGACCTGGGAAGGCTTGGTGGGTTGCTTAAACTTTGGTTAACCAATGATGCCCGTACTGCGCAGTTTGGGGACAATGTTATACGATCTGCCCTTGCTCGAATTGAAGATACACAAGTACAGATGGTTGAGGTTATGAAATCAATTATATTGCCTCGATCAGAATTATAAGAATTTCAATAACCGGCTTCATTTTGATGGCGAAAAGCGAGGATAACCATATTTTATTTAGGGCAATAAGGTTTTTTAGGTGGGATCCCCTCGAAAAAGGATTATTACTTTCTGTATATCACCGATGAGATGCAACGCCGATGATATACAGAAAGGAAAATTAAATGCAGATCAATAAATTATCGTATCGAAGAACGTTTTCAGGTAGCTATATGTAGCGGCTTGCAATCGAAAATGCGCAAACCAGCAATCAGCGCATTTTTCGACCGGAATTGGCTGCAACTGACGGGCATTCAAACCGAGATTATTTGCAACTGAAATATATCGCCGGCCATCGGCCAAAAACAATTACTCACGACTCTTTAAACTCTCTTCTGCGAAGGTCCGCACGTCACCCGTTTTCTGACACTCAATATCGCAAACCTCCTTTAAATTTTGTGCTGTAGCGTTGCCATACCTGTAATACAGGGAAGGCATCAAAAACAGATTCAACAACGTCGAGGTAATCAAGCCACCGAGTATCACTACCGCCATCGGGTATTCAATTTCGTGGCCGGGCACGTTGCCTTTGAGGATCAGTGGTAACAGGGCCAATCCGGCGCAAGCGGCGGTCATTAGAATCGGTGCCAGACGTTCTTCGGCACCACGCATCGCCAATCCTGCCCCAAATACCTGGCCTTCTTGCTGTTCCAAATGTCGATAGTGGCTTAATAGCATGATGCCGTTTCGGGCAGCAATTCCCAGTACGGTGATGAAACCGACCAGCGAGCCGAGCGATAGTACCCCGCCACTTAAAAAAGCTCCCACAACGCCGCCGATCAATGCAAACGGCAAGGTTAACGCCACTAAAAGCACCAAGCGCAGCGAGCGAAAATCAACATGCAGTAACACCAGGATGCCCAGCAATGAAGCCAAGCTCAACCACGCCAGTCGTTCGCTGGACGCTTGTCGTGCTGCGTATTCACCCAGAAACTCCGGGTGATAGCCTTGCGCAAACGTCAGGTTTTTCACGCGCCTTTCAATTTCTCTCGCCACGCCGCCTAAATCGTTGCCACTGACATTGCAGGTAACGTCGATTCGTCGCGAGGCGTTTTCTCGTTTGATTTCATTCGACGTAGGTGCAATGTAGATGTCCGCCACATCGCCCAACGGCACGCGTGCCCCGGATGGCGTATCGATAGTGAGTTGCCTGAGTGCAGCGAGATCATGACGGACCCGCTCAGCACCCCAAACCGTCACGTCGATGACTTTTTGGTCACGGTAAATTTCGCCGACCTTACTGCCTTTAATGAGTGTGGCTGCGGCCCGGCGCACTTGACCGGCTGTCAAACCAAAGTTGGCAGCCACGTCAGGCTTAAGCCGTATCTGTATCTGCGGTACCAATATTTGCGGTTCCACCTTTAGGTTGGCGATGCCCGGCACATCAGTGATGGTTTTGCTGACTTCGCCCGCCTTATCTCGTAGCACATCCAAGTCGGGTCCGTACAAGCGCACCACCACGGTCGCACTGGCGCCTGTCAGCACTTCCTTGATCCGTTCGCGCAGATAGGTCAACACATCGCGGTACAGCCCTGGATAGCCCTCGACGACTGCCTGGATTTTCGCCACGGTACTGTCGTAATCGACCGCCGTATCCAAACTAATCCATAACTCGGTAAAGTTCGGCCCTACCACTTCGTCGGCCACTTCAGCCCGGCCAATGTGCGAACCGAAATTGCGCACACCGGGAATCGCCCTTAGTTCCTTGCTGACCTGTATCGTAATGCGGCGCATGGCTTCCAGCGATGTGCCAGGCTTTTCGACCCAGTGCATCAAAAAATCGGTTTCCTTGAAGTTGGGCAGAAACGATTCACCGAGTCGCGGTAAAGCGATGGCTGTCGATATAAAAGCCACCATCAGGAAACCCGTCGCCCATTGCGGACGGCTGACGATAGCCGGCAAGAGCTGCCGATAATGCCGTTTTAAAACCTGCGTCAGCGGCGCTTCGCTTTGGCGTGGCTTGGCATTCGGTAATAGCATCAGGCACAAGGCCGGCGTCACGGTCAGCGCCACCAGCAGCGAAGCCAGAATCGCCAACAAATAGGAAAACGCCAGTGGCCTAAAAAAGGTGCCGGCCAAGCCGTCCAGGAAAAACACCGGCACGAACACCAGCGCGACGATCAAACTGGCAAACACCACCGCGCTACGCACTTCCAGCGAGGCCTTCAAGACCACCCGGAAAGTTGACAGCGGATGCACTGCCTCTAGGTTCAACCGCAACCTGCGCATGATGTTTTCGACGTCGATAATGGCGTCATCCACCACTTCACCGACTGCAATCACCAGGCCGGCCAGTACCATGGTGTTAAGCGTGCCGCCGCGCAAATAAAGCACCACCGCAGCCGTCAGCAGCGACAGCGGAATCGCCGACAGGCTGATCACGGCGGTTCGCCACTCGAACAAAAAGGCGATCAGAATGACCGCGACTAGAATGCAACCCAGTATCAGTGCATCACTTAAATTATCTAACGAACGTTCAATGAAGGTTGCCGGACGAAAGATAGTCGGATCGATGTCGACCTCGTGGAGACCGGGTTGCAAAGCCGCCAAGGTCGCTTCGACCTTGCGAGTCACATCCAAGGTATTGCCCCAGGGTTGTTTTTCGACGATCAGCAGCAAGCCCGGCCCATCGTTGATCACCGCATCGCCAATCGGCGGCGGGTGACTTTCAACGATTCCAGCCACATCGCCCAAGCGCAATGGCGCACCGCCAGTGAACTGCACCACGGTGCGGGCCATATCGTCCGGTGTTTGCAGCGAAGACACATGTGTCACCGGCAGGCGTTGATTGGGTAGATCAACAAAACCCCCAGCCGATACGGTGGCCGCATCGCCCGCCGCACGCACCACCGCATCCAGCGTCACGCCGTTGGCGGCCAGGCGATCAGGATCAACCAGTACCTGTAACTGCCGATCACGTTGCCCCCAAATGGCTACGTTGGCCACACCAGGCACCGCCATCAAGCGTGGGCGAATGGTCCACAAAGCCAATTCGGACAATTCCATCTGCGATAGTTTTTTCGATGAAACGCCAATCTTCAGTGCCCGACTGGTGGACGATAATGGCGATAACATCACCGGTGCGCGAGCCACGGCCGGCAGGCGTGGTGTGATGGTGGCGACGCGCTCCTGCACCAACTGTCTGGCCCGCATCAAATCCGTGCCCTCCTGAAAGATACAGACCACTGACGACAGACCCAACACCGACTTGGAACGAAGGGTTTTGAGCCAGGCCGTGCCGTTGACCGCGTTTTCCAAGGGTACGGTGATCAGGCTCTCCACTTCCTCTGTGGACAATCCGGGTGCTTCAGTCTGGATTTCCACCAGCGGCGGCGCGAATTCCGGGAACACATCCAACGGCATTTGCCGCGCGGCTTGCACACCCAATATCACCAGTACCACAGCCAAGGCCAACACTAATAGACGTTGGCGTAAGGCAACAGTAATCAGCCAGCGCATCATTTGCCGACTCCAAATTCGGTGCCGAACAATTCGGCCACACCGGAAGTAACCACTTCGATACCCGCCACGATGTCGCCCGTTATGGCGGCTTGATCGTCAACCACCCGCAGTATCTGTACCCGTCGGCGCATATACCTATTGGTTTCCAACACTTGATATATCCAGTTGCCACCACTCACGTCATGCACAATCGCCGACCAGGGAATGACGAGATTTTCGTTTTCGCTTCGCAACGGGATTGAAACACCGACCCGCTGACCGGGGCGGAATGCGGCATCCGAATTTTTCACTGCGTAGAACAGATCGACCGTGGCGGCCACCGGATTGGCGGAAGGCGGCGCTGCAACCGGCACGGCAGGACGAGAGACATTTTCAGGCGAATCTTTTAGCCCGCCAACACGGGCTTGGGCGGCGGTGTTCAATCCCGATAAATCATCAACATAGACAGGCACCCGCACCCAAAACGTGCTGCGGTTGTTGACGTCTAACAGCGCGGGACCAAGCAAATCGCGGCGTTCGTGCGCGGTTTTCAGATTGGCCGCGGCCAAGCCTAGCTGTATTCGTGCATCATCGACCGAGCGTTCGGTACCCACCTTGTCGCGGCGCATCTGTTCGGCGCGATTCAAGGCTATTTGCGCGGCTTGTACTTGCACCTTGGCCTGTTCCACCTGACCGTCGGCGTCGATTTGCGATTGCGCCAAACGCACGAGCTCTGCCGGTGCCAGCGATGGCAGGATGGTATAAACCGATTGGCTGTTACTGTTTGCTGAAGCATTCAGCGCCGGCAGTGTGATCTCGCCGCCGAACAAGCGCGTTCGCGTTAGTGGTCGCTTTACAACCTTTGTGGTGACGATGCCGAGCCGGTTGGCTGCTTCAGCTGTCAAGACAACTTTGGTCAGATCACTTTCCTTAACGGGATGCTCGATTTTGGCAGGCGGCGGCGATGTGGATTCGGCGGCCGATAGGTTGCTGGCACATAGTAGTAAGGCTGATAGCAGAAGCCGATACGTCAATGGCGTGTGGTTTGGATACGCGGGTTTCATAGAGGCCCAACCGTGGAGTCTAATAATTAGTGAATTAAGCGGGCTTCAGATGCTGGCCGACGCTGCGTTCCAGTTCTGCGCGGGCGCGGCGTAAATCAGCGGCGGCTTGCGCGGTTTTCAATTGCGCGTCCAGCCAACGGCGTTGGGTTTCGAGCACGAAGAGGTAGGTGACATTACCGGCCGCATAGGCGTTTTCAGCATCCTGTATGGCAGTTTGCAGCGGCGGCAGGATAGTCTGTTGCCACTGTTTCAGGCTTTCGCTGGCCTGTTGCAATCGGGCATGGGCTTCGCGGACATCCAAGGCAATCCGTTGTCGGGTGGCGACATATTGCCTGGCGGCCTTGTCAAAGCGTGCCTGGGCTTGGGCGACGCCACCTTGATTTTGATTAACGATAGGCAATGTTACGTCTAAGCCTGGTCCTGCCAATAAAGGCCCGTTGACTTGCTTAGCGTTGAGGCTGGCGGTGAAATTAAATACCTCGGCGCGCGCCAAGCCGATACGTTCGCCAGCGGCTTCTACATTAATTTCTGCGGCACGTAGATCGGGGCGAGCCAGTAACGCCTCCGCGACCAGTTTTTCCGACTCAAATT
>Ga0208264_1000112_pt1 | contig 43526 bp, 35 predicted proteins | sample LakWasMet31_HOW6_2_FD_183873 | JGI IMG/M metagenome (GOLD analysis project Ga0208264, IMG submission 183873) | Freshwater sediment methanotrophic microbial communities from Lake Washington under simulated oxygen tension - Sediment Metagenome... | ecosystem: Environmental > Aquatic > Freshwater >... | reverse complement strand
TTAATTAAAATTTCTTCACTCATGACAAAAACTCAATTCCTTGTTTAGTTAAAAGTTGGGCTGTTTCAAACAATGGTAAACCGACCACACCGGAATAACTACCTCGAATCGATGCGACAAACATAGCGCCTAGCCCTTGAATTCCGTAACTACCGGCTTTATCTTGCGGTTCGCCGGTTTGCCAATAAGCGTCAATTTCTGAGTCGGTGAGCGATCTAAAGGTGACATCAGTCACTGAAAGCACCTGATCATGACCGCTCGTTCTTAATGATACCGCTGTAAAAACTTGATGGGTTGCACCCGATAATAAGCGCAACATCGCTATTGAATCAGCCTGATCTTTGGGTTTGCCCAGTATTTGTCCGTTAAGCACTACTGCGGTATCGGCCGCTAAAATAGGGTACGCCGTGCCAAAATCCCTGGCACAGGCCGCTGATTTCTGATCAGCCAGGCGCAGCACATAGTTAGCTGGCAGTTCATTGGCCAGTGGCGTTTCGTCAATGTCAACCGGCCTGATAATGCAACTGACATGAATCTGTGCCAACAGTTCCCTGCGGCGCGGCGAAGCGGAGGCTAAAACAATTTGCGCGGTCATTAACGATGGTAGGGATGATTTTGTAGAATGCTCCAAGCCCTATAAATCTGCTCGGCCACCACAATGCGCACTAGCGGGTGCGGAAATGTCAATTTGGATAAACTCCAGGATTCACTTGCTCTTTGTTTGATTGCTTCGGCCAAGCCTTCAGGCCCGCCCACCATTAAAGCGATAGTTTGACCGCTTTCCAACCAGCGTTGCATCGCTGTCGCCAGCTCAGGCGTAGTCCAGGGTTTGCCGGGGATGTCTAATGTAACGATATGGGCTGATTGAGGGATAGCAGCCGCCATACGCTCACCTTCATCTTTAACAATTCTGGCTATATCGCTATTTTTTGTGCGTTTGCCAGGATTGATTTCTTTAAGGACGAGTTCGCATTCGCGGGGCAGGCGTTTGGCATATTCATCATAGCCTTGCTGCACCCAGCCCGGCATACGGTTTCCAATTGAAATTAAATGTATTTGCATGGGACGCAGGATACAGAGAACCTGCTATTGTTGCAATTCCCATCGTGGCAGATTACGAAAACAACTGCCAATGCCATGATATAACTGCTAGCATCAAATAAACAGTGCCTTAGCCAATTCTCTGGTTGAATCAAGCCGTTTTTCCAATTGCTTAAAAACGGATTCTTGTTCTGCCAGGCCTATGCCTAAATATTCAAAACCTTCAAACTCGGACAGTTCATTTAAACCGTGGAACACCGAAGAAACCATTTTTGCAGCCCCGCCCACCAGTAATACGGGAGCGGCAGCCTGTTTTAGATAGATTGGATCGCGGTGGTGCTGAATCACGTTAATCAGATCCTCAGGTATATGCCAACGTTTGCTGATCCATGCGCCAGCCTGACAATAATCTATGCCAATACATTGAGTTAGAGCGTCATTGATTGTGATAAGCGGGTTTTCTGTGACTAATTTTAACGCGGAGGCGGTTTCTGTCGCCATATTATCGGCTAACCAGAGTAATCCCAAGTTATGCAGGATGCCACCGGTTTGTGCGGTAAATTCAATATCGGCAGGGTAATCTTGTCGATTTGGCAATTTTGCCGCCAGCAATCCAGCGCCCTCGGCAACTAAAATACTGGTTACCCAGAAGCGGATGGTGTCAAAGCTTGGGCAACGAGCCGTGTTAAAGGAGGATGCAACCGCGATGGCGATGCTAACGCCTTTAATGACAAAATTGCCCAGCCGGACACAAGCTGCTTCAATGTTTGTAATGGGCATGACGGGGGACACCCAGGCAGAATTAGCTAAGGCAATCAGGCGCGCAGTGATAACTGGATAATGGTGCAAAACAGAAGCCAGCTGCCTTGGGGTTAACTCCTCATCAGACAACGCTTGCATTAAGACGTGGATATTCATGGCCAATGGCGCGATGCGGATTTGGCCTTCAAACTTTTTTAGAAACTCGGCAAAATCAGCTTCATGATCAATTTGTTGCATTGCTATATCCAATCTATTTTTGATTTTAATGCTTTAAACTGAAGTCAATTTCCAACAATGCCGGAATTTGATCACAAGGCACAGGACGACTAAACAAATAACCTTGAATGATATGACAACCCAAGCCGTGCATAACCAACGCCTGCTCTTGTGTTTCCACACCCTCGGCTACCAATGTGTAACCTAACGCATTCGCTAAACCAATAATTGTCCCCAGTAGCAATGAGGTATGGGAGTTTGTGCCAACATCGTCCACAAAAACCTTGTCCACCTTTAAGCAATCCAATGGCAATTGCTTTAGCGATGCCAGACAGGAATAGCCGGTTCCAAAATCATCAATAGCAATTTTAACGCCCAATGCTCTTAATTGGCTAAATACATTCAAATAACCTTCGGTCTGCATGGCACTTTCGGTTACTTCCAGTTCCAAATATTGCGCAGGAATGCCGGTAGAAACCAGCAAATGCTTTACATTGGTGAATAAACAAGGATCTTGAAAATGCGCTGGCGCAATGTTGACTGCAACTTGTAAATAGGGCAAACCTTGTTCATGCCAACGCAAAATTTGTTGGCAGGCTGCATTCAAAACCCAATTGCCTAATTCAACTATTAAACCTAATTGCTCTGCCAGCGGGATAAAATCACCTGGCGGAATCATACCTTTTTCTGGATGCTGCCAGCGTATCAATGCCTCCATGCCCACTATTTTTCCGGACTGCATGGAAATTTGTGGTTGATAATGCAGCACAAACTGATTTTGCTCAAACGCATCGCGCAGCATTTGTTCCTTTTCCAGACGCGTGATGGCTTGACTGGCCATATCTTCAGAATAAAACACATAGCGCTGCTTGCCAGCTTGTTTCGCGGCATACATGGCAGCGTCTGCCGCCTTCATCAGCTCAACTTCATTTACACCATCGCGCGGATAAATTGCAATCCCGATACTTACACGCGGCTTGACTTGGTGCTGATCCAACAATAACGGCTGGTTTACTTTCTGCAAGCAACGTTCGGCTACATCCACCACCGCCTCTTCACTGGCAATATTATCTAAAATAATACAAAACTCATCCCCACCCAAGCGCGCTGCAAAATCAATATCGCGCACCACAAATCGCAGCCTTTCCGCGATGGCCTTAAGGAAGTGATCACCTACATCATGACCAAAGCTGTCGTTGATATCTTTAAAGCCATCTAAATCTAAAAACAAAAATGCAAATTGCTCATTTCGGCGATTGGCATTATTAATAAAATCGTCGATACGTTCGTGGTAATAAGCCCTGCTGGCCAAACCGGTCAAGCTGTCAAAATAAGCCAATCGGTGAATCTGTAACTCAATCTGCTTTTTATGGGTGATATCCTGAACGGTGCCCGTTAATACTTGCAGGTTATTATCTGTAATAGCTTCGATTTCCTGGTGTACGGTAATTGTGCCAAAATTACTTACTTGCAGACGATATTCTGCATGCTGAATCAAGCCTTTGGTTAACGCGGTTGTAATAACATTTCGGACGTAATCCTTATCATCCGAGTGAATAAGTGCAATAAAGCCATTTAAACTGTTATCAAACGCTTGCAGGCTGATATTACATAACTTGGCCAAGTGTTCAGAAATATGGAACTGATCTTGTTTTGAATCCCATGTCCAATAACCTAACCTTGCAATACGCTGGGCCGCACTTAACTGAAATTTACTACTTCTTAGTTCCGCAGTGTTTTGACTGGCTCTTAAAATAAACCAGAGCCGATGGACCAAGATTGGGTAGTTTAAGGGTTTGATGATAAAGTCATTGGCTCCGACATCAAACGCCCTATTAATTGAGTTTATATCACCAAGACCGGTGGACATAATTATTGGCACATCGGCCATGTCGGGAATGGCTCGAATTTGCTGACAGGTTTCAAAACCATCCATGCCTTCCATCACGGCATCCAGTAAAACCAAATCCGGCGTTTGTTTGGTAATACATTCCAAAGCCTGACTTCCGCTAACGGCCTCGTCAACATAAAAACCGGATGCAGCAAGGGCTGCACAGGTGATTAAACGAAAATTATTGTCATCATCCACAAGCAAAATACGCTTACCTTGTAATTCCGGCTGGAATTTTTGATTTTGCACGGTCGGTTTAATTTGCGAGGTTTTCTCAAACTCTCTAGTCAACGCTTTTTGCACTTTAGTTAAAGTGCTGTCCATAGACGCCAATAATTCTGATACCCCTTCAACACTGCCTTGACGAGTGATGGCTTCTATTTCCTCGCAGTTTTCAGCTAAGCCCTGCGCGCCTAAGTTGGCACAGGCTGATTTAAAACTATGGGCGATTTTGCGCAAGGCTTCGCTATCGGAATTTGTAAAGGCCTCTTTCAGGCTTGTTAAGGTATCCGGGGCGGATTCCAAAAACATTTTGATCGCATTGTGTAATAGTGTTTCGCCACTGGTTGTGGCGATTTGGCGCAAGTTTTCCAGTGCCACAGGATTAAGCACAACGCTGCGGCGCTCATTTAAATAAGCACCCATGACGGCATCTACGCCGGCATTTTGTTCGTCGAAAGCGTCTGAAGATATGTCAGCATCGTTAGCAGCCAACCACTTACCAACTTCATCCTGCAGCTGTTTTTTGTTGAATGGTTTGCTTAAATACCCATCCATTCCGGCTTCTTTACACTGCTCCACGATACCTTTTTGCACATCGGCAGTTAAAGCAATAATCGGCATTCTAACAAGCCCGGTACTCAACTCCCTTTTGCGTATGGCTTTAGTCGCTTCAAAACCATCCATTTCCGGCATGTGGCAATCCATTAAAATTAAATCGTAGTTTTTTTCAGCACTGGCGTTAACGGCTTCAAGTCCATTATGCGCAATCTCAACCTGATAGCCCAGAGCACGCAACATATACATACCCACTTCCTGGTTAATTTGCTGGTCTTCGGCAATTAAAATAGTGCCTTTTGCCTGAGTGCTGATGACTTTTTTAAACGGCGCGGAATTGGCTTTCTTAGCATTCACCTGCCCAAGGATTTCCAAAACACTGTCCAGCAATTTTTGCTGAATAATGGGTTTGGTTAAAAAACTGCTGATGCCGTATTCATGCTCTGTATTTGGATCAAGATAGATATTGTCCGAGCTGAGCATCAAGATGGGCGCTTTTAAAATGCTCGGATCATTTTTGATGGATTTGGCTAAGGTTAATCCATCCATTTCCGGCATGTGCCAATCCAAGATAATTAACTGATATTGCTTATTTTGTTGTAAAGCTGCCTGGAGGTGTTCTATGGCTTGCGCGCCATTTTCCACACAGCTGCAATTTACACCCCAGTAACTTAATTGATCGCGCAAAATATCACGATTGGTTTTGCTATCATCAATTACCAGGACATCGAGACCTCGTAGTTCACTCACCTCAGCTTTTACTGAGGCCTGACTGACGGCCAAGCCTAGTTCCAAGGTAAAATAAAAACATGAACCCTCGCCTTCAACACTACGCAATTGAAGTTGCCCACCCATTAACGCAACTAATTGTTTTGCAATAGCTAAGCCTAATCCAGTTCCACCATGCTTTCGGGTAATGGAGCCATCAACCTGGGTAAAGCTGTCAAAAACCACATCTTGCTGTTGCTCCGGTATGCCTGGCCCGGTATCACTAATTGCAAAATTCAAAATCATTTTATCAACCGACGGCGACGGCAATCGAGTGACTTTGAGTTGCACCTCTCCTGCCGAGGTAAACTTTATGGCGTTGCCCAATAGATTAATCAATACTTGTCGCAAACGCTCGGCATCGCCACGCACGATGCCGTTTAAATCCACCGGCAAATTTAACACCAGTTCCAAATTTTTGTGATGGGCCTGACTAGCCAATATGCCCGCTGTCTCTTCCAATAGTGAGCGCAGATCAAAATCATTAATGCTTAATTGAAATTTTCCGGCTTCAATTTTGGAAAAATCCAGAATGTTATTAATGATGCTTAATAACGACTCAGCTGACCGATAGGCCGTTTCGGCCAGTCGCTTTTGTCGATCATTCAATTCAGTATTTATCAACAATTCTGTCATACCCAGCACGCCATTCATTGGGGTGCGGATTTCATGGCTCATGGTGGCTAAAAATTCACTTTTAGCCTTGCTGGCAGCCTCGGCATTGTCTGCCAGTTGATAAGCTTCCAGGGTTTTTTGCTGTAAATCTTGCGTGCGCTGTGCAACTTGTTCCGCTAACGTTTCCTGCTGCTTGGCTGTGTCCAGCTGATATTTGGCCAAATCCCTGGACATACCATTAAAAGCATTGGCTAATTCCGCAATTTCGTCATTCGATGTCAACGCCAACTGGCGACCAAATTCGCCTTGAGAAATGGCTTGAGCCGCCAAAACCAGTTGCCGGATAGGCTTTATGATTCTTCGGGTCTGCCAAAGCATTAACAAAATGCCTATGACAATAATGGTGGGGACTACAAACAGAATTTGTAGCAGAAACTGTTGTGAGTCCTGATAGATACTGTCTTCGCTAAAGCCCAGCTGGATATAGCCAATTAGCTCCGGTTGATCTGCTTGAATGGAACCGGCACTGACGTTCTGATTTTGGCTAAATACCGGTGAGACGATATTAAGATAGGTTTTTTTTTCCGACACATCCTTAAAATCATCGATAACCAGTTGCGGCTGCATATAATTCTGGCTCAAATAAGGCAAAGCAGCGATATTATGATTATTTTTTTCCAACAGCAGCTTATTGGCTTTGTTATAAACCAATACATAAGCAATATTCGGGCTGGCTGTTATCCCTTGTAGTGCCTGGTTTATTGCTTGCGTGTTTTCGGTATAAATACCGTCTTCAATACTTTTTGACAGAATGACCGCAACTTGCTGTCCATGCTGGCTAAAATGACTAAATGAACTCAGTTGATGTTGCCAAATAATATAGCCGCCAGTCACCACTGCTGTCAGCAGGATTAAAAAAACCGTCAAGGCATTAAATTTGGATGCTATTGATTTCATCTATAAGGTGACCTTAGTCAAACAAGGTATTAGCATATTTATCATAATTTCAGCGATTTTAATCACAATTGCATTAGGCACTGTTCTCTGGTTCTGAATGTACTTTTTAGTATAGTCTGCCCGATCAAAAATTTTAGCTTACACTGCATTTAAATGGCCTAAGTCATAGAAATTGTGAAGCAGAAAGAACATGGTCTTGGAGTGGCTACAGTAGATGGCTGGTTATGCGTCTTAAACATGGCCAGTTTTAGCCTATTGGGTTACTCAACTATAGTTAAGTATCACTAAAGCGGGGAGAAATTAAGCTAAGAATTTTAGGTTTCGTTAATAAATTGACACTTTTTTGCTCTAACGCCAAATATATGACGATTTAGAACGGTTTAATTAACATCGTGCTGCGTTTTTTCCAGCAAGATCGGCTAACAATAACTCATTGAATACTTTATAAAACATTATTTAGTATAACGACAATTACAAATTTACTGGACAGTTCCTGTCCACCAATCTTCATGGCCTCTTTTTTGCTTTAACCAGGTTAATCGTTCCAGCCACCGTAACGGAACGTTAAACTCAGCGAGGTCTTTTTATGTTATCCAAGATTATCTTAAACACACTGTTTTTAGTGCTACTGAGCGCCTGTGCTCCCGGTTCTGAGTCAGTTAAACAAACCGAATCTCAGGCATCGCTTTTGCCAGATAGAACTGAAGCCGTCGGTTTTTTTAGCGGCACTTACAAATTTATTAGAGACACTGAGCGAGCTACTTACAATTCCCTGTATAGCATTCGCGATGGTATGGACAGTTTTGTCTACGATGCCCAAAAAGATTACTACGGTGATTATCAAAAATAATATTCCAAGTAAACATAATGCGCCGCCACCTTGCTAAGATGGTTGGCTTGAACTATAAATTTAAGATATTTATCAACGCAGGTAACTTATAATGGAAATCAATTCCAGCCTTTTTGGCAAACAAAGCATCGACCCAAACACAATTATTAACTTCCCGAATGGCATACCTGGGTTTAAAACCGAAACACAATTTAAATTGTTTCATCAGGAAGGTAAACCGGTGGTTTTTTGGCTGCAATCGTTAAAAGATGAGCAACTCACCTTCTCGGTAGCGCCACCATCTTTGTTTAACATTGACTATAACTTTACCTTAACTGATGAGGACGAACAGTTATTGCAATTAAATCAAGCCGATGAGGTGATTATTTTGATTTTGTTGCATGCTAATGATGAACAGTCCGGCAATAATCAACTAACCATCAAAGGCTCAATCAAAGCACCGTTAGTTATTAATACTGCCAAACGGATTGGTTTTCAAAAGGTGCTGCAGCAAATGGAGCAAAGTATTACCTTAACAGAAACCAGCAACAATCAAATTGTGTTGTCGGAAGGCGCTTGCGCCGCTTAACTAACATCCGGATGAAATGAGGATGGTCTGTTTGAATTATCCATTCAGCGCCGTTCTCGCTTTGCTTGATAGACCTAGCACAACATAGTGCTTAACGATTACGCTTATTTGGAAAAATAAACGTTATCAATCAAGCGCGTTTTACCCATTTTGGCAGCAGTTAAAATCACTAAATCCTGATCGATTGCTTCAGCTTTTAACAAATCACTGCGCCGGCAAATGCTGAAGTATTCCGGCTGCAAGCCTGCTTGTTTTAAGAAATCTTTGGCTTTTTGTTCAATATTTGAATAATCATCAATGCCCGTTAATACGCTGTCTTTAGCAGAGCACAGACTTTTATAAAGAACGGCGGCACAGGTTTTTTCTTGCTCGGATAAATAGCCATTTCTGGAGCTCATGGCTAAGCCGGATTCTTCACGAACCGTATCAATGCCCAGCATTTCAACGGGCAGATTTAAATCCCGAACCATAGTTTTAATGATGGTAAATTGTTGGAAATCTTTTAGTCCAAAAACCGCAACATCGGGCTGCACCATGTTAAACAACTTACAAACTACTGTTGTTACGCCATTAAAATGACCTGGACGAGCGGCGCCACAATGAATTTCAGACAAATCGGCAACTGAAACGACCGTTTTTGAATTGCCAGGATACATCTCCTGAACACTGGGCATAAACAACAAATCGGCCTGCGCAGACGCCAGTTTAGCTTGATCTGCTGATTCGGTACGCGGATAACTGGCAAAATCTTCACCAGGCCCAAATTGGGTTGGGTTAACAAAAATACTGACCACAACACGATCCGCGATCCGTCTGGCTTCAGTGACCAACTTTAAATGCCCGTTATGAAGATTGCCCATAGTGGGTACAAACGCAATGCGCTCACCCGCTAATCGCCATTCATTAACGGCTTTGCGCAACTCAGTAACTGTATTTACTATCTGCATGTTATTAAAAGCTATGTTCAGAGCCTGGAAATTTTAGTTGTTTAACAGCTTGATGATAAGCTTGAATTGCGCCTTCGATATCAACCGAATCCTGCATAAAATTTTTGGAGAATTTGGGTCTTTTGTGAACCCCGATTTGTAACATATCGTAAAGCACCAGCACCTGCCCATCGCAAGCAAGACCAGCACCAATACCAATAACCGGTATAGTTAATTCTGCGCTAACCTGGGCCGCAAGTGGACTGGGAACGCACTCCAGCACCAGCAACGCTGCCCCAGCTTTCTGTAAACGTAAGGCATCAGTGATAATTTTATCGGCATCGCCCTGCTCTTTACCTTGCACCTTATAGCTACCCAATTGATTGATGGATTGCGGCAATAACCCCAGATGTCCGCAAACGGGCACACCGTTATCAACCAGGCCAGCAACACAATCCAGCTTCGCGCCTTCCAATTTAACCATCTGAGCGCCAGCGCGCATCAATTTAGCGGCATTTTTGTTGGCACTGGCTATGCTTGCATAACTCATGAAGGGTAAATCGGCGATTACAAAAGCCCGTTGCCGTGCGCTAGCAACACAACGAACGTGATACGCCATATCATTGACGGTAACAGGTAAAGTTGAGCGCTGGCCCTGGATAACCATGCCTAAGGAATCACCAACCAGCATGACATCAATGCCAACACTATCGATAAGCGCACTAAAACTGGCATCATACGCGGTCAGGCAAGAAATTTTTTCCTTGCGCTGTTTCATTGCGGCTAAATCCAGCACGGACAAGGGTTTGGTAGAGGTTGTTGTCGGATACAGAGCCATAGTGATTACGTCAAGCGTTGTAAACCATTGAGCGGACACTTGACCAGTAAATCAGCCAGTTTGCCTTTGCCTGGAATTTCAAGATCTGGAGCCAGCTCCGCCAGGGGATACAAAACAAACTCCCGCTCTGCTATGCCAATATGCGGCACAGTTAAATCGGGATCGGAAATGATTTGCTGCCCGTACAGTAATATATCCAAATCTAAGGTTCTTGCCCCCCAGCGCTCGCCAATTCTAACCCGGCCTTGTTTATTTTCAATGGCTTGCAATTGGCGCAGTAACGCAAGCGGGGCTAACGTGGTAGCGATAGACATCACCGCATTGACATAATCGGGTTGATCTTGCGGCCCCATTGGGGCGCTGTGATATAAACTGGAAAATGCCAGTTCGGTAACACTATCAAGCTGTGCAATGCTCCGTCTAGCGGCATTAAGTTGATCTGCAGGCCGATCAAGATTGCTGCCCAAGCCAATAAAAACAGTAACTGATGGCTCAGCGGTCTGACTGGTCGCTTTTTGCATATTATTCTTGGGGCAATGTTGGTTCAGCGGCAGTGGCCTTTTTGCGATATGTTCTTTTTCTGGCCGGTTTCTTTTGCCCGGGCTTGCGCGGTGGCTGAGTCATTTTGCGTTGTTCAGTTTCATCAGCCACTTGATATTTAGCCCACCATTCTGCCAATTCGGGGTCCGCGCCGCCAGTTTCTGAGCGTAACAACAGAAAATCATAAGCTGCCCGAAAACGTGGATGACCGATTAACCGACTAGGCTTGGATCCGACACGGGTATTAAATTTGGGTTGCAAGCTCCAAACCTCCCGCATTGACTGAGTGATGTGCTTTGGAAAAGCCGTACTTTTTAACTGCATGCCAATAACGTCATTAGCCGCTTCTTGATAGGCAATGGATTCTACCATGCCTTTGGCCAGATTTGCCTGGGCGCGCATGAGCACTGGCTCCCATAAGAATGCAGCAAACAAAAAGTAAGCGGTAATTGTTTTGCCTTCGGCAATACGCAGGTCAGAGTTCCTAAGCGCTTTAACTAACAATAATCTTGGAAAGCCTTCTTCCTCAACGGCCAAGCTGTCATCAGTTGCAGGAAACAGTACTTTAAAAAGGCCGTAGTGCCTGAGCATTTCAAAGTTTTGCAAGGCGTAGCCAAACAAAAATAACTTTAATGCCTCATCATACAAGCGGGCAGATGGAATATTTGATAGCAATCCAGCCACTTTGTGCATGGCTTGCTCGCATTCAGGATGCAGCACAAAGCCCAGTTTGACGGCAAAGCGCACTGCTCTGAGCATTCTGACCGGGTCTTCGCGGAACCGTGTTTCAGGGTCGCCTATCAGCCGGATAAGACCCGCTTTGTGGTCAGCCATGCCGCCAACATAATCGACTACAGAAAAATCTTTAATATTGTAATACAGGGCGTTGACCGTAAAATCTCTGCGCCAGACGTCTTCTTCAATGCTGCCGTAGACATTATCACGCAATAACCGGCCATCATCGTTTAGCATTTGCTTGTCGTTATTGGCTTCGGCCGCGCCTCGGAAGGTAGCCACTTCAATCACTTCACGACCAAAATGCACATGCGCCAAACGGAATCGCCGACCAATGAGCCGACAATTTCTAAAAACTTTTCTTACTTGCTCTGGGTCTGCGTTAGTTACCACGTCAAAATCTTTAGGCTCTCGCCCCAGCAACAAATCACGTACACATCCGCCAACCAAATAGGCGTCGAAGTCCGCTTTTTGCAATCTGTACAAGACCTTCAGCGCATTATCACTAATCTGCGCGCGCGAAATGTTATGCTCGGAACGCGCATAGACTTTGCCTTGATTGATTTCTGGCTCGGGATCGGGATTAGGGATGTGTTTGGCAGAACCAATGAGTTTTTTAAAGAAGCTTAGAATAGTCGTCACACCTAGTTTATTATTAATTTTGCCAATCATATCACCTGAGCACACTCTAACCCAACCAAAGGGTTTGTTTTCTTTTACAATCCCCTTTTCTGTATAGTAGAATCATATACCTGATTTTACAATTAATAAGATTCCCTAGTTTATTACCAGAACGGAAACAAAAAAATCAGACAACCTTAATTTATAAACATTCGCACACCACCTGCGTGCTTCACTGGAAATGTTATGTTTAAAAAGATCCTAAATGGCTTAATTGACCAACCTCTTTTGACCAGCCTTTTTTTAACAGATTTCTTTATACTTCTGTTCCATAGACCGCCATTCTTCTTTTCCCTGCTCATGCTGGGTGCGCTAATGGCGATGTGCATGTACTTCGGTCAAAAATTTACCATATTTAAGAATTAATTGTCCCGTACAAAAACGACAAAATACCCACAGCCGGACGATAAACCCTTATCGCCCGGCCTGTTTGTCCGTTTAGCAGTCATTTTCTACGACTTGCTGTTGTTAGTGGCGATTTTCTTTTTCGCGACCGCCATCCTTTTGCCGTTTAATTCCGGTGAAGCGGCCACAGCGTCGCAACTCATCTACTATCGCCTGTACCTGTTGATTATCAGCTTTGTATTTTATGGCTGGTTTTGGACGCACGGCGGCCAGACTTTGGGCTTAAGAGCCTGGAAAATCAAAGTACTTACACAAGACCAGCATCCTATAACATGGAAGCAGGCGTTTGCACGTTATGTTGCCGCCGCATTTTCTTGGTGTATATTCGGATTAGGCTTAATTTGGATATTGTTTGATAAAAACAAGCGCAGTTGGTATGACCGCCTATCCAAAACCGCCCTATTTTATGATAATTCAAAGCAGTAACGACGACTGACCGATAGGCCGTTGTATGTGTTTGCCTTCACTTAACTAATTAACCAGACCAATATTATGAGCAATCCGTTATTATCAAATGCTGACTTACCTTTGTTTTCAAAAATTAAACCGGAACATGTAGAGCCTGCGATTGACCAGTTATTGGCTGAAGCCCGAGCAGCAGTTGAACATAACTTGCAAGCCAATAATCAATACACTTGGGATAATTTAATTGAACCCATTGAAACTATTGAAGATAAGTTAAACAAAGCCTGGTCGCCGGTTAGCCACATGAATTCAGTGGTCAATAACGATGCCTTGCGCGATGCGTATAATGCCTGTTTACCCAAGTTAAGCGAATATAGCACCGAGATTGGCCAACATGAAGGCTTGTTTAAAGCTTATCGCCAAATCGCCGATAGCGCGGATTATGCCAAGCTAGACATTTCCCAGCAAAAAATTATCCAGAATGCTTTACGGGATTTTAAATTATCCGGTATTGACCTAAGTGCAGAAAAAAAACTGCGTTATAAAGAAATCAGCCAGGAGTTATCGCGCCTGACCAGTCTTTATGAAGAAAACCTGATGGATGCCACTAACGCATGGAGCAAATTAATTAAAGACGAGCAGGAGTTAGTTGGCTTACCGGAATCGGCACTCGCCCAAGCCAAGCAAATGGCAGCAAGCCAGGATCAAGACGGCTGGTTGATTAATCTGCAATTTCCGTCTTACATAGCTGTACTGACCTATGCCGATAACCGCGAATTACGCCGCGAGCATTATGAAGCCTTCGCCACCAGAGCGTCTGACCAAGGCCCGAACGCTGGCAAATGGGATAACAGCAAAATCATGGAAGACATCTTAGCCTTGCGCCATGAAAAAGCGCGCTTGTTAGGTTTTAACAACTTTGCAGAATTATCCCTATCCACCAAAATGGCCGAAAAGCCAGAAGAAGTCATTGATTTTCTGGAAGATTTAGCTGATAAATCCTGGCGTCATGCCCGTAAGGATTTTGCCGATTTGCGCGAATTTGCCAAAAAATATTATGGCGTCAGTGATTTGCAATCCTGGGATGTGAGTTATTATTCAGAAAAGATGCGCCAGCACTTTTACCAATTATCTCAGGAAGAAGTTAAAGCGTATTTTCCGATTACTAAGGTGTTACCTGGCTTATTTTCCGTGGTCGAACGTTTGTATGGCCTAAAAATTGCCGAAATTAAAGACTTCGATACCTGGCATCCTGACGTGCGTTTTTTCCAAATTCACGATAAAAACGACCAACTGCGCGGCCAGTTTTATATTGATCTCTATGCCCGCGCCCAAAAACGCGGCGGTGCCTGGATGGATGATTGCCAAGGCCGTAAAAAATCTGCGCATGCCATCCAAACGCCGGTGGCCTACTTAACGTGTAACTTTACGCCGCCTAATGGCGATCAACCCGCCCTGCTTACACACGATGAAGTCACTACCTTATTCCACGAATTCGGTCATGGCTTGCATCATATGCTCACCCAAATTGACCATCTTGGCGTTTCCGGCATTAATGGCGTGGAATGGGATGCCGTGGAATTGCCCAGCCAATTTATGGAAAACTGGTGCTGGGAAAAAGAAGCACTGGCGCTGATGTCTGGGCATTATCAAACTGGTGAACCACTGCCCGATGCCTTATTCCAAAAAATGTTGGCTGCCAAAAACTTTCAAGCTGGCATGATCATGGTCAGACAACTGGAATTCAGCCTGTTTGATTTCAAAATCCATCAGGATTACGATCCGCAAAAAGGTGGCCGCATCTACCAAATTCTGGATCAAGTCAGAAAACAAGTGGCCGTGGTACAACCACCTAAATTTAACCGCTTTGCGCACAGCTTTTCGCATATATTTGCCGGTGGTTACGCAGCCGGTTATTACAGCTACAAATGGGCCGAAGTACTATCCAGCGATGCCTACTCCCTGTTTGAAGAAAACGGTATTTTTGATCCGGAAACCGGTCATCGCTTTTTAACCAACATTTTGGAAAAAGGCGGCAGCAAAAGCGCGATGGATTTGTTTATTGAATTCCGCGGCCGCAAACCCACTATAGATGCCCTGCTGCGCCACACGGGCATTGCTGCATGAAGTACCACGATCTGCGCGATTTCATCAAACAACTGGAAAAACAGGGCGAGTTAAAGCGCGTTCAGATAGAAGTCGATCCCTATTTGGAAATGACTGAAATTTGCGACCGCACCTTAAAACAAGCAGGCCCTGCCCTTTTGTTTGAGAACCCCAAAGGTGCCAATATTCCGGTTTTAGGCAACTTGTTTGGCACACCCAAACGGGTTGCTATGGGGATGGGCGCAGAATCGGTCTCGGAATTACGCGGCATTGGCGAATTACTGGCTTACCTAAAAGAACCGGAACCGCCCAAGGGCATGAAAGACGCCTGGGAAAAATTTCCAGTGTTTAAACAAGTATTGAACATGGCGCCTAAAATTATAACGTCACCTAACTGTCAGGAAGTTATCCGGCGCGGTGATGAAGTGGATTTAAGCGATTTTCCCATCCAGACCTGTTGGCCTGATGATGCTGGCCCGCTAATTACTTGGCCGCTCGTGATCACCAAAGGTCCGCATAAAGAGCGCCAAAACTTAGGCATCTACCGCCAGCAAGTCATCGGTAAAAACAAGGTTATTATGCGCTGGCTAGCGCATCGCGGTGGCGCTTTGGATTTTAAGGAATGGCAAATCGCCCATCCTGGCAAACCCTTCCCCGTGTCCGTGGCTTTAGGTGCCGATCCAGCCACCATTTTGGCCGCCGTAACGCCAGTGCCGGATTCCTTATCCGAATATGCCTTTGCGGGTTTATTGCGCGGCAGTAAAACTGAACTGGCCAAATCCATCACTAACGATTTGCAAGTACCAGCCAGTGCCGAAATTGTGTTGGAAGGTTTTATTTACCCTGGCGAAACTGCGCCCGAAGGCCCGTTTGGTGATCACACCGGCTATTACAACGAAGTGGCCGAATTTCCAGTGTTCACTATCGAGTGCATAACCCAGCGCCAAGCCCCCATTTATCACAGCACCTACACCGGCAAGCCGCCCGATGAACCAGCGGTGTTGGGCGTGGCATTAAACGAAGTATTCGTTCCGATACTGCAAAAACAATTTCCGGAAATCATCGACTTTTACCTGCCACCGGAAGGCTGCTCCTACCGCATGGCTGTGATCAGCATGAAAAAGCAATACGCAGGCCACGCTAAACGCGTCATGCTGGGCACATGGTCGTTCCTGCGCCAGTTTATGTATACCAAGTTTGTGATCGTGGTCGACGATGATGTGGATGTGCGCAACTGGCAGGAAGTAATCTGGGCGATGACCACCCGCATGGATCCCGCCCGCGACTTAACCATCCTGGAAAATACGCCGATTGATTATTTAGACTTTGCCTCTCCCGTTTCTGGCTTAGGTTCCAAAGTTGGTTTTGATGCCACCAACAAATGGCCTGGTGAAACCAACCGTGAATGGGGCAGAACGATTGTGATGTCGCCGGATGTGATTAAGAAGGTGGATGCGATGTGGGATAGGTTGTTTTAGGTCTAACAGTGGCCTTAAATTAAGCTGTTGGTGCCATTAGCTTGCATAATCGCACGTTTCGGAATCAACATGCCTATGATTTTGCTGTTGCTAATCGAAGGCTCGCGATTATTCCACACCAACTAGACCAAAGTGGCAATTATTTATGTTAGACAAACACGATAAAATAAGCATATTAGTTGCATATACAGCAATGTATGATTTTTTAGAGAAAGAGTTTGAGCTTACAAAATCTGATGATATTGCAATCTTACTTGGTGGCATGTCATTGTTGGAAAATGGTTGCTCTGCTGATGCTGCTGCTTGGATAGATTGGTTAGATTCTGTAAAAAAAGCGCAAAATAATGAATGTGATATTGCTTTCAGAATACTTCCTAAATCATAAATGCGATGTTGCGGAATAAAGAACCTCTACAGGGTGGAATGTAAATTTGATCACAAACCACATTTAACGATAAGAGAATCGTAGCCCACTTAAAAAAAGGGGCAGACCTTTAAGACGATTTTATAAGGCGAGAAAATGACTTTGTGCGTTTTCAAGCTTTTTTCGTTATGACAGCCTTATGTTCAGCTGCAAGTCTTGCTCTAACCTGTTCTACTGAATGAGCCCTTGTTGGATCAGCTTTTAGTGCGTCATAAGCAGGTACGACTTGTTCCAACAACCAGTTTTCCACTGCCCGATCACGCGCCATAAGTGCCCGCATTCCATCACGAATTACTTCGCTTTCTGAGGCATATTCCCCTGCAGCAACTTTTGCTTTTATCGTATCCGCCATTTCTGTAGGAAGTGTAATACTAAGTTGTTTTGTTGTACGCATGACGGCTCTTACTTGAAAGAATAGGGTTTAATCCTACTCTTGTGATTTACCTAAAGCAACTTACAGTTGAATCATGAAGTTAAGCAATCTTCCCCAACAACTGCAAATACCGTCTTATTTAGCTGATTATTTATATCCATGATTTATCGATAGTTTTTTGCACAATTTACCCAATAGTTTGTAATTGGCATCAATAAACACAGAGATTAACATTCATAAATTAAATCTCAAAGGCTCATCTCCATGTTTCCCTCATCAACTTGACCTTTCTCAAAACATTGGTAAAACAATTAGTAGTGTTTGCTTAAATATAAGCAATAATGAAATTCCAGCTAGTAAATAATTGTGTTAGCTACTAATCTCAACGCGTAGACTAGCGGTTCATCAAAATAATAAATAATAAATTTGAGCCAAGTGCTCAAACAAGAGGAAGGGCGATGCACATTAAGTTACCGTATGACTCGAGTAAGCCTGTTTCAGGCGAGGCGAGTATCGATATTAACAAGCCAATTCAGGATGTGTTTGAGTTTATTGGCGAGCATTTCTTTGATAATTACCAAAAGTGGGCAGAAGAGGTGGTTGATTTAGAGCCACTTACTGGTCAGCAGGTTTTTATTGGCGCAAAAGCCAAACAAGTCCGCAAAGACAATGGCGAAGCCGTGGAATCCGTGTTTGAAATCACTGATTTTCAACCACATTGCAAACTTATTTTTCAGGGTGTCGCCGCGCCTTACCGGCACAGTTATTTACTGGAAAATAATCAAGATTCAGCTCCAACCCGCCTAACATTCCGTTTTGAGTTACTTGAACTGGAGATTTTTATGCGACCTTTTCAAAAGCTCATCCGTTCTGCCATAGAAGATGGTGCAGAAAACACGGTTGAAAATATTAAAAAACTGCTAGCCGCCTAATCCTTCTATAAGAAGAATAAAATTTATGATTACGGAGTTAATTTATGGCCTTTATTGTTGAAAAAGATAGCGGACTCATTCCGCAAGTACTGTCTGCGATTTTAGATGAGTGCGTTAATGGCGTTACGCTCGCCGATCCCGATTTGGAAGATGCGCCGATTATCTACGCCAATAAAGCCTTTGAACGCTTAACGGGTTATAGTCAGTCTGAAATAATTGGACACAATTGCCGCTTTTTGCAGGGCGAAGACCGTGATCAGCCTGCACGTTTTGAAATTGCAGAGGCACTAAAGAAACATGAAGTGATTGAGGTAACCTTAAGAAATTATAAAAAAGACGGCACGTTGTTTCATAACCGTTTAAAAATTACGCCATTATTAGATAGAAAAGACCGCGTTATTTACTATCTGGGCGTGCAATATGATATTACCGAGCATGTTAATTCAACTAACGAGATTAAGGAACTAACTGCATTAATCAATGCGTTGCCGGGTAAATCCTAGTTGCTCCGGCACTGGTTCGACATAAACTTAAGGTGTAATGTATGAATGCCACTACTGATACCGCTGCTGCAACGGGTTTGATTGCCAATCAATGGTTATTTGGTATTGCAATACTCGCTTTTGTTTTGCTATTAGTAATTGAAAAACGTAAACCGTACCGCGAGTTTCCTGCCAAGGTTGGTAAAGAATCTTTTGTGACCAATACGACCGCTTTTTTAGTTAATAATCTGATTTTAACCACACTTAGAGCATCCTCGTTATTCTTGGTTGCTCAACAGTTTTCATCCTATGGCTTATTGAGCGGGTTAGAAAACGGCCCGATAAAATGGGTGCTTGCGTTTGGTTTTTTTGATCTGGCAATTTATGCATGGCATGTAGCCAGCCACAAAAACGAATTTTTGTGGCGATTTCATAAAATCCACCACTCAGACAAAAGTTTTAATGTTTCTACCGGTTTTCGGTTTCACGTTTTCGATTTGTTTTTGGAGATCATTTATAAATGCCTGTTTGTTGTGATCATTGGTGTGGATGCTTATGTAGTGCTAGCTATCGAAATTTTGGAACTGTTTTTTATATTTTTTCATCACGCCAATATTAGTTTTCCTAATGAACAGGCGTTGTCCAAATTTATCATTACGCCGTCATTACATCGCACGCATCATTCCACCTTACGTTCAGAACACGATAGTAATTACGGCATTGTGTTTGCGGTCTGGGACAGGATTTTTAATACCCGCAAAGAACTGGTGCCTGAGCATATTGGCCTGGACGTTATCGAGGCCGACAATTTTATTCAACTTTTTTCACTGGCCTTTATTACAGAACGCCAAATAAAGAAATTACTTAGCTGGATCCCAAAGGGTAAAAAGCAATAACACTAATCTTTGGCCTGGACTGGCGCTGATCATGATTATAAAAACAACAACAGATATTCCAAGTTCCGAGATTACCAGCCCAGAAGTATTTCAGAACCGGCGCCAGATAATCAAAGCCATGTTGGCATTATCAGCGGTGGGTTCGGGTTTAATACCTGACATTTCCAACGCAAATAATACTCGCTGGCCGGATTTGAACAACGGCAACTCAACTACTGATTTAGAAGTTACACCTGCGGGGCTCATAAACAACTATACCAACTATTATGAGTTTTCCTTTGGCAAAAAGGATTCCACAAAATTAGCCCAAAAATTGATAACTGATCCCTGGTCAGTAGAAATCAGTGGCGAAGTGGAACATCCTGGCATATTTAACCTGGAAGACATCCTTAAACAGCAGACCATAAAAGAAGCTATCTACCGATTTCGCTGTGTTGAAGCCTGGTCTATGGTGGTACCGTGGGTAGGTTTTGGGTTAGCCGATTTATTAAAAACCGTTAAACCTTTATCAACAGCCCAATTTGTTAAATTTACTTCAGTAGCGCAACCGGAAGCCATGCCTAACCTAAAAAAACAGAGCCTGCTCCAATGGCCTTATGTAGAAGGTTTGCGGATTGATGAAGCCATGCACCCGCTTACTATTCTGGCGGTTGGCATGTACGGCGAAACGCTACCTAAACAAAATGGCGCACCACTCCGATTAGTCGTGCCGTGGAAATATGGTTTTAAAAGCATTAAAGCCATCGTAAAAATTGAATTGCTAAAACGAGCCCCCAATACCAGCTGGAATAGCTTTGCACCTAATGAATACGGCTTTTATGCCAACGTAAATCCAGACATACCCCACCCGCGTTGGAGCCAAAACAGCGAACGACTTTTGGGAAGCGGGTTTTTTACGCCACGCAGACAGACCCAGTTATTTAACGGTTATGCTGAACAAGTGGCTGGATTATATAACGACATGAATTTGCGTCATTTTATCTGATGTTTTCCTTTAAAAATTCACGAACATACTGTCTGGTTATCTGTTGGCTGCCCGCATTATGGCTAGTTATTGATATTCTATTGGATAACTTAGGCTCAAACCCTATACAAGCCATACATATACGCTTGGGAGATTGGGCATTGCGCTTTTTGTGCATTACCCTGCTTATCACACCCATCCAGACCATTACCAACTGGCGAGGCATGTCCGACTTTCGCCGTATGTTTGGCTTATTCACCTTTGTCTATGCCAGCTTGCATCTACTTGCCTATCTAATTGTTGATCACTATTTTGCATGGCGCATGATAGCTGTCGATATTTGGGAAAGCACCTATATCTGGTTTGGGCTGATTGCCTATGTGATTATATTTTTGCTGGCAATCACCACGCCCAAATGGTCGCAACGATATATGGGAAAAATGTGGAAAAAACTGCATAGATATATTTACTTAGCCTCCGCACTCGCCGTTATACACTTTTTTTGGCAACTTAAAGGCAATCTGGCTGAACCGGTTTTGTATGCCGTTATCGTAGCGCTGTTATTGATTTTTAGGTTGTTGGTGTCGGTAAAAAATCGCAAAATTACTCGCTTGATGATACCTAAAGGGCGGAGCTAGGATTTAATTGCATTTGTTAATTTGCGAAACCTCTTTTTTGGAATGCACGGCCTACCCTGCCCAGGTTTTTTTAGTCTTACAAGTTTTCATACCGGCTAAGATCAAGCAATCCGCCTTTTAAGCCTTTCAGATTTTTATTCTGCTGGTTAAACCAGTCGGAATATTGCCAGATTGCTGGGTTGGTGCGGCGGATGCCGTAATCTGCATAGAATTGCATTTTTTCGGATGTGCCAGTTGCTGATTTTAGTCTTTGGGCAAACTCGCCTAATTGGTCGGCTTTAACATGAAAGAAATAATTAGGATAGCTGCCAACAATGCCAGGAATAACCGTAAGCTCATCCCGTTCCGGCATCCGACGGGTTTCCTCACCCACAAGCCAGGTTATATTGCTAAAGGCTTTGTCCACCAGCAGGGTATAAACCATATCATCCTCGGCGTTTCCGGTTTCCACTTTAATTAGTGACATTTCCGGTAATACACCTAATTCCACGCCTTTTAGATTAGCAAACTGGCGGAGGTCTTGATGGGCCTTTTGTATAAGTGGTGAACCAATCCCGTTCTGGCAATTGTTATTTCGGCAATCATTAAGATGATCGAATGCTCCGGCCGCTTTGCCCTGACGTGCGCGGATTTGATCAAAAAATTCTTCTTTATAGCGAGTAGTTTTAAACTTAACCTGGGTTTCATGGTGAACTGTAAAGTAGGCCTCCGCAGCACGAAAACTAGTGGTGCCCAAAGTCCAGCTGTTATATATGGCACGGCGCTCCATCGCTGGCATAAAACGCAAAAAGTTGTCCTGAGCGCCTTGGCGCAAGATGTCCATATAGGTGCGACTGGCCAGTTGATGAGCAGCCGTGCCGTAAGGGTTGAATCCGGCGACCAGCAAATAATGCAGACGCTCAAACAAAGGATAATCAACAACCCAGGCAGTTAAAGGTGTCTTGCCGATAAGTCCTTTCACCACGGTGGCGCTGTTGTAGTGTCTAAAAATCGTCAATGCGGCATTTTGGTTTTCACCGTCGCCATCCCAGATATGAGCAAGGCTAAAACCCTGATTTTCAGGCAATAAGGTATCAATCAGCTGATCTTTCTTTTTAAGGTATTCCTTGCCCAGTTTGTCGTATTTAACCCAGCCTAACAAATCGATGTTATCTTCTTCCTCGGCGGGCAGGCTAAGCAGTTGACTCTGCTCAACCAAAGACTGCGAAACTTGCTTTGGGAAAAATGTTCCAGGTTGCAAAAACACCACCCAGAATCGGTCACGTATGCTTTCAGTGGCTGTCTGGCCTCTGCAAACCGGGCCTTTTATAAAACCTGACACAAAATATTCGGCGTCGTCGAGCAGAAATTTGTACCGTGAGACCATGGGTATCTGGGCAAATTTCTGAAAAGGATTGCTTAATTCCCCTGCCTGATAAGTCGGCAAGTGGTTTATTTTATAATCCGGCGCAAAGAACAGCTCATGATAGCGCTGCATTTTCCGGTCGCTCAAATCATAAACAAAATGAACTTTATCAACAATAGTTTCGGTAACCGGTCTTAAGCGGTAATAGAATTGTTTTGTGCCAGGATCGTCGTATGGTCGGACAGTAGTGATTTCCTTAATGGGCAAACCCGTCGGTGTAAGCGATCTCACCAAACGGAAAAACTCACTGTCAGGATGGCCGTCAAAATGCAGATGGCCAATGAACAAGTGCTCATAAAGATACTGGGAAACCAGCTTTTGTTTAAGCGTGCCGCCATTAAAAAAGCCTTCCCATTTTTCGACTTCACCTGCTGCTTGCTGGCTTAATTCGGGTTGTTGCTCGGCCTTGGAGCCTTCCTTTAACCATTGGTTTAGCGTATTTACCTGCTTTTGGCTTAGACCAGGCAATCCATAGGGCATACCCCATTTGGGATGTTTTTCGCGGTATTCCAAAAATTCTTCCCGAGTTGAGCATTGCAGCTCGCGGTCAATATCCAGATCGAAATCATTATCCAATGGGCCGGATGGCGGCAACGGAAAATCCTTTTTAAGCTGGAGCATTTGAGCTAATAACGAATTGTCCAGATTGGCAACAGGGCCATCTGTTCTTTCGTTCAGCACCGAGAAAAACTCTTTCCCCCGCCATTGCTCGGTATTCGTTGCATCGATGAACAAGCGGGTCGGTTTAGCCGGTTTAAACCGGACAAAATCATACACCAACTGTTTGGTGGCTCCCCGGTCGATACCATCTATTGAACCCAATTTTAACTGACATGGCGCATCAAAACAGCTATGGCAAACCACACAGCGAGAATCCAGGATGGGTTTGACATCCTTGGTAAATGAAACTTTGGATTGGCTCGGGCTTGAGAATGCCTCTGCCTGATTGATTAAGCGCTGTTTTGGAGTAACAGGACCATAAAGCCCTTCGAAATGCCCAGGCTCATAACTTAAAGTGGCGCATCCTGTCACTGCCAATAAAATCAGTAGCAACTGAACTTGCAATTTTCTAACCCAACGGAGTAATACAGATATATTCACGCCAGCCCACCTAGCTATAACGGTTATCTTTACAAAGTTTGACAAAAATGATCATTCAGCATGATTACTTGGGCTTTGTTTAATACATCAAAACAGACAGAGCATGCAGTTCTCTTGCAGTATTTAAATAATAACACAAGATATTGTTAATTTATTCCGCGAAAGTGCATGATTCCAAACTCGGTATCAGTTTTTTCCTGCTGTCTTTGTTAATCAAAACAGGCTGGTTTTGAACCGGCTTATTAAGTAAATTCAATCAACAAATATACCCGTTAGTACTTAAGTACTATTGAGTCATTCCGCATTAAATGCTTCAATCAAAGTCAAACGTTTGATATCATTCTTTTTATAGATAATTCGCGATACAAGATCGGCCACCAATACTAAGAAGCATAGCAATAGTGGCATCTGCCAACTTTCAAAATTAACATTAGGGAGTTATACATGAAGAAATTATTCGTTAGTCTGCTGGCAAGTGCTTTATTAACAACTGCAATCCTTTCAACTGCTCAAGGGGCGACTTCACAAATCGCTTTTGCTAAAGGTAAATCCAGTGCAGCAGTCAGTGGCAAAATCAAAGGTAATGACAGCAATGACTATGTGCTGCGTGCTAGTGCAGGTCAAACCCTGATCGTTGATTTTAAAGCAGGCAAAGGAACCGCCTATTTCAACGTCTTACCGCCCGGTAGTACGGGTGAAGCCATTTTTGTCGGTTCAAGCGAGGGGGATCATTTTAAAGCGTCGTTACCCAGCGATGGCGAGTAGTACACCATCCGTGTGTATTTAATGGGTGATTCTAAAGACAGCGACAAATCGGTGAGCTACTCATTTAAAGTCAATATTCCGGCAAGCGCCAAAAGCACTGCCGCAACAAGTTCAAGCAATGTTAAAACAGCAGAAAAAAACTGTCTTGAAGCCGTTGCCAAAAAAGTAGGCGTTAGCAGTAGTAAGTTGTCTGTGAGCTACTCATCAGAAGCCCAATCAGGGATAGGCATTGATATAAAAGTACCGGATGCGACAGACCCTTGGTACTGTCTAACAGACAGAAAAGGCAATGTCGAAGACGTAAGATTTAAAGGCTCAGAAGGCGGGTTATAAAATACCGCAACATGGCTATGTAAGGCACTATCCGGAGTGTCTTAATCTTTATTCACCAGCGTTCAACCAGGTTGATGAAGCTGATGATGTTGATTAAGAAAGAGTTCAGAAGAGATCGGTAACCATATTGAGGTTGTGCCTATCTAACCACTTGAAGGATATTATGAACAAAATAATCACTCAAACTCAAAGCAATTTACTGACAGTATTTTGTGTTGGTTTTAATCTATTTCTAGTCATTGCTGACATTAACGCCAGCGATAGTTTTGCTGCCTCTTCTGAAACAAAACACTATAGCTTTACGGAAGCGGCTATTCAATCCATCTCCGGCGATGTTTATTCCGACAAGGCTGCCGCTAACTGGCAAGATTTATCATACAGTAATTTATTCGAAAAAGGCTGGGCCAAACCTTGGGTTAGCCCACCAAATGGTGGCGGTGGTGCGCCGCGTCAGGGCTGGATTAATGCCTACGATGGCGTTTTTTACCGTTTGAGTATCGCAACTGCTGGCTGGCAACATGGTAATAGCGGCGATAGTTATACCGGTGGTTTAACAAGCTATACACCGCTGAATCAACGTCTGGAAATTCAAACAGAAATTCCAATCGCATCCAGCACGGGCGCTAATGGACAAACCAATTTTGGCGATTTTAAAATCACGCCCCGGGTTATTCTCTCCGAATCTAAAAACACCACCCAATCGTTTAACCTCACGTTCCGCACACCCACTGGTAATAGCGTTAATGGTAACAGCGTGGCGTCCATCAATCCCCAATATAATTTTTGGCATAATTCATGGAATGGCCTAGTGATTCGTGGTGGTGCAGGCTTCACCATTCCTTACGCGGGCGAACTGCACAAGTCGGGAGCGCGTAGCTCTTTCGATGCCAATTTGGCGGTCGGCTATTATTTTACGCCCCATACATCCGTACCATTTGGCGATATGGTTTGGTATGTTTCAACTAACTTAAGCCAACCGATCGATAACCGTGCCGCAACCAGCAAAACCTTTGTATCGCTGACACCAGGTTTTCGTACCCATGTTGGTCAGAACTGGTATTTGCTTGGCGCAGTGGAAGTGCCCGTCACCAGCAACCCCTCCTATGACTATCAAGTCATGGGCGGCATTATGAAAGTGTATTAACAGCAGATAGTCATAACACGGCCCAACAAATTCAAAATGCCCAGCAATGTTTGGGCATTTTCTTTTTTAACAAAGGAGGACTTTTGATGAAAGCGGTATTAGCAACATTGATAGCCAGTTCGTTACTCCTTGATGCAAACGCCGTGTTGGCTGAAAAAAATCCAGCACCTGTTGAAAAAGAACAAATTAACCCTGCATTTAAGCAAAAATATAAATTGCAGGGCGTTAGTTTTCAAATCACTAGTCAAAACAACAAACTACGCATAATCCCGTCAGGGCTAAAAATTGATAATTCAGCTATCGAGCGTGCTATAGAAGGCTCAGTCACAGGTGCAGACATTGGTGATATCAATGCAGACGGTTCACCTGAAATCTATGTTTATATCAAGGATGCTAAAGGCAAGACTTCAATGTGTGCCTATTCCGCCAACAAAAAGAAATCGCTCAGTGAAATTTATTTACCGCCTTTCACCGATGATCCCAAACTCACCAAGGGTTACAGAGGACATGATGAGATTGCGATGCTAGAAGGCATCATCGCATTACGCTTCCCTATTTATAAAGACACCGACACCGATGACAAGCCAACAGGAGGCATGAGACAACTGCAATACAAACTGACGCAAGGCGAAGCCAGTTGGACATTAAAACTCGATAAAGTGGTCGAGTTTTAGTCATTCATCCACCGCACCTGCCTGGGTGCAACAGACTGCTAAAGGATATTTATGATAAAGATGAAGAAAACCACCTTGATAATTTCAGCACTGCTCGCTTTAAATGCCAGTTATAACGCCAACAGTGAGCCAGAAAAATCGACGTCTACAGCGACTGCGCCGACAGCAGCCAAACCAGCATCTGATTATTGGGGCGTTGACACTCAATACATCGCTAAAGACATTCAGCCGGGCGACGATTTTTACCGCTATGTCAACAAAGGCTGGCTGGATACCGCAAAAATTCCGGAAGGTCTGACCAGTATCGGCTCGTTCGAAGAGTTGCAACTGGCAACTGAAAAACAGGTTGATAGCATTATTAAAGATGCAATTGCAAAAAAAGCCCAAGAAGGCACACCCGAGCAACAAGTTGCCGACCTTTATGCCAGTTATTCCGATACTCCGGGACGTAACCAGCGCGGCTTTGACATGCTAAAAGACGAACTCAAAGATATTTTAGCCAGTAAAGACCGCAGTGAAATTGCCGATAAAATGGGACGCGTAAGTTATCCTCGGCTGTTTAACGTATCTGTCGGCATTGACCAGAGTAATCCGCAACACTATATCTTAGGGCTGTATCAAGCTGGTTTGGGACTACCCAGCCGCGATTATTATCTGAATAAAGGTGAACCGTTTATCGGACATCGTACCGCTTACCTGAGCTATATCGAAGGCGTATTACAACGTGCGGGCCTGGAAAACCCCAAACCACGAGCAAAAGCGATTTTTGATTTTGAAACGAAGATAGCTCAGCAGCATTGGACAGCTGAGCAAAAACGCGACCCCGTCAAAACCTTTAACGTGATGAGCAAAGATAAATTGCTTAAGTATGCCACTGGTTTCGATTGGACAGCTTATCTTAAAACGTCAGGCTTCGATGGCGTTAATAACCTGGCTTTATCTGAAAACACTGCCATAAAAGCTATGGCGGCGTTGTTTGCAAAAACCCCCGTTGAAACGCTACGCGACTATCAGGCTTTTCAATACCTCAATCTGCACGCCCCCCTGCTTTCCGATTCTTGGTTCGATGCACACTTTGATTTATTTTCCCGCCGTCTTCTGGGAATCGCTCAGCCGCGTTCATTAGAAAAACGCGCAGTGGAATTTGTTAGCGGCACACTGGGAGAAGAAGTCGCAAAACTTTATGTGGAACGTTATTTCCCAGCCGAATACAAAGCTAAAACTGAAGAGATGGTCGGTTTTATCCGCGAATCCATGAAAGATCATCTGCAAAAGTTAGATTGGATGGATGAAGCCACGCGCAAAGAGGCCTTAACCAAACTTGCCAGTTTTGGTGTGCAGATTGGCTATCCTGAAAAGTGGCGTGATTTCAGCTCAGTCAAAATTACCAAGGATGATTTGGTAGGCAATATCCACCGTTTACTTACCTGGATGCGTATAGATGAGCGCGCTAAACTCGACGAACCAGTGCGTAAATGGGAATGGGGACATCAACCACATGAAATCAATGCCTATTACTCGCCGGATCGGAACGAAATTGTATTTCTTGCAGCCATTTTACAACCGCCATTCTTTGGCCCCAAAGCGGATCCTGCGGTCAATTTTGGCGCGATCGGCGCAGTGATCGGGCACGAAATCGGACATGGCTTTGATGATCAGGGCAGACAATCGGATGGGTCAGGCAAGCTGCGTAACTGGTGGACAAAAGCCTCAACCAAGAAATTTAATGAAAAAACCAAACGTTTAGTTGCCCAATACAATGGCTATTCACCCATAAAAGGTTTGCATTTAAACGGCCAGCTTACTTTAGGTGAGAACATCGGTGATATGTGTGGTGTGGCTGTTGCTTACTCAGCTTATCAAAAATATGCTGCCGCTAAGTATCCGGACGGCAAACCGCCCGTACTGGATGGGTTTACGGGCAATCAACGCTTCTTTTTGGGCTACGCGCAACTGTGGCGGAGTCTATTAACCGATGATGTTTTACGCATGTATACCCTCACCGACGGGCACAGTCCCGGTGAGTTTCGCACCAATGGCATCCTGACTAACTTTGACCCTTGGTATGAAGCATTTGGCGTGACGGAAAAGAACAAGCTTTATTTGCCTAAAAAGGATCGCATTAGTATTTGGTAGGCAGTTTGAGGAATGGGTTCGTATCTTAAATACGAACCCGCCTATCCCCGACAGGTAATAAATTTTTGATTAAATCCGGAAAACCCAGGAAGATTTCATGTTCCGTATATTCTTTGCGCTAGTTCTCTCAAGCCTATTTACGCTTCCGTCATTCGCCACGCCCTTTTGGGGCGATAAGGCATCTCGACCAGTTGATACTGTGCCAGTTATGCTTGCCCCTGGCCAATTCATCTGGAAAGGTGATGCTGTGCCCAATGGCCCAATCGTGGTGGTGGTAAGCCTGCTTGAGCAGAAAGCTTATGTTTACCGTAACGGCATTCGCATTGGCGTGTCTACTACCAGTACCGGCAAACCCGGCCACAATACGCCAACCGGTGTGTTTATGGTGCTACAAAAGGACAAGGATCATAACTCCAAGACTTATAACAATGCGCCGATGCCTTATACCGAACGTTTAACTTGGGATGGTGTGGCTCTGCACGCTGGTGGACTGCCTGGTTATCCGTCTTCGCACGGCTGTGTCCATCTGCCGTCCGAATTTGCCCGCTTGTTATTTGCCGCGTCACCGATGGGCATGACCGTTGTTATTGCCGATCTGCAAAATGATCCTGCTGAAGTGGTACATCCCGCTGCGCTATCGCCGGTTGACGCTCGTAAAGGCAAGAGAGTTAAGGTGCCACGCCTTAGTCCCGACGAGGAGTTCAGATGGCAGCCTGAGAATGCAGTTGATGGACCCATTTCAATCGTCATGAGCAGAAAGGATCGGCGTGTACTGGTTTATCGCAATGGTGTCGAGATCGGTCGTTCAAAACTTGCCATTGCTCAGCCCAAGCAATCCATCGGCACACATGCTTTTATCATGCAGGATGGCTTAGGTATAGGCTCAAGTCCTATCTTAAAAACTGCACCGGCACATAGATGGTTGGCGGTCGGCATTCCTGGTCACGCCAGCGAGCATGGGCAAGCGTTAAAACCTGAGCAAGTTAACGGCATCCAAATGCCACCAAACTTCGCTAAAGCGCTGTACGAAATCCTGACGCCAGGAACAACGCTATTGGTAACCGATGCACCGATACTTGAACAACAAACCACTGGCGTCTGGCTAAATATCATGAACTCGGATCAACCAGAGCAATCCGATTCGAAGCAGAGGTATTATCATCCAATATAAAAGTAATTTTACTCGCCTGCCTGGGTTGTGCCTGAAACATAGTCATGCTCAGCTGCATGGCGATCCTAATCTCAATAAAATCCGGCCATTATGGCCGGATTAGCAGGTTGGTAGTAATTAATTACAGCTGCGTGTACCGTAAACGATAGACTCAAAATGACCATCAGACGTTTTGATGACCACACATTCACCCGTCGCTGTTTCGCGGTAGTAACCGTAAATATCATTGCCGGAGTTTTGATTGTGATCAAACTGATAGCCACGACGTGCTAGCTCGTCGTCAGCTTGCCCGGCACGGGCACCAACCATATCTGATAACGCGTTTGGAACATCGCCCACTTGATGAGAGGAGCGACTGGTATTTCTGTTTTCTTGATAGCCCCGATTGCTGGATTGCGGCGCTTTTTGGCAATCGGATGGAAATTTACCGTGGACTTTTTTTACCAGTCCGTTGTCTTCTTCCAATTGATAACAAACATTGGCTTGCTCGTTGTACCACCAGCTGAATATTCCGTCACGACCATACTCGGTGTAACCGCGATCACGCATCTGATTTTCGGCATAGCGAATGTTTTTCTTGCTTAAATCATAAACCAAACGTGCATGTAAATCGTTGGTCGAATTAGATGCATTGTTGTATCCCCCGCCTGCTGAATGGTTTGGGTCAACAATACAGCCCGACAACGTCAGCACCACTGCAAATGCAGAGGTAGTTGCCCAATACTTGGAAATATTTGACATAGCTATCTTCCAAAAAAATTATAATAGAAGCCCGCTTATTGGGAGCCTTTCTTAAGGAATAAGGTAAGCACCCGTCTGCACAAAATGCACAACTGTATGCAAAGGAAAGTACCAGTCCCATTGTTTCAAGCTAGTAAACAGCTTGAGCGTCTATAGTAATTAAGTCGGTTGAATGTTGCAATTTCTTGCAAAAATATTTTCCACCAGCCCGAAAGCTGTTGTGATTAATAACGCACCAAATTTGAAATTAACAGTTTGAAAAATAATCGTTATAATTCAATTTATTGTATGTTACATAACTGCGCTGATAACCAAAAATCCACCGTTCATTATCCTAATTGTTAGCTGCTGAAATGTCATACCAGACCGAACTCTGCTAATCAGTTTTTACAGAATTACTGACAAAGTCGGTTGAGCATAGATGCTTGAATAATCGAGATTTAGCAACCTATCCGAAAGTAACCAGTTTTGAATGGGCTAATGTTAAATTTGAATAAAATTACTAAACTCGGCCTAACCTTGTTCTGTCTATTTTATGATTTCACAATAGTTGAAAAAACCGGCTCATACAGCTTTTGAATCCACTTAACAAACTCACCCTGCTCCGCATTTAAACTTGCAAACGTTGGGTAAAAACGCGTCAGGTAGTGGTCATAATTTACTTCACCGTTGTTCCATTCATCGCCTTCGTATTGTTTTTGCGCTGCGGTTAAAGCGTTTTCCGGCTCGGCTTCCAGCCAGGCGATGCCGGTGTTGCAGGCTGTTGGTAGCGGGGCTTGCAGGCCAGCGTACCAGGCTAGCACAAGGTTTTTTAATATATTTTGTGCCTCGCTTTTTGCAAGCACAGGAATTTCTATTACGGTATCTGCGCCAACGATTAGAGTTTGCGGATTTAAGCCTGCTGCGCTGGCGGCCAAGTGCTGCACCCAATGTAATAACAGGTTTCGAAACTTGATGTTTTCTTTTTTGAGCAGGTTTTGGGCGGTTAAATAGATTAAACCGTTGCGTTGATCTTGCTGGTGTTGGCGCAGGCAGTTTAATGCGCCAGTTAGTTGAATTTGTATATCGTTTTCCAGCTTGAAATCAAGCGCAATACTTTGTGCGGCAAGCGCTGCCGGCCAATCGGCCAATAAGTCTTGGTACTGTTGCCAGGCGGAATTGGCTGGATCTGCAATACTTGCGAAGGCATATTCAGCAAAACTGCCTAGTGGCAGCTTGCCTTTTCCGGCTATGCTGGCGCGTTGTTGGGCAAAAAATGTATCCACATCGACCGGATTTTGGTTTTGCAAAGCTGACAATAAATCTTGGCTAAGTTGATAGCTGTCCAGTGCGGCAAAGGCAAACGGTTCGTTATCTTCACTGGTCACCGCATCGCTTTCAAAAGCAAATTTTAAGGTGTTATTGCAAAATGCTTTGACAGGCGAACGTAAAAAGCCAGCTAGCGACTCCAGTGATAAGGTCAGATTTTTCTCTTCAGCTGCCACCACATCAGTCTTGTTGTGATTGAAGGTGGTGTTTTCATACCATTCTCTGGCATAGGTAAATAAGCGCGGGTCTCGGTTGGTGCCGACGTAATTTGGGCTAAACGGTTGCAATGGGTGTACCAGGGTGATGGTATCCAATAACTGGGGATAGTTATCAGGCAAGCGCCAGCTTTGCGCCAAAACTTCTCGCAGCTGGCTGATTAGCACGGACGGCTGGCGTTCTGAGTTGTCGCGGATGCTGCGTCCCACCCAACTGATATACAAAGTCTCCCGTGCCGACATCATGGCTTCTAAAAATAGATATTGATCATCTTGCCGCCGTGAGCGATCACCCGGACGATATTGGCCGCGTTGGTTCATTAAATCAAAACTTTGTACGGGCTGACTGCGCGGGTAATCGCCGTCATTCATGCCTAAAATACAAACGGTACGGAACGGGATGGCGCGCATGGGCATTAGGGTACAGAAATTGATCCGGCCACTTAAAAAGCGTTGATGCAGCTGCGGTTCATCAACTGCGCTCAGCCAAGCTTCGCGCACCACATTCAATGGCAAGCTATCATCAGCTGTTAATGCCGCCAGTTGGCAGGCATCAGACCAAGCGGTTAGTGAACGTGTCAATGTATCCAGCGTTTTCTGTTCGCGCTCGGTGCTGTCGGTAAAAAAATCTTCAAGCAGGGTGATCAGTACATGTTGCCAATCGACGGCATTTCGGTCCTGTTTTAGAATGTCGGCATAGTTGGCTAAGGTTTCTAACAAATAGCATAACCCACCCAGCCATTGCGCTTCCAAGCCGCCAATTTCATCATAAGGTTCTATGGATTTGTACGCTGGCCCAGCGCCAACTGCATAACCCAGCAACATTCGGCGCAGGCCAAACTGCCAGGTGTTGGCTTCCAGGTTATCGGGCATGGAGACGGATTGCACGCGTTGCTCTGCATCCAGTCCCCAGCGAATACCGGCGTCTTCTATCCATTGATGTAATTTGGGGATGGCTGCTTCTTCAATACCAAAGCGCAGTCGTAACGAAGGCACTTCCAGCAGGCATAGCAGTTCACTGACCGCAAACCGGGATTCGGGTAAATTCAGCAACGTTTCCAAAGCAACCAAAAGCGGATTGTGCCCGCGTTGTTGTTGATCTGCCAAGCTGAAGGGCAAAAAACGCGGGTCGTCTGTGGCCACCTGACCAAACACGGCGCGTATGTGGGGCGCATATTTATTGATGTCCGGCACCATGACGATGACATCGCGTGGATAAAGCGGCTGCTCGGTTTGTTTGGCGGCATTAAAGCGCGCCAGCAATTGGTCGTGCAAAATTTCCACTTCTCGCTGCGGACTGTGCGCGATATGAAATACCAGTGATTCGTCTGGCTGAGTCAATAGGATTGGTTCACTGGCGGGTGGTTCCAAATCTAAGATGGATTGTTGCAAGTGTTGCAACAAGGTGCGCTCGCCTTGTGTACCGTAATCTTTAAATAAATCGATTTTGCTGTCCGGCCAGTGCCAGTTGGCATAGGCTTGGGTGTCATCAAACTGATCCAGCAATCGAATATAATCGCGCCCTTGCTTGCCCCAGGCGGCTAGTAATGGCTGGGCGTGCAGGTGCAATTCTTCGTCTGAGACGGTCGCCGTCATGCTGGATTTGTAGTTGTGGCGACGACGTTCTGCTTTTAGCAATTCTTTGTCTTCAATGATATCTGCCCAGTAATGCTGACAGGGATTAAGGATAAACAGTACGATTTGGCAAAATTTGCCCAGCTTTGCCAACACTTCCAGTGATTGTTGCGGCAACGACGACAAACCAAACAGAATGATGCGACGGGGAATGCCAACTGGGTGCTGGGCTAACTCGTCGATTTGCTGCATAAATTGCTCATGCACCGATGATCTGCTGGCAACGGCTAATGATTCATCGTTTAAATCGGCCAATATTGCGCGCCATAACGCAGCTTGCCACTGATGCTGTTCGGATAATGGCTGCTGTCCGCCTTGTAAATTTTGCAAAATATCCAGGCCATTGGCCCAATCATATAACCAATCGGAGCGATAAACCTGATATTGATCAAACAAATCGGCCAGTTGTTCTGCCAGTTGATAGCGTTTTCTGCTATTGCTGTCGTTAGCTAAAAAGGTAGCCAAAACCGCAAATTCCGGACGGCTAACCAACACGGGTAACAAACGGAACAAGCGCCAGGTGAGCGGTGTTTTTGCCAGCAATTGTTGTTTAGGAATTTGCTGACCCAGCACAGCACGGTAAACGCTCCAAATAAACAATGACGGTAATTGCACCGAAATTGCGGCAGCGATGCCGAGTGCGCTGTTTTGCGCCAGACTTTGTTTAAGCCATTGGCCCATCCCGTTGCTTTGAACTAAAAACAACTCATTCTCCAATGGCGCCAGAGGATGCTGTCTAAGCCAATACTCGACCACATCGCGCAGTTGCTCCAGTTGATTGGAGTGGATGATGGCAATACCGTTTTCTAGCTCAGTTAGCGTGGTCGTTTGGGTCATTGGCTGTCGTAGCTTGCAATAAAAATGCGTATATTAAGGTATTTAATACGCCACCAGGAGGTTTCTATCTCTAAAGTACGCGGATGGGCAGACAACAACCTTAAGCAAGCGCTTACGCTTGGCATATTTTTTAAATGCAGGTGCGGGTTAATTTGCACACTAACCATTACAGTTCACTATTGCCGAAAAGTTACCTTCTTTCACTCAATCACAATCTAAAACCACCTGCAAAATCGTTCAGTCAATTCTCATTATTTTTGATTTATACTTGATAAATTGTTAATCTTTATGGAACTATAGATCAACCCACCAGTCATATTGCAACGGTTTAGTTAATAATTGATTAATGCCAGCCAGGACCGGCACAGTTATTAAAGCGTTAAACTAAATCACGGACAAACTTATAATTAATACTTTATATTCAACCAGTTAACATTAATAATATGCCATTAAAAATTCACTAGCATTATTCTTATAAAAAAGTATACAGAATTTAAAAGTTAATCTATTCTGATATTGGTTTGTTGAAAACTTTGTTCAACCCCGTTTCTCGCTTTTTTTCGGAAAGTAGTCTAACTTATTATTAATAAGATTAGTGTTCCGTTTTTTACCTCGTTCAACCTGTAAACTCCATTGGAAACGCAGCATTTCCTAACCAATCACCACCGCAATAGCTTTCAAGAAAATAGGACTTTAACATGAACCAGCTAGCCAGCCTGTCAATCTTATCTAATACGCCAGCCAACTATAAGTCGACCCCTCCAGAGCATAATATCTATACTTTTCATATATTTTTATTTAGAAAAGGGTTTACTGATCGTGAATATTTGCTTTTTCATCGCACCAGTCAACCAGACCACGCCATTTCAGGAATTTGGCAAGGCATTACTGGTACGCTTAAACTCAATGAAGCCTGGGAAGATGCCGTTAAACGCGAAGTTTACGAAAAAACCCATTTAAAAATCAGTCATGTAAACAAAACGGACTTTCTGGACAGCACTTCATTAAAACCGTCACATAAGACTCGCGGATTAGAACCAAAATATGCCGAAGAACGGATTTTTTTCGCCCAGATTGAAGATGATGCACTTCCAGAAATTCCGCATGAATACAACGCATTTGGTTGGTTTAATTATCAGAAAGCACTGCGACTGTTAACAACTGACGCCAATAAAAAACATATTGAAATCATTGAACAATCTGCAAAATCTACCGTTTAGAGATTCAACTGCCCTCTAGAAAATCATACCCGTATAAGCGACATCCAACCTATTTGCCGATCATTCACCTAGCTGCTAGATGAAATGTTCGGCGGTTGTTAGAGTGGTTTTTATACTGCCTGACTTTGCAATGCTGTTTGCAGCTGCTGATAAATGCCACCAAAGCTGCCATTGCTCATCAACACAAAATGCCCTCCGTAACGGGCTTCCTGCTTTAATTTTGCAATGATGTCATCCAGTGACGTGCAAATTTCAATATTGCCGGCGTATTTTTTAAGCCCGCTTAAATCCCAATTCATATTTTCTGGCTGATAGATTATCGCCAAATCGGCATTGTGCAGAGATTCAGCCAGTGTTTTGGTATGCACACCCATGCGCATGGTATTTGAACGTGGCTCAACAATCGCAATCACGCGTTCCTGGCCGACTTGTTTGCGTAAGCCGTCCAGTGTGGTTTCTATAGCCGTTGGATGATGAGCAAAATCGTCATAAATAGTTACACCATTGATTGTGGCAATCACTTCCATCCGGCGCTTAACATTTTTAAATTTCTCTAATGCAGCAATTGCCTGATCGGGCAAAATGCCGATATGCTTGGCGGCCACGATAGCCGATAACGCATTATAAACATTGTGCTGACCAGTTAATGACCAGTTGACCGTGCCTTGCTCAACTTTATCGCAGAAAACCGTGAACTGGCTGCCATCAGGCTTTATCAATTGCGCATTCCACTGGGAATCTGCATTGATCGATGTTTTGGCCACCGGCGTCCAGCAACCCATTGCTAACACGTCATTAATATTGGTTTCGCACTCAGGGCTGATAATTAAACCTTCGCCTGGCACCGTTCTAACTAAATGATGAAATTGTTTTTTGATGGCATCCAAGTCTGGAAAAATATCGGCATGATCAAACTCCAGATTGTTTAAGATAGCGGTGCGCGGACGGTAATGCACAAATTTTGAACGCTTGTCAAAAAAGGCGGAATCATATTCATCCGCTTCAATTACAAAAAAATCGGAATCGCCCAGGCGGGCGGAAATGCCAAAATTTAATGGAATACCGCCGATTAAGAAGCCTGGATTAAAACCCTGATGTTCTAAAACCCAGCTCAACATGCTGGTGGTCGTAGTTTTACCGTGCGTTCCGGCAACGCCCAGCACCCATTTATTTCTCAACACATGTTCTGCTAACCATTGCGGGCCCGATACATAAGGCAATCCCCTGTTTAACACGGCTTCCACTTCTGGATTGCCACGCGACATGGCGTTGCCGATGATGACCAAATCCGGTTTAACGTCCAGATTTTCTGCACGATAACCTTCCATTAATTGTATGCCCTGCTCTTCTAGTTGGGTGCTCATTGGCGGATAGACGTTCTGGTCAGATCCGCTAACTTGATAACCCATTTGCCTGGCGATTACCGCAAGGCCGCCCATAAATGTCCCACAAATACCTAAAATATGAATATGCAATGTCTTGTTCCTGTGATTATTAAATCTATTGTGTAACGCGAATCAGTGTTCTAACTGTAGGAACGAATTCATTCGCCCCTATATCCGCGCTGTTAACTCTTCAAATTAAGATCAACCTTTATTTTTTATCAGCTGGCGCAGCTGCATCCGGCGTTTCCGCTGGCTTCTCTTCCGCCTTGCCCGCATCACCGCCTTCTGCAGCTGGTGCACCGTCTGCCCCAGGTTTGGCCTCTGTTTTCGCGCCTTTAGCGCCAGCACCTTCCAATGCCTTAACTACTTTTCCATAACCCATTTTTTTAGCCTTATCCAGCACGGTCACGTTTTGCTTATCCACGGCATTGGTATCAGCGCCAGCGGCAATCAATAAATTAACGATGCCGTCATTACCATAAGCCGCCGCATCCATTAATGCGGTATTTCCCTGATTATCGGCAAAATTAGTATCAGCACCGTAGGCCAGCAAGGCTTTTACAATGCGCATATTGCCATTGAAGCTGGCAATCATCAATGCCGTACGACCGCTGGCAGTTTTGCTGTTGACATCAACACCCAGGCTTAAAACCTCCTCAACACGCTCTACTTTGCCATTCATTGCCGCACCAAATAGATCTTTTGCATCTTCTGCTAATAAATCAGTACAAAAAAACCACATTAAAGCTAAAAAACAGTGTATATATTTCATACAGAATAGTTGCTTGCCTTTAAAGATAAGTTACGTTGAAATAAACGCCAAAAATACAGCTTGTGATGGTAATTATGACAGAAAAAAACAAAATCATTGTTGATGCGACACCTCAATTTATTGAGGCTCAATCTTCACCCTCTGAAAACCGATATGCTTTTGCCTATACGATAACCATTACTAATGCCGGCGACATTCCCGCTAAACTGCTTAACCGCCACTGGCTGATCACAGATGCCAACGGCAAGTTGCAAGAAGTGACAGGCCCGGGCGTCATCGGAGAACAACCTTACCTAAAACCAGGTGAATCTTTCCGCTATACTAGTGGTGCCGTGTTAGAAACGCCAGTAGGCACAATGCAGGGCATGTACACCATGTTATCTGATGAAGGCGTTAATTTTACTGCCACTATTCCCAGATTTACTTTATCCATTCCAAGAACACTACACTAATCTGATGTCGATTTATGCAATTGGTGATCTGCAAGGTTGCTTTGACGATTTATTACGGCTGCTTGAGTACATTAATTTTGATGAGCAAGCGGATCAACTCTGGTTTGCAGGTGACTTAGTCAATCGCGGCCCCAAGTCTCTGGATACCTTGCGCTTTGTAAAATCGCTGGGATCTTCCGCTATTACCGTACTCGGCAATCACGACTTGCATTTGCTGGTGGCTTCCTGCGCCCCCAAAATCGCCAATAAAAAAGACTCCCTGTTACCCATATTAGAAGCGGTGGACAGAGAAGAATTAATCGAATGGCTCAGATTTCGACCCTTGTTTCATTACAACTCAGATTTTTGCCTGGTTCATGCCGGATTGCCTCCACAGTGGGATTTTAAAAAAACCAAGAAGATGGCCACTTTAGCGGAAAAAGCCCTGCAAAGCCCCAATTACCAGGTTTTTTTAAAACAGCTTTACGGTAATAAGCCTAGCTTATGGTCATCCGATTTAAAAGGCGTGGATAAATTACGCTTTATCATCAATTGCTTTACCCGAATGCGCTATTGCGAGTCAAACGGTCGATTGGATTTTGATTATACCGGCCCGGTGGGCTCCCAACCCAAATCACTCATGCCCTGGTTTGATTTGCCCAAACGCAAAAACAAAGACATGCGCATTATATTTGGCCACTGGTCATCACTGGGTTATTACGAAGGCCAAAATTGCTATGCCATTGATACCGGCTGTCTGTGGGGCGGCCAACTGACAGCTATTAAGCTGGGCGAGCAGGTGGAGCGCTTTAGTATTGATTGCCCAGGGATTAAGAAGGCGGGTTGAGTCTTTCCTAAGCTGGCATTGGCTTAGTTGGCCGGTTGAATTCAGTTAATTTTGGTTTTTGGAAGTGTATAAGTTTGGGTGTGTATAAGCTCAGACCTGATCAGACAGTTACCAGTTTTGCAGGGTATAAGTCAGATTTGATTTGGTTCAGATTCTTCTGAGCCCAAATCCGTTTTCCATCCAGCAAAGTATCCATTGGCGTTCTGCCATTGCATATTTTGCCCTGATGAGTTCAGTCATAAGGGACAATGTTGGGCTTTGTCTTTTTTCATGCGTTCAGCAGGAATTATCCAAATGACTTTATCAAAATCAATTTCATCCCAACGGACCTCAATTAATTTGGATTTGGACACCATGCACAAAATCAATAAATGTAATGCCAACTTATTTTATAGATTTAATTGGTGAAAACTGGATGGCCGATCGTATCGGGCTTGATGCTATTTTCCAATACAAAAACTGGAAAATATCCGCCCCAATAAATCATCAGAGCTAAATTGGCCGGTAATTTCGGCGAGGTGGTTTTGAGCGAGCCTTAAGTCTTCTGCTACCAACTCGCCTGCCAGGCTAGTTTGCAGTTGTTTTAAGGCGTTGTCGACATAATCGTGGGCCTTGGTTAACGCTTCTATGTGCCTTCTTCTCGCTATAAATACGTTATCGGTGGCTTCATTAAATCCGACGCTTTGTTTGAGGTGTTGCGTTAATAAATCTAAACCGATGCCGGTTTTGATGGACAGGTAGATTTCTGCGCTGTCTTTATCTTGTTTAATTTGAGGCTCTAACCCTACCAAATCGATTTTGTTGTAGATTTTGGTGATGCTAATGTGGGTTGGTAAGGATTCTATTAAGGCATTGTCTTCAGGCTCTCTGGCATCAATCAGCAGTAAAATTTTATCGGCTTTTTTGATTTCTTCGTGAGCGCGGCGTATGCCCTCTTGTTCTACAATGTTGTCGCTTTCTCTTAATCCGGCTGTGTCGATGATATGCAGGGGCATGCCGTCCAGTTGTATTCTTTCTCTTAAGATGTCGCGGGTTGTGCCTGCTATGTCGGTAACTATGGCAGCATCATGCCCTGCCAGTGCATTCAGTAAGCTGGATTTTCCGGCGTTGGGTTTGCCTGCTAATACTACGGTCATGCCGTCTCTTAGCAGCCTGCCTTGTTGGGCGGTATTTTGAATTTGTTGCAGTTGGTTTAGTAGTCTGACTATGCGATTTTCCACGATGCCATCGCTTAAAAAATCAATTTCTTCATCGACAAAATCGATGGCGGCTTCCACATAAATTCTCAGTTCGGTTAGCTCTTCTACTAACTCATTGATTTGGTTTGAGAACACGCCTTGCATGGATTTTTGTGCGGAACGCACGGACTGTTCGGTACTGCTTTCTATTAAGTCAGCCACCGCTTCTGCTTGGGCTAAATCTAGTTTGTTATTTAAAAATGCGCGCTCGGTAAATTCACCAGGGTTAGCTAATCGTGCGCCTAACGCTAATACCCGTCGCAGTAGCATGTCTAATACAACACTGCCGCCGTGCCCTTGCAACTCCAGGATGTCTTCGCCTGTGTAAGAATGGGGCCCTGGAAAATATAGGGCGATACCGGAATCTAATGTTGAGCCGTCGGCATTAATAAACGGGGTGTACAGTGCTTGTCGGGGCGCGGGAATTTTGCTGAAAAGTTGGGCGGCAATTTGGGTAACTTGCCGACCGGATATTCGGATGATACCCACACCACCATTTCCTGGTGGTGTGGCACATGCTGCTATGGTATCTGGATTATCAATAGCCACAGCAGGTTTGACTTATGCTTCTTTGGCGATTTGTTTGGTGATATACCATTGTTGGAGTATCGACAAGGTGTTGTTGATTACCCAGTATAAAACCAAGCCTGCAGGGAAAAACAGGAAGAATACGGTGAAGACGATTGGGAACATCTTCATCACTTTTGCCTGAATAGGATCAATCGGCGCAGGGTTAAGGCTTTGCTGGATCTTCATGGTGATACCCATGATAACCGGCAATATAAAGAACGGGTCTTGTGTTGATAGATCTTGTATCCATAACATGAATGGCGAGTGACGGAATTCAACCGTTTCACTTAATACCCAGTACAACGCCATAAATACCGGTATTTGGATCAATAACGGTAAGCAGCCGCCCAATGGGTTGACCTTTTCTTTTTTATACAGGGCCATCATTTCAACATTAAAGCGTTGGCGGTCAGAGGCAAATCTTTCTTGCAGCTCTTTTAAGCGCGGTTGGATTTTGCGCATTTTAGCCATTGATTTAAAGCTGGATTGCGATAATGGGAAAAACAGCAATTTAATACAAAGCGTTACGCCAATAATTGCCCAGCCCCAGTTACCAACCAGGTTATGTATAAAGTTTAACAATGAGTAAATCGGCTTGCCGATAAAGGTTAGCACGCTGTAGTCAACGGTTAACTCAAGTCCTGGCGCAATTTTTTCCATCATCGGCTGGATTTTTGGACCAGCAAATAAACGGGCAGTAAATTGTGCTTCTGAGTTGTTGGCTACTGTTGTTGGTAAAGAAGAATCACCAATGATAAATCGGCCATCTTGTAAAAATTTGGTGAAAAACTGATTTTCTTGATCAGCAGGTGGAATCCATGCAGCAGCAAAGTAATGCTGGATCATTGCGCTCCAGCCACCTTTTGTTTTAACGTTCAGGACTTCATCCTGCATATCGTCAAAACTAATTTTTTGATATTTTTCTTCTTCTGTGTAAATTACGCCACCGTCATAGGCTCTCATGCCACCAGTCAGCATGTTGCCTTTGCTTTGGGTGCCCTGTGTTTTTAACAACTGGCTGTATTGATAGCCCGACCAATCTTTGCCTGATTCGTTTTTGAGTTTTTGATCAACGGTGATTTCGTAACTGCCGCGTTTAAAAGTAAAGGTTTTTGTAACCACCAAACCTTGGTTATCCGTCCAGGTAAATGGAACGGTTACGCTATCTTGACCGGCTTGCAGTTCATAACGATCTTGTGCGTAGTTATAAACAGTTTGATGATTTGCAACACCAGCAAATCCTTGGGCAGCAATTAAACCGCTTTGAGCAACAAACAATTTGGTTTTATCGCTTTCAAATAAGCGAACCGGTGATTTGTTTTTTTCTGCAGTCGCCATACCAAATAAACCACGTATCCAGTTTACATAGGTGTTGTCCTGCTCTATTGGATAGGCTAACAAATCCAGGTTCTGGATAGTGCCGCCTTCGGTGTTGATTTCTAATGCTAAAACATCAGTTTTAATAGTGACAACTTTTGAATTTGTTTGCGTTTGAGTTGCGTTTTCTGGAACGCTTTGAGCAGCAGCGGCAGTTTGTTCCGCACTGATCGGCAAATCTGCTTTGTTGTTTACGGCAGGTTGTTGAGTTACCGCTGTAGCGATTGACTTAGGGCCATAGTCTTGTTGCCAAGCTTGCCACAGTAACAATAAAGTAGTTGCAAAGCTAACAATCAGTATAAATCGTATATTATCCATTCTTCTTACCTGGTTTATCTGGAACGGGATCAATGCCCCCTTCATGGAAGGGATGGCACTTAGATAGTCTTTTTAGGGCAAGATAGGAACCAGCAATAGCTCCATGAAGTTGAAGTGCTTGTAAGGCATAACTTGAACAGCTGGGATAGAAACGGCAATTATTCCCAAGCAATGGACTAATAAAGTATTTGTATAGCTTTATAATTGCTATGAGTATATATCGCATCGGGACACCAACTTAAGCCAATGCCTTTCCAATGACTTTCTTAATAAGTCTGGAGGAGCATCCACTACATCCCTGCGCGCCATAACAACAATATCTAAACTCCCCAAAGTGTGTTGTTTTATTCTGAAGCTTTCCCTGACAGTGCGTTTAATAAAATTTCTGTGCACTGCTTTTTTTATATTTTTTTTAGCAATTGCCAAACCTAGCCTTGGATAATCAAAATCACTTCGTATGGCTAACAAAGTAAAATATTGATCACTTGATTTGACCGGTTTAGCAAAAACTTTTTTAAATTCAGCTGGTTTTTTTAACCTTAACTGAGAGGGAAAACTGTAAGTAACCAGAACCGACAACTAAACTGTTAATTTAGCGCGACCCTTTGCTCTACGTGCACTTAGCACTTTGCGAC